>Ga0209174_10002886_pt1 | contig 11094 bp, 7 predicted proteins | sample JI91814BDNA_FD_187505 | JGI IMG/M metagenome (GOLD analysis project Ga0209174, IMG submission 187505) | Wastewater effluent complex algal communities from Wisconsin, to seasonally profile nutrient transformation and Carbon sequestration -... | ecosystem: Engineered > WWTP > Effluent > Algae...
TTTTTTTATCCTGGTACACGTAGTAACCGGTTCCACCCAGCACCAGTAACGAAAGCACCCAAGTGATCACGGGATTTCCTTTTGTACGAACCGCTTTTGCTGCCATGGCTGCAACAGGAGCAGCAGCAGCCACAACGGGTGCTACCGGTTCCGGGGAAGGCGTAGCAACAACAGGTGCTACTGGTTCTGGGGCAGGTGAAGCTACAACGGGTTCAACTACTGATGCAGCCTGAATAACGACAGGTTCTTCCACGGGTAATGTGTCGGAGCTGAAAGTTTCTGCTGTCACAGGACTAACAGGTAAGTTGCCAAGTGCTGACTGTAGTTCTTCTACCTGAGAAGCTGTAGTCCAGTTTTCGATTCCTTCGTACCAAACAGCTGTATCTGGTCCGATTCCTTTGGTTATTAATTCCTCCGGACTAAAGGGTCCCTCCTGATCGCCGGCATCATTTTTCAGAAAATACTTTTTCATACTTGGTGGTTTATGGTGAATGTAACAGAGGGCGGGGCTGGATCAGCAGGTATTGGATGGAAATATAAAGCTAATGGCTTTCGCAGCGCGAACCAAATGCAAAACATACCCTGAATGGGGTACTAGAATTTGAAGTTCCAGGTAACAGCGGGGATCACCGGGAAGAGGGAAACCTGTTTGGCCTGGACTTTCAGATCGCCATTCACGGCCGATCCTTCCTGGTCAAAATAGATGAAATAAGGATTCAGGCGACTGTACACATTGTAAATGCTGAAGACCCAGTAACCATTCACCCTACGCTTCTTTTTGGGAGCCGGAGTATAGGTGGCAGATAAATCCAACCGGTGATAAGATTTCATCCGGTACTGATTCAACCGGCTGTACTCCTGTGTGAGTACCCCGTTGACAAAATAAAACCGCTCTGGCAGGGTGATGGCATTTCCGGTGCCATACACGAGTACCGCTCCGAATTTCCATTTGGTGCTTTGTTCATAATTGGCCACTACCGACAAATCATGCCGGCGGTCGTAGCGGGTAGGGAATTTTATTCCGTCGTTAAGCGCTTCGAATTTTCTCCAGGTCCAAGACAGGGTATACCCAATCCAGCCTGTCAGCCTTCCTTTTTGTTTGTTCACCAGGAATTCTGCGCCGTAACTCCATCCGTTACCAAAAACGAATTCTTCTTCCGGATCTTTCAGAGATGGAGTATAACCTTCTTTGTAATCCACCTGGTTCTTCATGTCCTTAAAATAAACCTCTACTGAGGTTTCATACTTATTATCCGCAAAATTTTTAAAGAATCCCGCTGCATACTGCCAGCTGATCTGCGGTTTTACCAGATAAGTACTGGGTACCCAAAGATCTGTAGGCAGGGTATTACCTGAATTACTTACAAGGTGGATGTACTGGTAATTACGGGATACAGCGGCTTTCACAGAAGTCTCGTCATCAATGGCATAACGAACGGTAACCCTGGGCTCCAATCCGCCATAGGTTTTCACTGGTTTAAAAGAGCCATATTTCGTACTGTCCAGTTTGTTACCATCAGCATCCCTGGAATAACGGGTATAAGGCCCTAACTGTGTGAAGCTGGTATACCTCAAACCGTAATTGATCTTGAATTTTTCACCCAGTTCCCAATCATCCTGAATATATAAAGCGGCTTCTGCAGCAAACTTGTTGCTTTCATTGTTGGGCGCAAAAATCACAGAATCCTGCCGGCCACTGGCCACATTGGGAATGAATTTGTGATAGGTGAGCAAGCCACCGAATTTGAGTTTATGATTGGGGAGTGGATAATAATCAAAATCGGTTTTGAAGGTTCCGTCCTTGATTCCTGAGGAAAGCCCGATCTCAAAATTTTCCTGACGGGCGGAGAATTTAAATTTATAATCGTTGTACACCAGGGTGGTGTTCGCGAAAAGACGGCGGTTGAATACATGGTTCCATCTTACAGTGGCGGTGGAATTGCCCCATGGAATCTTGGTACTGAAGGAACGTTTGCCATTGACGAAATCAAAAACATCACGGCCGAAGTATCCACTGATATACAAGCGGTCTTTGTCTGAAAACCGGTAGTTGACTTTGGCATTGAGGTCATAGAAGTAATATCCTGATCCATAAAAGCTGCTGCTTTTTTTAATCGCGGGTTTGATCAGTGCATCGATATAAGTACGACGGGCTGAAACGATAAAAGAGGCTTTATTCTTTTTCAATGGCCCCTGGATCGAAAAGCGGGAAGCTACCAGGCCCACTCCCCCATCCATCTGGAGTTTATTGCTGTTACCATCCTTCATCACCACATCTACCACCGAGGAAAGACGGCCACCATACTGGGCAGGCATACCGCCTTTGATGAGTGACACATTCTTGATGGCATCAGAATTAAATACTGAGAAAAAGCCAAAGAGGTGCCCGGGATTATACACGACTGCATCATCCAGGATAATCAGGTTCTGGTCGGGTCCGCCTCCCCTCACATAAAACCCTGCATTCCCTTCCCCGGCGTTCCGGACACCCGGAAGCAATTGTAATGCTTTGAGCAGGTCAATTTCACCCATAAAGGCGGGTATATTTTTGATCTGATTCATGGAAAGGTCTACCCTACCCATCTGGGCATTTTTGACATTTCCGTCGCGGCGCTTGCTGTAAACCACCACTTCTGTGTTACCATAGGTCTTGGACAACAGATCTGCATTCAGGCTGATATTACCCGATAAATCCACATCAATTGTTTTGCCCAGGTAGGAAACATGTGAAATATTAAGCTGGTAGGTTCCTTTTTCCAGTGTGATGGCATAAAAACCATATTGATTGCTGGCCACTCCCTTTGATTGCCCATTAACAGATATCGTGGCACCGATGATGGTTTCACCAGTCAGGCTATCCCGGATATAACCGTTGATCACGTAACGGTCGGTACCGGTGGCAGGATGCTGGGCCAAAAGGGGGGCAGAAAACAGCAGCAGGAGTATCACAGCGACGAATCTGAACATATATGGGATAACAGAAAGTGCAAAAGATGGTTCATTCACTTAAAAACCGGGACAAAGATAATTGCAGAAGGGCAGAACATCGGCCGCATTACGTTATTTTTGCCAGCTTAACATTTGATTATATTTTATGCTGGCTGGATTACAGAGTCTCACATTTGAATTTGGAGCAAGGACGATTGTGGAAGATGCCACCTGGCACATACAACCGGGGGAAAGGATTGGTCTGATCGGTTATAACGGAACCGGCAAATCCACTTTGTTGAAATTACTGGTGGGTGAATACCTCCCCTCAAAAGGAACGGTGGAAAGAAGCCGTAGTACCAGTATTGGATACCTGCACCAGGATCTGCTGAGTTTTGATACCAATGAAACCATTCTGGAGGTGGCGCTGAGTGCTTTTGAAAGAGTACAGCAACTGGAAAAAGAAATTGAGGAGTTGGGGGTTGAACTGGAGAAAACCGGGGATGAAAAAACCCTGCATGAATACAGTGACCGCCTGCATGAATTGGAAACCCTTGGGGGCTACGATATCCATCACAAAACAGAACAGGTATTACAGGGGCTTGGTTTTGCCAATGCAGATCTCTCCCGCCCTTATAAAGAATTCAGCGGAGGCTGGCGGATGCGGGTTTTGCTCGCCAAAATGATCCTTCAGCAACCAGATCTGCTCCTGCTGGATGAACCGACCAACCACCTTGACTTACCATCTATTGAATGGCTGGAGAAATACCTGTTGCATTATCCCGGTGCTGTAGTGATTGTGAGCCATGATAAATACTTCCTGAACCGGATGGTGACCAAAATTGTGGAAGTGTACCAGCAGCAATTGCATATTTATTCCGGCAACTTTGATTATTACGAAAAAGAGAAGGCCATCCGCATCGAAATGCAGCAAAAGGCTTATGAAAACCAGCAGGATTATATCCGGCAGAATGAAAGACTGATCGAAAGATTCAGGGCCAAGGCCAGTAAGGCAGCCATGGCACAGAGTCTGATCAAAAAACTGGACAGGCTGGAAAGAATTGAAGATGTGGAATTTGAACGTCCTAATATCCGGATCAATTTCCGGGTGGATAAAGTGCCCGGCAAGATCATTACTGAATTATCACATATTTCAAAATCATTTGGGGAACAGGTCATCATCCGCGATTCCAGTGTGGAGATTGACCGGGGCGATAAGATTGCACTGATCGGTGCCAACGGAAAAGGAAAATCAACGCTGCTTCGGATCATCGCCGGTATTGAGACATTTTCAGGAGAACGGAAATGGGGGCATAATGTAGATGAAAGTTTTTACGCCCAGCACCAGCTGGAAGCCCTGAATTTAAATAATACCATTATTGATGAAATGAAAGAATGCGGCAGTCAGATGACGGAACTGGAACTGCGCAGTCTGCTGGGTTGTTTTTTGTTCAGCGGTGATGATGCGGATAAAAGAATCAGGATCCTGAGTGGTGGTGAAAAAGCAAGGGTGGCCCTGGCTAAAGTGATCATCAGCAAGGCCAATTTCCTGATGCTGGATGAGCCTACGAACCACCTGGATATGCATAGTTGTGATCTGCTGATAGAGTCCCTGAATAAATACGAGGGCACGATGATCCTGGTGAGTCACGACCGTTATTTTGTTTCCAAGACAGCCAATAAAATCTGGGAAATCGTAGACCAGGAAATCAAGGAATTCAAGGGAGGTTATGAAGAGTGGGTACAATGGAAAGAAAGAATGGCCAAACATGAAATGGAGAAACAGAAAACAGTCGCGTCTGAAAAACCTGCTGCCAGAGAATCAGCCAAACCAAAAGAAGAAATAAAACCAATTAAAGAACAACCCACTATATCCGGTCCGATAAACAAAGAACTAAAAAAAGAACTGCAAAAGGCTCAGAAACAATTACAGCAACTGGAGGAGCGAATGGCGCAGGTGAATCAGCAAAGGACCACCCTTGAAGCCTCACTGGCCAATCCTTCTACTTATTCTGACAAATCAAAATTTCTGGAAACAGAAGCTGCTTACAAAAAAGCGGGTCAGGAACTGAAGCAATTGAATGAGCAATACGAAAAGCAGTTTGAGAAAGTCATGCAACTGGAAGAGAAACAATCCTGACGCCATATCAGGTTATTAAAAGTTTCGTACCTTTTAATAACTAAAACCAATGATATGCGGGAAAAAATTTACTTTGTTTCTGCAGCATTTATTATTGCGTCGCTTTTGGCATTCACGCATTCAGTACAAAAATCTTCCCTGCCGGTACAGCCCGCTTTTTTAGCTGAAAGAAAAAGCATGATTGTTCGTTGTTCTCCGGACTGGAACGAACTAAATGCCTGGCTGGAAGCTTCTGATATTCCACCGTTGCCAGGAGCAGGTAAATATCAATGGAAAATAAGCACGGCCAATGACAGTGCTCAGTTTTATTTCAACCAGGGCATCAATGCCTATTATGGTTTTCATATCATCGAAGCAATGGCTTCATTTGCCAAGGCTTCCCGTTTTGATCCTGAGTGTGCTATGCTTTACTGGGCGCAGGCATTGGCCTATGGACCCAATATCAATGATTTTGGTTATATCGCCTCTCCTGCTGCACTCGATGCACTGGAAAAGGCGAATGCATTCTCGGGTAAAGCTTCCGGTTTTGAAAAAGCCCTGATAGCAGCTATATCTGTCCGATATGTTGCCGATTCAGCAGATGCTACCCGGAAAAATTTGAATGAATCCTATACCGCCAAAATGGAGCAGGTACATCTGCAATTCCCGGGTAATGCAGATGCTGCCGTTCTCTATGCAGATGCCATGATGCTGGAGCATCCCTGGGATTTATGGTTTACCAATGGCACACCCAAACCATGGACCCCGCGGATCCGGGCAACACTAGAAAAAATTTTATCAAAGACCCCCCTGCACCCGGGTGCCAATCACTATTACATTCATGTGATGGAGCCCTCACCTTTTGCAGACAGGGCCCTGCCCAGTGCAGAAAGACTGGGCATAACCAATCCAGGACTTTCTCATTTGATACACATGCCTTCCCATATTTTTTTAAGAACGGGGCATTATCAGAAGGGAATTGATGTGAACGCAAATGCCGTTCTAAGCTATCAGCAATCACTTGGTTTGTATGCGCCTGTAGGAGGTGCTGACTTCCTATACCTGATTCATAACCTGCATATGAAAACCAATCATGCCATGCTGCGCGGACAATTTGATGCAGCAATTGGTGCCGCTAATGAAACGATTTCTGGCATTCCTGCTGATTATTTAAAAATACCTGCCCCAATGGGGAATTATATTCAATATATCCATTCCACCCCATTACTTGTTTATTTGCGTTTTGGGAAATGGGACATCCTGAAGGAAATGAAATCACCGGAGAAAACTCAAATCTTCTCCACATTCTTATATCATTTTGGCCAGGGCATTGCCTTTGCGAAAAAAAAGGAGTTTGATATGGCAGCCAGTTCACTGGATCAGCTCAGAATACAAATGAAAGACTCTTCACTGTATCTGCCTTTTGTACCATTTTCACCTGCAATTGATGCAGCCAGGGTAGCTGAGCAATTACTGCTGGGAGTGATCCATGAGGAGCGGAACCTATTAGATGGTGCCATCAGGCATTACAAAATAGCTGATTCCATCGAATCCAATATGGTTTATAATGAACCCAGGGATTGGATGCTGAATCCAAAACATTTTCTGGGTAATGCATTGATGAAAGCCGGTAAATGGAAAGAAGCGCTTACCATATTAAAAAAGGATCTCTTAGTAAACAATAATAATATATGGGCCTTAACAGGTATTGTCAGGGTTTTTGAGCAAAATAAGAGTACAAAGGAAGCAGCTATTTATCGAACAAGACTGAAAAAAGTAACCGCTAACGCAGATTCAGGTATCAGCCACCCGGTTTTTTAATTGAAATAATGAAGATTGATTATACCGGTTCCTGAGGTTGCTGATCATTAGACTTTGTATCATCATTTTTTTTGGCCATTCCAAAAACAGCATAAGCGAGTGTGAACAAACCCAGTATCAATACCAGGTATGGAATCCCTCTGATTTTAGATGGAATGGAATGCCGTTCATGTCCCCACATCAATTTTACAAAATATCCACCCACCAACACAGCGATTCCGCCGAGGATACCATAGAGGAGTCTGTCAGTAAATGAATCTTTCTTCATGGTTGTTTATCAACGATAGAAATCCCCTTTATAAAATCAGTAACCAGGTAACTCGCCAGTTTACCGCTGGTCGCATCTGTACGTCCATCCGTTAAACGGGTGGCTCCTTCACAAATATGAAAATAAGCTGCTTTAGAATCGGCAGCTGCAAAGGACACATATTGCCGGGCATGAACCGGACTGATACCCACCGGTGTCATGGCACTGCTCAGTGTATTTTGAATACCGTCCAGATCAATGTCAATACCCGTCATTGTATCTTCAGTAAAGCCAGTAGCATGAGATACGGCCTGCATAAAGGTTCTTTTCTCATGCACAAAAATGTCTTCGAATGTGATACAGTCAATAAACGGATTATTGACAATATCCACCCAGCTGTTTTGCGGAATATAATTCTCATGTAGTCCGATCACACAGTATTTAGCCAGGTACCCGTCTTCTTCTGCATAGCGAAAGGCATTACCGCTATGACGCCCTTCCAGTGGCCGGTAATCAGCATGTGCATCCAAATTGATGCAATTGAGCTGGGCCAGTTCCAGTTTGCCGGCCCGGTGCCAGCCTTTGGCGGCTCCCTTGATGAGCGGATAGGAATTATTATGCCCCCCTCCCACCACGATCGGGATTTTCTTATTTTCCGTTATCAGTTTGACAAGGTGTTCTACTTCATCATCAATCGTGTTTACTGCGTGCCGGTAGGCTTCAATGCGTTCCTCATCACTTTTTGCGGTGGTATCAATCAGGTACTGGATATCTCCGAAATCAAAATGCCCCAGCAACAACACTTCATTGCCATCAAAAAAATCATTGCTCTGAACATTCAGGAAGGACTGCAGAAAAGGAATCCATAGTGTATCTGTTCCACCAATACCCAGGTTGCCTTTTGCTCCTAAGTCTTCAGGGATTCCAAATAATACAAATGGGGCTGAGGATTGCTGGATAGTGCCTGCAATATCTTCCGGATGATGGGCCACCTGTAGCCTTTCACCGGTCTTGGTTTCAAAACGTCTGACTTTGGTAAGCGAGAGCAGGTCGGGTTTACTGTAAACTTTAAAATGCTGCATGTGGGTATCCCTGTTGCCTTTTTTAATGAATATGGCCGCAAAAGAATACTACAAGGTTACGACGCAGCCAATGAATAAAAAAAGAAAAATCGGGGGATCAACCCTGTGAAGCAACTTCATTCCCTTCCTGGTCATAGAACCCTGTCTTGGTATCTTCCGGCATATCAGTGGATTTAATTTTAGATTCCTTTTTCATCATCTTCCACTGCTTATCATTCAGTTTTGGCTGCGCAGCATCTGCCACCCCTTTTTTGGTTTTTACCTGTTTGGCATATTTCAGGTTATAAGCTTCCGGATCCAGATTGGATTGCGTGGAAGCATCCAGAACAGATTTTGATGCTTTTTTGGATATCTTTTTGGTAAACTGCCAGCCGGGGTTTTTTTCTTCTATTTTTTTAAGACTCATGTCCACGGTTTTATATGATGAATGTACAAAATTATACCTGATCTCACCAGCCCAGCCCGAGGCAGGTAAACTGATGCAGAATTTTGATCTCAATGGCTTTGTAAATAGCCTTGGTTAATCCATGCGGAATATTGGTGGCATACTCTTTTTTGGCTTCCAGCAGGGCCAAAGCCGGTGGTAACCCATTCCTGATTCCGTTCCAGAAGGAAATATGCATGGGTTTGCCAAAGAAATTTTCATGGGTAAGCCGGGGTGAATAATGTGCTCCGGTACATCCTACAAATGCATTGACCCCGGCTTTTAAAAAGGCCAAGGCGATGGATTGTTCATTGGTCCTTGATCGCAATTTCATACCCGGTTCTTTCCGGTCTGCCTTTGGCAAAGCAACCAGTGCGCCATAACAACATCCGCTGAATACAACAGTCTCCCGGCAATCATCCGGAATATTATAAATATCAAATGCCTCATAATATCCCGTTTTCGCCTGTAGTTCACCGGTAAAACGGGTGGCATCAGCATCATGACCATGGAGCATAAAGTAGAGTGCACCCCGGAGTGATTTCGTATTGACCGTCTTGGGTGAACAGTCCTCCGAGACTTCCAGAAATTTTGTTTCAGTAAATGGAATGGTTTCAAATACCTCTTCCGCGAAGGGTCGTTTGATATTCCTTACGCCATATTTATCGGCTATTTTGGGTAAGGGTGCCTTTAATGCGGTCATCAGCAATCCAGGGCTCTTGCCATCCGGTATCCGGCTGACCGGAATCTCCGGTAACAGGTCACCTTCCACATCGCCATAAATATCATCACTCCAGATAATGAAATCATCAATATCCCATTCTTCACGGCTATTTCCATCATCATCTTCAATCTCTTTCAGGAGGGCATCACTGAGTACATTCAGCTGCAGGGAGGGAACTACATCATACCCGCCAAGAATCACGACTCCCCTGGTTGTAGTTTTCAGGTGTTTACGCAATGCCGCTGCGGCTTCCTCCGCTTTTTCAAAGGGCGGAAGATCCACCAAGGCGGAACCTTTGTATTGTTGCAGGAGTCCGGTGATCTGTTTGGTTTCAGATTCCCCAATGTTCTTTTTCAGGATTTCTGTGCAGGTAACAAATAATAAATTCTGAAACCGGTTGCCGGGTGAAACTTTATCTTCAGACTCAGTCGAAGAGATATCTTCACTCAATTTTTTTTTTCACCATCTATTTCGATAGTGATTCGTACATGTCTGTTTTCCGGTATGGTGGCTGAAAATTGTAGCTGACTACTGTCTCCGCTGGAAACAACGGTGGTTGATGGCTTGTCCTTGGGTTTATTTTCCGTACTAACCGGTTCTGTTACAGACTGGTCATCATTGCGGGGTTTATCTTTGTTTTTGGCGAAATTGTTGACATCACCCTTTGTAATCCACATGCTCAATTCCCCATTCTCGTCCTGTGCTACGCGAATCAATCCGTTCCGGTCTGTCCGGGCGTATTGGATTTTATCTTCTCTTTCCTTTAATGCTTTCAATACATCCGGTTCCGGGTGAGAAGGATCGTACAATCCACCCGAATGCCCGAAAAATTCTGTTCCATCGCTGATCCATTGGTCCATCATTTCTTCGCTCAGTCCATTATAAGAAGTATGATGTGAAGTCTTGATAAAATCATATGGCCCGCTGCTGTTTACTTTACTCAGCAATTTGGTCATTTCCGCATCCAGACCAGCCACTTCAGGAACTGCAAACTGCATATCTCCGGAAAGCATGGCCGTCCAGCCCTTTGGACCTTTTTGTGAAAATTTCAGAATGATACTTTCATTATTGATAGAGCCTTTGTTTTTAGCAGCATCCATCACCAGCAGGCTATCGGTAGCCGTCCCTGCAAATAAACGACGGTATCGGTCTGCAGGCTGAACAGCAGTATCAGTAAAAGCGGAACTGGATACAAAATCTTTCAGCGTATCCACTACTCCCAACAAGGCCGTTTGTGTGAGCTTTAAATGTTTTTTGGTCGGTCCGAGTATTTTCATTCCCAGGCTGCTGAACTCTTTTTCAAGTGTGCTGAAGTCAGTGGCATCCACTCCGTTAAAGAATATAACTTTCCCTTGATTTTTTAAAGCCTTAATCATATCCCCGTATCGGTCCACCAGGCCAGCTGCATCTACCAAAAACTGTTCCAATTCATCATCCGGTAAAAATGAATGATCTTCTTCCAGCAGGGCATCCACAAATCCGTCGTGACCGGTAATGGTATCCACCCCTCCTTCTTTCCAGCGAAAGACCGGGTTCATCAATAATGATTTGGCCAGGGTGATATCCCCGTTTTTTATCAGTTCAGGTAAACAGCCGATATGATCATCGTGGAGGTGAGTAACTACCAAAAGGTCAAAATGATAAGGGCCCTCTTCTTCAAAGATGGCTTTCATTTGTTTTTTCAGCAGTGCTGAATCGCCTTTATGGGCGCCATCAATCAGGATACGCTTTTTATCATTATGGACAATG
>Ga0209174_10002888_pt1 | contig 11086 bp, 7 predicted proteins | sample JI91814BDNA_FD_187505 | JGI IMG/M metagenome (GOLD analysis project Ga0209174, IMG submission 187505) | Wastewater effluent complex algal communities from Wisconsin, to seasonally profile nutrient transformation and Carbon sequestration -... | ecosystem: Engineered > WWTP > Effluent > Algae...
AATTAAATCACAAAAGTATCTAATAAATCAATATTTTTGTAAAAAACCAAAAAATATTCTATTATATAAAAATAAAGAATAAACTACGCTTAATATTAAAGCTAAAGCTGAAAATAAAATTATAATAATACTAATATATATACCACCAACTGTAATTAAAAATTCACCAACAAAATTAACAGTACCTGGAAAACCAAAATTTGATAAAATAAAAATAAAATAAAAAAATGAAAAAAATGGCATAAAAATAGCTATTTGGCTATAATAATATATTATACGTGTTTTATATCTATCATATAAAACGCCAATACCTAAAAATAATGCACTAGATGTAATAGCATGTCCATACATCATAAAAAATGATCCATTTAAACCTAATATATTTTGACAAAAAAAACCAAACAAAGAAAAATTCATATGAGCTATTGAAGAATAAGCTATAATTTTTTTTATATCAATTTGATTTAAAGCTATTAAAGATGTATAAACAAAACCTAAAAATGCAATAATTAATAAAAAAAAAATTAAATCATGTGAAACATAAATAAAAGAAGATAATAAAAAACGTAATATAGCATAAGAACCTAATTTTAACAAAATACCTGCTAAAATAACAGAACCTGGTGTTGGTGCTTCAACATGAGCTTCTGGTAATCAAATATGAAAAGGCAATGTAGGTATTTTTACAGAAAAACCAAAAAATAATAATAAGAAATAAAAAAATTCTCTTTTTTCAAAATAAAAAGAATTTAAAACAAATTCAAAAGAGGATGAACCTTTATTTAAATACATACTAAAAAATGCTATTAAAATTAAAACAGATCCACTTAAAGTAAAAAAAAAAAATTGATAAGCTGCATATAATTTACGTGTTCTACTACCTCATATACCTATAAATAAAAACATTGGTATTATAATTAATTCAAAAAAGATATAAAAAATAAAAATATCTAATGAAGTAAAAACATTAAATAAAATTCATAACGAAAAAAATAATAAACAAGTATAGAAGGAAAAACAATATCTTAAATATCAATATATAAAAAAACAAAACATTAGTAAAAAAGAAGATAATAATAAAAATAATATAGAAATTCCATCTATACCAAAAATATAAGAAATATTCAAAAAAAAAATCTTATTAAAAATAATAATAAATTGATATCATATTATTATTTTATTAAAAAGTAATAATATAAGAAAAGAAAGAATAAAAAGACAAATATAAAAATAAAATGAAATAATTCTTACGAAATTGTAAGAACTTAAAAAAAATATTATAATAAATCAAAACAAATAAAAATAAGTAAATATCAAATAAAGAAACATATTTTTATTTATTTTTTTTTATAAAATATAATTCAAATAACAAAATAAATAAAAATAAATAAAAAATTGTATAATTAAAGAAAAAAAAATTTATAATTAAAGAATGTAAAAATAATCATAAAAAAAATAATAAAATAAATAAAAACATAATGAAAATTGAAAAAAATAATATTGAAGGTAACATATTTATATTTGATTTTAAACTAAAAAAACGAAAAAATTTATAGATGCCAAAAGGCCCTATAAATTCAAAAAAACCTTTATCTAATATTTTTGTAAAAAATATATAAGAATACTTATATAATAATATAAAAATATTATTATATAAAATATTAAATAACCCTGCATTATAAAAAAAAGAATAAAAACTATTAATAAAAAATTTGACAATTTTTTTTATTAATGAATTTTTTAAATTTATTTTTAATAATATAAGAAAAATTAAACCACAAAAAAAACCAAAAAAACTTACTATTAAAGGCAAATTTTTTATAAAAGGCGAAATAAAGGCAGAATCTATTTCTATAAAATTATTTTTCAAAATAAAAATGGAATTACCCCAAATAAAACTACCTCAACCTATAATTAAATCATTAAAAATATAACCTACAAAAATAGTACAAATACATAAAAAAATCATAGGTAAAAACATAAAAGTATCACATTCGTGAGATACTATAAATTTGTTAAAAGAAATACTTTCTATAAAAAAAACTAAAAAAATTAAACGTGTTGAATACAGAGCAGTTAAAAAAGCAGAACTAACACCTAAAAAATATATAAAATAAGAATCTATTAAAAACCTACTAAAAGTTAATTCTAAAATTAATTCTTTAGAAAAAAAACCTGTTAAAAAAGGAAAACCCATAATAGATAATGAACCTAAAAATATACAAAAATATGTAAAAGGTAACATATTTAATAAACTACCCATTTTACGCATATCTTGTTCATCAAAAATACAATGTATTATGGCTCCTGCACTTAAGAATAATAAAGCTTTAAAAAATGCATGATTAAATAAATGAAATATTGCTACATTATATGTTGATAACCCTGCAGAAAAAAACATATATCCTAATTGACTACATGTTGAATAAGCTATTATTTTTTTTATATCATATTGAAAAACTGCAATTAATCCAGAAAATAATGAAGTAACGCCACCTATAATACAAATAAAAAATAAAATATAATTAGAATATTCAAAAATAGGTGAACATCTTATAATTAAAAACACGCCTGCTGTCACCATTGTAGCAGCATGTAATAAAGAACTTACAGGAGTAGGTCCTTCCATAGCATCTGGCAATCAAGTATGAAAAAATAATTGAGCAGATTTACCAATACTACCAATAAATAAAAAAAAGCAAAGTAAATCTATTAAATTTACTTTAAATCCTAAGATATAAATAAATTCAAATGTTAAATAACAAATAAATTCAAATGTTATTAAAAAATCTGTAGTTCCTAATAATAAAAAAATTAAACATATAAAAAAAAAAAAAAATACATCAGCTATTCTATTCATAATCATAGCTTTTAAAGCCGCTTTATTAGCTGAAATTCTTGTATATCAAAAATTTATCAATAAATAAGAGGCTAAACCAACACCTTCTCATCCTAAAAAAAGCTGTATAAAATTATCAGAAGTTACTAATAGTAACATAAAAAACGTAAATAAAGATAAAAAGGATAAAAATTTTATTAATTTAGGATCATGTGACATATAACCAACGGAATAAACATGTACACAAAAAGAAATAATTGTAATAATAAATAACATTATACAAGTAACGCTGTCAAATAAAAAGCCAAAAGTTATTTCATAAAAATTTAAAAAAATTCAATTATATAAAGTAAAAACAGTTATAACATTAAAAAAAATAACTTCAAAAAAAATATAAATAGATATTACACAACTAAAAAATAAACAACTTAAATTAAATATAATTAAAATAGATTTCGTTAAAAAACGAGAAAAAAAAAATAAGATAAAAAAACTAAAAAAAGGTAAAAATAATACTAAAAAATACATTAAAAAATTTTATCAAAACCCCCAAATAAATATAAACAATTTATAGAAAAAAATAAATAAGATAAAGATATAGGTAATATTGTTTTTCAACCTAATTCCATTAATTGATCGTATCTAAAACGAGGTAATATAGCGCGTATTCATATAAAAAAAAAAAAAATAAAAAAAAAATTTAAAAATAAAAAAAAAAAAAAAAAAAAAAAATAAAAAAAAAAAAAAACCAATAATAACAACTTTTAAAGATAATCAAAACCATCCTGGAATAAAATAAAAAAAAAATAAAGGTAATCAACCACCAAAAAATAAGCAAGCCATAAAAGCAGACATTAAAATTATATTAGAATATTCAGCTAAAAAAAATAAAACAAAGCCTACAGAAGAATATTCTACATTATAACCAGATACTAATTCTGATTCAGCTTCAGGTAAATCAAAAGGAACTCTATTAGTTTCTGCTAATATTGAAATAAAAAATAAAATGCAAGAAGGAAAAAAAATAAAGCAAAATAAAATATTATCTTGTGCTAATATAATATTAGTTAAATTTGTTGAATAGGAACAAGCTAAAATAGGCATAATAATAATAGCCATAGAAACTTCATAACTTATTAATTGTGCAGAAGAGCGTAATGCGCCTAAAAAAGCATACTTAGAATTACTAGACCAACCTGACATGATTATACCATAAACACCTAAAGAAGAAAAAGCAAATAAAAATAAAACACTTAAATTAATATCTGCAATTATTATAAATTTATCAAAAGGTATTAAAGATCATGATAATAAACTTAATAAAAAAGTAAAAATAGGTGCTAATATAAAAATAAAAGAATTAGATGATGAAGGTATGATAGTTTCTTTTAATAATAATTTTATACCATCTGCAAATGCTTGTAATAAACCAAAAATTCCTACAACATTTGGTCCACGTCTTCGTTGTATAGATGCTAAAACTTTACGTTCTAATACTGTAAAAAAAGCAACAGATAATAAAATTGGTAAAATTATAGGCAAAAATTTTAATAAATCAAAATCAACTATATTTATTGAAAATAATAATAATATCTTAAAAAAAAAATATAGTAAAAATATAGGCATGAATTACTTATAATTAAATTGATACATTGAAAAAGAAAATATTATAGATTTTGAAGCACATAAAGATAATATTTTTGAATTTTTTGTAAAAAAATCTGTAATAAAATAATTATTTATTGTTGTATAAAAAGGACTATTTAAATATTTTAAAGTAAAATATAAAATATGCTTATAATCTATTGTATTAATATAAAAATCATTTGATCCAAACGTTATACCATTAAATTTAAATAATAAATTTAATAATTTATTATTATTAAAAAAAAATACACATTTATAATTTATTATATTTTCAAAAAAAGACATGATAAATTTCAAATTACTAAATAAAGTAAAATTATAATATTTTAAATTAACAAAAAGATATAAATATTTAAATATTTTATTTTCATTATATATTTTATTTTTGCAATTTATAGCTAATTTAGTGAAACGTAAGCGACCCTCAATATTTAAATAAGTAGATGAATTTTCAACATATATAGGATTAGGTAATATTAAATTATATTCTAATATATTATAATCTTTAAATGATCCTGAAAAAGTAATAAAATTTAATTTATTAAAAAATAAATTATTTTTTATTCAAATATTATCAAAAATATTTGATAAATAAAAAAATGTTTTATTTTTATTATTATTCATTTTTTTATTTAAATTAAACTCAAAAGAAGATATTCTACCTAAAAAAGGGGAAACAACTGATAATTTAGAATTATTATATAAATTATTATTTATATAATAATTTATATTATTATATAAATTATTATTATCTAATCTATTAAAAATACCTAAACCTAAAAAAAAATAAGGAAAATTATTTAAAAAAAAATGCATATAATTAATTTTATTTGCAAAAATTTTTAAACATAATAAATGTTTATTTTTTAAAAATTGTAATAAATCATTAATATTATTACTCAAATTAATAACAGGATAAGTTAAGTAATCTATAGCTAAACCAAAAGAATATATAATCATTGAATAATTACTATTTATTCAACTTTTACGTATCCTAGAATTTAATAAAGGTAATTCTAAACGTAAATTTGTACCTATTAAAATAATAAATAAAAGATTTTCCAAATTTATTAAAGAATTATTTAATAAATAAGAAGACCTAAAATCAACATTCAAATATAAATTATTATAATAATTTATATTTGAACATCCTATTGAATTAAAAAATAATTTCAAAGAAAAAGCAGAATCTAAATCACAAAATGGACCAATAAATATTTTTACAAATTTTATTTTTGTAAAAAATAAAGCTTGTAAAAATATTTTAAAAGCTTTAAATCAACTAATTATTATAAAAAAATTATTTACTTTAAATTTAGGATAATAAATACGTTGTATAGAAAAAGAATCATAAACAAAACGTGCTTTATTTGTTATTCATTCTTCATTAACATCATTATCTAATAATGGCAATATACGCATAATTTTATTATTGAAAATATCTATTCTAATTGCAGAAGCTATTGAATCCATAATATCAATACTTTCAATACTTTTTAATTCCCAAGGACGTGCTGTAAATGCATATGGCATTGAAGTTAAAGCGCCTACCGGACATAAATCAATAATATTAGCAGATAATTGATCTTCTATCAAAATTAATTTATTAATATAACTGCCTATTTCCATATTTTGTCCACGTCCTATAACACCTAATTCATTAACACCATAAAAATTTAAAAAACGCACACAACGTGTACAATGTATACACCTTGTCATAACGGTTTTAATCAAAGGACCACAAGAATTTAAATTATCTACCGATCGTTTTTTTGATTCATAAAAACGTCCACGATCGGAGCCAAAAATAAAAGTTAAATCTTGCAGATCACAACAACCACCTTGATCACAAATAGGACAGTCTAATGGATGATTTACTAATAAAAATTCTAATACGCTATCACGTGCATTAAAAACTCTTTTAGTTTTTGTATAAATTAACATATCAGGTAATATATTTACAGCACATGAAACAACTAAATCATTATTTACTTGTATTAAACACATTCTACAATTACCTGCTATATCTAATCTATTATGAACACAAAAACTTGGAATAACGTAATTTTCGGATCTTAATCTTTCCAATAGACTTCCCTCATAATCATCATCGATATAATGAGGGTTATCATCGATAAAAACCCTCATTATATAAAGGTATCGATATATAAAAATTATAAAAAAATATTTATATAGCTTGCTTTCAAAAAAAAATTAATATACTAAAGTTATACGCCTGACATAATAACAGTTCCATACATTTGTTTTAATTTTGGATGTTGCAAATTAGGTAAAAATTGTTTTTCTCAAGCATCAAATTTATCTATATGAAAATTTATTAATGGAAAACGCAATACCCTTCATGGCAATATTTTAGGAAATTTTGTAAAACCATCTCTAAAAAATTCATATTCAAATTTTTTGTTATAAAATACATTTTCAAAAAAATCTTTTTTTGCAGCTAAATCCTGTAAATGTGGAAATGCTTTAATATCACTTGCTGATTCAACAAAAACATAAGAAGAATTGCGATACTTACTCTCAAGATAGCAACCTGTTAAAGCACCTATTTCACAATGTTTTTTTTTAACAAGATCGAGAGCTCTTATAGTAAAAGAGTTAAAATTAAAAAGACGTATTGCTAAAGGAAAAGTATTTGCACTAAAAAAATAAAACATTTCATTTTGCATAGTATACGTTACAACATAAAAAAATTTCTCATTAGCAACAATAAAAGGCTGAAATTGTACAGGAATTTTTTTCAAGCACTCATCGTAATTATAATATTCGGAATACATTATAAAAATGTAAAAAATAATAATTTCAAAAAACAATAATAAAAAAAACAATAATAACAATTATACAATAAATTTATTAATCTTTATGGTGGTGTACTAATGATCTTATGATCTTATTTATTAGTACAAAGCTTAATATTTATATAATATAAATATTAAGCTTGTTAGGATAAAAGGTAACCTTAATACCTAATACCTAAAAAAAAACCCCTGCACCTTGACAACAGGGGTGTATAATAGCTTACAATTAAAAAAAAAATAATTTAAATTTATTATATACTTAAAATTTAAAACATTACGTTATAGATTAAATAAAAGTACTAAACTTTAGTATTTTTATTTAATCTATAACGTAAAAAATAAAGCTTAGTACTTTTATAATAAAAAGCTTTTCTTTTATAATCTAATAAAGTTAAATAATAATTACGATTATAAAAGAAAGAAGAAATAAATTCAATACCAACAGTTAATATAACATTTCTTAATAAAAATGAAGTATTAGGCAAACAAAAAGATAATTTTCGAACAGCCAAACAAATACCTTCAAAAGTAAAACCTAATGCTTTTTTAAAATATACTACATTAATAATGTCACCTGCTGTAAAGCAATACGTACGTTTTATACCTTTAATAGTTGTACGCTTTTTACGTCTATGAATAAATTTTTTCGTTTTAGATAATTTATTTTTATTTAAAATTATAAAATAGGACATAATATTTAAATATTATTTTTTAAATATATATAAGAACCACTTATAAATTTATATAAATATTTCAAACAAGTTTTATTTATTTTAGCACCTCTATTTAACCAAAAAGCTAATTTAAACGTATTCAAACCAAACATATTTTTTGCTTTAAAATTCAAATATCCCAATTTATCTAAAAATAAACCCCTATTTCTTTTTGATTTAAAAATCACAACTATAAAATAACTAGTAGATAACCTTAAATTACGCTTATACAAACGAATAACTAAAGATTTATACATAAAAGTATTTTTATTATATAAATAAAATTATATTATAATAGAAATATAAGTTAATATAAGATCCATAAAAAATATAAAAAATATATTTAAAAACAATAATATATTTATAAAAAGCATCTCTAAATATTTATATTTGTTATTAAAAGTTATATTTTTTAAAGTTTTTCTACCAGCAAAATGATATATTATTCTAATTAAACGTAAATAAGGCACAGCACTTATAACAGAAAGAAAAACAAAAATAAAAGATAAAAAATATTCGCCATTAAAAATAAAAGAATTTAAAATTAAAATTTTTGCACAAAAACCTGCAAAAGGCGGTATTCCCATTAAAGAAAATAAAGAAATTGTTAAAGCAAAAGCTAGAAAAGAATTTTTATGATATAAATCTAATAATTCATGCAAATAAGAAACACGTGAAATAACAACAATAATAAAAAATAAAAATAATTGAAAAATATAAGCAAATAAATAAAATAATACAAATTTAATATTTCAACTACAAGCTAAAGTGAAAAAAATAAAGCCCATATTAATTAAAGAACTATATGCAGCTATACGACCTAAATTTGATGCATATAACATAAAAGCACAACCATATATTATAGAAACAACGCTTAAAAATATTCAAATTTCTTTTAAATATAATATATAATGAAAAGCATTAAAAACATGCGCTCATAATTGTAATAATAGAAATAAATAAGGTAATTTTGGAACAACTGCAAAAAATGAAACAACTAATCAATGAGAACCCTCATAAACATCAGCTATTCAAAAATGAAATGGTACTAAAGCTAATTTGAATAAAATACCAAAAGTTAAAAAACCAAAACCAATATAAGCTACCGGATCATAAATAAAAGTATTCATAAAAAATATATCAGTAACTTCAAAAAAATTTATAGTACCAAAAGATGCATATAATAAAGCAATACCAAATAAAAATAAATTAGAAGAAAAACCACCTAAAAATAAATATTTTAAAGAAGCTTCAGCACCTTTTACTTCAAATTGATTATTTCAAGCAGCTAATACATAAAAACATAAACTTTGAATTTCCATTGTAAGATAAATAATCATTAAATTACAAGAACTTATCATTATTAAAGATACAATAATAGAAATAGTTGTTAATGTAATTAAAAATAATGAATAATAAACAGATAAATCATTTTTAATATAAGTTACAACTGTACAAAGTCATCATAAAAAAGTTGAAAGTATAACAGCCTTTAAAAAAACATTTAAAAAAGAAATATAAAAATCACCTGAATAAGACATTACAATATTATTTTCAGTAATATAAAAAAATCCAAGTAAAGCAGGTAATACAAAAAGTAACTCTAACAATAATAAACTAAGAATAAAAGCAATAAAAATAGTATAAAAGTATGTCCAATTATTAAAACTTCTTCATACCAATAAATCGTAATAACGTAAATAATAATATTTAAAAATTAAAAAAATTAAAAAAATTAAAAAAAATATAGTTAAACAAATTTCTAGTCAAAAAAAGAATCATGTATAATTTAAAGCTAAAAAAAAACATTGGTCTAACATATCTAAAAATCTTGTAGCTGACATTTTATAAAGAAAAAAATAAAACGTAAAAAATTGAACAACTACTTGATATTTTAGAAAAATAAAATATATAAAATAAAAAATTAAATAATAAATAAATCAGCAAATTATTTGCAAACGTAAAGAATAATAAAATTCAAATAAAAGAGCATTTGAACATAAAAAACGCATAAGTATAGCCATTAATCCTTTTTTATTAGCATATTTTTGCATAATTTTATTTTTTTCTGCATATAAATTACAAATTTTTTTGTCATTAGATAAAGCATATCTTATTCATTTAAATTCAAAAAAATGATAATTATTTTTTTTTTGATTATCATTTTTTTGATTATCATTTTTTTGATTATCATTTTTTTGATTATCATTTTTTTGATTATCATTTTTTTGATTACAATTATTAAAATTATTCTGATTTTTAATATTAGGTGAAATATAATCTTTATTATAAATTTTATTTATATCAATAAGATTATTGTTTGTATAAGTTTTCTTATAATCTAACTCATTTGGATTGTTAATTTTTTGTAATTTCTTAAAAAAAAAATTTAAATTAAACATAATATATATGTATATACATAAATAAATATAATAATTAATAAGCACTATAAATATAATTCTTATTGAATTTTAAAAATAATTTAATTAAATTTTGATTATAATTTTATTTAAATTTATAATCAAATAAACGCATAATACTACAATGCTTTACTTTATGAAAATTATATTTATTTTTTCTATAATTAAAAAATCTTCACTTACCTTTTTTAGAATATCTTGTAAATTTTTTTTTTAACTTATGGAAAAAAGATTTTTTATGTTCTTTAATTCATTCATTATAATTAAAAAATGAAAAATTTGATGATGAAAAACAAAAATTATTTATTATATAAATATTATCTAAATATAAACTAGCCTGCTTTTGAATATAATTATTTAAAAAAGCGATTACAAATTTATTTTTTAATTTAAAATCTTTAAAAAGTAAAAATTCAGGATCTCTTAATCAAAGAAAAAAATAATCCAATCAAAAAAAATTTTTAATTATAAAAAAATAACTAAAAAAAAAATAATAAATATAAAAAATATAAAAAATATTTTTTTTAATTAACAAAATATTTTTATATTTTTTTTTTATTAAAATTTTTTTTAATGTTTTTCCATATATTTTTTTTTCAAAATATTTATTATTTTTTTTTTTTTTTAACAATAATAAAAATTTTTTTT
>Ga0209174_10002889_pt1 | contig 11078 bp, 8 predicted proteins | sample JI91814BDNA_FD_187505 | JGI IMG/M metagenome (GOLD analysis project Ga0209174, IMG submission 187505) | Wastewater effluent complex algal communities from Wisconsin, to seasonally profile nutrient transformation and Carbon sequestration -... | ecosystem: Engineered > WWTP > Effluent > Algae...
CGTGCAATTGAAATCAGGTATCAGATAGCTGATTTCTCGTCGGAGATGGCAGACTCAGGTGGTAATTCGAGCAACCCCACTCGGACTCTAGCAAACTGAGGCGGAGAATATGGGGGGATGGGTCAGCAGTCAGGGAGGAAATACCAAGTTGCCGATGAACGAGCTTTAAATTCTAGACTGTCGCCGATCTGCGCCAGATTCTGGAAGCCACCCACCCTCGCATCCGTGTCTATCTGTTGGAGGCTTCTTCATATTGTCTGAGATCCTTCGCAAGTACCAACCGGCACTTCAACCAGGTAAGGAGCACCAACATGTTTCGAAAATCCGTACTGCCCTAGCTGATCGCGAACGAAGATTAACAGATGTGAACGAAGCTTAACCGATGGAAATCGCAGCAAAAATGATGGGCTCAACCTGTCAGGCTGCCGTCTCCAAATCATGCGATGAGAAAGTCAGTGGAGAACGATCATGCGAATCAAGTCGCTCAGTCTATTGGCGAGTCTTCTGATAGCTGCCTGTGGTAGCGAAGTCTCAGATGAGAGTGTTGCCAACCTGAATCAGTCACTAGTCGTTACCTTCTCGGACCCTACCTTCCGATGGGCACCCATTGACGCAACTCCATGGGAGTGGGATGGGAAGGACAAAGTACAAGGAAATAGGCAAAGCGCTCAGTTATTCTGCCAATGGAAGGGTTTTTCTTATCTGAGAGCCTGGTCTACCGATGAAACCGATCCCAGACCCGGAAGGTATCGGTTCTCGACTTCATCTCCGCCCAGCACGGATCCAACTTGGTGTGCTTGGTGCGGCTGGAAGCTCAAATCTGTGACCTGTTCCGATTCGCCGCCAACGCCACCACCACCACCGGACAGATGTGGTGACGAGTGGTGCAGCGGTTCCGAGGTATGTTGCACGCTTTGCGATAATAGTGAAGCTTGTGCCTCCCCTCAGCAATGCCAGAAGGTTCGACAACTCTGCGAGAGGCGTTGACAGGGTTCAATCGGTTCAATCCTGTCTCTGTGGACTCCAAGCTGTATCAACACAATCCAGGTCATCAGCGTGGTTTTCAAATCCATGGTACATGGCTGCGGCAAATAGTGAATAACCTGTTTGCCGGAAAGGAACCAATGAAGAATTTCGTGAAAGGCTGTGTTCGACTGGTTTCATTCTCGCTCTACCTCGCATCAGCGGCCTGTAGCAATGTGCCTGATGACACAGTTGTGTCCAGCGGATCTGAGATTAGAAACGGTGACGCTGTGCCGCCTGGCTACAGCGAGATCGCCCTCCTAAATCTTGATGGGAGTGGCTGCAGTGGAGAACTCATCACCAACAGCTTGGTACTCACCGCCAAGCACTGCATCTTTGCATGGATCAGTTTCGATGAGCGCGCAGCGGTAGATCCTGCAACGGTGTTTGAGCCCCGCAGGATCACGGCCACGATTGGGGCGCAGATGCAGACCGCAGATCTTGTGCTTTGGCATCCAAGCCTAGATGTTGCTGTCATCCACTTCGAGAAGCCTTTTTCCATCGCTGGCTCGACGAAAGGCTACGTTCGCCGAGTGCGTGCATCTTCTGTTGCCGTAGGCGACACACTCGAGTGCTATGGCTATGGCAACAATATCCGAGATGGGCGCGGCATGGAAACCGGCTTTGGCACGCTCCGACACTCAAGCAACACTGTGTCGGCTGTCTCAAGCACGCAGTTCAGCATCAGCAATAACGCAAGAGATCAAATATTGTTGCGCGGTGATTCCGGTGGTGCCTGCTTCTCCGGTCTAGAGATAGCTGGCGTAAGCAGCCGAGGTGACCTCGCAACAACATCATCCCTTGTGCTCGGTTCGGCATTTCGGCCCTGGCTCGATGATCTGCTTGGTCGCTTCACCGATGGCAACGAGCTAGCTGACGGCTTTAAAGTACGTGACGCAACTGGCCGCATTTTCGTTGTGATGGGCAATGGCGCACTCTGGATCCGAAGCTGGGACGAATACGTGCGTAGCTGGTCGATGGGTCCCCTGTTTCAAACTGGGCCCTTTGGCTGGTCGATGGTCCCGCGCGATGGCACGATCCTCCGTGAGCCGAGCGGCGAGATTGATGTCATCTACGCCGGTGCACATTTCCATGTGTCCTCGATGGCTGAATTCTATGCGCTGGGCTTTTCCACCGCTTCGGTGCGACCCGCTCCTACCGGCTCGCTGGCAAGCATCGGAGTTGTGCCACGAAATGGCGTCGCGCTGCGTGACCGTGGATCGGGTGAGATTGACGTCATCGTCGGTGGCAAGCGTTGGTGGGTTGCTAGCATGGCGACCTATATGAAGTCGTACAGCAGTTGGCCGATCTTCTCAGTCCCCACCGGCAGTCTTGTGCCCATCCCCTCGGGCGGCGTCATTCCCTAGGCTTCTCAGCCTCCTGGCCAGCCCGCCGGCTCTCCAAACCTGCGGGTCTATGATAGGGTCCGGGTGTTTCTGACCTGATGGCAACAGAGGCGCTTGACCATCCACCGTCTGTGGCACCTTCCTCTTTGCCGGGGCTGTTACATCCGTGGTGCCTTCGTTGTCGAGTTGCCCGAGTTCTCGGCACTCAGATGGTGGGCCCCGGACCTCAGAATGTGAAGTCCCTGAGGCACTGACAGCAGGGGGGGAAGGTACCGTCAAGGAAGCTTCAGTAGCGGCTCAATTAGGCGGGTGTGGAGTACCTCTTCATCGGTAAGCTTGTCGAGCGGTACCAGGAACCCATGGACCTTCGACGCATCGGGGAGCGCTCCGTCCGTGGATACGTCCCGTGGAATCTCGGTAGTGCCAGGATCCGTGGCGAGGAACTCGATCATCCGCGAGGCGTTCGTCCACCGATGCCAGATGCGCTCGTGCTTCGCTGGTTTATCAAAGTGGCAGTGGACAGCCAGGACTTGAGCGTCGTCGAACTGCTTCACGTTCAGCAAGACCACAATGACAAGGGCCTCGCTTGGTCTATCAGTGCATATGAAGCTGCGGAACACACTGTCCAGAACCCAGCGGTGGGGTTTTCTGAGCGAGTTGCTGAGCTCCCCGATCTGACTGCTCGCTGGTGGCTTCCATCCCTGTTCCCCAAGCTGCTGCTCGCAGGTCACCATCAGGCTTTGTAGGTCACGGTAGAACGACTTCAGAAAGACAATGGCTTGTTTGGCGTTTCGTCCGACGGACATTGAGCGATCTCCTGCAAACCGGGTTAACCTGCCTGCTTCCAAAACTTGGCGCTCCCCGCCGGAACCCCACCCTTTTGGCAAAACCAACTTCGTTTTTGCCAAAACCGAGGGGATGCCGAAGTCCAGGCACCTGAAGTGGTTTCTTTCGAGGTGAAACCTATGAAGCGACGGAAGCCCTTATGAGACAGAAGCGTCTCCAGATCCATGGCCGGCAACGAGCGGTCCCGCGCTGCGATCTGATGGACGACCTGCCACATGTCAAACCAGGAGAGCCAGCCGAGTCTCATGTCAGGCCCTCCCGCCTTGCGCGAGAGCAGAAGTTCGTTTGTTGGCGGGGTCGCGTGGGCGGTCAAATAGACTAGCGACGCGCAGATCGGTGGAGCGTCAGCAGAGTTACCAGTTTGCTTCGCCCGCTCCTGAGCGAGCTCATCGAGGTAGCGCCAATATCGAACAAGCTGATCCTTGTCGATGTCGGCAAGCTGCTCTTCCTCATCGTCGGCATCCGCACCGCGCTTGACGATCTTGGCGGTGCCGCTCTTCGGCGAGTAGAGCTTGACCTCGATCACCAGCAGATGCCGAAGCCGCTCTTGGTCATCGAAGAGCGACATCAGCACGTCTGGCTCCCCATACGGTCGACGTCCGCGCCACATCTCTAACTTCCAGCTGACCACCGTGCTCGAATCGAGCCAGTTGCGGTCCATCGGGAACGCTGGACCTCGCTCCTCCTCGATGGGCCTAATCCGACGAACCAGTTCAGGCATCCAATCGGACAGCGGCAGGTACCGGAGCAGCCCAAATACCGTCGACGTCAGAAGATCCTCGGCTCGTTCATGGGCTCGGCTGTGATGCTGGCCGAGCTTGCCGTGTACTTCCGCAAAGATCATGCAGCAGAGGTTACACGACTGTTGAGTCCTTGGCGCTGCCTCGTGATAATGCTCGTTGTCTACTAATGTCCCCCACTATCATCGCGACGAGCTTGAGGAATCATGGTTAGTCCAGAGGTCGCCGGAAGAGCTGCAGCGATTGCAACTCGCCTGCAGTCGGAGTATGCGGCAACCAAGCAGTCACCGGATGACGCAGAAACGGATGAGCGCGAAGCAGAGTGGTCTGTATCTGGGCTGGTCGCGGAGGTACTGGCTCAAGCTCGATTAGAATCACCGCCCTGGGATCGAGTATCTGCTGATGCAGCGCTCACTGCTGAAGCAGGACACGGCAGGCCTGTTGCGAGTCTCCGGGAACTTGAGAGTCGTCGGATGGTCCGCTTCGTTCTCGGGGAGGTGGAGATCCCCTGGGGCGCACGCATCATGCAGAGCGCCGATTCGTTAGACGAGTCTGAACGGAGAGCCATCTCGGTACTGACAGGCGCGGAGCAAATCGAGCGGCAACGCTCACTCTGGATCGGACGCGAGACGCTCATCGAAATCGTCCGAAACCACTCGATGGCGCATCGTGGTACTCCTCCCAAAGAGCAACTCCTAGCGGGTCAGCTCTTTGAGTCGCGAGAGCTTGATGGAGCGTCCGGTTTTCGGTTCAAGGACAACTGGGGCGGGAGCTTGGCGCGTGGAGCCGCGTTTCTCTGGCACCGGTGGCTGCGGCATCAGCCACGAGGTGTCGAGAGGACAGCCATGCTGCTTTCTTGGCTGCAGCGAACGCGAGGGCTAACCCACTGCTCGGACGCAGTTGCCCATATGCCTCGTTGGGCCAAAGAAGCTTGGCTCGATACGGCGATGCAGATCGTCCTGGAGGAACCCGACCTGATTGGCTGGTCAGACGAAGGCGAGCGTTTACGCTGGGAGCTCGATTGGCCACGTCACGCTGAATGGGAGTGGGTGCCACCCTTCGATGATCCGAACTGCAAGCCGACGATTGTCGATCGGTATATGTGGCTCCAGGAGTTTCAGGAGCGGTATCGCGGGCTGGTTCTTCGCGACGAAGCTCGCAGCCAGATCCACGCGCTGATCTCAACGATTGTTCGCCACGATGACCAACCCAACATCGCCTCCGTTGAGCGCTGCGCCCGCATCCGGGCGCTTGTAGAGGCTGGCGCGACACGTCCCTCGCTCTTGCGTATCGTTCCCAGCTTCGTCTGCCACATGCGGCCCTCTGCCCTCGGTTGGCTTGCCGCAAATGAGAAAACTGCATCGTTTGCATTGATCCTGATGGACGATGTCGAACTCAATGGCTCGACATGGGACACTGGCCCCGAACGACTGTCGCGCATGGAAGGTCGTCGGACCGATCTGTGGAAGGAACTGTTCGAAGTGTTCGTGGTCGCCGTCAGGACTCTTGACGATGCTCCACTCGCAAAGGCCGTTGATGAGTGCCTCAACGCGGTCACGATTCGGTCCATCACTCTTCGCTACAATCGTCCCCATCTGGACGAGACCTTGAACAACGCAGCTCGGGTGCGTCGCGACTACGCTCTGCAAGCGCTCAAGGAGGCGACGCGTAGCGGACGGCATCCACCCAAGCACGGAACTTGGTTTCAAGATGTCTTTCTCGTCAGGTCCGCACCACATCTCTTGGAACTGTGGCGTTCTCGCAGCCAGCGGCCTCCGCGCCTAAACTTCGCTACGTTTCCCTTCGCGGAACTTCACTTGCTGTTCTGGCTCCTGGGAGAGATTGATGCAGCAGGTCCCCTCTCTCCTTGGCTGCCGTCCTCGCGAATCATCGCCTCACAGGTTGCGGAAATTTACTTGCGCGAGCTTGTTCGCAGAGGTGCAGACTCGAAGGACGTATATTGGTTCGATGACGAGCCGCGCATGACTGCTCTGGCGTGGCCGTTACTCGGCCCTTTGCTTGACGAAGCCGAGTACGCACGCTTCCTCCGTCCGATGGACTGGAACACGCATCTCGACGAAATCGGCACTGCGTTGAGTGGAAGCGATGCGCTGCTTGCCATTGCGTCTTGGACCAAACGAGCAAAGCTGCACTTACGCATTCTACTCGGCCTGCACGCGGCGCACTCCTCCAGCATGGATTCCGCACGACTCACATCACTGGAAGATACCATTGGTGAGCTCTTGGTGCTAAGAGCTCCTCAGTCCGTTGGCGGAGGAACTCTCGAGTTATTCCGGGGCCCAGAGTGGAGGGCGAATGCTCCGTTGGGCGAAGACCTGGCGTCTCTGTTTGTTGATGCGCTGTGGCGATTTTCGCCGGATCGACGGTTCGCGATCATCGAGCGCTGGACGAAGGAGACGGAAAGCCTTGCCGAGCTTCTTGCGCTTGCCGCGACACTCGATTTTCCGCGTGAGCTTCAGATCCTCCGTGCGCGAATCGCAGAGTTCGATGTCAGCGACTATGTCGGTCGCCAGCACAGGTTTGACCGGCTGGAGCAGATGGCGATGGATGCGGCAGTCGCAAAGCTGCGCGACATCGCTCGATCCATTCTCGATTATGGCGACCAAGCGGCATTGAACCACCCATACGCTAAGAAATGGAGAAGGGCTGCCTTCCAGACCAGACTTCTTCTTGCATATGAGGAGGGCGATCTCACCACCATCGACAAGCTGGGGCCCGGTACGTCGCCAGATGACTTGCCGACGGATGAAATGCGCAAAATCCGACTGTTCTATCGAGGACTCCTGCTCCTGCGGCAAAATCCGGTGGCCGCTGAGGCTGCCTTTTCCGAGTTAGTCAGTCAGGACGCCCATGGGGGTCCGGCGCAGCTGAATCTGATGGTTGCGCGGATGGAGATTGTGCGGAGCCTCCCGTCTGTGCGTGAGCGTCGGGCGAGGGCGTTGGCACAACTCGATGAGCTTGAGCGACTCGTGCCGGTGTTCTCTGCTACGGCGATGCCACGCTGGCGCGCCAACGTAAGCTATTGTCGACTGGATGCCTATGACATGGCGGAGGAGGATGGCCGCTTTGACCAGGAGTGGGCCACGCTTGGGGCGCGAGAGAAGCAGTCGGTCTCTTTTCTTAAACTGCTGCGCCGTAATTCCTTGCGCCGCGGAAATCGTCAGGCTTTCGATTCGGCGTGGCAGGCCGCGCAACCGCAGTTTCAGAACGTCGATGGTTCATCGTGGGCTGAATTTGAGCGCCTGATGAAGGAAGAATCAGTTTCTGCATCAACAGTTGACCCGCCTGGAGTCGAGCTAATTGCGCGCTCGCATCGGGAGGCCAGTCCATCGGCTGCGGAAGAAACGAACGTGCCTAGCCCAAAGCGTCCGCGCAAGGCGCATCAATTCCTCCCTGGTATGCCCTGGGCTGAGCGGGAAACGCTACCAGGACGGCAGCAGGAACTCGATCGACTCGTAGACTTGGTCCTAGATCGTCGTCCTGTCGCTTTGCTCGGTCAACGACGGTCAGGAAAGACCTCTCTGCTCCGCCACCTCGGTCGGCGTCTCTCGGCTGAACGCGAAGTCATCTACGTCTCGCTAGATGGGTACAGGATCGTAGACAAGGATGACCTCGCACTCGCGTTGTCACCGGCGAATCTGGATGACAAGCAGGGTGCCGCACGGCGCATTCTTGCCGATCCTGCGACCCCCAAGCGGGTCTACCTGATCGATGAGCTCGCGTATCTCAACACCTCCGACCAAACGGTCTTTGGCTGGTTGCGTCAGCTCTGGCATGTCGCTGGCGGAGTGGTGCTTGCGGGAACGCCGTGGGATTGGTGCCAGTTGATTGAGAGGTCCGGACGTGTTGTCCCTGGATCATCCTTCGGTAACGATCTGACCAGAGAGGATGTCGGAGCGCTTTCCAAACTGCACGCTATCGAGTTCCTCATCGGTAACAGCGGTGAAGACAAGCGACTCGACGAAGCCGCAGCGCTTCGGATCATCGAGCGATGCGGAACCTGGCCGTACTATCTGAATGTGATGGGCGAGGCCGTGCTCCGAACCGATGGAGAAGTCGATAAGCAGGCTGTCGATAGCGCTTACGAGAAGGCACTGCTTCACGGGGCCAGCGCGATCTTCAAAGCCCGATGGATGGAACTCCCAGCGCTGATAGGAAACCTGCTTCTGGCCCATCCGGGAGCGCGGCCCGATTACTACCAATTGGATCGTGCCCTTCGCTTGAAACTGCTCGACGTGGGCCTATGTACGCCAGCCGGTCAATGGCTAGAAGATCGGCCCTTTTACGACTGGATCGAACGCTACGCGTGCGAAGAAGAACTCTAGGTTGCCATGGCTGTTTTCCAAGCGAGTCGAACATATACGAAGGCACTTGATCTATTGACGGACGAGTACGCTGAGATTGCTGAGAAGATCAGCCAGCCGCCGCCGGATGGTTTTGTTTGGCTGTTCGTATCTCGTCGGCGAGGAAGGAAGACCTGGACACTCAAGGGGTTGCATCAATACCTTGGGCTAGACAAGTCAAGGGTGGTGGATTTTAGCGAAGAGGAGTACGTCATCGAACCAAAGGGAGTGCCCGGCTTTGTACATCTATTCGATGAGCCGGCGCTGCTATTGGGAAAGAAGGGCGGGGCTGGGAAGTTTCTGAAGGACTGTCGCAAGATTCATGATGCTGGCGAACAGATTCTTCTCGCGCTTACGCCTCACGAGTTGAGCATCATTTCGAAGCAAGGACTAAACGGGAGACCCAGCGCGGAATTTGGGACCCAAGTAACCTTTTTGAAATTCTCGTTTTCGCACGCAGAGAAACAGGCCCGAAGTCCAGGCGCAGCGGCTCTGCTGCCTCAGCTGCCGCCAGACTGGACCCAAACTCCATACTTGTTGGAGTTGGTTTTTGAGACACACGAAAAATATCCCGACATGAAGGGCGCAGAGCTCTTGCGTGCCGTGCTCGAACGCGCCAATTGGGAGCGCTATCCGTTCCGCGTCTTTCGTGACAGCTTGAACGAGATACAGAGGGAGGCTGTGCTCAAGGCGGCTCACCACATGAGATCGGTTCGGACGGTTGATCATGACTGGCTGTGCGAAACGGGCTACCTTCAGCTTGCTTCTCAATGTGAGGCTGGTTATCGGCTCTCGGATCCTGTCCTTGCGGCGAACCTGTCTCCCCTGCGAATCCATCACCTCTCTGATCTGCACTTTGGCCAGCATACTGCGATGAGTGTCGATGACAAAACCGGTGGCTCACCGCTTGCGAATATGGCGGGCCAGAAGGCGGTGCGTGATGAGTATCTGGGTTTCGTGAAGAAGCTGAAAACGCAAGGTACCGCACCACATCTCGTCGTTGTGTCAGGAGACATCGGTGAGCGGGGAGAGTCCAATGAGTATGTGGAGGCGAAGAACTTTTTCGCTGAGCTCCGCACACTATTGGCAGACGATTTGCAACTCGACGCAGATGCCCCTCGAATCTTGTTGGTAGGGGGGAATCACGACGTCGAACGGAAGACGGCCCAGGATGCATATCGCCAGAGGCGGCACCTCCTCTTCGCAGAGTCCTTCCCTCTGTCTGAATATCTACGTCCCGAACTCGAGAAGTCACCGGACACAAGGAAAGTTGCGACGGTGAAGTATGGTGAGTTCGATCTCGAGTTCCTGCTGCTGGGCTCTGCGGAGGCCGGACAGGAAGTCGAGGACAGAATCAAGGAAGGGGAGGAGTTACGGAAACTAGAAGAGGATTCCGCGAATGTCGCTGCTGGAAAAAAGGCGATGTCCCCGGATGAGGTAGAGCAGGCTGCGATTGAGTATGCACGGATTGATCCTGGTCTCGTTCATCATGCGGATCTCGAGCGAGCGGACCGCCATCAATGGACGAAATCGGTGCGAATTGCGGTGCTGCACCATCCGGTCTCGCCGCTGCCATCCCAGGAAATTGCAAAGTATGCAGGACTCCTTAATGCGGGACGAGTGAAGGATGTCCTTTTCAGCCACGAGTTTGCCCTGGTGCTACACGGGCATCTCCACAGCGCGTGCCTGCTCGAAGAAAGGTGGGCAGGCCAGTATGACAACTGGATACTCCGCATCGCCGCGGCTGCCTCACTGGGCAGTCGCCAGATCGCAGAGAAAAACGGATTCAACGAGATTCACATCCAGCGCCACCTGCTATTCGAAGGCTCACAGAAAGACCCACCAACAGCCAAGCTCAGGGTTCAGCAGTTTGCGCGTAGCGGACCGTATAGTTGGTCGGTCAAGGCACAGCTTGGTCCCTTCCTGCCTGGCCAACGGGACGAATCGATGAAATGACGCGGGAGTCCGGTCCACATGCCCATCAGTGGGATGCGACAACACCGGTCAGTCTGAGAATCTGTCGTAACGTGTCAGTCTACGAACTAGCTCTGTGATACATGAGCTGATGGTTGGCGACCAATGCTCACTCCGGAAGCGCAGAACACTTGCGAAAGCACGATGTACCAACAGGACTGCGCAACATGAGCGACATCTCTCATAGATCGAGCCAGTTCTTCCGCTACCCAACCGAGGACGGCCACACCCGCGTTGAAGTTCGCGTTGATGGCGAGACCGCTTGGCTTACTCAGGGCGGTCTGGCAGAGCGATACCGATGATCATGCCAGCGCAACGCGCTTGATTGGGGTGGTCTAGTATCTGCCGCGAGCAGTGGATGGGGGCAGGTAGGCAATCTGGCCGACGGGAAACGTCGAGTAGCGTATCGCCACGCATCGTGCAAGACCGTGGGCATCGCCACGTGGATCACCTCGTGGACTGCCTCGTAGATCACCGCGTGGAGCGCCTCGTGGACTACCTCGTAGATCACCGCGTGGAGCGCCTCGTGGACTACCTCGTAGATCACCGCGTGGAGCGCCTCGTGGATCACCTCGTAGATCACCTCGTGGCTAGTTGAAATGCGCGTTGGGATGCTAGGTCGATCGCTGAGTCTTTTTTGCGGTCTTCTTGCAAGATTCGAGCCATTTTGAATTTGCGACAGCAATTGTGGGATTTCTTCGGCGGAATGTTCGTTGATACAAATTGCCCAATTTCTGGCCAATAATGTTGAGTTGCGATGTAACACTACGGGGTTTACCATGAGG
>Ga0209174_10002890_pt1 | contig 11078 bp, 14 predicted proteins | sample JI91814BDNA_FD_187505 | JGI IMG/M metagenome (GOLD analysis project Ga0209174, IMG submission 187505) | Wastewater effluent complex algal communities from Wisconsin, to seasonally profile nutrient transformation and Carbon sequestration -... | ecosystem: Engineered > WWTP > Effluent > Algae...
GAATTCGGCAGATCAGTCTTCAACATGGTCGACATCGACGTCAGCGACGTCAACATACTGCCCACTGCATCAACTACCTGGGCGGACTTGAAGACCAGAAATGCCATCGCCGCGGTTTCTACCAACCCTGGGAAATTCTCCAGAACCTCAGTGATAGGCGACATGATCAGCGCGACAGCCGAACTGAACGTGGACGCCGCATCATAGATGCTCTTGAAGATGCCCGGCAGGTCCTCCAGGATCGGCCGCCACTGCTCAAAGATCCGGCGGCCTTCAGCGAAGAAGTCCTTCAGCGTGTTCTGGCCCTCAACCGAATTGATCCACGTCGCCCAGGTTGTAGTCCACTTCTCCAGATTCCCCAACAGGGTCCCCTGAGCGGCGTCTCCGATGCCCGTGAAAATCTTCCCAAGGTTGAGCAGCGTCTCACCCAAATTGCCCAGGGCGGTGATGCCTTCGTCGATCCACTCGTCCAAGCGGCCATCCTCGTCCGCGGCGGTGATGAAGTTCGCAAACCGCTCCGACACCGCCACAAACCCATCCGCCAGACGCGGCAACGCATCAGTACCCGCCTCCGTCAACGTCAACAGGCCATCAGTCAGCGGCTCCAGAGCGCCCGTAAGGATGTCCTGCGCCTCAGTCGTGTTACCGAATATGCGCTCTAAAACGGAAAGGTTCTTGCCCTCACCAGCAAGCCGGAACATCTCCTTGAAGGACCGGTTCCACGCATCACCGATACCACCCAGCCCACGCTCGAACGTAGGCATCGCCTTACCGGTAAGCGACTTCAGGTCTTCGTCCAGGCCGGCGAAGATGTTGTCCTGCACCAGGTTGCGCAGAGACTGGATCGGCCCCTGAACATCCATCAGGGCATCGACGAACTTGCGCCCATTCTCGGACAGCTTGCCCATCGCCAGGTCGGCGTCTTCCTGCGCCGCCGACGTGGTCTCAGCGGCGGCAGCGACGGCGCCCTGCGCCATCACCACACTCTGCTGCGACCGGACTAACCGCTCATTGGCGGCCACCACCCGATCCGAACCGTAAACACCCTTGGCGTTCGCCTCCGCTAAATCCTCGGCGGTCCGAACATTGCGGTTACGGACCTCTTCGACACGCAGGTCCGCTTCCTCGACATCCAACAAGGCTTCGCGGTAATCGCTGAAATCGCCCGAATACAGCCGCTCCCTGGCCTTCTGCGCCTCCAGGATCGCCCGCTTCTCAGACGTGATCCCGCCACGCATCTGCAAGTCAAGGTCTTGCATATCGCGGCGCTGATCCCGAATCGCACGAGACACATCACCGCGCGCCTGAGCCTCATCCGTGATCGCGTTCCGCAGACTGTACGACGCGGACTGCTGCGAACGTGCCTGCGCCGCAGCATCACGGCCAGACTTCGCCGACTCATCGGCAACCTTATTCAGCGCCTCATAAGCGTCCGTGACGCCCGTCAAGCCGAACGCCAACGTCCCGATAGACGACACAGCGCCCGCAATACCACCAGGTATCACCAGAGCCGCCTGAGACAACTGGGCCATCGCCGACGCGACCTCAGCCAACCCAGCAGCCAAAGCGGGCAGCGACGCAATCCCCGCCACGCCAAGGTTGATCTTCAGGAAGTCAGAACGGGCAATGTTCTCCAAACTGCGCTTAAGGCCACGACCGTCGACATCAACACCCAACTGGATGCGCCGCGCCTCATTCTGCGCGCGCAACAGCCGCAACTGTGTGTCAGCCTGCGCAGTATCGACATCAACCTTGACGCCGAGTTTGCGGGCCTCCTCCTTGATCCGCAGACCAAGAAGCTTCTTTTCCGCTTCCCTTAAGTCAACATCGAGCTTCGTCTCAACAGACTTTTTGGATTCCTTTTCACGGAACCGCTCAGACTGCCGCTCCGCCGACTTCGTGTCGACCGTGAAGTCCAACTCAACGTCGCCAACGTCGTTGATGGCTTTGCGGATCTCCCGCATGGCCTCTTTATAGTGGACGGAGAGTTCGATATAGCCGCTTGCAAGCCTTGTGGCCATCAGTCACCTCCCCGTCTGAAAGAGCTCTTTGAGTCGCGACGCCCTGTCCTCCGGGGCATCACGTCCCCGATTCAGCAACGCACGCATCTTCGACAACGGCACACCCTTCACCTTCGGATGCGCACGCTTCTTCGTCGGCCGAACACCCGGCCGCGCAATGGGATCAGGCCGATTACGGTTCTTCTGGCCGTCCTTCGTCTTCGCCCACTGCAACCACCGCAAAACATCCACGATCATCGCCAGCAGATGATTAGTCAGCGTCCACCCGGCCTCGTCCGGGTGCATCGACCGATACAGGTGCGAATTCACGCCCGCGTGCTGAACGATGATCCCCAGATCGCGCCAGTCGAACCCAGGTGAAGGGCAGTCCCTCAGTCGGAGTCCGCGGTCGATGCACTCTGCTTGGAGCGCCGGGCCGTGCTCTTTGATGAGCCCGACGAGGCCGGCGATTTTCCCAAGTCAGCGTCCGACGCACGACTCATCTCACCGAGAATGTTCTTCCACGAAATCATCGGCAGACTCAGCAGAATCTTCCACGACGCCGGGTCCAGCGACCACTTCAACGTCTCCACCATGATCGTCGAGGAATCCAAGAACCCCTCACCGTCACCGTAGAACAGGGTCTGCGCGGGAACCTGGTTGACGTCCTTGAACTTCAACGTCACCGGCTTGCCATCCACCGTGATCTCCAGGGACAACTTCGGCGCTTCGGTACTGAATACGAGGGACTCACTCATTACGCAGCCTTACGTAGTAGGGGTTGTTCACGCAGCCGGGTTGAACCGCGGGAGGAGCGGCCCCGGCTGCGTGGGAAGAAACTCCTCCCGCGGGGTACTTAGGCCGAGATCTGCTGCCAGATCACCGTTCCGTCGGTGACATAGCCGCCAAGGCCGGGGGCTGTCGGGGCTGAAGCGCCCGACGTACCAGCCGACACACAGACCAGTTCCTTGTTGCCAGAAGTGAGCTTCGCGTACTCGCCGACGGCATAGGCATGCGTGGCCTGCCAGTTCGGCGGCACCGGAGTGACCAGCTGGCCGTCATCCAGCCAATCCAGCGACAGATCACCGTTCTCGTCCTCGAACGCTTCCAGTTCGACCTCGTACTCGATGGTGTCGGTGTGGACGCGCTTCACATCACCGGTTGTGAGCACCTGGCCGATCGGCACATAGGTGCGGTACATCGCGTCCAGCTCGGAATCGTAGGAGTCGAATACCCACGACAGCTTCTGTGGACGCTTCACGTTGTGCTTGACGTGGAGGATGTTGCCGTGGGACGAGTTCGCGGCCGTCTCGGACACATTGCTGGAGTGGTGAATCGCCCGCAGCACATCGGCGTTGGTCGACTCCAGAAACACCCACGTGAAGATTTTCGAGTACTCGGTCTGGAGGGTCTTGACGACCTTGCCGCCCCAGTTCCGCTTCTTCTCGATGTTACGGTCGGTCTGCTCGGCGACACCATCCTCGCCGACGCCACCCAGGTCGATGAACGCCGCGTCCAGTGCGGACCGCGCGTCAGTCGGGGCGGTCGAACCCAGGGGCGCCACGAACACGCCGCCGGAAGCGGTGGGTTCAAGGGCAAGAACCTTAGTGTTATCTGCCATGATTAATGCCCTTTCTAGGCACGGTGCAGCCGGGACCGAAAGGGGTTATTCAGTTGTGAGGGTCAAACATTCGCCCGCAGCATGAAATCCGCGGTCAGTTGGAAACGTGGCGAATCATCATCGGGATCGTTGAATCTTCCGGGCTCCCCAACAATCACCACCTTCCGGACGCCAATTTTCTCGTAGCGAGAGGCGAGGAGAAGCGACCGTACAGTCTCGGCTAAGTTCCCTGCCTCTTCCTCAGAAGCGTCCCAGCAGTGCACAATTGCGCGCCGCCAAGACAGGAACTCCGGCTTATCTGACGAACCAGCAGGGACCATCGTCAGATTCACTAGCCGAGCCGGCCGTGGTGCAGGAACTTTCGTCGACACCCGAATGCCACCCAAGTTGGCCTTCAGGTAGTCCTTGAGCACCTTCCCGAAGTACGGGTACATCACTCACCGCCGGCTTGATAAAACTCCGACACCAGACGGTTGTTCTTCTGGTTGTCGTACATGGCGTCCTCGGTCGCCGTGATGACCGTGGCCCGGTAATCACGCTGCTGTAGTCGCTTGCCGCCCTCAGTCGACACCTTGTAGCCCGGCCGGTCCAGATTGGCATTAGACGCATCAGCAACCCGCTGCATACGCGGCACGCCCTCGGTGTCGATGACATGCTCCACGACCTCGTCCCAACCTTTGCTATGGAACTTGATCCTGTTGCGCGCCATCAGCCGGTGACCTTCCGCAGCTTGACCACGTAACCGGGCCGCCAACCGTGGAAGCCCAGCCCATCCTCCAGTGCCACGACCTCATACGGCTTGTCGTTGACATCGTCGGGATCGTTGAACGGGTACGGCAACGTGAACCGGTCCCGCACAGTCACCCTCAGATCCGGTGGCACGGCCATGTCTACGTCGGCAACCACGCGCGACGTGTGACCGTTGACGTTCTCGACCATGCCCGACTGGATAGCGATCACACTGACCTCCACCCCGTCCGACCACGTCTCGGCATCGTTACCAAGATCGTCCTCGCCAGTCCCGTTGAACACCTTGTGAATCACGGTGTACGGAGTCGGGAAGGTCGTCATACTGTCGGAAAATTCATGACCCGGCTGCGATTCCCAAAGGGCCGTAACATGATCTTGTCCTGACGGGACAGCCACACCCCACCCGAAGAGGCGTCAGCGTTGAACCGCTGAGTCACACCGAAGGACAGGGCGTTCATAGACTGCCCTTCGAGGCCGGGCGTGGGCGTGGAGGCGGTCAGGGCGCGCGCCACCATCCGTGATGCCACGATGGACACCCCGTCTGGCACAGGATCAGGCGCGAACCCCAACCAACCCACCACGAGCGCCGAAGCCTCCGCTAGGAGCCCCTCGACGCGGCTGGACTCGTCAGTCGTCAGTAGCCGACCGAGCCGGTCGACCACGTCTTGGCTTGACGCCAGCGTCATCGTCACTGTCCTTCTCTGCGGGAGCGGACTTCGTCGTCAGGTGGTCGCCCACCTCCGCACCGTCCGGGACGGCGTCGCCGGCCGAAAGCACGACGACACCCCCCGGCACGCGGACGTGAACAACCCCTTCGAGGTCGTCACGAATTTTCATCAGGTCAACACCGTCGCAACCATCGAAGCGACCGGGTTCACCAGAATCGGCATCGCGACCGCGTTCGACCGGACCCACGCCGCGATCGGATCATCGGTCTTCCACGCACCCACCGCGATACCCGGCTGATCGGCAGCGCCGATGCCGTACCGCGGATCATCCGCCTCCAGGGTGGGGCCGACGAACGTCGCACCCAGGTTGTTCTCCCCCGAGTTGGGGTCGACGACCTCGGGCAGCAGGTACACCTTCTTCTCGTTGGTGACCCGCGTGCCGTTGACCTTCCGGTCGAACACGACCAGCGGCGGCAGCCCATACCCGGACAGCACCGAGTTCAGTGCGTCGATCGACACGATGGTCGGGGTGCCGGCCATCGTCGCAACGAGGGTGCGGATCTCGGCCACGCGCTGGAGAACGGCCACCACCTTGCGCGACACCAGCAGGGCACCGGGCTGCGCGCCGTCGTTGACGGACGCGTAGTAGTCGCACCATGCGATCAGGTCGTCGATCGGCTTCGGGGTGCCCGAACCGGCGTCCCACAAGACGCTGGCGGTGACAGTGTTGCCACCAGGGCGCCCGAACGACACGGTCTGAACGACCTTGTTCTCGTTGATGGTCAGCGAGCCGGTGTCGATCACCTGTCCGCGGGCCACCTCCAAGCGCTTCACGATGGCCTCGACGACCCGCCGGGTCGCCTTCAGCACGCCGCCCAGGATCAACTGCTCCTGAACCCCACTGCGGCCACGGAGCAGTTCATACTCCGAGACCCGCTCCTTCAGGCCCAGAGGCAGCAGCTCGAAGGTCTTGCGCTGCGCGGTGCCGCCGTAACCCAGCGGAGTCTCAGCGTCGAACGCTCGGTACTGAGCAAGTTGCCCACTGCCGTCACTGGCCACGATGGTACGAACCACCACATCCGGGACGGTGGTGTTCGGCAGGAACCGGGCAAGAGTGCCTTGCGCTCGCTCGATGTCATCCTGAGCGGCACGGGCATACCCGGTCAGTTCAGCCGGGGTGATGAGATCAGTCCACAGTGCCATGGTCAGGCCTCCAGAACGAACGTGCCGGTGGTCGTCGCATCAGCGGCAACCGTGGACGGCAGCTTGGACAGTTTGATGCGGCCCTCCCACACGTACGGGAAGGTCACGTTGCCGCCGTCAGACCGCACCGACTGGTCAGTCAGGATGAAGCCGGCGAGGATGTTGGTGCCGCCGGAGCCGCCACCGTCGTAGGGGACGGCCAGGTTCGACACGATGGCGAAAGCCTCACCGGACTTGATGCGGCCCTCGGTGGTCTTGCCGGTCCAGGCAGTCGGATCGAGGGTGGCCGATGCGGGTGCGTCAGCACCGCGGCGAGACAGTAGCCAAGACTGATCGCCTGCACCGAAAGACTCAGTGCGGATTCCCAACTGGGTCATGGTGTCACTCCTTTCAAGAGTGCTAGTGCAGGCGGAACTGCCTGCGGTTTACTTGCTCTTGCCGGATTCGTAGAGCGCTTTGCCGGCGTCGAGAGTTCCGCCCCGCCCTTGGGATGGATTTCCCTGCTGCGGATTGGGTTTCGGACCCGTGGAGGGTGCCTGCTGCGTCAACCGGGCCACCTGCTTGAGTAGGAGATCCGGGTCGGTAGCAGTGAGGAACAGTTCTGCGTCCTCGTCACTGATCTGATGAATAGCCACGAGGTGCGTGCGGAGAGCTTCGGAAACCTTCTGCGGCAGGGACGCGACTTGAGCCTCGGCGGCTTTGACGCGGTCCTCACGCTTCTGGTCGTCGGTCTTTTGCGCTTCCTCCAACTCGGCCAACCGTTTCGCGGCTGCCGCGTTGTCTTTGGCGCGTTTCTCCTGCTCGCGGGCTTTCGCTTTCCAGAAGTCGACCGTTTCGGTGGGCTTCTGTTCCTGCTGTTCCTGCTCTTGGCCCTCTTCGACCGTTTCGGTCTCGGAACCGTTTTCGTCCGGCATGTGTTTGCTCCCGTTTCGGGACATTCCCGACCGTTTCGGTCAGGGGGGTCTATTTGCGCAGCGCGCGGTTCCAAGCGCTCAGAATGTCCTTCGGGTCGCCAGACCCGGCATCCTTGCGCGCTTGGATGTACTGCTCTTCCCACTGCGCCACATATGGCGGGGGTTCATATTCATCGCCCGGACGCACCATCACCGCAATGCAGTGACATGAATCGTGCGCCAAGAATGATGCCGTCTCTTCACTCCGGTACACATCGAGCCGCGTACTGAGCATGCGGCAGAACGGGCAGGCGTTCGCAGACGCATGCCGCGCCCACGTCGCACCCTCTTCCGCCTCGACATTCTCCAGAATTGTGCCGCGCGACTGATCCATCACAGCCCGCTCTGCACTGCCTATCAACGCCCGAGTGGGGTTGTTCTGCAACATCGCCCACCGTCCCGACGCTGCCAGGCGCTCCTCTGGGAGGAGGTCGATGGGTTCAGCCACGTAATCCGAGAAGGTTGGTTGTTCGTTGTAGAACTCGACAGACAAGGCGTTGCTCGCTGCCAGGTAGGCCATCGCCAACCCTGGATACGCGGTGGTCATGAACTCCAACGATTCCGACCTATCCAGCCGCTCCATACTGGCCAGTAGTCGACCAATCTTGATGCCGAGATCAGCCGCCAACTGCACTAGGACAAGCTGGAACTCACTGACCGCCAGCGCCACCGGGAACCTCCGGCGCCGGAACCTCGCGAACCGGAGAAGTAGAGGTCAGCTTGTCCACAAGCGACAGCACTGCACCCGAACGCTGATCGCGCTCCATCTCCTGCTGCTCCTGCTGCGAGAAACCGGCCCGATCCCACGTGACCTTCGAATCAGGCTGCAGCACGCCAACGCTGATGTACTTCATGACCTCATCAGAGGCCGCAGCACGTGTTGGAGTCGAAGCGTCACGCCACTTCACCCCAACCTCACGAAACACATCAGGGTCCACCCCGCCATCACGGAACAGCAGCGCCAGATATGCCACCTCGCGCCACGCCAGACCGAAACTCGTCTGCCTGCGCTCGGCTCGCTTCACCAGCCGGTACTCCTGCTGGCGAATCGAATCAGCAGATGAAGGGTTGTCCGTCACAAACCCCAGGTATGGTGCCGGGATGCCTGATTCGGCCGCCAACAGTTGGCTATACGCCTTGATCTGCTCGATATAGGGCGTCGGTGGAGCGGGGCGGAACTCATGCAACTTCGGTTCCACTGGATTACCCTCTTCGTCCACCTGCGGAGGAATCGCATTCATGGTGCCCGACGTGGACTTCCAGCCCTGTCGGCGATTCTCTTCCGGGGAGTTTGTCTCAGAGAGGCCAAATACGGCCGGATCAGTATTTAGGGCCGTCCACTTCGGGGACGTGTAGAACTCGCGGTTGATCTCCATGCCCGTCAGGGTGCGGATGGCCGCGTTGGTGAGATACACGACCTTGCGGGTAATCTCTGAGCGACCGTTCACGTCCGACGCGCGCTCACGATTCAACGCCCGCGCCACCGGGACGCGCCCCAACCTATGCGGGTCGCGATCCGCCACAATCAACTCGCCACGCACCCGCTCGAATCGGATCGTCTCATTCGGCAGGTAAAGAGTTTCCATGAGCGGGATGCCGTTTTGGTCACGCGTCTGAGATAGCGCCGACTTCGCCCGCCGCAACCGGTAATCCCACTCCACCGTGCACGACTCAGTAGACTCCACCGAGATCAAGACATCCGGCTCACCAGAATCACCGCGGCCGACGCTTACAAACCCGCACCCATAGGTGAAGGCGTCCAGATGTCCGCGACCAGACTCCACAGCGAGGTCGTTGTCGACATAGACATCGCGGAGCTTGAGGTCGTCAGCTCCAGTCCAACCCTGAAACTCAAGTCGCTCTTCGAGGACGTCCACCACAGTTCCGGGCCATCCCACAACAGCTTCGATCAGGCCTGGCAGCCCCGCAGGTGCCGATATTCCGAGATCCTCGGCAGTGTGCTTGCCCTCGTATAGGTCTGACTTGAACCGGTTCTTTGGAGCGACTAGCTGGAGTTGCATGCGCAGTGCAGCGGCAGAATCCCGCTCCGATTCCGACAGCCTCAAGGCTGGAAGCGCGATTGCCGGGGTTCCAATGTCCGCGATCGTCACCCTGTCACCGCCTTCCGCACTCGTCGCTCAGTCCTATCGCGCGCACCAGCCGCCCCCGCGAGCGCCAACACAGTCGCCATAGCCGGCGCATTCCGCACCGAAGTCTTCAAGTCAAATGTCCACGCGGCGCCATCACGGCCGTACTTCTTACGCGCCCCCGCAAGCGAATCCATCAGTTGGGTCTGATCGTCATGAGACAACCATCCCGCCTCGCAACCCTCAGCTAGCAGCTCGCAGCCCCGCCCAACATCACCCAAGGACGCTGACTTTGCGGTCACCCGCCGTGCCTGCAAAATGGGCACCAATGGAGCCGCAGCGCCATAATTCGGGACCATCACAGTCCCCTTTCGGGCGTGCTCGGCCAGCCAGTCCGCCACCACATCTAGCCGGATGTGCGCGACATACTCCCGAACCCAACGAGACTCACCCTCGGCAAAGCAAGCCACCACCGAGAACCTGCCATCATGAGCCGCAACCCCGAATGACACTGGGCGGCCGTCGAACGCTTCGCCCTTCAGTTCATCCCACCGCTTGGCGGTAACAACACCGCCCTGCGCCGCATCCCAAATACCCAGCGCCTCGCGTCGCCACGAGTCCTCATTGCGCAACTTCTTCCGAAGCCGCAACATCGCACGCTCGCTAGTGCGAAACGGAAACGACGGGTTCGCCTTACGCCACTGATCCCTGTCCATCGGATCAGCGCCACGATCCGCCGACATCTCGATATACAGCGTGCCATCCGAATCGCCGTCCAACGCCTCTTGACGAAGCAGGGAGAAGAACTCACCCTTATCCCGAGGCCGCGGCGGGGTTCCCATCACGAAACACAGCGGGTTGTCAGCGACGTTCTGCGCGGCACCCATATTCTCCAGCGCCTCATTCGAGAGGTGCTGACCTTCGTCGAACACGATCACATCAACATCGGTGCGACCACGACCAAACCCAGAGTCCCGGGCGCCGAACTCAATCGACGAACCGTTCTTGAAGATGATCGCCTCATCACCCTTGCCACGCGGGGTAGCAGCGATGTGCGGATCAACCTTCGGCCGCTTGGCCATCGTGTAGAACTGGTCAAACGTCTCCAGCGCAGTGTCCTTCACCTGCGCCGTCCAGATCACCGTCAACCCCGGCTGCTGCAGGCACAGCGCGAAGATCACACACGCAATCAGGTACGTCTTACCGACCTGACGCGGAATCGAAATAACGATCGTGTCCGCTGCATACTCGCCATCGGACCGCTTCGCCAAAATCAGCCGGCCCGCGTCATCCTGCCAGCCGTCAAACTCCCAGCCAAGCCGCATGCATGTATCCCGAGCCCGCGGCCACGCCGTTGCCGAGATGCCCGCCGGAATAACCACATGCCGTGCACACTCAGACAGTCGGCCAGGATTCGTGGCTCTCCGACGACGCTGCGAACCAGCCCGAGCAGGCTTAGTACCCAGTACCATCCCAGGCTTCATCGTCGGCGTCCGACACCACCGAACCGTCCATCGACGCCGCGATCGCCAACGACTCGATCTCTTTCGAGATGGTCGACAACTGACGATGCAACGCAGCTTTCGCCGGCCCCTTCTCATTCGGAAGCGACGCGACGATCTCCCGCCGCTGAGCCAGCAGAATCTCCCGATAGTCGCCGGACTCCACAGCCTCGGCAAGAGACTTCACCTTCACGGGGGCCGCGGGAGCCTCTGGGTCAACCACCTTCAGGCGAGGAGCCACAGTGATCACCTCCAGAAGCGGAAAGAAAAAAATCGTCGGGGGGAGGAACGCCT
>Ga0209174_10002895_pt1 | contig 11065 bp, 14 predicted proteins | sample JI91814BDNA_FD_187505 | JGI IMG/M metagenome (GOLD analysis project Ga0209174, IMG submission 187505) | Wastewater effluent complex algal communities from Wisconsin, to seasonally profile nutrient transformation and Carbon sequestration -... | ecosystem: Engineered > WWTP > Effluent > Algae...
ACTCTGTATACTCCCAAAGAGTCTGAGTTAGTAGCTCGAAAAATTCTCAGAGTGAATACGAACTTTAACAAGTTTGCTCCCTCTATCGGCTATCGTTGGTATACTCGAACTGGCTCTGCGAAAATCTTCGCTGCCGGTGGTTCTGCCAAAGACATTCCTTTCGTTGGTGAAGACGGCGGGGAGAAATCCCAAAAGGTGTATGACATCGTTACCGGTATCCGATACGATCTCAGAGAGATTGAAGCTACTCAAGTCATGGCGACAAGAACAGATATACCGAGCGTTAGACTCGATATGCTAAGACCTGAAACTGCTAGACGTGTAGTTGCAGAACTCGAAAACAGAATCGTTCTCGTTGGGGATACTAAGTATGGAATCGAAGGGCTTCTCAATGCTACTGGTATTACCTCTGAAGATGTGGCTGACGGTGCAGTGGGTTCGGGTGCGGCAAAAAAACTTTGGGCTAACAAAACTCCTAAAGAAATTTTAAAAGACTTGGCTACCGCTAGAACCAAGGCAAAAAAGCAAGGTCTATTCAATCCAGATACTCTTGTGTTGCCTCCTGACCAATACGATCTTCTCGATCAGCCTTACTCAGATACTTCCACTATGACTATTCGTGGTTGGCTCACTTCGCAAGGTGTAAATTTTCCAAAAGTTTTCTCTGCTCGTGAAATGGGTAAGGACTTTAACGGTTTCTCTACCGTTGATTGTATGTTGGTGCTTGATTCTACTCCTGAGATTGCGGAAATCGCAATTCCTCGCGAGCTTGAACTTCGTGCTCCGATTTATGACATCATGGGTAACTCCGAGCAAGTCGTTATGGAATCTATCGCAGGTGCTATGATTCGTCATCCAAGTGCGATCTATGTAGGGAAAGGGATTTAGTAGGAGTAGCCGCCCTTTGGGCGAAAAGCCCTCACCCCGATTTTGTAGATGTTGTCTGACTAATTCGTGTAAGCCCCTCTCCCTGAGGGAGAGGGGCTACTTCGGTGAAATCTGACATTTTATATATAGTGTGGGGTGAGGGTTATTACCCCAAAAAAGTAAGGATAAAACAATGACACTAGACCTAACAACTTTTAAAAAATATATCCCTGCGGTTACTATTGAGGATGCGCGAATCCAATTGTATTTGGATGATGCGGCTCGTGTGGTGAAGCGGGATGGTTTCGATGAAGCTCATTTGGAATTTGATGAGTTACAACGATTTTGCGCTCTTGCTCTGATGCAAGACGATAAAGTGGCGGGAGTTAAATCTGCTACTGCGGTCGGAAATAATCCTGAGGGGATTAACTCGATTGGCGTTGCCGGTATTAATATCGGTTTTCAAAGTCCAGACAGTTCGCGAACTGTCTCTACAGTGAATGGAAAGATTGGTTATTATATTGATTATATGAATTTGAAAAAAAGGATTTGGGCTTTTGGTGGTAGGGTTGCTTGACCTTATCGTGGGCGTGACCTCACCCCAATATGTCAGGGGTTGTTGAGTATTATAGTTGTAAGCCCCTCTCCTTAAGGCGAGGGGCGACTTTGTAGGAGTTATTATGTATAAGTTGGGTGATATGTCGAAAGCGGTTATGATTTTGTTTGATATTTATTCCGTTAAGCGAAAGACTGAGGCTTATGTTGATGGTGAGTTGACTGAGAGCTTTGCGGCTAATGAGAATTTTACCGGAGCGGTTTTGCCTATGACTGGTAAAGAGCTTCGCAACTTGCCTGAGGGCGAGTATGATTATGAAGATAAGATGATTATCACTGATGGTAGTATCGACTTTGCTATGGGTGATAGAGTTGTCGCGTTTGGTAGCGAGTTTGAAATTCGCATTAAGAAAGATGTGAGTGATTTGGTGAATCTGAAGACTTATACGGCGAAGAAGGTTTAATTTTTCGTGGTGTGCCCTCACCCCAATATTTCAGGGGTTGTTGAGCATTATAGGTGTAAGCCCCTCTCCCAAGGGGCGAGGGGCGATTTTGAGTATTGAAGATATAAATAACATGGATGCAATCATTCAGGGGCTTCAAGAGATTGAACGCTCTTCTATTGTTGTTGGCGTGAGTGAGAAAGGCGGGAAAGATATTCAGGTCATTGCTAGTGCTAACGAGTTTGGCGCGGAGATTCATTCTAAGAAAGCTATGAAGCGGCTATTCGCTATGATGCGCGAGGCTGGTATTAAACCTTCTAAGTCTAGTGGCAGTAAAGGGTTTATCAAAATTCCTGAACGTTCTTTTTTACGCGCTACTGCTGATGATCCAGAGGTTAAGAATAAACTTGTGGAGACTTTCGCTTTTGCGCTTGCTCAATTTCTTGAGGGCAAGAATACCGCACGTGAGGTTTGGACTCGGACTGGACGAATGATGACGCTTGCTATTCAATCGCGGATATTTACGAATATCCCTCCAAAGAATCATCCCTTTACTATCAAGCAGAAAGGCGGCGATCAGACTCTTAAGGGTAAGACGAATAATTTGGCGAAGTCGATTGACTATGAGGTTAAATGATCGTGGTTGTGACCTCACCCCGACTTTAACGGAGTTGTAGAGTTTAATAGATGTAAACCCCTCTCCTAAAGGATGAGGGGTGACTTTGTAGGGAGTTTTTATGATTGAGATTACTAAAAGTATAATTGCTTTGGTTGTTGCGGAGCTTGGGATTCCGATTATCCGCAAGGATCAGGGCGGGAAAATGCCTAGCGGGAATTTTGCGGCTTACAAGGTTATGTCGGTCAATGGCGAGAAGTGGAATTCTAAAAGGGTAATTGATAATCCTGATCCGCTTAAAATCACTGAGAGGTATTCTAAAACTTTCGTTGCTGTTGTTAGCTTAAGTTTTTATAGTCTCACTTCGATTGCGGATATTCATTTGTTAGCCGAGAAGGCTGTTGATTTTTTGCAGGTCAAAGGGCGTGAGCAGTTGGATAGTTTGCAAGTCATCGTTGATTTGGATAATGGAAATATTACTGACAGGACGACTTATCTTGAACCGATTTATGAATACCAGATAGGGTTTGATTTTAAAATTATGCTACGAAAGGAACTTAATGTCGAGTTGCATACTCTTGATTTACCTCTATCAATAGAAGAAAGTTCCCTCACCCTGACTTAAACTGGTTGTTACCCTCACCCAATTTTGTAGGGGTTGTTTAGTTTTATAGAAGTAGCCCTCTCCCAAGGGGCGAGGGAAACTTTGTAGAATATTTTTAAGGAGAAATTTGAATGAGTAATATAAACCCGATTGCAATTAATATCGAACTTCAAACGCTTCCATTGCCTCAACAAGGTTTTGGTATGCCTTTGATTTTAGGCGGTGCGGCTACTGGTGTTGCCTACCAAGAGGTAACGCAAGAATCTGACTTGGTAGGAATTTTACCTGCTGATGCAGAATACAAAATGGCGGCTAAGTGGTTTTCGCAAAGTCCGCGTCCTGAGAAAATCGCTGTTTACCGCAGAGACTCAGACGTTGAGATTACGATTACACAAGGGCTTGACGCTCTTAAGCTCGCTGGGAAAAATTCTTGGTATGCGCTTTTCATTCCTTCTCGTGCTAAACTTGATTTGGCGGAAGCGGGTGATTGGTGTGGGGCTAATGGTAAATTGTTTGTTGGTGGGACTACCGACAAAACGGCATTAACCGGACGTAATCAAATCAGGGAAGCTTATTTGATTTCTACCGATGCAGCAAACTTTCCAGAAGTTGCTTGGGCTGGTTCGGTCATGACTTACATTCCTGGTTCTGCTACTTGGGCTTTCAAAAAAGCGAATGGAGTTGTTGAATCAGGTTTCAATGGCACGGATACAAATGCAATCTTGAATCCTTCTACTGGTGATGCTCCTGGTAACGTGTTTGCTGTTATGGCTGGCGTTGTCGTTAGTGCATACGGAAAAACTACCGGACTTGAATTCATTGAGACTATCGTGTCTCGTGATTATGTTCAGGCTCGTATGCTCGAAGCATTGTCTAGACTGCTCATCGTAAACAAAAAGATTCCTTACACACTCGCAGGTTTTGCGCTCGTGGAAAGTGAGATTCGTTCTGTCTTGCGTGACGCTGGGCTAAAGGGAATTATCGCTGAGGTAAGCTCTGACGATGACAAGACTCGTTCGGACCTGAACGACTATCAATACCAAGTTGTCATTCCGCAAAGTCTGGATGAGATTCCTGCTAACGATAGGGCTAATTTCAAATTGCCTATCTCGTTCAAGTTCAGAATCGCCGGGGCTGTTCATTACATGGATATTAGCGGGACTATTACGGTTTAACCTCTCCCGTGGAGTGACCTCTCCCCAATCTAAATAAGTTGGTGAGTGTAATAGATGTAAACCCCTCTCCTAAAGGCGAGGGGTAACTTTTTAGAAATTTTATATAGGAGATTACGATGAGTGTAAAGGTTTATAACGCGCAAGAAGTTACTGTTGTTGCGAAAGGTATTACTGCTACTGGGTTTGCAAAGGATATGATTAAGATCGAGCCTTCGCAAAAAGAGAAAATTAAAACGGAGGCTGGGGCTCAGGGTGATTATGTGCACTCGCAAAACCATGATGAGCGTCATAAGATCACTCTCAGCATTTGGCAGAATTCGCCTTTCAATGCTGTCTTGCAAGGGCTTATGGATGGGAATACTGACTTTCCTATTCAGATTACAAATACTTCTGATGGTGCTTATCTTGGCACGGCTTCCAGTGCAGTAATTAATGAGCGTCCTTCTGTTGAATTTGGTTCGGAGCTAAAGGCTATTAGTTGGACGATTACTGCGGCTGATTGGAAACACGCGTTTCTGTGACCTCTCCCCGTATGCAAAGTAAGTTGAGAAATACAAAGGGGTATCCCCTCTCCTAAAGGCGAGGGGGCTTTATCGTATGAAAGTATTTAACTCTAAGGATATTATTTTTATCATTGGTGGAAAGATTATCAAAGATTTTTCTGCTGGTGGTATCGTGAAAGTTGAATACTTGAACTCACGCTCGGAATTGATTTCGGGTGTGAATGAAGAAACTATCTTTGTCAACAATGGAAATTTGGCGGCTAAGATTCATTTTGCTCTTTGGCAAACTTCGGAGCTAAATAGTTTCTTAAATCTTTTGATGCTCAGTCCTATTCCTGTCCTTCCTATTTTTATTAGTTCCAAGCTAGCTATGAAATACAAAGGCTTTGGAATTAAAGCAAGAATTGCCAATAGACCATTACTTGATATTCAGAAGGATATAAAAGAAGTGCAATGGGAAGTTTTAGTCAGTGATTGGTTTTCTCTTTATTTGTAATTGTAAAAATTCTCATAGCCTATAAAATGTTTTTATGAAATCAATTTCGCTTTTATTTTTGTTCGCGTTTATCTCTTGTTATACCACTCATAGGTGTAATGAGGAAACAAAAAATAGTTATGACCTTTGCGTTGCTAATGCATATCAACTATTTAAAGCAGCTGAGAAATCGTCTAAGAATCCAAACGAGCCGTATACTGCTTGGACTCTTACTATGTTTCAATGCGAATCTGATAAAAAAGAAAGTCTTAAATCCTGTAAGGAAGTTGATAAATTATACGCTAATAGTTTATAGCTATATGACAGGCTAATCTCTGTTTGTCCGACTTAGTGAGTATGGGAAAATTAATCACTAAAACTAAGAAGGACATTATGGACAAAATACCTAATACTGAATCTGAAAAATTTATCGAAGAAGTAAGAATCCAAGATAAGACAATCACAATCCTTGACGAAGAAAATGACGGGCAGATTATCCGCGTTGAATTCGTTGACGGTCGAAAATACAAACTCCAACATCCTGGCAATCGCACTTATAAGAATTGGTCTGACCAATCTCTTAAGCTCAACAAAGGAACTATTAGCACAATCTATCTATTAGAGCAAGGCTTTAAGTATTGTGTTTTTCCAGAAGGTCATGATTTCAAACCGAGTCTAGACAATGTTAGCCACAAGCATTTAGGAGTCTGGGAGAGTCTCCTTTTCCGATTTCTTGACGGGTCTTTATACTGACAATGAATACGGTGAGCCACAAACATTTTCTGAACTTAAAATCGAACTCGAAAAGAAAGTTCATTCAGAAGGTGGTTTTTGGAAACCTGTTTTGGCTGGGTTAGTTACGATTAGCCTCTCGGACTTGGAAAATTCCAGTCCGAGAAAGTTACTCATTTTAGAAATTGTAGCAGATTGGAAGAAAGAATTAGAGAATCCCAAATCGGAGTAGTGACCTCACCCTGACTTGATAGTTGGCGTGACCTCACCCCGTATGCAAAGCGGTTGTAGAATAATAAGATGTAGCCCCTCTCCTAAATGGAGAGGGGACTTTATAGTGGAGGCTAGAAGATGTCATTAAGAGAATTGAATATTAAAGTAACGCTGAGAGATGAGGCTTCTAGACCTTTGCGTGATATTGATAAGGAAGTCGATAAAACTAAAAATGGGTTTGAGAAAATGGCTCAGAGCGTTGCTGCTTTGGGCTTTGGTGCTATCATGTCCGGGTTTGCTAAGAGTGCTGTTGAGACCTATGGCAAGTTTGAGAAATACGAAACTGTTCTTAGAACTACATTCACGAACTCAGGCGAAGCGGCTAAGGCTGGTATGGATGTCACTAAATTTGCAACTGATAAAGCTGTAGAGTCGATGGAACTAATTAAGAAGTTTGCGGCTGATACTCCTTATTCGGTAGATGAGTTGACTGGAAGTTTTATCAAACTGGCTAATCGCGGTATGACTCCGACTATGGCACAAATGCAAGCGTTAGGAGATGTAGCGGCTAGTCAGGGTAAGTCGTTCGACCAATTTACGGAAGCTGTCTTGGATGCTACGGGCGGTGAATTCGAACGAATGAAAGAGTTTGGTATCAAAGCGCATAAGATGGGGAATCAAGTTGAGCTTTCCTTCAAAGGTGTAAATCAAAAGATTGCGAATACTCCAGAGGCTATTCAAGCGGCTATTATTGGATTCGGACAATTGGAAGGTGTGATGGGTGGTATGGATGCTGTCTCGAATACCTTCATGGGTAGAATTAATAATATGGGAGATTCGTTTGATGCTATCAAAGTAAAAGTTGGAACGTTCTTGGCGTTCGTCTCTGCTCCACTTCTAAATTTCTACACCGATAAATCAGCAGGCTTCGACCGATTGAAATTTACTCTAATGGCTCTTATCCCCGTGATTGGATTTTTAACTGTCGTTTCCTTTGGTGCTATGCTATCAACTGTCTACGCAATGATTAGCGGTATAACGGTATTAGGTGTTTCGTTCATGGCTTGGATGGGTTGGGCTGTCGCGATTGGTGTGGCGGTTACTGCTATTTATCTCGTGCTAGAAGATTTGTTTATCTTTGCCAAGTATGGCATTGATGGTTCGGATACTGTATTTGGGAAATGGCTTGTTTCGATGAAAGTTGCTCCTGAGACGATTAATAAGATACGCGAAAATCTTTCTGTGTTCTTTAATTTCTTTATAGATAGTTTTGAAAAACTTGGAACGGCTATTTTTATTGCCTTGGAATTTGTAGAAGATATGTTCGATGGAATTACGCGGGCTATGGATTGGATGCGTGAGCATACTCGGCTATTAACCGCGATTGCAATTCCTTTGCTTGCTTTGTTTACTCCGTTACTCTTGGAGATGGCTGCGGCTGCGTTCGCGAATGGGGTTGTTATGGCGGCTTCGTTTTTATCTGCAAGCATTCAAGCGGGAATTGCTTTCGTTGTAATGCAAGCTGGCTATATCAAAACTGCCGCTGTCTCTACTTGGGCGGGAATCAAAATGGCTGCGGCTTGGCTTATGGCTTTAGGTCCTATTGGCTGGATTGGTTTGGCGATTGGTGCGTTAGTCGGTCTTATCTACTATTACTGGGATGATATTGTAAAAGGAACTAAAATGCTTTGGGCTTGGATGGGTGAGATTTGGGATAAGGGCGTAAAGTTTCTAAGTGATAGTTGGGATTGGCTTGTAAATTTTCTGACTGAAAATGCGGAGTTGATTGGTAAATTGCTAATTGCGTATTTATTTCCAATTGCGGGGATTTGGTTGTTTCGTGATGAGATTATGACTTTTCTAAATTGGCTCTTGGATTGGGTTGTCGAAAAATTCGGTAAGGTATTTAGTTTCATGGCTGAATTATTCGGTAAGCCTAAAGTGCTTAACGTTACCGAGAACGTGCAACGTAATGTCTCTGAGAGTAAAGTGCCTGCGAATGCTGAGTCAACTGTCAATGGGATTTCTGAATTCTTTGGACTTGAGAAGCGGGCTCGTGGTGGTCCTGTGGCTGAGGGTCAATCGGTTATCGTTGGCGATGGAGGCGAACCAGAAGTATTCACTGCCGGGGCTAGTGGGTTTGTGACTCCTGTCTCTAAGATGAATGAAGGAGCTAGCTCTTCTGGTAGTAAGCCGATTACGATTACGCTTTCGTTTAATGGCGATATGAATTTTACAGGGGCTAATGGCAAAGAAAACGCTATGCAGTTTTCGGAAAAGCTTTCTGAGATACTTGATGCTATGGCTCCGACTCTTGCGGCTAAGATGGGAGTTGCTTAAGATAATTATGAATGATGAATTATTAATTATGAATGGTGGGGTAAAATGAGCGTTGTAGAAACTATTCTTGGTTATCGTAGGCAGATTATTTTGTTTGAGATTGAATCTATTAAGGATGCGCTTGCGGGTTGGGATTCTTATTCTTCAAGTCGAGCGATTGTAGATGCTAGTAAGGATAAGAAATCTGTCGTTCTCGATGTCGTTACTTCGCATGATATTTCTTTGGATGCAAAACTTTCTAGTCATGCGGTTGAACTTGGTGCGGATATTTCGGATCATGTGAAGCCTGGGCAAAAGTCGATTGGTCTTTCTTGCAAATTGGCTGACTTAGATTTTGTTGGAGCTTCCTTTGCAAGTCTTGATAAGACGATTAAAGAGAAAATGGATCTGTTAGAATCGTGGGTCACTGATTCTAAGTTGCTTTTCTATCTTGGCTACTCAGCGGATAAACTGGAAATTCCTCTTGTCGCAATTACCAATTTGAAGATTGCAAAACCTCTCAAGGGTGGGACTAACTCTAGAGATATTTCTATCAGCCTTACTAAGTTGGAAGTGGTTGAGTCGGCTACTCGTAGTTTGGCTCTTAAGTCGCAAACCAAAACCAAGCAGAGCCAAGGAACTAAAACGACTACGGCTACTCCTTCGAAACCTGCGGTTACTACAAAAGTAAGTTCGGGGCTTAATTCCGCAAAAGGATAATATGAACTATACCATTTTTAAAGATTTGAATAATTCCGAGTTTCCGCTTGCTCTGCAAACTACCATTGGAGCTAATACGTATTCTCTGCTTTTTCGAAAGAATGAGAGATTTGATTTTTATACTCTTAGCATTTTGGATAGTGAAGAGAAGGAATTACTCAATACTAAGATTTTGTATTTTGATTGGATTCTAAAATCTAAACTGAATGAAGACTTAGATCCTGCCAAAATTCAAATCGTGTTTCTAGATGAGCGCGAGTTGCAAGTGGATACTTCGAGTAAGTTTCATACCAAAGTGGATTCGTCTAATTTTCTTGTAAATGTATTTCCGGTAATTCTTGATGTCACTTCTATTTAATCGTATCGCTATTGTCAATGTAGATGGACGGGAATTCAAAAGCCCGCCTTTCTCTATTGAGTTCGAAGTTGAATTCAAAGAAAATGGAATCGGAGCTTCTAAACTCAAACTCTACAATCCCGCTCCTGAGACTGTGGATAAATGCAAACCGAGTAAGAAGGAAAAAGTCCTTGTCAGTATTGATGCTGGCTATGTGGACGAATACGGGCGCGTTTATCTTGGTGAAATTTTTGAGGTTAAGGAAAGTTTTAAGCGTCCAGATAGAGTTCTCGAAATCGGGCTAGTCGATGTTAGCTCTTCGTGGGTTAAGTTTTCTATCAATCAGCAATTTACCAATCAGACTGCATCTTCTATTATCAAATCTATTTCGTCTATCGCTGGTATCGAACTTGGGAAAGTGGATTTAGTCAAAGACCCTGTTATCCCCAAAATCTATATCAACACGTTTGAAAACGGTGTGAGAGAATTATCTAAATTAACCGACTCAAATTATTACGTGAAGTATGGGGCTTTGCAATTTGACAAAGAAGATAAGCAAATCGAAAAGGCGTATGTTCTCAATTACAAATCGGGTCTCATTGGTAGTCCTGAATTGATAGTCAAAAACGACAAAAAGAAAAAGCAAGAGCGTTATAAAATTCGTGCTCTATTCAATTATAAAATTCAAAATCGTTCTACTCTAATAGTCGAAACCGGAAAGGACCAGAAAGAAATGAAACTGAAAGTCCTCTGTGGCAAACATACCTTTTCCTCGTTTGGAAATTCTTTTACCGAAGTGGAGGCTATTCTACTATGACCTTTGATGAATTCCTTGAAACTCTGATTCAAAAGAAATCGTCTGACATTCGCGTCGGCTATATCTGCAAAATTGAAAGCGTTGACTACAAGAAATTAACCGCTTCGATTTCTCCGCTTTGGAAGTTTGCTGGCGAGGATGGAAACAAGAAATACGGTGTCTTGACTGACGTTCCTATTTCCTTTCTCGGAGGCAATTCTGTATTTGCCAGAGCAACTCTTGAGAAAGGGGATTTAGTTTTGTGTCTCTTCGTTAGCCACAGCCTGGACTCTGCGAGAAAAGGCATGGCTAGCTCTGATGAATACAAATCGCATGGGCTTCAAAATGTGATTATCCTTGGAACTGTTTTTTCGAATTTGGCATTACCCACAAAGAAAGGCTTTTTGGTTTCTTCGAAGCTCGGTGATATTTATCTCAACATCACAGATTCTCAAATCGAGTGCAAAGTAAAAGACACGCAAATGGTTTTGAAATCTTCCGGTGTAGAAATCACGGGAGACGTTATCATAAAAGGCAATCTCGAAGTGGACAAAGAAATTACTTGGATGAAGAAAACGAAACCTGGTAAGGCGAGTAAGCATATTCATCCTACGCCTACAGGTCCGAGTGGAGTGTATGTATAATGAGGAATGTTGAGTTAGGAATGAGGAATGGAGGATAGTTTATGTTAGACGATGGTGCTTTCTTGA
>Ga0209174_10002897_pt1 | contig 11062 bp, 8 predicted proteins | sample JI91814BDNA_FD_187505 | JGI IMG/M metagenome (GOLD analysis project Ga0209174, IMG submission 187505) | Wastewater effluent complex algal communities from Wisconsin, to seasonally profile nutrient transformation and Carbon sequestration -... | ecosystem: Engineered > WWTP > Effluent > Algae...
CGGCCCGCTGTCGCAGTAGGCGAGCCACCCTGACTTGCGGGACAGTCGATACCGGGCGGTCCGGTTCTGGGCGACCCACTGGGTGTAGGAGAAGCTCACTCGTCAAGCACCTCCAGTCCGCCTTCGGGGTGGTCCTGGTAGTACCGCTCGAACACGTCGAGGTCGTCAGGCAACGACTCCTTGGCTCGGCGGGTGCGGTGTTGGAAGAAGTCGATGACGCCGGGCACAGACCCGGCGTCCGGGCTGGTCTCGGTGCCGCTCTGGGCTCCGTCTCCAGTGGTCTGGTGGGCTTGTTGCGCGGCGAGGCGGATCGCCAGGTTGCGTTCTCGACGGGTCGTGACCTCGTTGGCCTGCCAGCGGGCGAGGAGGTCCTCGATGGCCTGGGCGGGGTCGACGAACTTGTCCTTCTGGCGGCTCAGGGCGCGGGTGAAGTCGGCGGCGTCCTGGCTGAACGGGGCCGTGAGGGTGGCGGCGTGCTCCCAGGTCAGTTGGTGCCAGGCGCCGTCGGCGGGGTCCTGGAAGTAGGCGTGGCGCACGTCGTCGACATCGAGCAGGATCGGCCACTTCCCTGCGTGTGCTCCCCCGTACGGGGAGGTCTGGTTGCGGTACAGGTTCAGGCCCGCCCCGTCGTAGCGTTGGCTGGACACCTCAACGCCGTAGTGGTTGATCTTGCGCCAGTGGACCTCGAGGAAGTCGTAGAACAGGTCCTGCTTGACCGGAAGCCGCAGCCGGCCGCACTGGGCCATCCCGCGGGCATGCGCCTGCGCCGGGGTCATGCGCTCCCGCGGCGACTCGGGCTTGGGCAGCCCTTCGTGCGGTGTGTGGTGGTAGACCTGCCCGACCCACTCGCGCAGGATCTGCTCCAGCTCGCTGACGTAGTAGAACGCCTTGCCCTCGGCGTCCTTCCCGCGAGAGGCGATGTCCGGGCCCTTGTAGCCGTCCAGCTTGTCCAACAGGCCTTGCCGGGCCGTGCGGAAGAACCGCTCCAGAACCGCCTTGTCTGTGGGCTTGTAAGTCAGGGCGGGCTGGATCGAGATGCCCAGGCGACGGCACACACTGGCCGTGTGCTCGGACAGGTAGATCTTGCCGTGGTCGATCACGATCGTGTCTGGGGCGATGCAGGTCTCCCCAACGTAGAGCGACTCCGGGATGCCGGCGTATGGGCCCTCCGGCGCATCCGGCAGGTACCCCCACCGTTGCGGTGTCATGGCCTGGAAGAGCACGCTGGCGACGTCCGCGGACTTCGCCGCGACTGGGCGCAACCGCAAACCCTTGACGGTCCGGTCGAAGATATCCATCGCGACCGTCAGCTCGGTGTTGACCCAGCGGTGGGTGACCGGTTCGAGCGCGAACACGTCCAACCGGTAGGAGTCGAGGACAAAGAACTCCCCCGGGCGGGTGGCCCGCAGCCGTCCCATCGGGCCCGCGGGGCGCTCGTCGACCGAGCGTCGCTGCTTGGCGTCACCAAAGATGTAGCGGCCCTGCGCTAGCTCGTTCACCCGCCGGTACGCCACCCGGGTTGACGGAGCTCGCCCTCTCGGATGAGCTTCGAGGAAGGCGCGCTGTGTCCTGGCAATGACCGTTTTGCGGGTGGGCGTGGAGTCGGAAACGAAGGACGACAGCACCTGGCGGCACGCCTCATCCCAGGCCGGGTCGACAGTGCGGCGGGTGTCCTTCAGCAGCCGTTCGTCCACGAGCCCGGCCGGTCCCCGTGCCTCGAACCGTTCCATCCGCCGCTCCAGGGTCCTGACTGAGACCCCAAGCTCCCTGGCCTGTGCGGCGACTCGCTCCGTGAGGCTGCGGCTGTCGCCCTGCGCGGGTTTGAGCAGCGGCCGCAGCTCCTCGACCTTGCGTTCCACCTCACGACGCTGCTTGGTGGTCAGTCCGGCCAGAGTGACCGCAGGTAGTGCGAACGGGTCACGAGGGGCATCGTGTCCTTCTTCGACCTCGTTGAGCGTGCTAGCCGTCTCCAGCAGCGCGGTCGTGGACACCGAGCGGACCGTGGGGCCTCGACGCAGTCGCACCTGGTCCCCTAGGAAGGTGTCGACCTCCCACACCTCGCCCTCGAACCAGAAGCGCGAGCCGGGCTCAAGCGTCAGGACGCCGCGCGGCATCGTTCTTCCTCCGCCGGCACCGAGATCACCGAGTTGCTCGACAGCGGCCGGCGCAGGTCGGTCGTCCACGTCTGCCGCCACAGCAGGGCCAAGACCGAAGCGCGTACGTCGAGGGGGTGGCACCCCTCCACCCGAGTCTCGATGTGCCCAAGCGTCATCCCCGGATGCCCGGCGGCGGCCACAGCAGAAAGGCACTCTTTGTCCAGGAACATCGACCGCCGCCCCTGGGCTAGGAACCGCAGATTTGCCATCACGACGGGGTCACCGCCGTGAAACACCTCGTACCGCCATCCTCGGTCCCGACAGAGCCTGGCGGTCCAGCGCAGGACTGCCGCCACCTTCGGCTCGTCGCACATGGCGGCAGGTTTGACGTCCACAACAACCACAGAGCCGTCGTCGCAGGTCAGTAGGAAGTCCGGAGCGTGCTGGCGCAGCACGTCCTCGTCGAGACCGCTGAGCCAGAACGGCTGACTGGCGATTCCCGTCACCGAGACGTCGAAGTCGGCCAGCAGGACCCGGTCCCGCTCCAGCAGGCTCTCGTAGCCAACCAGCGTCCCTGTCGTCGACGTCCAGAGCCATCCGGAGTAGTTGCCCTGGTGAGGACGCCACGAGAATTGGCGCACCGGGGACCCGGCAACAATCGGTGCCACCTCGACCTCGTTCAAGGTCGTGATGACCTCCTCGCCGGAAGCGATGCAGTATCGCAGCTCAGTCGACGCGAGCGCCGTGGGCGACTCCATGTCGCCAGCATGCTCGCGTTCGACACGTTAGTGGCAGACCGACACGCCCCCGACAAGTTAATGACAATCCGACAAGATGCTCGTCAACCTACACAGGCTCGCGTAGCCCGCGCTGGTGGAGCGGGAACACTCCACCGGGAAGAGGAGTTGAGTCAGGCAGACGCAAGTTTACGGACCCGGGGTTGCGCAAGCGGCATACGGGAACGTAGCTTGAGTGCAAGCAAGTCAACTTCATCACCAACCAAGGAGCACCCCACATGGCCCGTGCAGTCGGTATCGACCTCGGCACCACCAACTCGGCCGTCGCTGTCCTCGAAGGCGGCGAGCCCACCATCATCGCGAACGCCGAAGGCGGTCGCACCACCCCCTCGGTCGTCGCGTTCTCCAAGAACGGCGAGGTCCTCGTCGGTGAGGTCGCCAAGCGGCAGGCCGTCACCAACGCCGACCGGACGCTGCGTTCGGTCAAGCGCCACATGGGCACCGACTGGAAGACCGCCGACATCGACGGCAAGGCCTACACCGCCCAGGAGATCAGCGCTCGCATCCTCCAGAAGCTCAAGCGTGACGCGGAGGCTTACCTCGGCGAACCGGTGACCGACGCCGTAATCACCGTCCCCGCCTACTTCGACGACCACGAGCGCCAGGCCACCAAGGAGGCCGGCGAGATCGCGGGCCTCAACGTCCTGCGGATCGTCAACGAGCCGACCGCGGCCGCGCTCGCCTACGGCCTCGACAAGGGCAAGGAGGACGAACTCATCCTCGTCTTCGACCTCGGCGGTGGCACCTTCGACGTCTCCCTCCTCGAGGTGGGCAAGGACCCGGAGGACGGCTTCGCCACCATTCAGGTCAAGGCGACCAGTGGCGACAACCGCCTCGGCGGCGACGATTGGGACGACCGGATCGTCCAGCACCTGCTGACCACGGTCAAGAACACCACCGGTGTCGACCTGTCCAAGGACAAGATCGCCATGCAGCGTCTTCGGGATGCTGCCGAGCAGGCCAAGAAGGAGCTGTCGTCCGCGACGAGCACCAACATCAGCCTGCAGTACCTCTCGATGTCCGAGAACGGCCCCATCCACCTCGATGAGACCCTCACGCGGGCGCAGTTCGAGCAGATGACCACGGACCTGCTCGACCGCACCAAGCAGCCCTTCCACAACGTCATCAAGGACGCCGGCATCAAGCTCGAGGACATCGACCACGTCGTCCTCGTCGGTGGCTCCACTCGTATGCCGGCGGTGTCGGCCCTCGTGAAGGAACTCACCGGCAAGGAGCCCAACAAGGGTGTCAACCCCGATGAGGTCGTCGCCCTCGGCGCCAGCCTCCAGGCCGGTGTCCTCAAGGGGGAGCGCAAGGACGTCCTCCTCATCGACGTCACCCCGCTCAGCCTGGGCATCGAGACCAAGGGTGGCCTGTTCACCAAGCTCATCGAGCGCAACACCGCCATCCCGACCAAGCGGTCCGAGGTCTTCTCCACCGCCGAGGACAACCAGCCCTCCGTGCTGATCCAGGTCTTCCAGGGCGAGCGCGAGATGGCGCAGCTGAACAAGAACCTCGGCACCTTCGAGTTGTCCGGCATCGCGCCGGCCCCGCGGGGCGTGCCGCAGATCGAGGTCACCTTCGACATCGACGCCAACGGCATCGTCCACGTCACGGCCAAGGACCGAGGCACTGGCAAGGAGCAGAAGATCACCATCTCCGGTGGCTCCGCTCTGTCCAAGGACGAGATCGACCGCATGGTCAAGGACGCCGAGGCGCACGCCGCCGAAGACGCCCAACGCCGCGAGGAGACCGAGGCCCGCAACACCGCCGAGCAGCTGGTCTACTCGACCGAGAAGTTCCTCGCCGACTCCGGCGACAAGCTGACTGCCGAGATGCGCCAGCCGGTCGATGAGGCACTCGCCGACCTCAAGGCCGCGATCAAGCCCGAGGCCAACACCTCCGTCGAGGACCTCACCGCGAAGGTCGACAAGCTCAACCAGGAGTCCCAGAAGATGGGCGCGGCCCTGTATGCCGCGACCTCCGCCGCGGACTCCGCGGAGACTCCCGGTGCCGACTCCGGTGCGTCCAGCGACAACGCCTCGGGTGCGAGCGATGACGATGTCGTCGACGCCGAGGTCGTCGAGGACGACGAGGAGAAGAAGTGACCGAGTTCCCCAACACCCCGGCGAACGACCCCGCGTCGAGCGCTGAGGATGCGGTGAACGCCTCGGCCCACAGTGGCGGCGACGCAGTCGCCAGCGCTAAGGACGCCGTCAACGACGGCAGCGCCCCCGCGGGCCCGGCTTCGGCCGGGGCCGGGGGCAAGGACACGGCATACGACGATGAGGCGGTCGACCCGGCCGCCGCCGTCGCGCCAGAAGCCCCGGATGCCGTCCACCCGGACACCCTCCTCGCTGCGGAGCGGCTGCACGACCTGCAGCGGCTCAATGCCGAATACGTCAACTACAAGAAGCGCGTCGATCGGGACCGCCCGCTCATCCAGGAGCGCGCGATCGCCGATGTCCTCGAAGCCATGCTTCCCGTCATGGATGACATCCAGGGCGCGCGCGATCACGGTGACCTGACCGGCGGGCCGTTCGCAGCGATCGCCGACAAGCTGGAAGGGACGCTGGGCCGCTTTGGCTTCGAGCGCTTCGGCGCCGTGGGCGAGGCCTTCGACCCCGAGTTCCACGAGGCGCTGATGCACCTGCCCGGTGCCGAGCTTCCGGCTGGTGCGACAACGACGACCATCGTCCAGGTCCTCCAGCCGGGCTATCGTGCCGGAAACCGGGTCATCCGGCCGGCCCGCGTGGCCGTCTCAGACCCCAGCTGAGGGATCGATAGCGCTCACGTGAGACCACAGTTCAGGAGAGGAGGACGCCAGGATGGCTAGTCAGGATTGGTTCGAGAAGGACTTCTACGCGGTCCTCGGCGTCCCCAGCGATGCCGACGCGGCGGCCATCAAGAAGGCCTATCGCAAACTCGCGCGACAACACCACCCGGACAAGAACGCCGGGGACGCGGCCGCCGAGCGCAAGTTCAAGGACATCACCGAGGCCCACTCGGTGCTGTCCGACCCCAAACAGCGTCAGGAGTATGACGCGATCCGCCAGATGGCGCGTGGTGGGGCCCGCTTCACCGCGGGCGGGCCGGGCGGCGCCACGGGAGGCGCCGGCTTCGAGGATGTCTTCTCCTCGATGTTCGGCGGTGGGCAGGGCGGCAATGTTCGCTTCAACACCGGCGGTGGTGCCCAACCCGATCTCGAGGACATCCTCGGCGGGCTCTTCGGCCAAGGCGGCTTCGGCGGCCAGGGCGGATACCCTGGCGGTCAGGGTGGATTCCCCGGCGGCGCAGGCGGTTTCGGCCGGTATGGCGCCCCTCGCGGACCGCAGCAGGGTCACGACATCGAGGCCCGCGCGACGCTCAGCTTCCGTGACGCCGTCACCGGATCGACCGTCACTTTGTCGGGACTGGACGGGCAGCGGATCACCACCCGCATCCCCGCCGGCGTCAAGGACGGGCAGAAGATCAAGCTGCGCGGCAAGGGCGGCGAAGGCGATCCAGGCGCCGCCCGCGGTGACCTGATCCTGACGGTGACGGTCGAGAAGCACCCGGTCTTCGGGCGCGAGGGCGACAACCTCACGCTCGATCTGCCGGTGACCTTCGCCGAGGCAGCCCTCGGTGCGACGGTGGCGGTGCCGACGCTGGACGGCAAGCCGGTCAAGGTCCGCGTGGCCCCCGGCACGCCGTCGGGCCGGGTGTTGCGCATCAAGGGGCGTGGGGTGGCGACCAAGTCGCGCACTGGCGACCTGCTTGCGAAGGTGCAGGTCGTTGTGCCGCAACGCCTTTCCGATGAGGCGAAGGCCGCGGTCGAGGCGCTGCGTGAGCAGGAGGCCGGTGTCGACCCGCGCGCTGAGATCTTCGCTGAGGCCGAAAGGGCCTGACCCACATGGCCTTTCACGCATTCGGTCCCGACGACGACGCCCCGGTCTTCGTCATCTCGGTCGCGGCGCAACTTGCCGGTATGCACGCGCAGACCCTTCGTCAGTACGACCGGCTCGGGCTCGTCACGCCCTCGCGCACCCAGGGCGGAGGCCGCCGCTATTCGGCGCGTGATGTCGCCCGCCTGCGCGAGGTGCAGCGGCTCTCGCAGGACGAAGGGATCTCGCTGGCGGGCATCCTGCGCATCATGACTCTGGAGAATCAGGTCGATGCGCTGCAGGCCCGCGTTGCCGAGTTGACGCACGCCCTACGCGAGGCGGAGATCGCCAGTGGGCGAAGGGTTTTCGCGGTTGGACCGACCGGGGACGCAATGGCGATTCGCCCCGGGGAGCGGCCGCGGCATACGCGCTCGCAGGCGCTGGTGCTCTGGGACGCACTCAGCCGCTGAACGACGACGCGCGGAGACCCCGAGAAGAGCCGCCGGCTCTAGCAGAAATGCGAAGACGGCGGCTCTTTCGTTGCCGGGCCACAGCTGGTCAGGTGAGGGTCAGCAACTGGGCGATGACGATCTTGGTCACCATCGCCACCGGATAGACGAGTGCGTAGCCGAGGGCGACACGCTCGTCGTGGTTGGTGGCCGAGTTCGCGAAGGCCAGGACAGCCGGCTGGGTCTGGGAGGCGGCGGCATACCCGGCGATGCGTTGGCCCGATGCCCGCAGACCCCATTTGGCGATGCCGATCAGGGCAATCGCGTGCACGGCCGTGACGAGAACACCGGCTGCAATTAGTTTGAGCCCCAAGGGGCTTTGGATCGCGTCGACGAATGCGGTGCCGGCGCGGCCGCCGGCATACGCCAAGAAGAGCAGGATGCCGAGCTGGTTGAGGACCTCGATCGACTGGTGCGGCAGGCTCCAGACGACCGGGCCGGTCCGCTGCAGCCGGCCGAGGATCAGGCCGACGATGAGCGGCCCCGCAGCATGGCCGAGTTCGAGGGTGCCCAGGCCGGGGATGAGGATCGGGAGTTGGCCGAGCAGGAGCCCGAGCGCGACGCCGACGGCCAGGCCGAGCGGGTTGATGTCGGAGCTGCCGTGCTCGCTGTCGCCGAGATAGCGGGCCACATCGGCCATCCGCTCCTTCGGCGCGGCGACGCGGATGCGGTCACCGGCCTGCAGGATGAATCCGTCGGTGGCGAGGAAGTCGTGATCGGCGCGACGCACGCGGGTGGCGCGGGCGTCATACTTGCGCCACAGGTCGAGGTCGGCGATCGTGCGGCCGTAGAACTGCTTCTGCGAGAGCACCATTCGCCGGAAGTCGACGTCGTTTCGCTCCTCATCCAAACGAATCTGGGAAAGCCGGCCGAGTTGCTTGACGACATGGTCGATCGCGCGCTGCGGCCCGATGACGAGCACCCGGTCGCCGGTCTTGAGCAGGGTGTCGCCGCGCGAGACATGGATGTCGTTGTCCCCGACCTGATGGCGCGAGAAGAGGACGCGCCCGTATGGCGTGTAGGTCAGTTCGCGGACGGTCAAGACGTTGTCGCGGGTCACCTTGATCGTGGCATTGCGGATCGGGTCCGGTGCCGCCTCGTCGATGCCGCCCTCGGGTGGTGCGCTGCGGAGGGCGTATGCCGCCGCCGCCAGCATGATGATCACCCCGCCCGCGTACGTCAGCCCGTAGGCGACCGTGGGATCGGGGGCCCCGCCGACGCGCTCGACCGCAGCGGCAAGGGCCGGGGTGTTGGTGTTGGCGCCGGCATACAGGCCCGCGATCGATCCCGGCGTCAGGCCGAGGAGGGCGCCGAGCCCCCAGCACAGCCCACCCACCGCGGCCAGCGTGGAGGCGACGAGCGCAACCGGCTTCGCGCCGGTCCGAAGCGACGAGAAGAAGGATGGGCCCGCCATCACGCCGACGCCATAGGCGAAGAGCGCCAGCCCCACATTGCCGATCATCGCCGGCAGGGCCAACTCGGGGTCGATGGCGGACGCACCGAGGGCAACGAAGAGCACCGCGGCCGGCCCGATCGAGATGCCCTTCACCCGGATATTGCCGAGGGCGGTGCCGAGGGCGAGGAGAACGAAAAGGAGCAGGACGGGCTGCTCGACGAGGTATGACACCACGTCGCACCAGTTTAGTTGGCGGGGCAGGCGCGACCGAATCTCGTCCGGGCGAACGAGGGCCGGCAGCAGCCTTGCTTGCACGGTGGGCCCGCCCGCCTATGCCCGTTGACTCACGACGGGTGGAGGTGAATGCTGGCCGCTGTTGGAGAGTGGGTCGCAGGAATTGGTCGCCGCGTTTCACGGCGCGAGTGTGTGGTGCCTCAGGGGTCATCGCGCTGGTGCTTGTTGGGGGGGTGACTCTTTCTTCGCCCAGGGCGGAGGCAGTGGTTAGTCCGGCGACGGTGCCCGGCGCGGCAGCCGCAGTCGCCGCGCCGCGGATTGGGATCGGCCCGGCGGCGATGCACCCGGGCGGGAAGGTCACGGTCACCGGGCAGGGGTGGCTCCCGAATGCGACGGTTGCGATCAGGCTTGGGACTGGCTCCGTCGCAGCTCGGGTGGACGGGACCGGCCGGTTCACGGCCCGGGTCCTGGTGCCCTGGGCGACGGTGCCGGGGATGGTGACGGTGCGTGCGAGTCAGGGCGGAAGGGCCGCGACCGGTCGGTTGCGGGTGGGCTTGGATTGGCGGATGGCGGGCTTCAGCAAGGCCCGGAACTTCGTCAACCCGTATGAGAAGCAACTCACCAAAGACACCGTCGCCAATCTGAAGGTCGGTGGCAGGTTCGCGGTGGGTGGGGAGGCCCCGGACAATGCCTTCGCCTGGTTGGCGACGTTGGCCGGGCGGGGGTATGCCTGCACGATTACCGGCAATATCGCCCCCTTCGACCTCGCCTCGCGACGGGTCTTGTGGAAGTACCACGAGGACAACCCGAGCGAGATCCAATACTGCAGCGGCGACGGCGGACCCTACCTTGATGCCTCATCTGGCACCATCGGGCTCCAGCGTTTCATGATGGAGACCAGCGCGTATGTGTGGGGCTCCCGCGGCGACCTGACCTTCCCCTACGCCGGCAAGCTGCTGGTTGGCGGCACACACTGCGTAGGCAGCCTCCCTGGCGCATTCGACCCCAAGACGGGCGAATTCGCCTGGGTGGCATACGACGCCGGTGTCTTCGAACTGACCCTGACGTCCGCTGGGGTTCTCTACAGCGTCGGGGGGCCAACCCTGTACGTCACAGACCCGACAACCGGACGCCAGTTGTCAACGCGCAATTATGCTGGCGTCATGGCATCCGCTATGTCCCGATCGCCGGCGCCCTGACCACCTACGACGCCGCCACCGGACAGCAACTCTCCAGCACCCCGATCACCGACCCCGCCGGTCGCAAGATCATCCCCGGCACTGCAATCGTCGACGACGGGCCGTCTACGTCACTTCCACAACCGGCAGCACCGAGGAAACATGTCGGCGCCGCCACGCGGACGATGACGAAGTTGTGACTTCGACCCCCGCGCCGCCCCAACGCAATACCGCGACACCGTGGCCTCGTTGCCGCCGGTCACGGGCTGAGAGGAGGGGAGCGTTGCTGGGTGCGCACCCGGATCGCGGCATTGGCGGGGACCTCGATGGCGTGGTGGAGCAGTGCGGAGATGCCGAGGGCCAGCGCCAGCACGCCGAGCAGCAGTGCCAGCCCTGGCCCGACTCGCCAGCCGGGATGGGAGATCACGGTGTGCTCGATCGTGCGCATCACCAGAATGTGGACCAGATAGAAGGCGAACGACCACTCCCCGAGCCGGACCAAAGTGGGCCGCGAGAGCCACCGAGCGAAGGCGTCGCCCGTGCCCCCGTAACTCTGCTGCTCGCCGAGGGCGCCGATGAGCGCGACGAAACCGGGGAGGGTGGCCAGGGCAACGGCATACGGGCGGCTGGCGTGGCCGGCGATCACCCACCCGACGGCGAGCAACAGCAGCGCCACGGAGGAGCGCATGCGCGGCCAGGCGCGCACCTGCACCAGGCGGCCGCAGGCGACGCCGGCCACAAACTCCGGCAGGCGCATCAAGGGGACCCGGCTGAGGTCGAGGGTGGCGGTATCGATGGCGAGCGCGGCAGCGAGCGCGCCCAGCGCGGCCCCGACAAGGAGTGCCCACGCACCGCGAGCCCGCAGGCGGCCGGCCAGCAGCGCGAGGGCGGGGAAGAGGGCATAGAAGAAGGCCTCGCAGACCAGCGACCAACTCACCGGGTCGCCGGCCTGCGACCACGTGGGCACCCACGAGCTGAGCAGGACGGCG
>Ga0209174_10002907_pt1 | contig 11044 bp, 4 predicted proteins | sample JI91814BDNA_FD_187505 | JGI IMG/M metagenome (GOLD analysis project Ga0209174, IMG submission 187505) | Wastewater effluent complex algal communities from Wisconsin, to seasonally profile nutrient transformation and Carbon sequestration -... | ecosystem: Engineered > WWTP > Effluent > Algae...
GATCCAGATGCCGTTGTGGATTGCCAGCCCGTCGATCTGCCAGTAGTCGGCACCATTGGCGATCGTGATGGTGCGATCGGCCGCGGGCTGGCTGTTGCTGCACGCCTGGGGCTTGGAGGCGTAGGTCAAGGTGACCGGGCCATTGCCGGCAGGGGTGATGCGGATCGGTGCGGCCGCCGTGCCCGACGTCTTGATCTTGACCGCGCCGGTGTAGGTCCCCGCGAGGATCTTGATGGTGGTGCCGGGCGTCGCGCGGTCGACGGCCGCCTGGACGGTGTTCAGCGGGGAGGCGAGTGTGCCGAGCCCGGTCGCCGAGCCTGCCGGCCCGACATAGATCTCCGCGCCGTCGGCCTGCGCGCTGGGCGTCACCAACAACGTGGCGACCAGGACGCCGATGGACCCGAGGCAGGCAAGGGATCGAGACGACAATGTCTACTCCGTGGGGGGATCGGGCAGGCGGACGTCGCGGTGACTCATCAGCGGCGAGCCGGCCGCTTGCGGGGGGCGGGCCGAGAGCGACTACGCGAGCGCACGTGAGTCAGTTCACGACGCCGAGCAGGATAGCGAAGTGCCGGTTGACGGTTCAACGCCTACGCCCGGGGGATCCGGCCTGATCAGGGCGGGTTTTGCGGCCGAGTCGGCGCCGGGACGCGTTCGGCAGCGTGCGTCGAACTCGACTCAATGCAAAACGGCACGCCATCTGTGATGCAGATCACAGAATGGCGTGCCGTTCGCATGGTGAGACGCGCCAGGCGCTACTTCGCGTTCAGATTGAAGACCGACACGCGCTCATTGCCTTCTTCCATGATGTAGAGCCGGCCGTTGTAGATCGCCATGGTGGCGGGCTGGAAGAGCTTTCCGGGGACATACCCGCGCTGGGCGATCTTGGTGACGAAGGCGCCGGACTTGGTCCATACCTTGACCTTGTGTGTGGGCACATCGGCGACGTAGACCCGCTCCTTGTCGATCGCGATGCCATAGGGCGCCGAGAGCTGGTTGTCCGCGGTGCCCCGGCCGATAGCGAGCTTGCCGAGGTAGGCACCCGACGCGCTCCAGTGCGTGATGGCCGCCTTGGCGCTGTCGGCGACCCAGACCGACTGATCCACCGGGTCGATGGCGATGCCCTTGGGGTAGCTGAACTGGGCGTTGGTGCCGAAGGTGGTCACCAGTCCACCATTGGAGTTCAGGACCTGAACGCGGTAGTTGTTCGAGTCCGCCACATAGATATTGCCGTTGTTGGCGACGGCGAGACCTTGCGGGTTCTTGAACTTGCCCGGCGTGGTCCCGGCCTCGCCCGACCCCCACTTGTAGGTGCCGTCCTTGGTGTAGGCGACGATCCGGCCGTTGTCGGTGTCGGTGATCACCCAGTCGTTGGTGACCGGGTTGCTGGCGATCGCCCGCGCATAGTTGAACAGGTAGGGACCGCGGCCGCGCTTGCCCCATTGCTTCTGGAAGGCGCCGGTGGCCGAGAAAGTCTGGATGCGCCAGTTGTAGGTGTCCGAGATGGCCACCGTGCCGTCCTTGGCGACGGCGACCCCGCGCGGGGCGTTGAAGCCGCCGGCCGGCGGCAGCTGCGGCGGGTTCGGGTCCGACATGAGGTACTGGCCGGTCGGGCTGAACTTCTGCACGCGGAAGTTGGGCATATCGGCCACCCAGACATTGCCGGAGTTGTCGACCGTGATCTCGCGGCCGCCGTCGGCGAACTGGCCGGGACCGGCGCCCATCGATCCCCACCGGGTGATGAAGTTGCCGTTGAGGTCGTACTTGTTGACTCGGTTCGCCTCCCCATCGACGACATAGACCCAACCGCGCGCCTTGTCGACGGCGATGCCGCGCATGTCACCTTGGAACTGGCCGGCCTTGGAGCCCTTCGAGCCCCACTTGCGCAGGAAGGTGCCGTTCTTGTCGAAGACCTGAATCCGGTAGTTGCCGGGGTCGACGACGTAAAGGTTGTCGGAACCGTCGATCGCCAACCCGTGCGGGCTGCGCATCTGGCCGTTCGCCGACCCGAAGCCGCCGAACGACTTGATTTCCGCGCCCGAGGTGTTCGACATGACGATGTTGTGATCCCAGGTGTCGGCGACGAAGACCGTTCCGAGGCTGTTGACGACCACGCGCGAGGGGTAGAGGAACTTGCCGGCGCCCGTACCCTTGGCGCCCCAGCTGCGCAGGAAGGATCCGCCCGCGGAGTAGACATCGATGGTGTAGCGGTCGGTATCGGCCATATAGACGTCGCCATTGCGCGGGTCGACGCCGAGCCCGTAGGGCGTGTAGTACTGGTTGGCGCCATTGCCACTGTTGTTGATCAGCACGCCGAGCGGGGCGCCTGCCGGGCTGTAGCGCAGGACGCGGTAGTTCCAGTAATCCCCGACGATGACGTTGCCGTCCTTGCCGGTGGCCATGCCCCAGGCATACAGCCCGGCGTGGCCGGGACCGCCGATGGTGCGCTCGAAGGTCGGGTTGATCGTCCCCTTGGCCGAGTCACCGGGGTCGGCGGCCGTGGCGACTTGGGCGCCGGCGACGAGCCCGGCGGCGGTGGTTATGGCTGTCGCCAGGAGACTGAGGCGACGAATGGGTGTGGTCATGGCAAGCTCCCCCAGATCATTCGGAGATGGTCCGCGTGTCGTTGGTGCTGCCTCCCGGGCAGCGGGTCCCCGCCATGGTAGCCACGACCTGGGACAGTGGCCAACGATTCGTCGAGGCCGTCGGCCCGTGACCAGCCGGTACGCTGGGCCGCGGCCCGGCAATCCGGCGCCCGATATCTCAAGGGGAAAGCTGTGCGAACGTATTCGTTGATTCTTGGTGCCTGCGTGGGCGTGGCCGGCCTCGGGGCCACTGCGGCTGCGGCACCCGCCGGGGCGCGCGCCGTCCGGGCGCCGACCGTGATCGGTGGCCCGGGCCATGCGACGGTCTATCCCTCCGGGATGGAGGTCGCTCCGGACGGCACCTTGGTGGTCGCGGACACGGGCAACGACTCGGTGGCGAAGTTCACCGCCGGCGGGAAGTTGCTCTGGCGGGTGCCGGCCGGTGTTGCCGAGGGGGATGAGGCCGAGAACGCGCGCGATATCGCCGTCGACGACAATGGCTTCATCTATGTCGCGGACGCCGCGGAGTTCCGGATCATCAAACTCGATCCGGTGGACGGGCATACGATCAGGTGGTTCAACGGCCCATCCGGTGACCGGCTCGGGTCGCCGATCGGGATCACGGCCAAGAAGAACAAGATCTACGTCTCCGACGGCGCCAAGAAGAAGGTGCGCGTCTTCGACGCCAATGGCACGCAATTGCAGGTCTTCACCGCCACTGGGGCATGCGATCTGTCGGCCGTGCGCGACGCCGATGCCGACGCGGTGGGCAATGTCTACGTCGCGAACTACAAGAACAACAACATCGTCAAATTCTCGCCCACCGGCGCGTGCCTGACGACGTGGGGCTCCCAGGGCACCGCCAACGGCCAGTTCAAGAACCCCTATGGCGTGCGGGTCGCGAAGGACCCCAAGTGGGGCGAGGTCGTCTACGTCGCCGACTCCAACAACGATCGTGTCCAGGTCTTCTCCAAGACCGGCGCCCTGAAGGCCGTCGTCGGCAAGGCGGGCGCCTTCAACCAGACGGGCACCTTCACCACCTTGCGCCGGGTGGCCGTCGCCAAGGACGGCGACATCTGGGGCGCGGATCTGTGGGGCTGGCGCCTGGTGCGCTTCGACCGGACCGCCACGGGCTACGCCTACGCCCAGACCATCGGCGGCCAGGCTCCGCCTCTGACCAACTCGGCCGTCTTCAATGAGCCCCGCGCGGTCGCCGTGGGCACCGACGGCAACCTGAACATCATGGACACCGTCAACCAGCGGGTGGTGACGATGACCAAGTCCGGCACCGTGCTCGGTGCGTGCGGGCAGCGCGACTACCGGCCGATCTCGGTCAACTGGCCGCGTGGCGTGGCCATCGACCCGGTGACCGGGGACCGGTGGATCGCCGACACCAAGCAGTCGCGTCTGCAGATCTTCCCGACCAAGTGCGGGCTGCAGACCTACCGCCTCGGCAATGTCGGCACCGCGAGCCAGCAGTTCACCTGGCCGTATGCCATTGCCATCCGCCCCAGCGACCGCCTCGCCTTCGTCGCCGACACCCAGAACAACCGGGTGACCGTGTGGGATGTCGCAACGCGATCCGCCTTGGGCACCTACACCGGCCTGAAGTCCCCGCGCGCCATCGCTGTCGACGCCGCCACAAAGAATCTCGTCGTCGCCGACGCCGGCAATGCGCGCATCGTGACGCTCTCCTACTCGAAGGCGGCCGGCTTCGCCGCGGTCTCCACGATCACCCCGGCCGGCTTGTCGATGCCCGAGGGGGTGGCCCGCGCGGCCGACGGGAACTACTGGATCGGCGACACCGGCAACAACCGGATCGTCATCGCGACCCCGTCCGGGACGATCGTCGAGACCATCACCACGGCCGCGGGCAAGGCCATCAGCAAGCCGACCTCGATCACCGCCGTCGGCGGCGCGATCTATGTCAGCGACACCAACAACGACCGGGTGCTTGTCTACGGCTCGTGATTCGGCGGCGGTCGCCGACGACAGGTCGAGAAGGCCGAAGGCCGGGCGCGCACTGCGCGCCCGGCCTTCGGTTTGTCGCGGAAGCTACTTGACGTTGAGGTTGAACACCGAGATCCGCTCGTTGCCCTCTTCGGCGACGTAGAGCTTGCCCTTGTCCACGGCGATGCCGTCCGGAATCAGCAGTTTGCCCTTGACGGTGCCGCGCTGAGCGATCTTCATGACGAAGACGCCGGCCTTGGTGTAGACCTTCACGCTGTGCGTCGGGGTGTCGGCGACATAGATCCGCTCGGCGTCGGCAGCGATGCCGAAGCTGCCGCTGATGGCGTTGTCGGCCGTGCCCTTGGCGATCGGCAGCGTCTTGAGCTTGACGCCCGCGGTGCTCCAGTTGGTGATCTGGTCCTTGGCCGAGTCGCTGACCCACAAGGTGCCGTCGACGGGGTCGACGGTGATGCCGCGCGGGTAGACGAAGTCGGTGGCCGAGCCAAACATCCGCAGCAGGTTGCCATTGCTGTCGAGCACCTGGATGCGCTGGTTGTTGGAGTCGGTGACATAGATCGTGCCGTCGGGCGCGACCGTGACGGACTGCGGGTTGCGGAACTGGCCGAGCCCGCCCTTGCCGGCGGTGCCGGTCGACCACTTGTAGACGCCGTCCTTGGTGTAGGCGGCGATCCGGCCGTTGTCGGTGTCGGTGATGATCCAGTCCCCGTTCACCGGGTTGGACGCCACCGTGCGGGCGTAGTTGAACAAGTATGGTCCGCGCCCGCGCCCACCCCACTCCTTGGTGAAGGTGCCGGCGTTGGTGAAGGTCTCGATGCGCCAGTTGTAGGTGTCGCTGACGGCCACGGTCCCGTCGGTCGCGTTGACAGCGACGCTGCGCGGGGCGTTGAAGCCACCCGGGACGGGGGGCTGCGCCGGGTTGGGGTACTGCATGAGCGCCGCGCCGGTGGGGCTGAACTTCTGGACCCGGAAATTGGGCATGTCGGCGACCCAGACATTGCCCTGCTGATCCACGGTGACCTCGCGGCCGCCGTCGGCGAACTGGCCGGGGCCGCTACCGAGCGAGCCCCAGCGGGTGATGAAGTTGCCCATGAGGTCGTACTTGTTGACCCGGTTGCCCTCGCCGTCGACGACATAGACCCAGCCGTTGACCTTGTCGACCGCGATGCCGCGCATGTCGCCCTGGAACTGGCCGAGCTTGGAGCCCTTGGTGCCCCACGTGCGCACGAAGGTGCCGTTCTTGTCGAAGACGTCGATGCGCCAGTTGCCGGTGTCGACGACATAGAGGTTGTCGCTCGCGTCGAGGGCCAGGCCGTGCGGGGACTTCATCTGGCCGTTGGCGACGCCCCACGTGCCGAACTGCTGGATCTCGGTCCCGTTGCGGTCCGACATCACGATGTTGTGATCCCAGGTGTCCGCGGTGAAGACCGTGCCGAGGCTGTTGACGACCACGCGGGAGGGGTAGAGGAATTTGCCGGGGCCGGTGCCCTTGGCGCCCCACGAGCGCAGGAAGGCGCCGTCCTTGGAGTAGACGTCGATCTGGTACTTGTCGGTGTCGGCCATGTAGACATCGCCGTTGCTCGGGTCGATGCCCAGGCCGTAGGGCGTGTAGTACTGGTTCGCGCCGTTGCCGTTGTTTTTGATGAAGACGCCGCCGGGTCCGACCGGGGTGCCGTCCGCATTGAAGCGCAGCACCCGGTAGTTCCAGTAGTCACCGACCAGGATGGTGCCATCGAGTTGAGTGGCCATGCCCCAGGCATACAGGCCGGCGTGGCCGGGCCCACCGATGGTGCGCTCGAAGACCGGGCTGATGGTGGTCGCGGATGCCGGTGCCGCCGCGAGGCCGGGGCCCAGGGCGAGGGCGACGCCGGCCGAGACGCCCAAAGAGGTGGTGATGCGCGCGCGCAAGGACAAGGGAGACCCCCGACGTTCGTGGATATGGATGCTGTGGGCTGGCGCCAACTGACCGCCGTCGTTCCGCTTGCGGAAGCCCCCACGCTATGGTAGCGCGCGGGGTGCGATCCCCGTAATTCCACGTCGTCAGCGGGGTATGTCATCATCGACGGCGGCCAATGCTTGATTTTCGAAGGGTGGAAAGACGTCCATGACGATTTCGCGCGCGCGCCGGCGGTTCCTCGCCGGTGCTACCGCTGGTGTGGTCGGTGCAGGGGGTGTGCTCGCTGCGACCGCGCCCATGGCGCAGGCGGCGACGCTGCCCACGCCGACCGTGCTGGGTGGCCCCGGCCACGCCACGGTCTATGCCTCCGGTTTGGAGGTCGGTCCGGACGGCACCCTCGTGGTCGCCGACACCGGTAACGACTCGATTGCGAAGTTCTCCGCCTCCGGCACCCTGATCTGGCGGGTCTCGGGTGGCACCACCGACGGTGACGAGGCCGAGAACGCTCGCGACATCGCGATCGACAGCAGCGGCGACGTGTATGTCGGCGATGCGGCGTTGAGCCGGGTCATCAAGCTCTCGGGCAGCACCGGTACCACGCTCGGCACCTGGACGGGTCCGTCCACGGACAAGATCGGCTCCCCGATCGGCCTGACCTACAAGGACGGCAAGATCTACGTCGCTGACGCGCTCAAGCGCAAGATCCGCATCTTCGATACCTCTGGCGTGCAGCAGTCCGCCATCGGCGAGAGCGGTTCGTGCAGTCTGGCTGCGGTCCGGGACGCGGACGCCGACAGCGCGGGCAATATTTATGTCGCCAACTACACCAACAACAACATCCTGAAGTTCTCCTCCTCGGGCACTTGTCTGGGCACCTGGGGGACCCAGGGGAGCGCGCCGGGTCAGTTCAAGAACCCCTACGGCGTGCGCGTGGCCAATGACCCGGTCTGGGGCGAGAGCGTCTATGTCGCCGACTCCAACAACAACCGGATCCAGATCTTCTCTACCTCCGGCTCCTACCGCACCTCCTTTGGCACCACCGGCACCTACAGCCAGACCGGCAGCTTCACCACCTTGCGCCGGGTCGCCGTCGCCAGCAACGGCGACGTCTGGGGTGCCGACCTGTGGGGCTGGCGCCTGGTGCGCTTCGCCCGCACGAGCACCGGCTTCTCCTACGCCCAGACCATCGGTGGCACCCCGCCGCCCCTGACGTCGACCGCTGCCTTTAACGAGCCTCGCGCCGTCGCCGTCGGCCCGACGGGCAATCTCAATGTCATGGACACCGTCAACCAGCGGATTGTCCAGATGACCCCCGACGGCGCCATCGTCGACTCCTGCGGTGAGCGCGATTCGCGCCCCGTCTCGCTGAACTGGCCCCGCGGGCTGGCTGTCGACCCGGCCACCGGCGACCGCTGGATCGCCGACACCAAGCAGTCGCGCCTGCAGATCTTCCCGGCGCGCTGCAGCGACCAGAAGATCCGCCTCGGTGACAAGGGCAGCGGCACCGGGCAGTTCTACTGGCCGTATGCCATCGGCATCCGCAACAGTGACCGGCTCGCCTTCGTCGCCGACACCCTGAACAACCGGATCGTCGTCTGGGATGTGGCCTCGCGCACTCAGATCGCCTCCTACACCGGTGGCGGCCTCAAGCAGCCGCGCGGTGTCAGCGTCGACCAGGCCACGGGCCAGATCATGGTCGCCGACACTGGCAACAACCGCCTCATCGAACTGAGCTACTCCAAGTCGGCCGGCTTCGCCGCGACCCGCGCCATCGCCCCGGGCCTGTCTGGGCCGGAGAGCGCCGCGGTCGACGTCAACGGCGATGTGTGGGTCGCCGACACGGTCAACAACCGCCTCCAGATCATCAACTCGGCCGGGACGATCACCAACACCATCACCTCCTTCGACGGCAAGAGCTTGAAGGCGCCGAGCACGGTCAGCGTCTCGGGTGGCACGGTCTTCGTCTCCGACACCGGCAACGACCGGATCCTCAAGTACACCCTGAAGAACACCCCGCCGCCCGGCACCGGGCCGCAGTACAAGAGCACGCTCTACGGCTACGCGCCGGCGGACATGTACCCCGTGGACGTCACCAGCACCCCGACCCACTACTACGTGGTCGACCCGGGCCGCTACAGCATCTTCGGCGTCAACCGGGCCACCTCGGCCATCGACTACCAGGCCGGCGGCACGCGCGGGTCCGGAACCGATGAACTCGCCGCGGCCCGTGCCCTCGCGGCCGACAGCAGCGGCAATGTCTGGGTCGCCGACACGCCCAACAACCGCATCGTCAAGTACGACAGCACGCTGAAGAACCCCAAGACCTTCGGCTCCAAGGGCACCGGCAACGGCCAGTTCACGGCCATCTACGGCATCGCGGACGGCCCCGGCATCGGGGCCGGCGGCGCCAGCGCCGAGGTCATCTACACCATCGATGCCAACCGGATCCAGAAGTTCACGACCTCAGGCACCTGGCTCGCTACCAAGGTGGACCCCACCTTGAACCAGCCGCGCCAAATCGAGGTCAACAAGACCAATGGTGACGTCTACGTCGTCAACGCCCGCAACAAGCAGGTCGTCGTCTACAACAAGAACCTCACCGAGCTGCGCCGCTTCGGCAGCGTCGGCACCGGCAACGGCCAGTTCATGGGCGACCCCCGCGGCATCACGGTCACCCCGGACGGGTCGGTCGTCTTCGTCACCGACGACGGCAACCGCCGCATTCAGGCCTTCTCGGGCACGACGGGCGCCTACCTCTTCCAGATCGGCGGGACCGGCGTCTTCACCGACCCCCGCGGCATCGAGGTCACCGCGGACAAGAAGCTGATCATCGCGGACGAGTGGGACTTCGCCCTGAAGGAGTACACCTACACCACGTCCGGCGCCACCAAGGTGCGCCAGTTGTTCGGCAATGCGGCCAAGAACACCGGCGCCAACAGCCCCCGCGGCCTGGCGCTCGACAGCCTCGGGCACATCTTCGCCAGCGACTGGTGGAACCAGCGGATCATCCGCACCGACCTCAGCGGCGGCAACTTCTTCACCTGGGGCAAGCGCGGTATCCGCGGCGAGGTCGGCAGCCTCAACTTCCAGTGGGGCGTGGCTGTCCAGCCGGGCACCAATAACGTCTTCGTGGCCAACCGAGAGAGCCACGAGATCAAGGTGTTCAGCAACAACGGCACCCAGTTGTGGGCGTGGGGCAAGCGCAGCTCGGCACCGGGCGACTTCACCTTCCCGCAGGGTCTGACCTTCGACAAGGACGGCACCTTGCTGGTCGCCGACTCAGGCAACGGCCGGATCGAGCGCTTCAAGGTCAACAGCGACTCGCTGACCTACATCACGTCCTACGGCACCACCGGCACCGGCACCGGCCAGTTGCAGATGCCGACCGGCGTCGACACTGCCGCCGACGGGACCATCTGGATCGCCGACACCAAGAACAACCGGATCATCAGCTATAAGCCGTCGACGGGCACTTGGGGCACGCCGATCACCAAGCCGGCCGGGTCGACGCGGCCCTTCGCCGTGCCGTGGGGCGTCACCGTGGCTCCCGACGGCTACATCTGGGTCGCCGACACCGGACGTCAGCGGTTGGTGCGGATGTCGACCAGCGGCACGATGAGCTACGAGGTAACCGGCGCCAGTGCCGGGACCTCCGACTTCGTCGGCCCCTTCCAGGTCGTCTTCGACGCCTCCGGCGATCTGTACATGTCCGACACGTGGGGCAACCGCGTCATCCGCCTGGGTTTCTGACCCTGCGGTGACCCCCATGCCCGGGCACTAAGTTCGACCAGCGCCGGTCGGCGAACCCCACGACGGGGACGCCGACCGGCGCTGCCGCGCTCCGACCGACACAAGAAGAGACCTGACGTATGCCTGCCGAACTCCCCGAGAACCGATCGGCCGCGGGCCGCGCCCGCGCGCGCCTAGGCCGCCACGTCGCCTGGGCCCGCGAAGGCGGCATCGGGCGGCTGATCGAGGAGGACAACCTCGACCCGCGGGCGCGCGCGTCCGCCGCCCTGGCCCGCCGCAAATGGCGCCGCGAGCACGCGGTCACGCCGGGTCACGCGCGCGCGGCCTTCGTGGTGGGCGTCCAGCGCTCGGGCACGAATATGCTCACCCACGGCCTCGACGCCATGCCTGAGGTCGAGGTGCACAACGAGAACGACAAGCAGGTCTTCGACCGGTTCCAACTCCGCTCGCACGCGGTGGTTGCCGAGACGGTGGCCCGCAGCAAGCATCAGGTCGTGCTGTTCAAGCCGATCTGCGACAGTCACGACACCGACCTGCTGCTGGACGCCTTCGTCGATGCCCCGAATCCGGCCCGTGCGCTGTGGGCCTTCCGCGGTGTCGATGACCGGGTGCGGTCGGCGGTCACCAAGTTCGGCAACGTCAACCAGCAGGTGATGGCGCGCATCGCCGCCACCGGCGTGGATGGCAGCTGGCAGACCGGCCGGATGACCCCGGAGGTGTTGGAGGCGATCCGCTCCTGCGACCCCGCCGCGCTGGACGCGAACTCGGGCGCGGCGTTGTTCTGGTGGGCCCGCAACTCCCTCTACTTCACCACGGGGTTGGATGCGCGTGCCGATGTCATGCC
>Ga0209174_10002908_pt1 | contig 11044 bp, 14 predicted proteins | sample JI91814BDNA_FD_187505 | JGI IMG/M metagenome (GOLD analysis project Ga0209174, IMG submission 187505) | Wastewater effluent complex algal communities from Wisconsin, to seasonally profile nutrient transformation and Carbon sequestration -... | ecosystem: Engineered > WWTP > Effluent > Algae...
CACCGATGACCAATACGGCGGTCTTGTAGGCGGCGAGACCCGCTACAAGCGGAATCAGGAAATCCTTGAACTTGACGACGAACCCCACCGCGTCGCCGAACGCGCCGATGACGGCCTTGCCGATGTCTAGTAGCACAGGCAACATCGCCTGGATCGTGGGCATGAGCGACTGCACGGCGGGGACTAGCTTCCCTGAGACGAACTCGGATATAGAGCCCGCGATCTTGGTTACGGTCGCCTCGACCGATGGACCGATCTTGTTGAAGCCCTCGGTCAGCCAGACGACGCCCGCCTGTAACGGCTTAAAGATAGGGGTGAGCAACTTCTCGCCCATACGCCCCGCTGCGGCAGACAAGTTCGACAACGCGCCCGTGAAGGTTTCACCGCTGCGTTGTCCCGCGCCTTGTGCGTGCTTCTGCAACGTTGCGTTGAGCTGTTCGTAATCGAGGTTGCCGTCAGACACGAACTTCGCGAGTTCGTCGCCCGCTAGCCCGAGGTCTTCCTGGAGCCAGGCGTAAACCGGGGTGCCACGGTCGCCCAGCATGTTGAGGTCTTCGGACAGAACCTTGCCGGAAATCTTGGCGCGGTTCATGATCGTCGCCATTTCCTCCAGCGGCACCTGCCCGTACGCTGCGGTGTCCACGATGGTCTGCAGGTGTTGCGCCAGATCAGCACCCGGCTTCACACCTGCTGCCAACGCCTGCGCAGCGCCCGTAGCGGCCTCACCGAGTCCGAACGCGGTACCCGTGACGGACTGCTTCACCGTGTCCATCACCGCTTCGAGGTTCTGCCCCTCAAGCCCGAGCTGCTTCATCTTCATCTGCGCGTTGTCGATAGCGACCATGCGTTCCCAGCCATTGGAGATGATGGCACCGACACCGACGAACGGCGCGGCCAGCGCGGTGGCCTTGCCTACGGTACGTAGGAACCCGCCCTTGACCTTTTGACCCGCAGCGGCTCCAGCGGATGACAGTGCGTTGCCGCCCATTTCGCGGCTGACCGCTGCGTTGAACGCCCTGCCCGAGTCGCGTCCGGTGATGCTGAACCGCGACAGGATGCCCTTGCGATTCGGTCCACTTCCCGCGTCGATCTTGGACTGAGCACGCGCGGCGCGATCCTGCGAACGAGCTAGTGCGTCCGTCTCACGCGCCAACTCGCTCGCCGCAGCGGTCTGACGACGAAGTGCCGACTCCCGCTGTGTCTCAAGCTGTGTGAGCTTGGAGCCCTTGACCCCAGCGTCGCGCGCCTCGTTGAGCTTTTCGGTCGCGACCTTCAGCTTGCCCGCAGCGTCGGCCTCTTTATCGCGAGCCTTGACGACGGTAGCCGTGACCTTCTCGACCTGTTCCTTGGCCGTCTTCAGCTCAGACTCAAGCGCCTTGGTGTACGCCTCGCCGGTCTTCTTGCCTGCACCTACAGCCTGTGACTGCGCCTTGCTGAACAGCCCACCGATGCCCTTGGTGGTGCCGTCCAGCTTGACCGACAAAGAAACGTACCCCGATGCGAGTTCAACAGCCATGCTGGAACCTCCCATCGGGGTACGTGTTTGAAGTTTGTGCGCGGGTTTTGGTTTGCACCGGTTCCCGCAACCGGTGGCGTGCTAGAGCGCACGACTTGGGGTGTTGCTTATCCGCCGAACAACGCAGCGATCTTGCCTGCGGCGGCGTCCTCGTCGCGTTTCTGTTCGCGGACCTCGGACATCGTTTCGGGACGCTTATCAAGTCCCAGCGCAGCTTTGATGACCGACAGCGGTGATGATTTGGGCTTCATGCCCGCACGTGGCGCGACATCGTTACCCATGTCGGGACCGATCATCGCGGGGCGTCGCCGTCCCTTATGTCCGTCCTTGGTCTTCGCCCACCAAAGCAGGCGCAGCATGTTCGCGATGATCGCTAGCAACCTGTCGCCGCGTGTCCATCCCCCGAACTTCTCGTCTACCGCTTGCACGGTGGCCGAATCAGGGGGTAAGTGCTTGACGTAGACGTGTAGGTCTCGCCACGTGAACTCCGCTGACGGACAGTCTCTTAGACGCAGACCGTCACGTATCAGGTCGTACTCTAAGGCGGAACCGTGCTGCTGGATTAGCTCCAACAGCCGTCTTATTCCCCCAGTGTGACCTTTGAGCTTTCCTGCCACGCATCGAGGATGTCCTCTACCGCTGTGATCGGCAGCTTGTCGAACTCGGCGAGGTCGTCCTCGGACAGTCCCCACTCGATCATGCCCCACGCGGCTTCCTCAGGGTTCTTACGGTTCTTGCGAACCAGACCCGTGGGAATCTGATCAAACGGCTTGAACGTGAGTTCTACGGTCTCGCCGTCGATTTCAAGTGTGTGGATGTACGGTGTTGCGTTCTTTGCAGCCATGTCGCAGCCTTTCGAGATGGTCTAAGTGTCGTCATCGTTTGCGGTTAACGACACTTGTTTGTATTGCAGCACAGGCGTTCAGGTGGTGGCGGGGGCGCGCCTGGCTGCGGTTAGAAACGCCCCCGCCAGGCTCTTAGGAGGCGTCTACCTGACCGTCATCGGTGTACGTGGTGACGTACTCACCGGAAGGCATCTTGAAGACCTTCAGGGTGACCTCGTACTCGATGGTGTCGCTCGCGGCCAGCACCACGTCACCAACGCTGGTGACCTGTCCCTGTCCAACGACGTTGCGGTACTTGGCACCGAGTTCGGAGTCCACGGTGTCGAACACCCACGCCTGCTTGGGCAGCTTCTTGCTGGTCTTGCGGACGGTCACCTGCGTGCCGTGTGAAGACGTTGCGGGCGTGACGGTTACGTTGTCAGCGCCGTAGATTGCCTTCAGGACGTTCGCGTTCAGCGACTCCAGAAGGACAAAGCTGAACTCGTGGCTGTAGTCGGTCTGCAAGACCTTGACCACATCCATGCCCATGTCCTTCTTCTCGTCCGTCGAACGATCAGTGGTCTCGGTGATGCCGTCTTCGCCGACGTACCCGAGCGACACGAACGCAGCGTTGAGCGCGGCGTCGATGGCTGTCGGGAGTGTGGTTCCGAGCGGAGCCACGAAAGCGGCACCAGTGGCCGAAGGCTCTGCCGCGTAAACGTTCTGGGTGTTGCCAGTTGCCATGATTTGCCCCTTTCAAGGCGCGGTTCGCAGCCAGGCTTGAAAGGACGTATGGAGTTGTGTCAGTTAGGGAGTCGCGCGGACAACTACGTCCACGGTGAAGCAGTAGCGGTGCTGAACGATCTGGTCGTTCACGATGTAGTCCCGCCGCGCAGGAACACCCACGGTGTCCACACGACGAATCCCGCACTGTTGTTCGGGAAGAGTGAGCAGGTGCTCGTATGCCGATTCGGCTAACTCGCCAGCGTCGGTTTCGCTTGTGCCCCAGCAATAGATGAGTAGTCGACGCTTTGACAGCACACGTGCTTTCACGCCCGTGTACATGCCCCCGACTACCGGGGATGCGTCAATGCTGATGAATCTGGCGGGTCGTGTGGCGGGAACGTCCGTCACGCAGCGGATACCCGTGTGGGAGGCCAGCTTGGTACGGACGATTTCAAACACCAAGGGAAACGCCATGTTTACCCCTCAGCTACGCCGAAATTACGGAGAAGATAGTCGTGTTTGCGGTCGGCATTGATAGCCTCAGCGGTCGCCGTGATGACGGTGGCTCGGTAATCGCGTTTGTCCAGCGTGTCGTCGCCCTCGACGGACACCATGTATCCGTCAGTGATTCCTGCGTCTGCGTTGCACTGATCGGCCACCCGTTGCATCCGTGCCACGCCCTCGGTGTCAATCACCTGTTTGGTGATTTCCCGCAGCGCTTTGCGATTGATGGTGTAGCCAGACTTCTTAGCCATCAGCGGACAGCAGCTCTACGACGATTCCAGGTTGCCAGTCATGCCACCCATGGCACATATCCCGTACCCCTGCCACGGTGTATGGCTTGCCGCCGACCGTGAACAGGTCCAAGGGATCGACGCTGCGGGGAGGCATTGCTACCTCAATGTCCCATTCGACACGTGACGTGTGTCCATCGGTGCTACGTGCGCGTACCGAGGTCCAGGAATAGACAGGTACGTCCACAGCGGTGCCGTACGTCGGTACGTCGTTGCCTGTACGAGGGTCTTCGCCCATCCCCGCGTACGGGGCGATGGTGATGGTGTGCGGTGTAGGGAACACGGCTACCGCCAACGTGCGATGATCACGGTGGACGCAGCGGGGCGGTAACTACGTGCCTCGGCTGCCTCATCGGGTGTCAGCACCGAAGTGCTGGACACCCACTCAGCGGCCTTGGCACGGAAGTCAGCGCCCGCTGTCAATTCCGTGAACTTGGTTTCGGCTGATCCCGGTGAGATACCGAGACGCCGCGCAACGACACCGGCCACCGATGCGGTGACCGCAGGCGGTACACCAGGTGCGGTGTATGTGACGTTGACAATGGTTCCACTGACCAGACGACACCCGTCCACGCTCAGACGGAGGGTTGACCCGTCCGACACGTCCACCGTGACGGGATCGCCGTCGCGTGTGGTGACTTCAGGGTCGTCAGTCGGTGCGTCGGGCAGGGTGATCCACCCACCGACTACCGACACCTGGACACGAACGGGTCCAGCAACCCATGACCGTCCCGCCTCGTTTTCCCATGCTCGGGTGACGCGCGCCAGTTCGCCTGGCAAACGCGCACTTTGCGCAGCGGGGATTGCGGCAGCGTTGGGCAACCCGAGGGCTGCCGCAACGTCATCCGCTGAGGCTAGGACGGCCATGGAACTGCTTAGGAGCCGCTCTTGTTGAAGACAACCACGCCGGTTGGGCGGGTGACCTTCACGCCGTACACGTGCAGCATGCGCACGCGGTCGGCAATACGGTCGTGCGCACGCAGCGCCTCGACCTGCTCAAGCTGCGACACGTAGGACACAGCGCGGCGGTGGAAAGCCACGAACTGTGGCTCGTCGGCCTCGGGCAGGTTGTTGCTCTCAACAACGCGGGCACCGAGGATGGTGCCGATGGTTCCCGCACGCAGACCAGCGGAGTCGCCGGAAACTTCCACGCTGGTCAGCTTGGAATCCGCACCCTTGAGCAGGGCAGCGAACTCGGCGTTGACCACGATGACGCGGTTGCTACCCGGCACGTTCGCCTTGGTCAGCGCCTTGTTAGCGGCGTTGATCAGGTTGAACGCGGCGTCTCCCGTGGTGGGAGCGGCACCGGGGAGCGATGCGCCACCCGCAACGGCAGCGGCGGCGATTGCCGAATCCGCGTCCAGCGCAAGCGCTTCGGCAGACGCAGCGGTGTACGCCTCCAGAGACCCGGCCACCTGGGCGCGGTCGATGTCATCGATGTAAATGTCGATGACCTTCTCCTGGTCGATCAGCAGATCGACACCGGTGTCACTGATCGCGTCAGCGGACGTTGTGCGTCCAGCGGCCTTGTAGTCCTTGACCGTTGGCGTCACGACGCCAGCGATGGTGACCTTGTTACCGCGCGTCGCGGTGCCCTCGTAATCGCGGTTGACGAGGGCAGCGAAAACTGCCTCGGCGTTCCACTGCGACTCGATGGAGGTGGTCCACAGAGTCGGGATGAAGTGTGTGAAAGCCATGAGCTTCCCTCTCTATCGGTTGTTTTGGTCTATTTGCGACCGAGCAGCGTGTCGAGGCGTCCGTCCTTGTACGCCTTCATCTGCTCAGCAGGTGACAACGCTTTGAGTTCGGCTTCGGACGCGATTTGCTTCGGTCCCTCCACGCGGTCACCGCTCTTGACGGTGGACGTGGATTCGGTGACAGGTGCTTTTGCCTTGGCAATCGCAGCGTCGATGCGTGCCTGCATGTCAGCCAGGTAGGCGTCGGCGGCAGCGGCCATTTCCTCTGCGTTCGTTCCGCTCACGTACCGTGTGTCAACGCCCTTTTCGCGGGCGATGTCGGCGCGGGTGCGCTCGGTACGTTCCTTTTCAACGTCGGCGCGAAGCTGCTCGAAAGCCTGCTTCGGGTCAAAGTCGGCGGGGTTGAACTCATCCCGTGAAATCCCCATGGACTGTGCAAGTTCACGCAGCTTGGACAGGTTCGCCTTGTTGCGAGATTCCCACTTCTTTTCGTCCGAGTGGACGGTGCGAAGGCGCTCAAGTTCGGCGCGCTCGTCAGCGGACAACCCAGCCGTAGCGGCATCTTTGGGGTCGGCTTTCGGAGCAGGGGCTTGCGGTGTTTCCGTCTTGGCGGGCGGTGTGCCAGCGTCGGCGGGAGGGGTTACGGGTGCAGCGGATTCAGACATAGCGTCTCCTCATTGGCGTCCCGTGCGGGACAATTGGTAGCCCATGGCGGGCAGCGCGACAGTTAGTCGCGGAGTCGGTTGTCGGCGGTCGGTCCCTGCTCATCGGCGGGGTCAACTACCTCGGCGTCGATAACGTCCTTGTCGGGCGTTTCGGCGGGCTTGGGTGCCTGTGCGGCCTCAATGGCACGCAGCGTGGCGTCCTCGGCAATCTCATCCGGGGACATTCCCAGGATGATGCGCTGGATGGTGGCGATAGCCAGTCCAGTCGCCTTGGCATTCATTGCGGCTTGGTACTTTTCACTCAACAGGACACGCGCAGGGTCTTCAAACGCGAGGTCTAGCGTGTCCTCGATGTATGTGCCCTCAACGCGCAGCGCGATGACGATAGCAGCCTCGGCGCACGCTTTGATACCTGAAAGGCGTTGCGCGCACTTGAAGATGAACGACTTCTCGCTGTTCTCAGCACCCGCAGCGGTTTGGTTCGCGCTATCAGGAACCAGCATCGGCAGCGGCGTCTTGGACGCGGCGGACAGGTGACGAATGAAGTCCTTGACCGCGTTGCCCATTTGGGTGGTATCGGTCGGCTGACCTTCCCAAACCTTGACACCTGGTGGCAGGTTCCACAGCGCGGCGGGATGCGGCTCAAAGAGTTTCGCGTAATCGACAACCTTGCCGTCAGCGTCCTTTTGCGGAAGTCCAGGGTGTTGCTTGTCTGGAATCTCCAACGCGCGCTGACGGAACGCTTGCATGGCAAGCGTCGTCAGTTGGTTTAGCACGCTGCGGTTGCAACGGTTGATGATGTCGATGTGCGGCTCGAACTCGCCCCTGCCGCCCGCGTTGTCGTACACCACTACAGGTGGACGCTCGCCCGTATACTGCTCCTCGGTCATAGCTTCCCAGCCACCCGTTGCCCGTACCTGAACCTGGCGGGTGATGTCGTCGCTATAGCAGGGGCGGGAAAACTTTTGCTTGAAGCCGTTCGTCCACACCACGGCGTAGTCGCGGTCGTCGTCGTAGTCGCGCCAAATACGCACTGCGGCACGGACACGCCACGGCTGTAGCGGATCGGTGGCCGCGTGCATCGTCAACGGCGAATCGGCGGTGATGACCGCCTTGCCGTCGTCGTCGTTCCACACTGTGAGGTAGGAGCGCCCGAAAGTCAGCCCGTACTCGGTGAACTCGCGGATCACCTGATCCATGCGGTTGTCGCGATAGATGCGTGTCGCACGCTTCGCCGCGCGAGACGTAACCGAACCGGCCACGGTGATACCCGTTGGCTTGATACGGTCGGACACAGCGTCGCGAATCAGCAGACCGAAGTTGGTGCGGGATTCCTTCTGGAAATCCTTCCATGCGGTCTCTGTATCCTTGGAAAGCTCAGGTAGTGGGGCGTTTCCGTCCACGTAGCTTTCCAGGAGCTTGTAGCGTCCGTAGTCGTTGTCAAGGCGCTTTGTGAGTCGGGTGAGCCACTCGGCGGGGGTGTCAGCCAACGCGCTCCCCTCTCATAAAGTCATCGGATTTTGAACGGCACGTACACCGCAGCGTGCGGTCGCGCTCCACTGCGTCGCGCGTCTAGAACTGCGGACCATGCGAGGATCAGCGACACCGAAGCGTCGATCTTGTCCTCAAGCCGACCGTCAGCTTTCGAGGGAACCCACAACGGTTGCCCTTGGTCGTCCCGCATTTTCAGTTCGTGTTTGGCGGTGTTTCCCATGTGCCGTAACAGATCAGGGCGATTCGGATTAGCACCGAAGCGGATCGCGCCGCTGTCAAGCGCTTCTACGAACGCCCTTGTCTGATACGCCATCATCTTGTGTCGGTTCGTGTGCCACTCGATGATTTGGCTGTCCCACCGCCGCGCCCATCCCGCTACGGTTTCGATCCAGTAAGGCGGGTCGGCGTAGCAGCGCCAGACGCTGTACTTTTTCATCGCGTCGGCCACCGCTTCGGTGACCTCGGACTCGGGTACCGACCATTCCTCGGCGTCCACAGGACGTTCCCACAGCGCAAGCAGTTCGGCGACACCAGTTCCGATGTCCACGGCGGTGAGAGCCGTAGCGTCACGCACCCGCGCGCCGTCGAACCCGAGCGCAACGAACGCGCCAGCGGGGATCGTGTCGGTTGTCTTGAGTTCCCTAGCGCGGATCATGTCGAACGCTTGGGAATCTCCCGCGCGCCAACGGTTAAGCCACACGCGCTCCCAGTACGACTTGTCGATACCCTTGCGGTCATAGTCTCGGGCGATTCGCTCGAACTGTCCGAGCCCCCATTCCCCAACGGGTCCGGTTGCGTCGGCCACCGCTGCCTTTCGCAGCTCAACGGTGGATAAGTCCTTGTGTTCCTGCCCAGCCCAACGGGATACAAAGAACAACGTTGGATCGTCGCGGGTGCCCTTTTGGATTTCCTCGGCTTCGCCGCGCAGGTCTTCTTGCACGGAACCTTGTCCCGCGCGCCCCGCCGTGCTGACGTACAGCATCCAGGGGTCTTCGATCTGCCGCTTGTGCAGGTTCTGCACCATGGTTTCGTGGGCTTCACGTTGCCGTGGCAGGTACAATCGGTGCGGCTCATCGACAGGTGAGAACGTCGTACGGGCACCGTCACGGCTACCGGGGGCGTTCGCTACAGGTACCGCGTCGCCGTCCGGTCGCCCGAACCGATCAAGCCGCGTGATGCGCTCATTCGTGACCAGGAAACGGTCGCTGTCGGGACCGTTTTCCACGACCTCTTTGAGCACCGCGTACATGAGTTCTTCGACCTGCTCAGCGGTGACCGCCAGCATCGGGATGTACGGTGACGCAACAGGACGCCCTACAGGGTTTCCGCGCGCGTCCCAGCCGTCGAACCGGACAGGTGCCTCGTCGTGCAGCTCGGCGTAGGTGATCCACGCGCCAAGCTCGGTCTTGGCTAAGCCCTTGCGCCATTCAAGCCCGCAGCGTTGAAAGTGCCGCGTACCAGCCAGCTCAGTCCCGCGCGGGTGAAGCTCGTATGCGCGGTAGATGAACGCGCGCTTCTCACGGTCCAGCTTGGCCGGTTGCCCCTTGAGCGAACCGGGTCCAAATACGCAGTTCGCTTCGATCCACGCACAGACCTGCGGCCCAAGGGTTGGGTAGGACAGGTCTAGCGGTGGGACGACTAGCGTCGCCACAGCGTCACTCGACCAGGGCTAGACGGGGGTCGTCATCGCCGCCCGTAGCATCGTCAGACTGCTCAGACGGTGTATCGGATGCTGCCTTGCGCTTAGAGCCCTTGGCGACAGCATCTTCGGTTTGCTCGATTTGCCATTCAAGGCGACGCCGCGCAAGCGGGGTGAGTCCGAAATCAGCCTCAGCCTTTTCCACCCGCAGCCGTGCATCGTTGCGGGACTTGCTGTCGGTGGACGTCCAGAAGTCCTGAATCAGCATCGCGACTTGGTAGAGGCTCTGTAGGTCGGTCTCGTGGTACTCGGTCGCCGTGGGGCTCTTCCAGAGTTCACGCCACCACCGCCGCGTCATCGCGTGCCACTCGACCTCCTTGGGCAGAAGCTCAGGGGTCTTCACGTCGTGGACGACGGAGAGGGTCGCTGCGGACGCGCTGCGGTTGGACCGCGCACGTGCGTTTTTCGGCATTGGAGGCATGATTTTCCCCGTTTCGGGTCAGGAAGCAGCCGTATCGGCTCGGTCGGCCAACAGGGGTGTTTCCGTCCTCCGTTAAGCCGTTTGTGCAGGTCAGGGCATGTTTGCCGCGTCCTGCAAGTTGGGTTAGGAGACCCTAACCAAGTTCAGATTCACGGATTTCCGTGTTTTGCATCGCTCTGACCTGCATAAACAGGACGGCGCTGCGGGGCGCGATGGGCGAATCCTAGGGGTTCCGTACGGACCCGACTTTGAGGCGGTGGCCGATGAAAGCCCTTGTCCCCCTAGGGGGTTGGTGCCACCCCTTGAGGGGTCATGCGAGCCGCGATTCAAGCGCCTCGCGCTTACGCTTCGCCTCGTTGCAATCATGGCAACTGGCAACAAGATTCGCGTCGTCGTCCGTACCGCCATGAGCACGGGCCACGATGTGATCCACCTCGGTCGCGGGCTCACCGCAGTACACGCACGTGTGACAATCGCGGTCAAGGATGTCTCGGCGTTTGCGTTTCCACGCTGCGTCGTTGATGGTCTGATGCTTGCTACGTCCGATGTCCCAGCGGCTTCGGTGCTCGGCGCAATTGCGGGTACCACCAGGTACTAACGTCATGCATCCGAGCCCCGTATCAGGGGCTCGGTAACTGCAATACTTGGGCGCTCTCATCAGGTACTACCTGGCTGGAGATACACGTCTAGCGCGGTTCCTACGGTACTCATTTAGATAGAGCCCCTACAGACAACGCACATATGCGCAGGTCAAGCGCATATTTTGCACTCATCAGAGCCACACGGATAGGCATGGTCAGCGGGCTCACGGGAGCCGAAACCGCCGCGTGGGACGGACATTTGGGGTTTCTTGGGCTTGTACTCTGTCACCGTCTTGAGCACCTTTCCCGCGCCGTCCACCAGTTCCTCGGTCTCAGACTCAGGAGGCGGTGCGCCCTGTGCCACGGCCATCGCCACGCTGGACCAGTCACGATAGCTAGCCGTGTGGGTTTCACCGGCGTACAGATGCAGGACGCCCTGCGGGTCGATGATGAAATGGGTCGTCGTGACGTGGGTCTCGCCCTTGCCGTCAACCACTACTCGTGCAGCCATGATGCTCCTTAGATGTAATGCGGTGTGTTTGTGTCCTGGCAGGGAGTCGAACCCCAACCCGCTTATCGGCGGACTTAGCACGCCTTACGAGCCCGCACACGTGACTATTGGACTAT
>Ga0209174_10002910_pt1 | contig 11041 bp, 9 predicted proteins | sample JI91814BDNA_FD_187505 | JGI IMG/M metagenome (GOLD analysis project Ga0209174, IMG submission 187505) | Wastewater effluent complex algal communities from Wisconsin, to seasonally profile nutrient transformation and Carbon sequestration -... | ecosystem: Engineered > WWTP > Effluent > Algae...
CCAACCTGTTTGCTAAAAAGAAAAAGCGCGGCTTCTGGACCTATGCGCGCCTGGTAACGCTTCACTACATAACGTTTAAAGAATTTGTTGCTGAGCTGAAACTGGAAAATCATGAAGTCGGAAAACATAAATCCTTTATGATTGCCATTGCCAACGCTTCACAGTACGGCAATAATGCCCGGGTTGCTCCGAATGCATCGATTACCAACCATTCGCTTCAAACTGCCATTCTTAAAAAAGTACCCGCTCAGCGTGGTTTTCAGTTTGCGTACCAGATGTTTACCGGCAAGCTGAAAACCGGAAAGTATTATTCCTGCATGACGATGCACAACGGTGTAATCAAGGTAGATCAGCCAACCGCCTACCATGTAGACGGAGAACCGTGCGGCCAGGCATCGGAGTTTAAGATTGAGATTTTGCCGCATTCGCTGCAAATGATCACACCGCTAAAAAATATCGGGAAGGTTTAAAAAGAAAGAAGGTCATCCCGACAGCCATCGGGGCCCTCTAAATTTTTATATCAACTTGTCCTGATTTGCTTTTGCAATGGCCTCCGACTTGCTGTTTACCTGCAATTTTGAATAGATATTCTTGATGTGCGTTTTGGAGGTTTCCTTAGAAATAAACAATTCCTCAGAAATCTGGGTGTATGTTTTTCCTTCCGAAATCAGCTGAAGAATTGTGGTTTCGCGCTTTGTAAGTGGTGAGTTAGGGTTAATGTGATAATTATCAATAACCATTCGTGCAATGCGACTGCTCATGGGTGCACCACCCCGAACAATTTCTTCGAGCGCGCTCAACAGTTCGGTATAGTTTGCACTTTTTGTGATATAACCGGAGGCTCCTGCTTTAAGTGCTTCAAACACCAGGTCACTATCCTCATACACCGTCACCATGATGATTTCGGTATTGGGGCTTTTATCCCGAATGATCTGAGTTCCTTTAATGCCGTTCATACCGGGTAATTCAATATCCATCAGTACAATTTCTGGCTTATCGCGATTTAATGCAGCAATGGCATCCTCACAATTACCATACGCACCAACTACACTGAAGCGTTGGGAACTGTTAACGATCAACGTAAAGCTTTCGCGGATTTCCTGATCGTCTTCAACGATCACAACCCTCTTTTCAATTTGTAGAGACATATTTGGTCTTTTTTTCGAATTGGAATTTTAATGAAATCCGTGTACCCCTACCCGTCTCGCTGACAATGGTTAATACAGCTTTTAGTTTTTCAGCCCGGTCGCGGATATTTTTTATACCACTAAGCGCTTTCTTTCCTTCCACATCAAAGCCGATACCGTCATCTTCAAAAACAAACTCAAAACCATTTTCCTGAGAAAATAACGACAATGTTGCGTTTTTGGCTTCTGACGACTTAAACGTATTGGTCATGGCCTCCTTAAAGATAAGATTCGCTTCACGGCTAAATCCATACGGAAGCTTAACATTTATTTTTACATCATTGAAAGCTCTGAATTTAATCTCCTTTTCTTCAAACAGCTTTTCACCAAAATCACGGATGTGAATAAACAATTTAGACAACTCATCGTTTACCGGATCAATTGACCAGATAAAATCGCGTGTGCCCGTATATAGATACTTTGCGGAGTTTTCAACTTTCGTATATAAATCCGTCCGGGAAGTTGTACTACCCACCACACTTCCATTCAACTTCAATAAACTAACGTAGTTGATAATGCGCGTTAGCTGATTCCCCATTTCATCGTGAAAATCACGCGCAATTTCTTTACGTAAATGTTCCTGCTCGTGCAGACGGATTTTTTCGCGCAACATGGCCTGTTCAATTTTATGGCGCATCCGGAGATAAAAAATTAATATGATCGCTCCAGCAAGTAGCAGGCAAACAATAAACCAAAATGCTGCAGTCTGATAAAATGCGGCACGGATTGTAAACGGATATCGAAGCTCTTTTCCCGACCAGTTCCCCTGGTGATTCGTAGCCATCACTACAAATTCATACGTGCCAGGAGGAAGGTTGCTATAGGTAACCTCGCGCATAGAAGATGGTTTTGACCAGCCCTTGTCGTAGTTATTTAGTTTATACCTGAATTTGATGGATTTCGGATTGAGCTTATCCACCCGGTTGAAAGCAAAGGTGATATGATTTTTATCGTGCGGAAAACTGGGGTTGTATGGAATTTTGAATGAGCCTGTTACACTATCGGCATACTGGCGGGAGGATTCTTCTCCGTAATATATTTCCACATCCGTGAGGTGAACATCAAACGAACGTGACTCCTTATTTTCCGATTCATTAAACCGATACACCCCATCAATTAATCCAAAGAGCTTTGCATTGTCTTTCAGGCTAAAGGCATTCTGATTTGTTTCAACGCCCGATAAGCCATTATCGTGGTCATAATGAATATTCTCACTAATGTTTAAATTTTCATCGAGCACTACACGACTGATTCCTTTTTCTGTTCCAACCCATATTACATCATCTTCATCGGAAGCAATAAAATAAATGAAATCCGAAGCCATGCCATCATGGGTGGTGATCAGTCGTGAAGTTTTATTCACAGGATCGTAAACCGTAAATCCTGAGCCGCCTGAGCCAATCAGCAGCAAGGAATCTCGGTACGGGTTAATGCTGAGAATCGTTGTGTTCTTAAATTCCTCGAATATTACTTCTTCCACGTGCCCGTTTGAAAGTGTATTTACTCCCAGTTCGTTCCCAATAAAAAGAGTCTTGCGCTTCTTTGAATAGTACGCGCTGTTAATGCGATTTACCAAAAGGCCTTGTTCAGTTCGGTAATTGGTAAACTTTTTACCATCGTAGTAGGACAGCCCGCCACCCGTTGCTATCCATAGATTATTTTTTTCATCAACTTGAATACTGAATACAAGATTCCCGGCCAGACCGTCTTTCATGGAAAGCCATTCGAACGTATCCTTGTCTCTATTGTACTTTCCAAGCCCGGTCGTTCCTCCAGCCCAAAGGGTTCCGTCAGGTGCTTTTGTGATACACAAAATTTCCTGGTTGTTGGCGTAGTACGTTTCTGTATTGTTTTTAAATTTCCAAAGCCCATAATTCATGGAACCTGCCCAGATAGCCTCGTCATCTTTCGCAACGCTCATTACACCTACCACATTTCCCGGGCCGATCCGCGTAAAATCCTGATGATAATATTTATACAACCCTCCGCCATTTGAACCGATCCATGTATTTCCTTCCTGATCAGGCATTACAGAATTAATAGCACGATCTGTTAGTATTGTCTCACGCGCCTGAGTTACTGTATTTACCTTAACCAGGTTGTTGTGAGCATCCATTAGCCAGAGCTCATTCCGTTCAGGATTTGATAGCAGAACGGTGTAATCCGAAGTTTCGACAGAAGAGCGGATCGTATTATCTTTTGCGCTTATTTCATGCACCATCATGCTTCGGTCAGTCGGAGAGTATGATTGAAGCTTCAGGTTTCCATTTTCACGATAGCCCGAATAAATAGCCTGATCATCAGGCAGCGATCCAAGAAGCTTATTGCCCACTGCACTTTTAATAAAAATCCGCCTGTCACTCATCAGAATGCATAGCTCGCCAGACGCAAACTGGAATATGCGGTTAATGAATGCATCGGGCTGATAGGATTTACTCCAATAATAAACAGAGTCATTATAGATCTTACCCAGCACCCCCGGAGACGATAAAATGAGTACGGTGTCTTCAAACACGAATGCCCGTTTTATCATATTTCGATTGGCAGAGTCTGCTACCGGACAGAATGTTTTAAAGGATGTTCCATTAAAACGCGATATACCTTGCGGATGAACTGCCCAGATATTCTGGTTGTTATCAATTCTAAGGTCGTAGACCGTATTGTTCAGAAGGCCGTCAAGCGTTGTGTACACCTTAAAGTTTTGTCCGTCAAACCGGGCAACACCTCCGCCATAGGTAGCCAGCCAGAGGTAGCCGTTATCGTCTTCGATCATGCCGTTAACCTGGGACTGCGGCACTCCGTGCGCGGCCGTGTAGTTGCGCAAAACAAAATTCCCCTGTGCAAAAAGGCACACGGGCGCAAATAGCAAAGCCGCAACGAGAATTCTATACATAAAGACGTGTGTAAAAGTACCGTTCGTGTGAATGATTAATAATCACCCAAACTTCGGTATAATTAATCATTGAAATTTTACAGGACCGGGCGTAGCGTTACCGGTATCAATAACATAGCGCCAACTCCCATCTTTTTTGCGTTTCCAGACAGAGACATAATTGCCGTATTGAATAGAGTCCTTTCCGGCAGCCGTTTTTGTTGTTAATGTATAGCTGCCAAAGGTGTAGCCGAGATTGCCGCTGGCTTCGGCACGCAAAGGCTCCCAGGTAAGGGTGTATGCAGGGGGATTTTTTTCGTACGATTCCATCAACGCATATTTACCGAAGATCGGCTGCTCACCGGGAACGGGCTGGATAACCTTTTCATCTGCATAGTAAACAAAAGCTTCAGCAACACCCTTTTCCTGAGCACGTTTTGAAAAACTCTTATCTGTTTCTAAGACTTCGCTTTTCAATGCTGCCGTGTCCTCCTGTTGGGCGCAGGATGTAAGTAGAATAAGAATCCCGATTGTCCGAAATTTCATGATGAGGGTTTAGCCAGCAATAATGTTCTATAAAATTACCCCAAACTAAGTGAATCCAAAATTCGCTTTTTATCTGAACTTTACGACTTAGTCAAGTCTCCCAAATATCTAAGTTTATCGGAAATCCTGCTATGAGAATCAATTTAATTTTAATCGCTTTTGTCTGTTTTGCAATCCCAGCAGCTGCGCAAGAGAAGAATCTTCAATACTACTATGCACAAGCAAATGAGGCCCGTAAAGCAGGGAACTATCCCGTATTCTATGATATGATTGCTCAGGCCGGTACGTTGCATCCTTATCATCAGGGCATTCAATATTTAAGAGGCGTTGCCTGCGCACTGACTAACCGGAATGAGGAAGCAATTCAATACTTACGAAAATCTATTCTTACCAATGCCACCTTTGATTTGACAATAGAAGATTTAAAAGGATTACAAGGACAGGAAGATTTTGAAAAACTCAAGGCGCTACAACAAGAGCTCAACAAGTCGGTGATCAATTCCGACACAGCATTCATTTTATACGACCGGGCTATTCATCCCGAAGCCATCGCCATCAGTAAGCAGGTGCTGTATGCTACAAGTGTTCATAAAAGAAAGATTGTAAAAGTCACCGCTGACGGAAAAGCTTCAGACTTTGTTCAGGCGGGACAAGACGGCCTGGCATGCGTGCTTGGAATACGAATTGATGAAAAACGAAATGTGCTTTGGGCCTCCTCCTCTCCCCGGCCACAAATGGAGAATTATGATACAACCGCTAACTCCGCTGTGTTTAAATATGACTTGACTACCGGTAATCTTATCCAAAAATTTACATTGAAAAAGAAAGCCGAGGCTGTATTTGGGGATCTACTGCTAAATAAAAACGGAGAAGCATTTATCTCCGACAGCCATACAAACACAATTTTTAAAGTGAATGAACAAAGTAAACAGCTTGAACCTTATTTTACTTCGGATGAACTCTGGAGCCTGCAGGGAATAACATTCTCAGAAGATGAGCAGCACCTGTTCATGGCGGATTATATAAAAGGTATTTTCAGGTTAAACACAAAAAACAAAGAACTTATCCTTCTGGAAAACAAAAGTGATGCTTCTCTTAAATCAATTGACGGGATGCTCTGGTATAAAAACTCCCTGGTAGCCGTTCAGAATGCCACCACCCCGATGAAAGTCTGCCGGTACATCCTTAGTGCAGATTTATCATCTATTGTCAGTTTTAAAACAATTGACCGGGCCCATCCTGCATTCAATGAACCAACAAACGGCTGCATCGTTAAGGATGAATTTTATTATATAGCCAACAGTCAATGGGGTGGTTATACGCAGGATAATAAAATTAAGCCTGCTGATCAGCTACAGGATATTGTTATCCTAAAATCAAACCTGGACTAGGCTTTTCTTCTCTTGTACGTAAAGTCATATGTTGTAACCCAGGTCTTACCACCGTCTGTTGAGGTCTCATGAAATTGTCTTACCTGATCAGGACCCTGGTTGAAGAAATGGAAATGAACCTGAGTTTTAGCGCCCTGTCCATTCGTTGTTTCAAACTCAAACCGCATAGCGTCTTCACGATATTCGCCATTTAGAAACTCAGTGGCATTTACACCTCCCGATCCGACCCAGATTTGTTTCCACTTACCAGTAGTAGGGTCAACAAAATTCATACTCTTTCCGCTGAAGGGCGCTCCGGCTGAACTCCAGTTCTCGAGAATCATACAGCCTCCCGAGGCCAGCTCAATTTTAGACCGACCCGCAAGATTATTTGTGCCGGTCACGTAGGCATCCCACTCACCTATCCAAAAATCAAATTGCCGTGCCTGTGCATTCCCCATGCATGGATAGGCATTCACATTGGCGCGGCTCCAGGCATCTTTAAAGCGTTGATCCTTTCTAAGATTTTCAAAATCCTTTTGAGTTTCAAGTTCAGAAAGATTTCCATACCCCAGTACAATGGCCTTGTCCAAGCTTGCGAAAGCTTTGTCAGGATCATTCTTAACGGCATATACGCGTGCCAGTCGGGATTGAATTGTCGTTTCAAGTGCAGGCGAGGGTTTATTGTTCAAGGCTTTCAAATAATTCTCAAGGGCTTTATCATAGTTTGAAAGATTATGGTAACTGAAGCCGAGCCGGTTCCAGGCCAGGCTGTTTGAAGATTCTGTTTTCAAAACCTTTTCATAGACGGGTATTGCTTCTTTCCAGTTTTGTGCAAAGAACAAAGAATCAGCAAACGGTATGGTTGCTTTCTTTGCTTGTGCGGATATTCTTGTTTGTGAAGACACAAACAAAAGCAAAAGACCTATAGCAAGAATAGTTCTCATATTTTTATGTATTTAGAGTTCTAAAGCTAAACGGCATTAAATACCTTTCCATACCCCAAACTGTATCATTTTTAGTACCTTGAAAAATGCAATCTGATCTGTTACGTTCCGGAGCCGTAACCCAGTGGCTTCGCGGTACAAATGGTTTTTTGTTTTCACTCTATGCAACCCTCGCTGCATTCTGTCTCTACACTTGCATTTTTGCATTTCGTAAAACCTACACAGTCGGTACATTCGAAGGCATTGCGTTCTTAGGCGTAAGCTATAAAAGCTGGATGGTAATCTCGCAGGTTATTGGATACGGACTTGCAAAGTTTGCAGGTATTAAATTAATCAGTGAGCTTAAATCAACTTTCAGGGTAAAAGGCATCGTGATTATGGTAACAGTCGCAGGATTGTCGTGGCTTTTCTTCGCCATAACGCCTCCGCCCTACAACATCGCTTTTCTTTTCATGAACGGACTTCCTCTGGGCATGGGCTGGGGACTTGTATTCAGTTACCTCGAGGGAAGACGGTTCACAGAAGTATTGGGGGCTGGTGTATCGGTAAGCTTTATTTTCTCTTCAGGCTTTGCAAAATCGGTAGGAGGATTTGTGATGAAATTCTGGGGGGTCTCGGAATACTGGATGCCCTTCGTATCGGCCTGTATTTTTCTATTGCCGTTACTTTTCTTTTTATGGATGCTAAACCAGGTTCCCCCTCCCAATGCATTGGATGAAGAACTACGCACAAAGCGTCAACCCATGAATCGGGAAGAGCGAAAAAAGTTTCTGACAATGTTTGCCCCAGGGTTAATCTTACTGATATTAACGTATACCATGCTTACTGCCTTTCGGGATTTCCGGGACAACTTCTCAGCAGAAGTCTGGAAAACATTAGGGTATGGTAACTCTCCGGAAATCTTTACAAAAACAGAAACACCGGTAACGATAGCCATTCTCATCATCATGGGAAGTATTATGTTCATTCGCAGCAACCGAAATGCTTTTCTGATCAATCAAGCTATTATCCTGTGCGGAATGCTCTTGGTTGGGATTGCTACATTTTTATTTGATCGAGATTTGATCAATGAAGTGCCATGGATGATTATGCTGGGCATGGGCTTGTACCTGGGATACGTTCCCTTCAATAGCATTTTATTTGACAGGATGATCGCCACATTTAAATATGTAAGCACGGTAGGCTTTTTAATTTACCTCGCAGATGCCTTTGGGTACCTGGGAAGTATTGGAGTGTTATTGTATAAAGAATTTGGACAGCCCGACCTAAGCTGGCTGGAATTTTTCGTCCATGCCGGCTATATAATGTCGGTCAGCGGAAGCGTGCTCATCATTGGATCGATGGTGTATTTTCATTTTAAGCATCAACAATGGACCTCCTATAACAGGTAGAGACGCAATGCTGAGCGAAGTCGAAGCATGCGTCCCTACAGTTATTATATTAGATAATCGCTATTTGATTTTATCAACCCTTTTTACGAATGTAAACGTCCCCGTTATTCGTTTTCATGGTGATCTCTGCCCCTCCGCCATTGACGTCACCTTTTTTCCATTCATCGATTACAATTCTAAAGGGTTGTCCGGGTTTACCCTCCGACTTCTTCGGACCGGTGCTTGAAATTTTCATATCGAAATCCGTGTAGATGTCTCCCTGCTCGGTTTTCATTTTAAAAGAGCCTTTAACAGTCGAAGGAAATGAAACATCCACATCACCGTTATACGTATGGTACGACATCGGAGCGCCATCCGTTACCTTGTCAAAGGTGACTTTAATTTCACCGTTGTAGGTTGTGGCGATCACCGATCCTGAAATATTCAATGCAGTGATTTCACCGTTGTAGTTTGTCAGCGCAAGTTCGCCCTGGATATTACTCATCATCAGGTCGCCATTATTATACGTATGCGCCTGAACGTCAAAGCCAACCGGAATTTCTATTTCGAGGTTAATTTCATTATTCCATGAATCCGATTTAACCGTCACATAGTTATCGTTTTCCGATGCTTCCAGGTCAATACCCCCACCGCCAACGCGTTTCATGCCGTTTTTTGTCTGATTCTTATTATCCTCGTCATCATCTTCGGCTTTATACCGTACTAATACATCCTTGCGTGCGGTACCTTTTATCGTAACCGACCCTGAATTGAGATGAACTTTTATCTTTCCTCGTTTAGCCGGATCGCTTAAAGCTACTGTAAACTCATTGTCTTGCGCCATACCCAAAGCTGTCAGACAGACAAAATAGGTTACGAATACGGCTACTATAGATTGCTTTTTCATTACGTTGAATTAATTTTTTAGTTAGTTTCTTTCCTTTAAATAAACATCCCCATTGAATGTTTCGAAGTCAAGCAACGGACCACCCGTTCTGATTTTATACCGGTTGCCGTTTACTTTATATTTTACATTTTCTCCATTTTTAGTTTCCGTGACCTTTACCGGCAATGATTCGAGCGGTTCAATGTCCGTATAGAAGTCTCCGTTAAAACTTTCGAAACTGAAGTTTGCAGCAAGCCCCTTCTGAAAATATGCATTGATATTACCGTTGAGTGAATAAAATTTACAGTCTTTCACAGGGTTTTTAGCATATTCAATATCCACGTCTCCATTGATCGTTGATGCATCCGCTTCCCGCATCAGGTTCTTGAGCTTAATGCCACCGTTTATGTTGCTGGCCTGAACAATACCTTTTACATTCTCCACACTGATCTCGCCATCGTTAATGGTACTGACCATGACGTTAATACCAGCCGGAACCTTGACTACAAAATCCATGGTGTAGCCGAATTTTTCATCGCAGTTCTTCCCACAATCGTTCCAGCTGTATCCCCAATTTCGCATCCAACGATTTCCATTCCTGAATTTCTTTCCATCATATTTCGAAAACGTACTACAACTTCCCTCCACATACAGAATGATTGAATCAACCTCGTCAATTACTCCCAGCTGAATGGCCGTCTTTCCTTCCTCCACCCGGGTTTGTGTTTTCCCGCTGATGGTCTTCGTTATTTCTACCTGGATTTTTGTTCCCTCGTATCCAACAACTTTTACGTCTCCATTAATGTTAGCGATCATAAGTGCGTTATCAGGAGATACTTTTTCAAATGAAAATTCACGGGTAATCTTTTCAGTATGCGTTTGTGCCAGTACCGCAGTGCCTGCCATTGCCAATCCTATAATCGAAACTATCCTTTTCATATATGTCACGATTTTTTCTTAGGTCATTGTTTTAATACTCTCCTCAATCCGTTTCTTTACTTCCTGAGGTGTTCTTTCACGTTGCAGAATTTTCTGAAGCTCTTTTACAGAAGATTTCTCCTGCAACGCGACCATTAGCTCAGCCAGCGCCACCTGCACCAGTGGTGATTCCTGTTTTGCGATGGACCGAACAAGTTCGGCCCTGATCCGGCTGTCACGCACAAAAGGTTTTATCGCCTCCAGAGCTTCCAGCCGTACGTTGATATTCTCGTCATTGTTCAATGTTTGCAGTAAGGCATTGGTGACTTTACTGCTCACGTTGCTCATTTCGCTGGTAAGACTTACCGCCTTCAGACGTTCAGTTGCCGATTCCTTCTCGAGCATCGTCAACATGATCATCTCTTTCATTTCAAGTACTTCACCCTTAAGCTCAGCAACTTCGTTATTACTGGAAGGTGAAGGAAAAAGCAGATACCCGCCTAAAAATCCAAGAACCAAGGTTACCGAAGCGAACGCCAACGTTGGTACTACTTCAGGCCAGGAAAAAAAGCTGCTCCAGGAAAAGCCTTTATTTTTTGCCTTGACTGTTTTCAGCATCGTGTAGAAATTATCATCCAGGTCAGTGGATGGTGCCGGAGCCTCCAGCTTCATAACCTGTTCTTCCAATAAGGTTAGCTCCCGCAACTGACTTAGCTCAATCTGGCCGCCTTCAATAAGCTGTTCAATCAATTTTATCTCCTGATCATTCGCCTGACCTTCGTTGTACTTGACAATCAATTCTTCTATTCTCTCCTGTTCCATATCACATATGTTTTTCCAATTGCTGATAAACCACTTTTAAATCCTGTAGTGCCCTGAATACTTTCACTTTCACAGCGCCTTCCGTGCAACCCAGAATCTCTCCGATCTCCTTATATTTCTTTT
>Ga0209174_10002912_pt1 | contig 11031 bp, 7 predicted proteins | sample JI91814BDNA_FD_187505 | JGI IMG/M metagenome (GOLD analysis project Ga0209174, IMG submission 187505) | Wastewater effluent complex algal communities from Wisconsin, to seasonally profile nutrient transformation and Carbon sequestration -... | ecosystem: Engineered > WWTP > Effluent > Algae...
TCCTCTTTTGGTGGCCGACAAGCCCAAGAGGATTATCCTAATGTCGTTTCCTAGTTCACACTGAATCTGGAGGCCAAGCCTTGCGGCGTCACGCCAGTCAAACTGGCGGCTTTCCTGTCTTTAGTAAATATTTTTTTAATTTCTTCAGCGGTTATGTTAGAATTAACTGTCGGGTAAATGGTGTTAGATTCGATGAGCATTGTGTAGGCACCCTAATAAAAAGGATGCAAGTCTATCATAATACGTAGCTAGGAAGACAACTAAATGTCCGTTTTACATACGAATGTCTGCCCGGGGTCCAAATCCATTATGATGCGCCCTAAACGCATTGTTTGTACTATGATGCTACCGGGTGTTGATGCACGGAGTTTTTCTAGATTCTTTATTTTCCGCTGCTTGTTTTTTATCGTATTATTGATGGGATAGTGATTAAAATGTTGATAAGCTATATGTGCTTGCTGTTTAATCAAGTCTAGGATGGATGGTTCGAGTTTTTCAGCCTCGTGAACAGTGTGTACTGTGACAGCAGTACCTAGATAAGCGCAAAGATGGGCAACTAATAATACTGGTGGTTGTACTAAACGTTCTTCTATTAATGCTAACTTTAAAGTCTCTAAAAAATCTTGGCAATTTTGCATGATGCCGTATTCAAGATCTACGAGCGAAAATGAAAAGTTTTCTTCAATTTTGTGGTAGTCCACTTGAGGTAACATCTGGGCTTGATAAGCAATCATTCTTCAGATCCTAACTTTTTGGCCATGGTTAAAAATGATTTTTTCATCAATTGCCTCACTTTCTACTTTATTCTGGTATTACTGTTATCGGAATTATCGCTGGTTTTTAAAAAATCCTTCCAAATCGTTTTGCACTGCTCTAAAGAAATTAACTCGCTGGCATCTTAATAATTCATTTCCATCACTGCAAATCTCTTAAATAGATTAGTCTCATATGGGCTCAAACCAGAAACATCATTTTGAGTTATTGCATGTCCTTCAGTCGTACCAAAGTAGAAATGTCCCCTATCATTTATGTTAACTAAGCCGATTCTTGTAAGACTAACCTATTTTGTGACTCTAACCAACAACTTCTAACCAGTTAAGCAAGTAGTCAGTTTGTTGCTCAGTGTAGCCAGGGTTCTTAAACGTCAAGGTCAGCAAGCTAATACCTTGCAAACTAGACACAAGCATCATAGATAATTGTCTAGCCTCAGCACCCTTGCCAAGAGTTGTGAATTGCGCCTCACACCAAGTCATAATTTCTTGCAATAAGCTTGCTGCAGCATCAGCTAGCTGGCCACCATGCCTGCCTAATTCTTGGCATAGGCTACCTAAAGCATCACCGAACTTGGCAGTCTCTTCACTATGCCCAGCTGTTTGGCGCACTAAAGATTGTAAGCGCTCCTTAGTGTTTTCTATGTTGTTTAATTCTTTGATTTGCAGCTGAATTAGCTCACGACGATGAGCAATAACATCCGATATAATCGCTTCTTTTGTTTTGAAGTAGTAATACACATTTCCAAGCGGCACATCTGCCAACTGAGCAATATTTGCTAATGTAGTCACTGCAATACCTTGTTCATGGAACAATTTGCCTGCAGCCTGAACTAAACGACTGCGTTTGCCATTATTTCGAGACATAAGATTCAACCCCCACTTTTTTTAAACTGCAAAGTCATCCCGCCCTCGGTTTAGCACGAGCGACATGACTTTGCTTGCTTTCATAATCACATCTATAGATGCGCCATCGCTGTTCGCGCTCAAGCCATATTTTGCGCTGGGTTGGAATTTAGCTCAGATGCAAAAGCAACTAAGCTGGCGATTTTATCTTTATTATTTTCAGCCTGTGACAAAGCAGCACCAATTGCTGCGCTTTGTGCCTGAAGCTTGCTAAGCTGCTTATCTATTACGTACAAGCCTTTGCCTTTAACGGTTAATTGTTTTTTGCTCACCTGCGCGCACTGTTTATCTAAGCTGCTGGCTTGCTTGCTCAGCGACTTGCATTGAGCGTTAGCCAGTTTTTGCGCTTTAGTTGCTTGCTTTAAAATGCCAGCAGCAAAGTCAAACACTTTATTTGGTGATACCATCTTTTTTATGCTTGACGCCTTAGCGGGTCTCGATGCAATTGATTTTTTAGCCGGCACTCGAGTTTTGCTCTTTGATGCTATGCGCTTAGCCTTAGTTGACTTAAGTGCAGATTTTGTTTTTTTAGTCGCTCTAGCTTTCGCAGGCTTGCTAGCCTTTTTGAGTTTAGCGCCTGCTACTTTTTTAGCAGACTTGCGCGCGATGGTTGTCGATTTCTTAGTGGTTAGTGCAACTGCCATGTTTAGATCCTTATAGTAAATTTAGAATGAACAATTATAACAAGTTTTATAACAGACTAACACGCTCCCAGCAAGATCCTATATTTTTTCTATTTGTTCTCTAGGCAAGCCACTTACTTTTGCAACCATATCTAGAGATGCGCCTTCTTGAAGCAAGCTCTTAACCATGGCTATTTTTTCCTCACTCCTACCTTCGGCCTTACCTTCAGCTTTACCTTCAGCCTTACCTTCGGCCTTGCCGATCTCTATGCCCTCACTTTTGCCTTCTTGAAATGAATCTACGGCCAGGGTTTTCTCCACCCGTACCGCATCCCAGTATTTGTCATAGGCTTCTAATTCTGCTGTTGTATAAGACGACTCTTGTGCTAGTTCCATGGCTTTGTTTAGCTCTGGGCTGTCCATAAATTCCTGTGGCACATCTACCATTTTTTCATTAATTTCGCGCAAAAAGCGCAGCCATAGAACACCCATTTTTCTGTGCTCTAAGGTCTGAGGCTTAAATTTAGGCAATTCTAGAAACACTAATTCCAGCCCCTCTAAAACTTTGTTAGTATCCTTGATATTAACAGTGCGGTAGTGATGAAACCATTCCTCTGTGCTACGGTCAAAAACTTCATTGATAATACCTAAGCCATAGACTGGACATAAAGTTACATAGTCCTTCCCACTGTCTAGCTGTTGTACATAAGCTTTGGAAACACCAAATAGCAACCGCTTGGTAAAGCTTGCACTCCAACTCATTTGCATCTCAACTATGCATATCCGCCCACTTTGATCTGTGCACTTAACATCAACGATGGTGTTCTTTAATGTTGGGATGCGCGGCGTTTGCTCTGCTGGTAAATAGCTAACTGTTTCTATAAAGCCACCTTCTTTAAAGGGCATGACACCATTTAAAAAACTTATTAATAAGTCAGTGTTTTGACCAAATATTCGCTTGAAAACTAGATCCGATTTTGGATCTAAAAATTTAGCTGGTTTGAAAGCCATACAACACTCCTGCAACAATATGTGTTCATTCTAACATATTAGCAGATCCGATGTCCCCCCTTTCTGGTTTTTAGTTGCCTAGCAAACATGTTGGTAGGTATACTGGCTTCAGGCATTTATTAGAGAACTCGCCAACTGGCTCACCCGGAAAATAGTAAAAACCACCAACTAAAAAATAGCCAATAAAACTTAGGAAGCCGAACATAATAAACTATGCAACTAACTTGAAAAACACTCACACCTGACGCACGCGGTGTCATACACTACAACCCTTATATACCAAGGCTTACACAAATAGTGTATTACAATTTAGATCTGTCTGTATACATTCGTATTTTTTGCGGAAAATAGTATACGTATGTATACTATCAGTGCTAACTTTTACGGCAATGGCTTGTACGGTATACTTTGTATACAAGTATACAATATGTAGACACTTAGTATACAATAGTATACGAAAATATATACGTTTTTTATTGTATAAATTTACAATTTTTGGGGGCAACATGAGAAAGGAAGTTCTGTCATTGAGGATAGATCCTGTGATTATTAAGTGGATCAACAGCAAAACAACTAAGGCTAAAAATAAGAGCGAGGTCGTACAAGAGTTGCTTCACATGGCAATGCAAAAGGAAAAAACTAGCCTCGAGGCAGATAATGTTAGTTTACAAGCAAAGGCCACGAAAGCCTCCATTTTGACCATGGTTATGTTGGAATTATTTCTAAAACAAGCGCATGAAAATGGTGATGATATTTGTAAAAAGGCTTTTGCTATTTACCAAAAAGATTTAGAAAGTGCGGCAGCTGAGACAAAAACTGTCTAGACTGAGGGCCATTTAAGTTGAATGGCTTTATTTTAGCGCTCGCGTTCCACATCTAACATTTTAGTTACTGGCGCAATATTTTTACTAAATTGTTGCTCAGATAAACGACTAAAAGATTGATGCAGCGGTGTTTTATCCCCGCCAAGGTCTGCAATATTTTTTAGGTTCACAGCTTGCGAGATAGAGGTAGTTATGCTACCCGCACCCTTGTCAGTTAGCATTTGGTTGTAATCATATTTAGCAGATGGATCGCTACCCATAGGCAAAGCTAATTTTACTTCAAGCCCTGCACTTAAAAATTTGGCAACGGTTTGCTCTAAAGCTTTTTTAGTTGCCAAGTTTGCACCATCATTATCAGCGCATATTACTACCATTTTAGTCTCTGGACTTAAGGTTACATTTTTTAGTTGTCCTACTCCAAAACAAGAACTAATATTGGCGTTCGATATGCTTTGTCTAATTGATAATGCATTTTCCACCCCTTCGCTTAAATAGGTAACTGGGCAGCCTTTAACCTTATTTATAAAAACTGTAGCTGCGCGACTTGGACCAAGAACTGCTTTTTGGGTGGCGATCATTGGTGAATCGCTTGCGGTTTTAAGCATAGCATTTAATTTGTTAGCATCAGGACTTAAATAGATTCTATTAACTGCTTGCAGCTTCCCATTTTCACCGAATGCCGGAATTAGCAAAGCTGGTTTTTGCGTACGTAGATCCTTATGCCAACAAAGCGGTGCAAACCTAAAATCAGTTGGAATTCCAAGCTGAACTCCACGAACTTTACTTAAGTATTTTTCTGCTAAGGTGCCGGCTATTGGCTGAGCAGAATTATATAGTTGGGTAGCGATTTTGATACTTTTAGCGCGGGCCAGCTCCTCATTTTTCTGTTGCAAACTGTTAGTTGTCTGCTTTATTTTAGCACGTGCTGGCGGTACAATCTCTGTGATTTTACGTTCAGAAAATAATTTTTTAGCGGCCTCAATATAATTTAAGCCATAGTGCTTAGCATATAAAGATACTAAATCCCCTCCCTCACCTGACCGGTGATCACACCAAAGCCCAGCCTTGTAACCGGCAATATCTAAAGTTAAATTACCCTTTGTTTGATCTTTGCCCATTGCAAAGTTAGCGTAACTTTGTGTTTTGGTAACAGGTGTCCCCAAGATCTGGGATGCAAAACGTAGTGGATCTTGGTTTAGGGTTTGCTTGAGGCTATCTAGCTGATGATGAAATTGATCTTTAGAAAACTTACCGAGATTTTTTTCAAAATTTAAGTTAAGTTTTTTATTGGTGCCTGATTTTACTTTTTTTTCAGACCCGATTGATAACAGGCGATTTTTGAGCTCCTCTGGTTTTGCCAAACCAAAAACGCAGGCAGTCATGTTAGCTACCTTAGCTTTAATCTCAGTACCTTTTTGTACGTCGATCATCTCTAGGGCTGTTTGCTTTAGATGCTCTAAGCTATATTTTAGAGATGCTTTATAGCCTTCAACATTATCAACAAAAACTATAAAATCATCACCCCTGGTTGCCTGTACTAAAAAGGTACAAATATTAGCTAAGGGTTGATGGCGCGTTTTATCAAAATCAGGATAGACCTCAACAAATTTGGAATCTAAGTTTTGTTTACGCCCTTCTCTATCTATCACCGTTAGCTCACATTTATCACCGTTAATATTGTTTGCTATAACTTGCCCCACTTTCGAGCTAATATTTTCGCGGAGGTCACCCGGAATCACAACCACACTGCTAACAGCAACAGCTGCGCTTTCAACTTGATATGGTTTAGGACCATCAAGCAATCCAATTGGATTTGGTTTGTCTAAACCTTGTGCGACATGTACCGTTGAGCCATAAGCATGGTCAAAGTGCTGATTGCACCTGTCTTTTGTGTCAATTTCATATTGAGCACCATTGCTCAATTGAACACTTAATATATTATCCTTGACTAATAAAACTTTCGCTGTTTCGGAATTAATCATACCTTTGTCTTCGAAGTTACGCCGCCATCTGATAACATCCCCCGCCATAACGTCCCTGCCCTCTTGTCTGTAAACCTCAACATGACCTCTAGAATGTCTAAATGGGTTCCAAGAGGTTGTAACACCTAGATCATTACATAAAATTAACTGTTCGCGATTTGTATCTAACACCTGATAATAGTCACCTGCTTTAATATTTAAGCGTGTAATATTAGAGTTAAAGCGCACAAAATCGCCTTTATCAAAACTCAAAGCATAGTGCTTCTCTGTGGTAGTTAAATCTTTTGCTACCATAACGATCGTACTAAGCGCAGGTCCTGTTAGGGTGCCATCTTTTCGTAGATTTTCACGAACCATACTATTAAACATAACTCTATCTTTGTTTTCAGGCATCATGGGCAGAATGTCGTCACGCTTAGCCGCTGGCATTCCAGTGTAATAATTTGCCATAAGCTGTAGGCGCTGCGTTTTATCTGGTATTTCCACTATGTTTTGCTGCATTTTATCAAAGGCTTTATCTAGTAAGTTTGGATTTAAATTAGATGCATAGATTAGCTGCATTATCTCTAAGCTCTCAGGTGTTTTAAGCCTAGTGTTAATATTCATGTTAACTGCGCTGTTGGATGTGCCTAACATGAGGGAGAAAATGCGCGAAGCTTCAATTGCCGGCAATTGTCTGTCGTCGCCAATAACAACTAGGCGTAAATCTAGCTTTTCAGTGACAGTTAATAATGATTTCATGGACCGCGCCGAGACAAGGCTTGCTTCATCTAACACTAGAATCGTATTTTTAGGATAGGCAGCTTTGGCCATCTCTGGATTTGTCTCTAACATCTTCTCACTTGTCAATAGAAAGCTAGTTAATGTTTGCGAAGGCATGCCAGCATGTACAAAGGTTGCTGGATTATCTGCATTATATTCTGCGCCGATACTTTTTAAGTGTAGATTTAATTTAGCACTCGCAGTACCGGCAAGCCCGATTAATTCATGGCCGTTGTCTCTGGCAATTGATTTAACCTCTTTTAACATAGTGGTCTTACCACTACCGGCAACACCTTGGATGAGAGTGATCCTATCAGTGGAGGTTAAAACTGACGTTATGGCTTCCTTCTGTCCGATGGTTAGCATAGTATTGGCATCAACATTGCTAAGAAGCTGATGTTGGGAGTTTACAATAGCTTGTAATCTACCAACACCTCGCTCCATTACATCTAAACATGTGCGCTCACAATCATATATTTCCTTAAATACGTAATTGTCCTTGTCAACTTTTATTAGAGTGCCGTTTGTTTCTAGCTGGGTTATAGCTTGTTCCAAATCCGAAACTTTGGTTTTAATATCATACCCAAAGGCTATATATTCTAAATCTTTTTGTCTTATAACAGCCTCACGCTCAGATAATTTTGCGATAGCATACTCAACCGCCGTATTAGCGTTATGGTTAAGCGCTGTGGTTTGGGTTTGTTCGACACTAGCCTTCGAATTTACAATTAACGATGTTGCCGCAATTGCACTATCTATGCTCTTATTGTTGTTCTGTAAAGAATGCAGCAATTCATCTTTGTTAGGCGAAAATATTATTGGTTCATTAGCGAACGACTTTAAAGCAGAATATAAATCTTGCATAGCTACAACAGGAAAACTATTTGGCTCAATCAATATTGCGCCATTTACATTTTGTTGTGCATTAGAAGTAGATATTATTTTAGCATAATTGTAATCAATATGCTGCGCGATATTATTGCCTAAATCAAGGGTTTTGATACCATTTTTGCCTAGAACTTGCGCACTCTCACCCTGGATGCCAACCACCACTAAGGAATCACCTTTTGAGCATCCATAAGCATTTATTTTTAATGGCGTGTAATCAGTCCAGGCCAAATTGTCACCAACTCGCATCTCTAAAGTTTGTGGTCTAAAAACTGCGAGCTTTTCACCAATGTTTGATGTAAAGTTTAGGTTGGTCTCCGCATTACCAGAATTCAATGTTACACTGTTGTTCTTTTCGTTAACACTGATAATGGTATAATAAGCGCCTTGCTTAAATTCGGTGCTTTTAATATCTGAGTTAAAGCGTATTACATCCCCTACATTAAAGCTTACAATTACTGACTTCTCCTGTGCAGATAAAGATATTGGAGCCAAGACTTGAGCCTGCAATGTGTCGCCTTGAAGGCTACCATTTGCAATTTTTAGCTCTCTAATTAAATTATTTGCCTCTCGTGACATCGCTTTGTTTTGCACTAACAGGACGGCAGAATCTTGGCCTGCGATATAGCTGCAAGCGGTCTCAAAGCGTTGCCTTGCATCTCCTATATATGTAATTTTTTGATTGTGCTCCATTGCATCTAGTGCTTGTCCAATCTGTGCATCCTTAATCAGTTGAGGTGCAAGTTGCATATTTGATTGTAAAACTATAGTTGGCAGTTTATTATCTATCAATTGCTTAAATGGATTGTTTTGCTGCAAGCTAGTGGCTCTAAAGCTATCGCCCGTAAATAATATTTTAGCTCCTAATGATGTAGCGTTTTTTAATAGACTATTAATTTCCCGATGCGATAATTGCTGAGAACGATTAATTACCCATACAGTAGATAGATTTTTTACAGTTATATTCTTATCAGCAATCAGCCTGGTTGTATAGCTAATAAAGTCATGTGTACTAAAAGCCTTGGTAACCCCAATATCGCTGGCTACACTTTTGGCCACATTGTAATTTTTTGACAAGACATAATGAGTTACGTGAGGGGTAAACCTTACCAGAATTTTTAGTAAGTCATGAGTTTGCAGCTCATTTGAACCCTCTACCCCTAGGAAGCGGTCTTTTGAACTTAAAATATTTGTTAGTGGCTCGACCTTGCCCTCGTTTCTAACAAAGCGCTTAACCAGATAGGCGGCAACAATAGGCAGCATTGCCGTGCTAGAGTTTTTAGCTTTGACTGTTAAATTGATATTTTCCCGCTCCATATTTTGCGCGTCAATTGTTGTCAGCAAACCATTGCTGCCAAGTAAAATACTGCCGCGCTCTTTTAGAGCCTGGATTGCCAATTGAATTTGTGTGTCGCCAACATTTGATTTTAAGCATAAGCCCTTTATTGCATATACCAAATCTTTGTCGGTGAACATATGACGACTAGAGGTTAAATGCTCAATGGCAAGCGGCAACGCATCATTTAAGGTTTTCACCGGGTTATCTGGTTGAATTTGTCCAATGTCTTTTGCTTGAGTAATTATATTATCAAGAGCCTCTTTATCAAAACCTGCCAAATGCAATTGCTGTGTCCAGTGTTGCTGTAATTCATCTTGATGCAAAGTTCTTTTTTTGGCACGTGAATAAATCGTTGCCATAGAACTTACGGTTGTGTTAACTATTTTCTCAAACTTAGTGCCCTTATTAACTGTGATAGTAATTTTATCTGAAGCGCCCAACCCAGTATCCTCAATAATTTTCTCAATCTCTACCCGACGCTTGGAAAAATGTGTAATTAAGTCCTTGGGAACATTTGCGATTTCAAATAAGCCGTTTTTGGTGGTTTGCTCAATCTCATATCCCAGCTTCATTAAATTTTGCGCAAAATGCATCCTGTACTCAAGCCCCAAGGCCATTTTATAATTATAAAAATCATCACCAAATAATGTGCGCCATTTATCGCCGTGCTTAGTGATATTTAGTAAAATGCAGTGTGTATGCATATTTGGATCTAAAAGCCTTGAGTCAGTATGATTAAACATTGCAGCGGCGATATTGTTAGTCTTGGCTATCTCAATTACACCATTCTTTTTAATGCGAGTGCCTGCCATCTCATTTTCAATTTTAGTTAACACCGACTTTACGGCGTTAATATGAGCATGAGTAATCCTTGTGTCTCCGCCAACTATTGCTAGAATTGATGCTGATTTACAGGCCGAAAATGTTAAATCATAACCTGGACGATGTTGCAATTTACCGTCCTTATCATAACCATTATGTAGTACCACACCATTTGGCAGTTTGCCTTCAAGCAGCTCTTTAAATTGGGTGGCATCAACTGCACCTGTTAGCCCAAGTTCAGTGGCGCCCTTACCAAACCAAACATTATTTTCAACACTATCACCTTTAATGTAATAGTCACCTTGTTCATAGTAAATAGCTGCTTGGCCGGCAGATTTAAGAGTATAAATGCTTAGCATGGTTTTACTTGACCATGTCTAAGGTGTTACTTTCAACTTCTTGAAGTTGTTGCACCACTTCTGCCGTCGCATCATTTTTTACTAGTTGTTGCTCCTTTAACAATTTAGCTTTAATAGCTACTTCAAAACCTGCAACCTCACTTTGAATTGCACAAATATCTATATCATCGCGTGGTTCTATAACTTTTGTATCTCCCACATCTTGTCTGTAAGGGAATTTGATCAGCGCTCTTGGCCACGGACCTGGTAATCTTAAATACGCATGCATATCTGGCAATGATGTAAACTCTGCGTCCATTACTATAGGTTCAATACGGCGTTCATCATTAAGGCTTACCCCATCTCTGATTTCATTAGCGCCCATTGATACTGATTCGCGGCGTTCAATTATTTCATGCTTGCCTTACTTTGTTGCATGAACATTGCAGTTGCACGGACTAGCTTAATGACTTAGAATGTTTTCCATATTTATATCTTTCCGGAAGTACATTAATGCCTTACAAACTTCGCAATAACCGTCGCCACAAATTTAAAAAAACCATTTACAAAATTACTAACTGGCGTGAATATAACCAGGCTTTAATTAACCGAGGCTCTATTACGCTTTGGCTATCACCAGAAATTATTAAAGCATGGCGCCCAAAAAAGCGCAAGCAAAAATTACAAGGCGGGCAATTTAAATATTCCGACATTGCAATTGAAGCTGCAGCATATGTTAAAGCTGCGCTACACATGCCATACAGAG
>Ga0209174_10002913_pt1 | contig 11028 bp, 22 predicted proteins | sample JI91814BDNA_FD_187505 | JGI IMG/M metagenome (GOLD analysis project Ga0209174, IMG submission 187505) | Wastewater effluent complex algal communities from Wisconsin, to seasonally profile nutrient transformation and Carbon sequestration -... | ecosystem: Engineered > WWTP > Effluent > Algae...
AGGCTTAGGTCTGTTTGGTCTTATGTACAACTTTTCATTTTTTGGTACATCATTCCAGTTACTATATTTTTTAGTAGGTATATTAAATTCGCCCCATAAAGCCGTTTTCTTTGTCCAAGGGCTTCCGTATTCCCAAGGTTGATAAACAAGTTTTGGTTTTCCTAAAAACTCTTTTAATCTACCATTTGCAGGATTTTCAATTACCCACCATTTAGGATTTGCTTCTTTAATAATTCGTAAACAATGGTTTACTAAAAACATTCCTTTTTCTAAATCGTTTTGTTTATGAAAGCCGTTTGCAGTTGAAAATTCAGTACATACTGGGTTTGCTATTATCCCATAAACATTAGGTGGTGGGTTGTAGTTCTCAACTCCTATTTCTTCTCCTATCATTATAACTTCGTATTCATCGGATAATTGATAAAACAAACTATCACTGCCTAAATCAGCGCATAAATGAAGTATAATCTTCGGAGAAGAACAACCGCTAACATCTGCTTTGAGCAATATGGGCTTTGGTTCTTGAAATAAAGATTGTTGCATATCAGTTAATATTGGTGTTTAATTAGAAAATTTGGATTATTTAATCCCATACTGCACAAAGCAAAAACGTTATAAGAAATGCTGGCTGCCAACGCTCTTTCCCGTTGAACAGGACTCTTGTTCCCGTGGTTCTTCCATCCAAACTAATGCGGCACTCGTTTGGAGTTCACTTACATCGAGCCAGCACATTCTTATAACAATGGGTTTGTGCAATTTTTCCATTGCTTCTATAAAGTTACCTATACATATTGCTTCATCTGTTGTCATATCAAAATTCGTTTAAAAACTGCACAAACCCACAGCCGTTATGCACAATACTACTTTTCATCTTCGTTTGAAGTTTCGTGAGAAAAAGAATTTAAAAAATCTCCCACCCTTTTTAAAGACAAATTATAATACTGTTCTTCTTTTTCAATCATTATCCATTCTCGTTTAGTTTTTATACAAGCAATAGCAGTTGAACAACTACCTGCAAATGGGTCTAAAACTAAATCATTTTCATTGCTACTTGCTAAAACTAATCTTTCTATCAATGGTAATGGTTTTTGAGTTGGATGTATTCGTTTTTCTTTGTAAAAATCTATATCCCTCCAAATATCTGTAAATCCCATAGGTTGATGAAATGTTTGAGCAACACTTTCATATTTAATATCAAAATCTAATATATTTTGTAGTTTATCCCAAAGTTCTTTTGTTGGGAATTGCTCACATATATTTTTCCCTGTATAAATGCTCCACATTCCACCACCATTACTTTTAACACCTAATGCTTCATTTATTTGTTTTGAAGTCAACCCAGCTTTTAATTGTTGTTCCTTTAAAAATGGTTTAATAAATGTTCTATTTTCTTTTGTCATAAACAAAATACTTTCAGTAGTGTTTGGAAACATTTTATAGTTTTTTGTTGCTCTTCCACTTACTGCCCTCATACCTTTATCAACCAATATTTGTTGCCTTAAATCTAAACAAAGTTTATCAATATGTGGTACTAATAAAGCAAGTGTTCTGAAATAACCAAACAAATAAAAAGTACCACCAAAACGTAATACTCTTGATGCTTCATTCATCCATTCTAAACACCAATTAATATACTCACTTTCAGTTTTCCATTCATAATCCCATTTTTCATTCACAACCTTAAAGTAAGGTGGGTCAGCAACAATTAAATCAACTGAATTATCATCTAATAATTTCATTTTATCCAAGCAACTACTTAAATAAATTTTATTTTTTTCAAAAATATTTTGTCCAACGCTCATTTTTTAATTCTTTTTTTAGTTATTCGATTGAAGTTTTGTACTAATTAAACCGTACTGTGCATAACACGTGCTATAAGCAAGTTTGCCAATAACATTTTCGGTAACTTAAATATTTCTACAAGGCAAACCTGCTCATAGCACCATACGTTATCGAACAGTTTGCTTAACGCTCCTGAACGACCTATTGCATTTTGGACAAGTTGTGCCTAAATAAAACCCTGAAACTGGTTCACAATTATCGCAAACCGATTCGATAACATCAGATAAGCGAAATTTAGTCACTTGTTCAGCTAACGTCTTACCTAATGTAGGATCATTCTTTCCAATTATTAATACTTTCTTTTTCATAAACTTCGCTTATCTGTGTTCCGTTACCAGCAATGCTAAACGACATTCGCCACACCATTGGTAATTATGTAATGAGTTTAGCAACCTAAGCGGTGTAGAATTGACGGGCTTATAGTTGCTTTACCGTTATTAATTGTCAAATTCCATTCACCCTCTTTGACAGGTATTGGGGTTTGCATCCCACAACCGCAAGGGCAAAGGTGATTTGTAGTTTTATACTTTTTTGAATAGTAGAGTTTACCAAACTCCATTTCGTTGTGTGGGGGTATAAATTCCACTTCAACGAGTTCTAAAGGTACTTTCTGTAATGTTTTCATTTTATATTTTCAATTAAAAAATATACCAGTAGTTATCTCTTGCGATTTAACTCCGGTAATTACATTTATTGCTTGTACGGTTACTGAAAAACCCGCTCCTTTATTCACGCATACTTCTTTCTCGTTAACGTATATCTTACTACCACTTGTTAATGACTTACTTACGTACCAACGGTTAATCCAAATAAACTCATCGGGATTTCCATAATTAAGCGTCGGATTTTTTAAAGTGACCTTCACTTTTTCATCTTGTGTATAAGTTAACATGAACTTGGGTTCTTCAGTAACTAACTTTTGGTCTATCTTTCCTTCTATAGACCTTGTTTCTATTATATAATCTTGTTCATAGTATTGTTTTGTACAGTTAGTAAATACTAATAATGTTAATAGGATTAAAATTTGTTTCATGTTCCGAAAATTTAAGGATTAATAAATAGCATAGTTATTTTCGGTTTTCGGGGTATGTTAGTCGATTGGATCTGGCTCTATGTAAAATGAATAGTCGGTGACGATAAAATCATCTACAATAGGAATACCTTCATCCATAGATAACTTTAATTCTTCCTCTAATATACCTTGAAACATAATTTGTTCATCAAGCGCAGGAGGAAGTTCTCCATCAAAGTCTGTCATAAGTACCTCAACGGTGTTATGATATTCATCTCCCGACCAAAATCCTTGTACTTCGAATATTTTCATTTTAGTTTATTTATAAGGTTAATTAATTTAAACCACAACATTTTCTCTACTACTTCAGTAGAAAAAGCTATTATATCATTTGCGTATTTCATATTATAAAAATTTAGGAGGGTTAGTTAAATATCTCTTTCCGGAAACGGTATGATCTTTTATACATTTCAGCATCAAAAGACCTACCCATGAAAACATGGCGAATAAGAACGTTATAGCTACATCTACCCATGTATTCTGATTAGTTCTGTCTCTGTAGTACTTAGCGTAACCATAAGTAAAAAGTGTGCCTACAATGTAGGAAAAAATTAAAAGTGTTTTCATATTGTTTTATTAATGGGGGTTATCAATAGGGTTATCAAATAAAGTCCAATGTGGTTAGGTACTCTCTAAATATCTCCTAAAGGCAATAGAGACATCCCCACTTGACCATCTTGGTGATGCTGTTTCATGCACATCCTCACGTACAAAGGTTACTATGTCTTCAAAATTTGAAGGCCGATCTATACCTATATTATAAAATATTTTAATAAGTGCTTCCGCTATTTTTTCTCTATCCGGAGGTGTATTACAGTCATTTAGCTCTCTTAAATCGGTATCTGTACCAACTACTATTTTATTTAATTCAGATACCAAATCATATATTTTATTTGCTTCATATTGTATCTCTACGAGTAGGTTAGATACCTTTACCCAATTGTCAGTACCATTTTCATCGAACACACTACCTTTAAATAAAGTGTCACTAAGTTCCATTAATTTATCAATCATTTTTATTTTGTTTAAAAGTTTAAAAAATCTGGCGGTTTTGTTTAAAGATTTTTACTGGCCAAGAACTCTTCTAAGGTTTCTAAGAACCCTTTATTGAATTTCCATTCAGTATCTTTGTGAAGTTCTTCAAATTCATTGGTAAGGTCATAGGCTAATTCCCACCTACTTCCAAAACCATCTAATCTAGATGTTGTACAACAGTGGCTATCTTCATATTCTCGGTGCCTGCGCTCTATTTCGGCTACTATTTCATAGTGGGTTGCTGCCCAACTTTCTAATTGTCTTGATTTTTCCATTTTATTTTTAAGATTAGCTGTTATATAGTTTTCGTTATATAGTTTAGAAATAAATATCCATGAGTTCGATAAGTCTAGTTCTTCAGAATTACAATCGTAAGCAAATTCCATTAAAGAATATACACTACCTACTTCTTCTGCTTTTTTTATAAATTCTTCTGCTTGTGGGGTAATTACACCTTTTTCATCCCATTGCATCATATCTTCTAAACTAAGATAGTTAGAATCAATATCATTTGCGCTCACTACGTACACTCTATATTCTGCTTCTTTTTTCATCTTTCTCTTGTTTTAGTTGTTTCTTAAATTCTTTTCTGTTGTACTTGGTTTTGCCCTCATGTTCTTTTTTAGAGGCTTTCCACCCAGTTTCACCCTCTCTCATGAATCTATCTATAAGATTCCTCTGCTTGATTTTCATTCTATATTATTTATTTTGATCGTATTGTTTTATTTAAGCTTTAACAAATTTACCATTTCTTACTTTATAAGGTGTATTAGGTTCTAAACCATCTTCTCCTATATACCCTGTAAGTAACCTCCATCTACCGCCACTTTCGTATGTTATTTGTACGATACCCTTCTCTCCTGCTATAGCTGTACCTTCATACCCTGCTGTAGCAATACCTTCATACCCTGCTGTAGCTTTACCTCCATTCCCTGCTGTAGCTGTACCCCAATCCCCTGCTGTAGCTGTACCTCCATTCCCTGCTGTAGCTGTACTGTAATGCCCTGCTGTAGCTGTACCTCTATACCCTGCTGTAGCTGTACTGTAATGCCCTGCTGTAGCTGTACCTTCATACCCTGCTGTAGCTGTACCTCTATACCCTGCTGTAGCTGTACCTCTATACCCTGCTGTAGCTGTACCTCTATCCCCTGCTGTAGCTGTACCTCTATACCCTGCTGTAGCTGTACCATAATCTCCTGCTGTAGCTGTACCATAATCTCCAACTATTGAATCTTCATTACCACCTACTTCTATAGATTCTCCTATCATTCTTGTAGCATCAGGAACGAGGTTCCTTAAGAACTTAGTAGCTGATAATCTATCACCTACGTGTAAGATTGTGCAGGATTCGAATTTAACTTTATCCCCCAAGTCTATGTATGAATCGGTTTCTAAAACCATCCATAAACAGCCTTCATCCTTTATGTGCCCTATAGTACCATCACCTTTACCGTTAAGCCATCCATGAAGACCTTTACCGCATCCGTTTGTAGGTTTCCAATCTGGTGCAGTAACTTTAGCACCTACTTCGGTAGGCCATTTAAAACCATTGTATGTGGTACCATCTTTTTTTGTTGTTTTTAATACGTAATGTTTCATAATTTAGTTTATTAATGTTAATAATTTCGGGCGGATTTGTTCTAAGTGGGTTGTATCTTGAAATATTTATCGCTTGTATATTGTTTATAAAATACTATCATTGATCTATTAGAATCAGGATAAGAGTTATGTGTAATTTTACCAATAGAACTCATCAATTTTAATATCAAAACCTTGAAGACCTTTTATTAATTCAACGAAATTATCATATTGATTATCACCAATAATCCCACTTGTTGTTATTTTACCATCAACTATTTCTATATCACCAATTCTTTTACCATTTTGTCTAATTGACATTAAGTGTTGGTCTCTTTGTAAATCAAGTTTATCTTGATTATAATTTTCGTTGAATTTTTTAATGTGTTTCATATTTTTAATTAGTTATTTTCTATTATATATTAAAATTAATTTCCAAAAAAAACTACACATAACAACAAGTTATAAGCCATTTAAAAAGACCCCGTTTATAAATGAGATAGCAGCTTCTTTTGACTTGACTATTTCTGAAATAGCATCCATTGAATTGAACTTGTGCATATTTACTAAAAATCCTTCATCAATCGTTCTTATTTCAATTTCAAAATAATTACTATCAAACAGACAAATTGGTAAATCAAAGAAGGTTCCGAACCTTATTCTTTCCGCATCAGGAAAGTTTTTTAATACTTCTTCTTTAGTTATCATTTCCCCTAAGTTGTATTTTACATAAAATCCTTTATTGCCTCTTTCATCAATACCTACCAATATTTCAGAATAGAATAATTGGTCTTCAAAATATGATTGAATATCTTTTTGGGCTTTTAATGCCTGTCTTTTTGTCTTAAAACAAAGCGTTGAATATGTTCCCTTCATATTTTTTTGTTTTAATGGTGAATAATAATTATGATGACAAAGTTAATGCAGTTTATTTAAATTTGCATGGCATTAACATTTCTTTAACTTTTTCGGGCGGATTTGTTTTAAAGCGACTTATAATACCCCCTCATCTGAAAAAGAATAATAGCATTTATCAGACGATATTATAATATGATCTAATAAATTTATGTCTAAGAATTTAGAGGCGTTTTTAATCTTTGTAGTTAAATCTTTATCTGCATTACTCGGTTTATAACTGCCTGATGGGTGATTGTGGCAAAGTAGTATTGAAGTCGCTTTGCATATAAAAGCATGACGAAACAATAACCGAACATCTACAACCGTGCCAGTAATGCCCCCAGACGATAATTGAACGATATTGATAACGCTATTGTTGTTATTTAAATACATCACATAAAATCTTTCAGTATCGTAAATGTCCCCGTTATATTCATTCAGAAACAGGTCAAAACTATCTTTAGAATTACTTATTTTAGGTGCATTGTTAAGTTTGTTGATATTATACTTCGCAATGGATTCTGATACATTACTGAAAAATTCTTTATTAGTTGATAGTATATTTTTCATTTTATCTTTTTAAGTTCGTTTAAAAATGTGCGCCCGATTTGTTTTAGGCAATACTACTAATATGTTTCCTTAACCATTCGGCAAAGCTACAAGGTTCTACCCCACTTTTTAAAATTTATTTGAATTTAGTTTTACGGGCTCTCTGTCGTCAAAACATATTTCAATAATCCCATTATTTCGGAACCTGTAATTTTTATCTTCCTTAACAGTATTTTTCACTTCATCTATTGTATTTCCGCTTACAAATCCTAATGTTTTGTAACCCGATTTATCTTTTGTGACTACTGCCACATTTTCAAACAAGTATGTTTCTTCTTTTAAAGAAATTTGTTCAGTATATAGCCATTCAATAATTTCATCAGATATTTCATATTCAATGCAATCAAATAAGATCTTATATCCTTCCTCTAAGTCTTCTATCGACTTCCACTCATCAATTGCTCTCATATCAGTAGTGGTGGCATAAAATTTTTGGGTGTCACCTGTTGTTTCAGACTGAAGCAGAACTTCAACCTTATAATGACCATATCCGCTAAATGTTGCTGAAGCGTAGTTGATTGAGTAATCTAAATTTTTCATTTTCTATTTTTTTAATTAAATTGATTTGTGACCTCATCAATTGCCTCTAAGATACAGGCAACCTGTTCGTCATGGTCAGAATTTTCATCTAATTGATTATTGACGTAATCCAATACGTCACAACCTTGATTGTAAGATAGCTCTATTTCATTTACTTCTCTTGCTTTGTTCCAAGCTGAGCTATTTGTTAAATCATTGAGGTCTTTAAAGTTTTTCATTTCATTTTAGTTTATTAATGTTAACTTTTTCGGGCGGATTTGTTTAAAGCAGTTTGTATCTTATAGCTTGTCAAGTACCGAAATGTCTTTTAATAACATAGCACAAGTACCGAGATTGCCATTACCATTAATGTACCCCTTTGCTGGATTATGTGTATATCTGCCCTTTGCATCTAATGCAGCAAATTCATGTTTAGGTGCATATCCAGTGGTATATCTAACAAGGTAGCACTCCTCTTTCGCTCCATACCACATTGCATCTTTTAAGCTTAATTTTTCGATTGTGTAATTTTTATTCGCCATCGTTTTACCTTTTTTTGTTGTACAACGTTTCATAATTTAGTTTCAATTTAGTTTAGATGCCATAAGGTTAACGCCAAAAATATGTAATTTAAGAGGTTTAGGCACCATGAAATGACCGAAAGGGGGTTATGCCCCACAAACCCTTCGAAAGTCTCTCAGAAACGAGCTGAGACCTCTCAAATGATATTTCTTTTACACCTATCAAAACCGTTTTTATCGCCTGCATTAAAAACAGTCAATAAAAGGGTGCCTATGTAGTCAGAATCATACCTAATTTTACATAGGTAGGTACTCCCCTCTATTGTTTCAACTTTAAATTTTATCTTTTCGTTGATATTAACTGGGCTACCCTCTATCCATTCCAATATTGACATTGCTTTATCAATTGGAAAATTTTTATCGGTGACTATCATGGATATTTATTATTAAAATGTTAAAAAATACTTCACAATGCCCTATTTTGAAAGGGCTTTATATTATTGATTATCAGTAGGTTAATTTTTTAGGGTCTCAAAAATCACGGCAAAACACTTTTACCGAATTTTCACAATCCCTATTTTTAACGGTAATTTAACATAGTATTAGGGCAATTCTTTTATTGAATTATAAACCCCTCTTAATACTACTAATAGAATCAGGACCTCTATAATTATCACATTACTATTATTTGTATCCGCTTTAAATGGTTTCTGGCGGACTTGTTTAAAGATTGATTAATAAGCAGGTATTATACTTTGTCTATGGAACCTATGTTCTTGTCGGTTCCAATATCTTTTTACACGTACCCTTATTGTGAGGTCTTGTTTATCGGATTCTTTTTGCTGTTGCTTCTCAGCCCTTAGCAATTGGCTAATGGATTTCGGGGTTAAGGCTTTTACTACTGGTTTAACACAACTTCGCAAGGTAGCCAATACTTTGTCGTTAACTGCCATAGTGTTGTATTTGATGAGAGCAAATGCTTCCTTAAGAGACACTTGGCATTCCTTAACTATACTCCATATATTAGACATAAACTCAGAACAATACTGTTTAGCTAATATAAAATCATGTATTGAATAGAACCCTTTTGGATTGCGTTTGTAAGACTTACAGATTTTTAAGGCATGAACGAAGTCATTGATGTTATAGTAAGCATTCATTTTGATATTGTTTTAATGGTTGAATAATAGAGGGGCTCGCTTTAAAAAAATCCGCCGGAACCCCCTTAAGAAACTGCCTAATAATTATTTGTTAGGGTGCATTTAAGAAGGCAACAATCCATTAAGATACTCGATAGCTGATTTAATAGTATCGCTATCTATTTCACCCAATTTTATCTGAATCATATCTCCAAACATTTTAGATTCAGACTCAGCATTATAACCAGTATCATTATACATATATGAATATTGAATTGATTCAGCTATATGCTGAGCCTGTATAGTTTTAGAAAAATCCATTTGAGCAATTGTAACAGCAATCTGTTTTATTTTTTCAACTTGTGATAGTGATAAGTCTAATCTTTGAGTAGCTGTTTTTAATAAAATTTCAGAAGAATCACACAGTTTAATTTCTGGTTCTTGGAATTGTAAAGATTTTTCTACTCTTGTGGAAATATCTTCTAAGGTTTCCCATTTGCCTTTTCGGTCATAAGATTGCGGTTTAACTATCTTTATTTTTATATCACCATCTGAAACAAAGTTATCAAACCAACCTTTACAGAATGACTTAATGGATCTATAATCATCAAATCCATTTTTGTAATCTTCGGCAAAATGAATTGATACTGAATATTCACCTGTTTTAGCTATTTCAATAGCTCTGAATAAATTACACCATAAACCAACTAAATTTGTCATAATCTTTGAATATAAACGCACCCTAACAATGTATATAGCAAATTGGGGGTGTCATTCCAACTTGATACATTCGCACTCTTTATTTAGTTTCTGCAAGTTGATAGGTTCGTGCGTTCCATCCCCCAACTTGCCAGATACTCAACGTTTATGAACATGACATAAACCGCTTTTGTCAGTTGTTTTGTTGCGGCATTGTTTACCAGTGCTTTTTGCCGTTGCGCTACATTGTACGGCTATCATACGTACATCAGTACTTTTTTGACCTCCATGCATCCAGCATTTTGCCCCTATTTCAGTGACTTTGTTTTTACAGGGGTGCCCTGCTTTTGTTGGTGACCCACAATAGATCGGGTCGGATTGACTGTAAGATAAAGAAGACATGAACAATGCAACGAATAAAATAATGTTTTTCATAATGGTATTGATTTTAATGATTAAATAATAACACAAAGATAAAAGCAGTTAATTTTAAAAACAATAGCTTAATATATTTTAACAAAATTTTAACATATTAAGTATTTTATTATATTAGGTAACTTTTTACCACTTTTAAATAACTACCGTTTGCACTACAAATATAAGGGCATAAACCCCTGATATTTTGTTAATGATTTGTTAATGATTTGTTAATGTTTGTTAATACAATTTAAGGGCAAAATAAGATGATATTAGCGCACTTGGACCCTTTTGATATACAAATACCAAAACAATTATAACAATACGCACAGCCCCTTAAAACATTAAAACAGGCTTATTACGTACTAAATTTTATCCGAACCGTTATCCATTTAGAAACCAATTGTTTTAAAGAAAACTATTTAGAAACAATTTGTTTTATTTGTTTACCCTATTAAGTTTGTGATCACAATAGTATTTGGCTAAATGTACATAGGGCAAAATGTTATTTGATAAAATGTAAATTGGACAAAATGGAATTCGGAAAAACAGACGGGGGGTATCCGAAAATTTTTTTGGCAGGGGGAGGGGGGAAGGGCGGAGGTGCTTGCACGTAACATTTACACCCTTTTAGGGTTACGTCCCTTTTAGGGTTACGTCCCTTTTAGGGTTACGTCCCTTTTAGGGTTACGTCCCTTTT
>Ga0209174_10002914_pt1 | contig 11028 bp, 9 predicted proteins | sample JI91814BDNA_FD_187505 | JGI IMG/M metagenome (GOLD analysis project Ga0209174, IMG submission 187505) | Wastewater effluent complex algal communities from Wisconsin, to seasonally profile nutrient transformation and Carbon sequestration -... | ecosystem: Engineered > WWTP > Effluent > Algae...
CGCCGGCGTCGCGATTGTCGATCGACGCCTGGAAGGTCCCGTCCTGCTCCCAGTAGGCCAGCACCGCCTCCTCGATCTGGGGGAAGCGCGGGCTGGAGGGGATGCCGAAGGCCGCGCCCTTGGCGGAGTCGGCGGCGGAGCCGGCAGCAGTGTGCGCGTGGAGGGTGGAGACCTTGGGGTAGGCCATGGCGGCGAGTGAACTCCTGCGTCGGGCCGGCGGTTACCGGCGGTCTCGTCACGAGGACGACGCCGGACCCCGGTCGGGGGGCCGCCACCGCGGTACCACCTCGCTTGCCGAACGCGCGCGCCCAGGTGGGCCCGCGGCATACGACCGCTCTTGCCGAAGGCGCTGACGGGCCCACCCGTCCGGTTCTAGTGAGCCGCCCGTATGCCGGGGCGGCCGTTCTTCCGGAAGCTCGCCGCTGATGACGGCTCGAACGCTGCTGCGCTCGATTCTACCGGTTGGCGTCTGTTCCACTTCCGGAGTTTCCCGTTGGCGGCGCCGGGATGGCGAAATGTGCCGTCTGCTCCTGGCCAGCCAGTCCGGATACGTCGCTATGCCAGCTGGCCGATTGCTACCACTCTGGTATCACTACGGCGTGGCGATGACCCTGCGGCTGGATGCCCGCGACGAGGAGACCCTCGCGGCACTCGCGGCGGCTGAGGGCGTGAGCAAGCACGAGGCGGCGCTGCGCGCGATCCGCGCGACCGGTGCCGCTAGGCAGTTGCACGAGGACCGGGTCCGGGCCCTGTCGGCCGCGGCCCGGGAACGTTATGCAGCGGTCCTCGACCGGCTCGGTCAGTGACCGAGTTCCTCACACTGGAGGATCTGCTCACGCTCGTCGGTGATCTCGGCGTGGGTCCGGTGCACGATCTTGGGTTGGTGAACTCGTCGGCCGCCCGACCCCGGAGCAGCCTCTACGGGCGCGATGCCTACCCGAGCCTCGATGAGAAGGGCGCCGTCTTGCTGGAATCCCTGGTGCGCAGTCGCCCGCTCGTGGATGGGAACAAGCGCCTCGGTTGGTTGGCGACGGTCGTCTTCTTTGGGCTGGGCGGGCACACGATCGACGTCGAAGACGACCCGGCATACGACCTGGTGGTCGAGGTCGCGACCGGGACAACGGACTACCAACGGGCGGGGGCCGCCTCGCCGCGTGGCACTGACCCGCCCCTCGGGTTCACCGCGGACTCACGCGCGCCCATCGCGGCCTGCCGTGGAGCAGTGCCAGCCACGCGGTCACCATCGGCACGCGGTACCCGGACACCACGCTCGCGCGGGCCGACCAGGACGGCATGGGCAATCCCGCCCGTCGCCACCTGGTATGCCGATCACGCCGGCATCCCGCCCACTCTCGTCGTCGCCGACACCGACTCGCTCGGCGAGCAGATCCAGCACGCCTTCCCGCAGGCCCGGGTGGCCAGGCCCCTCAACACGGTCACGGCGGCGTTGATGACCGACCCGGGACTGCTCCCCGAGCCGACGACGATCGTCGTCTGCGGGGACGAAAGCGCCGCCAAGGGTGAGGTGGCGCGGCTGCTGGCGCAGCTCGGGCATACGGAGATCATCGATCTGGGCGGCATCGAGACCGCCCGGGGAACCGAGATGTACCTCCCCTCTATCTGCGCGCCATGGGTGCCTTGGGCACGCCCGTGTTCAACATCCGGGTGGTGCGCCGACGGCGGCACTCGGCACCGGGCTGCGGGCGGGCCAGGACGTCGTCCGGACGCGCCGTCAACCGATGGGCACGAGCAACAGTTCGGGCGCGCTGGGGTCAGGGCCCCAGAGGAAGCCGTAGGCCCGGCGGCCGGCGGTGAGCCCGGTGTCCGTGGCTGGGACCACCGGCTTGGACGCACACACCTTGTCAACGCCTTCGGACGTCGAGCGCGTCTTGTTGATGCGGATCTGCTCGCCTTGATCGAGGACGACCGTCATGCCGGAGGTCCCGCCGATCAGCGAGAAGGTACTGGTGTCCGTGTGCTCTGTCCCATCCCCATCCAGATAGCCGATGCATTTTCCGGCGGTGGTGGAGGCGAGGTAGGTCGGGTAGTCGTTCGGGTCCTTGCCGGCATACTGCAAGGCAGTGGCGTTCAGCATGAGCGCTGCCTTGCCGGCGGGCGGCGTCCCCACGAGCGAAGTCGACCAGTCCGTCGAGGATCCGGTCTCGTCGGCGAACACCTGGATGCTCGAGCCGCCATCGCTATCGGGAGACGGGGGCAGAAGCACATACGTCAGGACCAAGCCACTCGCCGACGTTTCACCTTGGTAGATGAGCTCGTCGTCTCGGACTGTCTTGCCCTCGGGATAGAACGACAGGTTGAAGGTCTTCTCCCCCTCGCCGGCGAAGAGCTTCTTCATATACGGCACAACGAGTTCACTGACGGTGCCGGGAGCCACCGTCATGAGCTTCTTGCCGTCTTGAGCTATCTCGGAGTAGACATCGACGGCTCCTCCGGTGGTCGAGTCCGCCGGGTGCCACAGGTTGACGACGCGGACCTTCATGTCAAGAGCCAGCCACTCACTCTTGTCGGCGGAGGTTGCAGTCGGACTCGACGCCTCGGACGCCGCGTCCGAGCTGGGCGGCGATTGCGCCGTGCTCGCCGCGCCGGACGACGGGCTCGTTGATGAGCCGCCGCATGCGGTCAAGCCGATCGCCAGTGCCGCAGCGGCAGCCACGCGCCGACCCCTCGAAACCCGCAAATCCCCGGACATTTCTGACTCCTTCGGAACGCCGTTGCACATCGAGATCGGGCTCTGACTCGATTCGAGACGATAGGACGGCGCACGGAAGCCCGCAGCGCTTTGGCGAAATCCGCACATCGGCGAGATCGCGAGGACCCGGCGCTGCTTCACCGAGTCCACCCAGGGGACGACTCGCGGATGGGGTGGGTTCGAGGTCAGCGATCCAACTGCCCGCGGGCCTTGTCGCCCGCGAGCCCGGCCTCGTAGCGGGCGGCGAGAGCGGCCTGGTCGGTGCCGAACACGGCGATTCGGGCGCCGCGTCCGTTGGGCTTGAGAGCGATGCCCTCGGCGTGCCAACGCGCGACCGCCTCGTCGAGCAGGTGGGTAGGCGGGTCGCCGTAGGAGTTGGTGACGCGCCACCACGGGACGCCACCGCCATACCGGCTCATGATCGCCCCCACCTGGCGCGGACCGCATCCGGCGATCTGGCCGATCTCGCCGTATGCCGCGATCTCCCCGCGTGGGATCAACTCGACCACGCGGAGCACGCGTTCGACCACGACTTCGTCCATGGCCGGAATGTAGCGACTGCGACCGGTTCGCCGGTCGCGGCGGCGCGGCGCGCTGGGTCACATCTACTCGCGGCGAGGGGGCGCACTCACTACGCTCACGGCATACGGGGTGGGCACGAGGAAGAGGTGGTCGGTTGTGCGCGTGACGGTGCTCGGTGCGGGCTCGTGGGGCACGGCGCTCGGCTACGCGCTGGCCAGCAAGTCGTATGCCGTGACCATGTGGGATATCGATGGTCCGGTCCTCGCCGACATCACCGAGCGCCACGAGAACGCCCGCTATCTGTCCGGCATCACCCTGCCCCCCGGGATGACCGGTGAGCCCGATCTGGAACGAGCGCTGGCCGGGGCCGAACTGGTGGTGCTGGCCGTGCCCTCGCACGCGATGCGCGTGGTGGCGAACGCCGCGGCGCCCTTCATCGGACGTGGCGCGTTGATCTGCTCGGTGACCAAGGGCATCGAGGTCGACAACCTGATGACGATGAGCGAAGTGTTGCAGGACGTCCTGCCGGGGGTGCTCCATCCGCGGCTGACCTTCCTGTCCGGCCCGTCCTTCGCCGTCGAGGTCGCGCGCGAGTTCCCGACGGCGGTGACGGTGGCGGGCTCCGACGACGAGGTCACGGTAGCCGTGCAGCACGCCTTCCACACGCCTTTCCTGCGGCCCTATGTCACCGATGATGTGGTCGGCGTGGAGATCGGCGGGTGCGCGAAGAATGTCATCGCGATCGCGACGGGTGCGGGCGACGGGCTCGGATTTGACGCGAACACGCGGGCGGCGATGATCACCCGTGGGCTGGCCGAGATCACTCGGCTCGCGGTGGCGCGGGGCGCGAATCCCCTGACGCTGTCGGGCCTTTCGGGCGTCGGCGACCTGGTGCTGACGTGCTCGTCGGTCAAGTCGCGCAACTATCGCGTGGGCTTCGGGCTCGGCCAGGGGCGCTCGCTTGATGACGTCTGCGCCGAACTTGGTCAGGTCGCCGAAGGCGTGCTGAACGCCAAGTCGGTCAAGGCGCTGGCAGCGAAGGCCGGCGTGGAGATGCCGATCAGTTCCCTCGTCCACGGGCTGATCTATGAGGACCTGTCGCTGGCGGAGATCTTCGCGTTCTTCTCCAGCCGGCCGTTGCGGGCCGAGCGCGAGGATCCGGCGGGCGGCCGCTGACCAAGGCCGTGTTAGAAAACCCGTACGGACAGCTGTCCCCGCGAAGTATTGGAGCTGGGTCATACGCTCTGCGTTGGCCGAAGGAGCGGAGGGTCCAACGCTCTGCGTGGGCAAACTACGGGGGGCGTCTTTGGGGCGTGCCCGAGGGCCTCGGGCCGCGGCTCGACCACCCTGAGCTAAACTTCCCTGGTTATCGCGCGAGCGATAGCCACGCGTTCGAGGGGAAGCCGGTCGAAGTCCGGCGCTGACCCGCAGCCGTAGGCCGCGCAAGCGGCGAGCCGGAATGCCTTGCCCGCGTCGAATCTTCTGTCCACCGCCGAGGGATGCGGTCCGGCAGGCCGGGCCTCCCGGCTCGTCGCGCCGCGTGCGAGGAGTCAGCGCCGTGCGCCCCACCCACCTGTTCACCGCCTGCACGGCCGGCCTCGCCGTCGCCGGGATTGTCGGCGTGGGTGCTGCCGCGGGCGCACAGGCCGACGCTGGGGGTTCGAGGTCGACGCGCGAAGTCGGAGGCTTCCTCGCCCGCCAACTCGATGCCTATGACGGCGTCCTCCCCTATCCGGGCACCGACCAGGCCGATCCGGGCCTAACGATCGACGCCGTGCTCGGCATGCTCGCCACCGGTGTCGGACCCGAGCAGGCGCGCCGTGCGGTGTCGGCCGTGGCGCCGGAGTTGGGCACATACCTCGGACCCGGGATCGCGCCCAGCGAGCTGTATGCCGGCCCGGTCGCCAAGACCGTGCTCCTCGCCACCGCGATGGGTGGCGACCCGCGCGCCTTCGCCGGCCGCGACCTCGTCGCTGACCTCGCGGGGCTGGAAGGCGCCGACGGGCGCTATGCCGACCGAACGGCATACGGCGACACATCGAACACCTACACCCAGGCCCTCGGGATCCTGGCGACCACGCGGGTCGCGGGGGAGGTGCCGGCGAGGCCGGTGGGCTTCCTGCTCGATCAGCAATGCGCCGACGGCGGGTTCCGCCTCTATGTCACGGACGATGGGTGCGTCAGCGACCCCGACCCGACCGCGCTGGCTGTCACCGCGCTGCGCGACACCGGCGAGCACGCGGCGGCGGACCGGGCCCTCGGCTACCTGCGCGCGCGGATGGGGGCCGATGGTGGGATCGGCGGTGGCACTGGCGCGTCGTCACCCAACAGCAATTCGACCGGCCTTTCGGCGATGGCGTTCGCGCTGTCGGGCGAGGCATGGGGCGATGCTGCGCGAGATGCTCAGAACTTCCTTCTCTCGCTCCAATTTGGTTGTGACGCAGACGAATCCCTGCGCGGTGCGGTCGCCTATGACGCAGCGGCGTATGCCGATGTGTTGGCTTCGGGCCGGCCGGTGAGTGACCAGGAACGCAGGTCCAGCGCGCAAGCGGCGCTGGGGCTAGCCGGCGTCTCGCTCGTGGGTATCACGATCGATGAGGCGACGGCCCCGTCATCCGCGTGTGGCGGAGCAACGAGCACGCCCTCGTCGACGAGCACATCGTCGGGAGGTTCGTCGACGTCCGCGGGGGCGTCGACCAGCACGGTGCCGACGTCCGGCAGCGTGACGCGTACCGTCACGGCGACGGTCACGCGATCGGCGGGGCCGCAGGTCATGGCGACGGCGGCCGCGACAGTCACCGTGACTGCGCCCGCGCCCACCGTCACTCGGACGGTCACGGCAACCGCGTCGCATTCCACCACGGACGGATCGAGCCCAGCCGGGCCCCTCACCTCCGCCGCAACCGATGCGCCCACCGGGCAGGCCACTGCTGTCGCCGCGGTGCCGATCGGGGACGACGGCGGCGGCTCAGGCGGCGGTCCGCTCGTCATCGCGGGCGCCCTCGTTCTTCTGGGCGCAGCGGGCGCCAGCGCCATTCTCCGACGTGGAAGGACCCACTGATCATGCAAACACGCTCTCTCCGAGGCTCATTCGCGGTCCTGTCCGCCGGCGCCGCCGTTGCCGTGGGGTCTCTGGTGGCCGCCCCGGTTGCTTCCTCGAGCGCGGCCCCGTCGACGGCCCCGGCCCCGGCTCCGGCGATCTGCCCGGTCGGCAAGGGCGTGACGGTGATCGTCGACTTCGGCTCGACCACGACCAAATCGTGCGCGCCGGGCGACCCGACGTCGGGCCTGACGGCGCTCAAGGGCGCGGGCTTCACCTATGCCTTCGTCGCGCGCTTCCCGGGCATGGTGTGCCGGATCAACGGCAAGCCCACACCGGCCCAGGACGCGTGCGTGGTCGCGCCGCCGTCGACGAAATACTGGTCCTACTGGACTGCCGTCGGCGGCGGGACGTGGACCTATGCCACGGTCGGCGCGGGCACCGACAACCCCAAGCCCGGCACCATCCGCGGCTGGGCCTATGGCGCGGGCAAACCGCCGGCTGTCGCGGTGCCGAAGTGAGTCGAGGACCACGTCCGGCGCCCCGGACCGGCCGGACGCCGAGGCTGCTCGCGCGCGGTGCGGCGCGACGTTCGGGCACCACCGCCGCTGCGGGGCTATCCGCTGCGCACGAGGCAGTGCGGCGCACCCGCGCGGCCCGGCATACGGGCACCGCCGCAGCGCTTGGGTGGGTGGCTGTCGGCCTCGCGGCGGCAGGCGTCGCAGCGCCGGCGCAGGCCGCAACCTGCTCCGGCACGTCCGGCGTCTCGGTGATCGTCGACTTCGGATCGAGCATCCGAACCGGTTGCGCCCCAGGCGATCCCGCGAATGCCTGGTCCGCGATCGAAGCGGCCGGGTTCGCGCTCGAAGGCACCCAGCGCTTCCCGGGCAGCTTCATCTGCCGGGTGGCGGGCTATCCCGGCCCCGATCGGGAGGCGTGCGTCCAGACCCCGCCGTCGAGCGCCTACTGGGCGCTGTGGTCGGCCCCCGCGGGCGGATCGTGGACCTACGCCAGCTCCGGAGCCGCCTCGCTCGACCCCGCGCCCGGCACGGGGATCGGACTGGCCTTCGGCGCCGGGCGTGCCCCGGGAATGGCGCCGCCGGCGACCGCGCCGTCCCCGCCCGCGACGACGACCAAGCCCGCGACTGCGCCACCCTCATCCACGACGAAGCCCGGGCCGGCCGGGCCGGCGACCTCTACGTCCACGCCGGCATCGACACCGACCGCAGCATCGACGTCCACCACGCCGTCCGGGGCGGGCAGATCCAGCAGCACGAGCGGCACCGTCACGACGTCAAGCACGTCGGGTGCGGCGAGCAGCTCGACCCCCTTGTCGGGCGCCGGCTCGGTGGCGCCACCCAACGCGGACGCGGCGCCCGCGGCGACAACGGGTGGGTCGGGACCATCGGCGGCGGTGACGATCGGCGCGGGGGCGGGGATCGGCATACTGCTCGTTCTCGGGGCGAGAATCGTTCGGCGACAACGGGATCGAGCCACGCAGGCGTGATCCGGCATCTCCATCCGGCGGCCTGGTGGCTCTGGGCGCTCACCCTCGCCGCCACCGCCGGGCTGACGACGAATCCGGTGCTGCTGGCGGCCATCATCGGGGTGCTGGTCGCTGTTGTGCTGGCGCGCCGAGACGGATCGCCGTGGGGCCGTGCCTTCCGGCTGTATGCCGTTCTGGGCGCCGTCATCGTCGTCACCCGGCTGGTGCTGCACGTTCTTGTCGGGCTGAAGTTCGGGACGATCACGATCCTGCCGCTCCCCTCCTTCCACCTGCCGTCCTGGGCGGCGGGGATCGAGTTGTTGGGGACGGTGCGTCTCGAAGGGGCGCTGGGGGCGGCCTTGGAGGGGGCGCGCCTCGGGACGATGATCCTGGCGATCGGGGCAGCCAATGCGCTGGCCTCGCCCAAGCGCCTGCTCAAGGTCTTCCCGGCTGCGCTGCACGAGATCGGTGCCGCGCTCGTGGTTGCCGTGACGGTTGCCCCGCACCTAGCCGAGAGTGTCGTGCGCGTGCGTCGAGCGCGCCTGTTGCGCGGCGACGATGCCAGGCGGCTCAAGGCCTTTCGCGCCCTGGCGATGCCGGTGCTCCAGGACACCCTCGACCGGTCGCTGGCGCTGGCGGCCGCTATGGACGGCCGTGGCTACGGCCGGCGGAACGCATCGCCGCGGGGCCGGGTGACGCCAGCCCTGACCCTGCTGGGCCTGCTGGGCGCGTGCGTCGGAATCTACGGCGTACTCGACACCACCACACCGCGCCTCCTCGGCCTGCCGGTGCTCGTCGCCGGCCTGGTCGCGTGCGTGGGCGGCCTCTGGTCCGCAGGGCGGTCGGTGCCACGGACCATCTATCGACGTGAGCCCTGGTCCGGGCCGGAATGGCTTACTGTCGCATCGGGATTCGTCGCCCTCACCGCGACTTTTATTGTGCTGCAACAGGACCCGGCATCGCTGGGGATGCCATTGCTGCCGCTGCGCGCGCCGGAGGTGCCAGTGGTTGCGCTGCTCGGCGTCGCGGTGGCTGCCGCGCCGGCGGTCCTGACGCCGGTCCCCCCGCTGGCGTCGACGCGACCAGTCGCCCGAGAGGCTGCCTTATGATCTCTCTGCGGCAGTTGACGATTCGCTATGCAGACGCCGTGGCGCCGACCCTTCGCGATGTCTACCTGGAGATCGACGAGGGCGAGCTGGTCGTCGTGATCGGCCGGACCGGCTCGGGCAAGTCGACGCTGCTGGGCGCCCTCAACGGCCACGTCCCACACTTCACCGGCGGCACGGTGCACGGCTCGGTGGTCGTCGCCGGGCGCGACACCGCGACGCACCGGCCGCGCGATCTTGCGGACATCGTCGGCGTCGTGGGACAGGACCCGCTCGCCGGGTTCGTCACCGACACGGTCGAGGAGGAACTGGCATACGGGATGGAACAGTTGGCGCTCCCGCCGGCAACGATGCGCAAGCGCGTCGAGGAGACGCTCGACCTCCTCGGGATCGCCGACCTGCGGGCAGCGCCGCTGCGCGATCTCTCCGGTGGTCAGCAGCAACGGGTGGCGATCGGGGCGGTGCTGACCACCCATCCCCGGTTGCTGGTGCTCGACGAGCCGACGTCCGCGCTCGACCCGACGGGTGCCGAGGAGGTGCTGGCGACGATCACCCGGCTCGTGCACGACCTCGGGGTCACGGTCGTGATCGCTGAGCACCGCCTCGAGCGTGTCCTGCAGTATGCCGATCACGTGCTTGACGTGGTCGACGGCCAGGTGCGCTCGGGCTCCCCCGCCGAGATCATGCGGACGTCGCGCATCGCGCCGCCCGTCGTGGCGTTGGGCCGCTGGGCTGGCTGGTCGCCGCTGCCGGTGAGCATCCGCGACGCCCGCCGCGCCGCCGCCCCGCTGCGGACCGCCCTGTCCCTAAACCCTGCTAGCAGAGGTTACGGACACGGGCCGGCCGCCCCAGGTCTCACGGCGCACCGGGTCCGTGTCGACTATGGGCGCGTGCGAGCCGTGGCCGACGTCAGCGTGGCCTTCGCCGCCGGCCGGATCACCGCGCTGATGGGCCGCAATGGGTCCGGCAAGTCCTCCTTGCTGTGGGCCCTGCAAGGCAGTGGTCCGCGCACCGGCGGCACCGTCCGCCTACCCGACGGGAGCGACCCTCGGGACCTCAAACCCGCCGACCGGCGCCGACGCGTTGGGCTGGTCCCCCAGAATGCCACCGACCTGCTCTATCTGGAATCCGTTGCCGCGGAGTGCCATTGCGCCGACGCCGACTACGGGCACGCCACCGGCCACACGGCGGCCCTGCTCGAGACCTTCGCCCCCGGCATCCCGCCCGAGCGCCACCCGCGCGACCTCTCGGCCGGCCAGCAACTCGCCCTCGTGCTCGCTGTCCAACTCAGCGCCGCGCCGGATGCCCTCCTGCTCGACGAGCCGACCCGCGGCCTCGACTACCCCGCCAAGGCTGCGCTGACCACCACCCTGCGTGCCCTGGCGGCCCAGGGACACCCGGTCGTCGTCTCCACCCACGACGTCGAGTTCGTTGCCGATTGTGCCGACGAGGTTGTCGTCCTCGCAGAGGGCGAACTGATCGCGCAGGGCCCGAGCGCCGAGGTGGTCGCCGCTTCACCCGCGTTCGCCCCGCAACTGGCCAAGGTCCTCGCCCCGCACCCGATCCTCACTCTCGCCCAGCTGCAGCAGGCTCTGCCCCAGGGGGACTCGCGATGACGGCGACACGGGCCATCCGGCTGCGCCCGCGGTCGGCCCTCGCCATCGCCCTGGTCAGCGTCGCCGGCATCCTCGCCTTCGGCTGGCCGCTGTTCGTCGATCCGGGCTCCGGGCTCGCCCACGGCAGCGACGCCCCCTTCGTCTTCGCGCTGCTTCTCCCCCTCCTGCTCGCCGTCGTCCTTGCCGAGATCGCCGACGGCGGCCTCGACGTCAAGGCGGTGGCGATGCTCGGGGTGCTCTCGGCCGTCGGCGCCATCCTGCGACCCCTCGGCGCCGGGAGCGCCGGCGTCGAACTCGTCTTCTTCCTCCTAGTGCTCGCGGCCCGCGTCTTCGGCCCGGGTTTCGGCTTCGTCCTCGGGTCGACGACGCTCTTCGCCTCGGCGTTGCTCACCGGTGGGGTCGGCCCCTGGCTGCCTTACCAAATGCTCGGGGCGGCCTGGGTGGGACTGGGTGCGGGCCTCTTGCCCCGCGCGCGCGGACGCGCCGAGATCGCGGTGCTTGCGGCATACGGAGCAGTCGCGGGGTTGCTCTACGGCTGGCTGCTCAAC
>Ga0209174_10002916_pt1 | contig 11024 bp, 10 predicted proteins | sample JI91814BDNA_FD_187505 | JGI IMG/M metagenome (GOLD analysis project Ga0209174, IMG submission 187505) | Wastewater effluent complex algal communities from Wisconsin, to seasonally profile nutrient transformation and Carbon sequestration -... | ecosystem: Engineered > WWTP > Effluent > Algae...
AGCGGGACAACCGGATTCGCGCCAGGGGCACCATCGCGTAGCCGAGCTCGGCCGGCCAGCCACCCCGCGAGGTGGCCGCCCGCCGAATGCCCGAGGGCTACGACGCGAGTGAGGTCGACCCGATCGGCGACCGCCGCGAGAGCATCCACTGCGGCGGCTACGTCCGCGCACGTGTTCGGCCAGCCGCCGCCATTGCCGACCCGGCGATACTCGACATTGAGTGCAGCGACGCCATGGGCGGCGAGGTCCCGCGCCAAGGGCGTGCCCAGATCCAGTCCATAGCGCGCCCGCCAGAACCCGCCGTGCACCACGACGCACACCGGCGCCGTCTCGCGCGCATCCGGCCCGGTGCCCTCCTGCCCGCCACCATCCGGCAAGTGGAGCTCCGCGAACTGGCTGGGGTCACGGCCATACGTGAGCTTGGTGACCTTGGCCGGGTTGCTGATCTGACTCATGCCCGCCGGGAGAGTTCATCGTGAATGGCGGTGATCCCGACCTCGACTTCGGCGAACGAGGTCGACAGCGGGGACAGGCCCAGCCGGATGCCCGTCGGCGGGCGGAAGTCGGGGATGATCCCGTGGTCCCACAGGGCCAGCGTGATCTCGCGGAAGTCCGGGTGGTCGATGGTGATGTGCGATCCCCGAACCGCCGCATCACGCGGTGACGACAAGGTCACTCCGAGCCGCGCCAGCAAGCCGTCCGTCAGCTCGATCGCGAACTCCGTCAACGCAATCGACTTCGCGCGGATGGCCGGCATGCCCGCCTCGGCGACCAGATCCAGCATCGCGATCAGCGGCTGCATCGCGAGCACCGGGGGAGTGCCCGTGAGCAACCGGCGCATGCCTGTCGCCGGCGCGAACGGCGCGATCATGTCGAATGGATCGGCGGCGCCCATCCACCCGGTCAGCGGGTTGCGCAGGGTGGCCTGATGCGCGGCGGCGACATACGCGAACGCGGGGGAGCCCGGCCCGCCGTTCAGGTACTTGTAGGTGCACCCGACGGCATAGTCGACGCCCCACGCGTCCAACTCGATCGGCAACGCCCCCGCGCTGTGGCACAGATCCCAGATCACCACGGCCCCCGCCTCGTGCGCGGCGCGCGTAATCGCCGCCGCGTCGGCGAGATAGCCCGAGCGGTAGGCGATGTGACTGAGCAGCACCACGGCCGTCCGGTCCGACAGCGCCTCCTGCACGAGGTCCACCGACACGCCCGAGTCCAGCGGCGGCTCCAGCCAGCGAATCGTGCGGCCGGTCTCGGCCGCAACCCCCTCGGCGAGGTAGCGATCTGTCGGGAAGTCGCTGCGCGCCATCAGGATTTCGACGCGATCGGGCCGCTCGGCCACCGCCGCCCGCAGCAGCTTGTAGATCAGCACGGACGTCGAGTCGGCGATCACCGTCTGGCCCGGCGCGGCACCCAGGCATACCTGCCCAAGCCGGTCCCCGACAACGAAGGGAACCTCCATCCACTGCTCGTCCCAGGCCCGGATCAGCCGCTCGCCCCACGCCCCGGCCACAAACTCCGACAGGTATGCCGCAGTGTCCCGCAGCGGCCGACCGAGCGAGTTCCCGTCGAGATAGGCCACGACCTGCGGCCCGGGATCGAAGAAGCGGGATCGGAAGTGCCGCAAGGGATCCGCAGCATCCAAAATCGCGGCATCCAAGGCCGCGGCGGGGGACTGGTCAGACATCCTCAGCGCCCTCGTAGGGGGAGGGGTGGGGTGCCCCGATGGCGGTGCGCACGGCATACAACTCCGGGAAGAAGGTCAGGTCGAGCGCCTTCCGGAGGAAGCCGACCCCGGACGAGCCCCCCGTGCCGGTCTTCATCCCGATAGTGCGCTGCACGATCCGCAGGTGGCGGAATCGCCACGACTGGAAGTTGTCCTCCAGGTCGACGAAATCCTCGCACGCCTCATAGAACCCCCACGGCGTGTCTTCGGATTCATAGAGCTGGGTCAACAGCGGCACCAATTCCGGATGGAAGGTCCACGCGCGCGTGACGTCGCGATTCAGAACCTCGTCCGGCACGGCATACCCGGCCCGGGCGAGCGCGCGCAGGAAGGCGTCATAGACCGTCGGCTCGTGCAGCAGTCGGGTGAGGAGGGCGTGCGCCTCGGGCTCGGAGGTGAAGACGTTGAGCATGCCGGCGTTCTTGTTGCCGAGGATGAACTCGACCGCCCGGTATTGATACGACTGGAAGCCGCTGGCGCTGCCGAGGGACCCGCGGAACTGCGCATACTCGCGCGGCGTGAGGGTCCCGAGCACCGACCACTGCTCGATCAAGGTCCGCTGCACCGCCTTGACCCGGGCCAGGCATTTCAGCGCTGGCCCGCGCTCGTCGGCGTCGATGAAGGCGCGCGCCGCCTCCAATTCTTGCAGCACGAGCTTGAGCCAGAGCTCGCTCGTCTGATGCTGAATGATGAACAGCATCTCGTCGTGGTGCTCGGGCACGCTGCGCGGGTGCTGCGCCCCGAGGATCTGGTCGAGGCCGAGATACCGGCCATAGCTCATCGCGCCGTGGAAGTCGGTGCGGACACCGTCTTCGATCTCGCGGACGCCACTGTCCTTGCTCATCACCGCACCATATGCCCAGGCCCCCGAGCGCCCAACGAACAGCGGAGAAGTGGGCTGTCTTAGGCAGGCGGGGACCAGCGCGGGTCCCGGCCCAGGAACGCCATCAGCTGCTCCTGCTCGTCGGCGTCGTCCGGGACGGGCTGTTGGTCACCGAACTGACCCGATCCGCGGATCATCTCCGACATCGACGTCATGCCGGTGAACATCTCATGCACCCGCTCGGGGTCGAGTCGGTCGTCCTGACCGCTGGCGCGCGCGAGGTCCCACCGGTGCAGGAAGACGTCGGGCGTGAAGAAACGGTCCATCATCTCCGCAACCGACGACTCACCCATGTGTGGATTCGTATGCCGCGCAGCGGATTTGGCGGGATCGTCCAAGATCGCCTGGACTTGCCGATCCAACTCCCGCCACGCCTCAGTCGGGTCACTCCCCGCATCCGGGATGGGCTCGAAGGTCACCAATGAGCCACCGCTGACCAGACCCGGGAGCCACGTGGTGAGGTGCCCGACGACATCGCGGGCGCGCCACTCGGCAACCGGCGTGGGAGCGTCCCAATCGCTCACCCCGTCGACGGTGCGCGAGAACATCGCCGCAGTTTGGCGATAGCGCTCGGCGGCGGCCTGATCAGGAGCGGGCTCGCTGACGACTGGCACGGTCATACGGCTCATGCTCCCAGAAAGACGCGGTAGCCCCACGGCTCGATCGTCATGCTGGAGTCGGCGCCCAACTCCACCGATTCCTGCGTGAAGTGCTCGCGCCACGCCCCCAGATGCGGGCCGTTGTCGAAGGTGATCGTCTGCTCGGCACCCGACAAGTTCAGGACGCAGAAGATGCGGCTCTGGTCGTCCGCGCGCACGAAACTCAGCACCTCGCGGAAGGCCGAGTTGCGGACATTGACCATGCGCGCGCCCCACGCGCCATTCCACAGTGCCGAAGTGGCGTGCTTCAGGGCAAAGAGCGAGCGATAGAAGTCGGCCATCGGGTGCTCACGCCACTCGATCGGGTCCTTCTCGAAGAACTTCAGGCGCTTCTCGTTGCCGGCTTCCTGACCGTTGTAGAGCAGCGGCATGCCCTCGCCGACGACCGAGAGCACGATCGCCGCGTGAACGGCGTCGCCGAACATCTCGTATTCGGTTCCGTCCCAGGAATTTTTGTCGTGGTTCGAGACGAACATCATCCGGATGGCGTCACGCGGATAGCCCTTGGCGTTCCAGGCGTAGAACCCGTAGAGCGCCTCGACGGTGGCCTTGCCCTGGGCGATGTGATGCATGGTGTCGTTCCACGTCCACGCATAGGTCATGTCGAAGGCACGGACGTGCAGGTCGCGGGCCTCCCACTCGGCGAGCATGAACACCGGCTTGATCTCATCGAGCTCCCGGCGCACGTTGTCCCAGAAGTCCACCGGCACGAGCCCGGCCACATCGCAGCGGTAGCCGTCGATATCGGCCTCGCGGACCCAGTAGCACATGGCCTCGGTCATATAGCGGCGCATCTCCGGCACGTCATAGTCCAGGTCGATGATGTCGTCCCAGTCCCACCACGGCGTTGGCGTGAACTCGCCCTTCCAATCCCGGGCATACCACTCCGGATGATCGGTGACGAGGTGGTTGTCCCAGGCCGTGTGGTTCGCGACCCAGTCCAGGATGACCTTCAATCCGAGCTCATGCGCCTGTGCGACAAAGGATTTCAGGTCTTCGAGCGTCCCCAACTCCGGATTGACGGCGAGGTAGTCCCGCACGGCATACGGGCTCCCGAGGCTGCCTTTGCGGTTGACCTCCCCGATCGGGTTAATCGGCATGAGCCACACGATGTCGACGCCGAGGTCGCGGACGCGGGGGAGTTGCTGAGCCGCCGCCGCGAGGGTTCCTTCGGCCGTGAACTGCCGCGTGTTGATCTGATAGATCGTCGCGCTGCGACTCCACTCGGGGTGGGTGATCTCGACTCCGGGCGCGGGCAGATAACGATCGGTCACGTGGCTTCCTCGGCAGGTGGGGGGACGAACCTCTCCACCGTATGCCAAGTGCTCGCCTCCCACGGAATAGGCGCCGACTCTGCTGCTTCAGTGGGCGATGTATCACCAGGGCCACCGTCCCCTCTGTCCCAGCAACGGACTCGGCGACCGCCGGGCTGGGGAGGAGGGGAAGGGTGACCGCGATGGATGTCGTTCCGATGTTGCGGCTGCCGGCGTCGTGGCCGTTTGCCGTGAACGCGACGATCGCGATGGGCACCTTGGCCGTGCTTGATCTCACCGGTGCCTATGCCGCCAAGGAGTGGATGGAACACCGGGCTGTCGGCATGCTCAGCCTCGGGATCGCCTGCATGGTGCTGCTGTTCTGGGTGTATGCCTCGGCGTTGCAGTTCGCCGACCTCGCCGTCGTCACCTTTGGTTGGATCGTGTTGCTGCAGATCGGGGTTCTGCTGCTCGATCAGTTCCACTACGGCGTGCCGCACTCGTCGCGCGCCTGGTTCGCGGTCGCCGTGATGATCGCGGCGCAGGGCTACCTGGTCCTCGGCGCCGACTCGTGATGGACGCGTCCTAACCGTTGCGCGGGAGGTGACGGCGCACCATACTAACGGGCAGGGAGCCGGGGGGTTCGTCCTCGGGTCGGGACCGGGGAGGCACGATGACCAGGGCATTTGCAGGACGGCCGGGCGCACGACGGATGAGTCCGGGAGTCACGGGATGGCTGGCCGCCGTCCTCACCACGCTCCTCGTGGCGGTTCTCCCGGGCGCTGGAGCCTCGGGCCTCGCGGCGCACCACGGACCCGGTGAGGCGAAGGGCGTCCTCGATCCCGGCCTCGTCATCCAGACGGTTGTCGGCGGCCTCGACCGACCCACGAATGTCGTTTTCGATCCCAGCGGCAATATGTTCGTGACCACCAAGCCAGGGCTTCTTCTGCGGTATGCCGCGCCCACCTACACCGCGCCTCAGACAATTCTCGATCTCCGCGTCTCGACCTACGACAACTGGGATCGCGGCCTCCTCGGGATGACCCTCGACCCGAAGTTCGCCGCCGGTCGACCGTATCTCTATGTGCTGCAGACCTACGACAAAGACCCCTTCGGTCTGGCCAAGATGCCGCGATGGGGGACCGGCGGTGGCACGGAAGATGTGTGTCCGGCGCCGCCGGGGGCGACGAATGACGGCTGCACGGCCAGCGGCCGGCTCCTCCGTTACACGATCAACGCCAACGGCACGATCAACGCGGCCGGCACCAAGGTGCTCCTCGACGGCACCACGACGCCGGGTGGCGGTTGGTGCCAGCAGTTCCCGTCGCACAGCATCGGGACGGTCGAGTTCGGGCCCGACGGGGCGCTTTATGTCGGCGCCGGCGACGGGGCGAGCTTCAATGCCGTCGACTATGGCCAGTTCGGCACCCGCGGCGGCCCGACGCCCCCCAACCCGTGCAACGACCGGCCCGGCGCCCGCGGCACGGCGCTGACCGCCGCCACGTCGGCCGGAGGAGCGTTGCGGGCGCAGGCGGTGCGCACGGCACCGGCCAAGGGTTTCGTCTCCTGGGACGGGGCAATCCTACGGATCAACCCCGACACGGGGCTCGCGGCGGCGGGAAACCCGTTGCTCAACAACGGGATTGCCGGGGATGACCGGATCGTCGCTTATGGACTGCGCAACCCGTTCCGGTTTGCCTTCCGCCCGGGCACCAACCAGCTCTGGCTCGGGGATGTCGGTTGGGGCGCGTGGGAGGAAACGAACTGGTTCGCGACCGGACCCACCCAGAAGGCTGTCCCCAACTTCGGCTGGCCGTGCTACGAGGGCAAGGATCGGTCGATGCGTTATGACGCAGCCAATGTCGGCCTGTGCGAGCAGCTGTTTGCCAAGCCTGCGCAGAACCTGGGCGGCGTGGCGAGCCCGCTCGTCGCACCGCTGGCGCAGCTCAACCACAAGGGCGCCTATCCGACCGGCTGCAACACCAGCGGCGGCGGCGCGTCCGTGGGCGGGCAGTTCCTGACCGGCACCTCGTGGCCGGCGAAGTTCCGCGGTGGCTATCTCTTCGGCGACTTCGCCCGGCGCTGCCTGATGATCATGCCGACGGGCGGCGGGACCCAACCCGATCCGACCAAGACCGTTGCCGTCGTCGACAAGATCGGCCCGGTGGCGATCCGGCGCGGACCCGGCGATGCGCTCTATGTCGTCGACATCGTCGGCGGCAAGATCCTGCGCCTCTCCGGAGCGGGCGGCAACCGGCCCCCGTTAGCGAAGTTCACCGCGACACCAGCCACCTCGGACACCCTCCCCATGACCGTGAGGTTCGACGCCTCGGCCTCCTCAGATCCCGAGGGCAAGCCACTGACGTTCGCCTGGGATCTCGACGGTGACGACGTGTGTGACGACGCGACGGGGGTCCGGACGAGTTGGACTTATCGGCACAGCGCCACGGTCACCACGAAGGTCTGCGTCACCGACGCCGCCGGGCAAGTCGCCGTCGCCAGCCGCGTGATTCATGCCGACAACACCGACCCGACGGTCACCGCCATGGTCTCCAGCACGGCCACGGGGTGGGCAGTCGGGGATGTCATCACCTTCACCGCGGTGGGCCGAGACGCGGAGGACGGAGTCTTGCCGGAATCGGCATACGAATGGACGCTGGTGATGCGGCACTGCGCCGCGGAGGGGGACGAAGACGCCTGTCACACCCACCCGCTGCGGGTGGCGTCCGGCTCGTCGGTCTCGTTGAAGGTCCCCGACCACGAGTACTACGCCTACGTGCGGGCCTGGGTGACGGTTCACGACTCCGTCGGTGGCACGAAGACCGTGCGGATCGACGCACTGCCTCGGGTCAGCACCATCATCGTCGAGACGCTCCCGGCCGGCATTCCGGTCAGCGTTGGCGGTGCCTCCGGTGCCTCACCCGTGACCGGCAAGTTCCTCGAGCACGGGCTCGCCGAACTCATCGTCCCGCCCAGGACCAAGCTCGCGGGTAAGACCTACGCCTTCGTGCGCTGGACGGACAATCCCGATGCCATCCCGGATCGCAAGTTCAAGGCCAAGCCCGGGACTAACACCTATGTCGCGGAGTACAAGGTGGTCGCGGGGTAGGCGGGGACGGCCGCGGCGGACGGACCCCTGCGGGTTGGGAGAGTCCCGCTCACCTAGCCTGTCCCCGTGATCCCTGTCCTGGCGTATGCCGTGACCGCCCTCGCCGTGCTCTGGTGCGGCCTGTGCGCGTGGCTCGGGTGGCGGGACCGCCTCATCAACGACGGGGTCCTGTTGGTCGCTGCCGTGCTGGAAATCGGCCTGGTCGTCCTTGCCGTCCTCGCCGTGGCGCGCTTCCGACAGATCGATCCGGCCGCCGAGGGGGCGACTTTCCTCGCATACGCGTTGAGCCTGCCGGCGGTACCGCCTTTCGCGACCTTGCTCGCCATACGGGAGAAATCGCGGTGGTCGATGATCGTCGGCGTCGTGGCCGGATTCACCGTCGCCGTGATGGCCGCGCGCATCGCCCAGATTTGGAGCTTGTATGCCTGACACGCCCGCCTCGGCAACGCCGTCGAACTCGACTGGTCGTGGACCTGGCACCGTCATCGTCGCCTTGTATGCCGTGCTCGCCCTCGCCGCGACGGGGCGCTCGGTGCTGCAGATCACGGAGTACTTCAGTCGGGCGCCGCTTGCCTACGTGTTGTCCGCCGTTGCCGCGGCGATCTATCTGGTGGCGGCGTTCGCGCTCGCGACCGGCCGCCGCACGCTGGCGACGGCCGCGTGCACGGTCGAACTGGTGGGGGTCCTAGCGGTTGGGTTGGCGTCGTATGCCGCGGCTGAGCACTTCCCGGACAAGACGGTGTGGAGCCATTTCGGCTCCGGCTACGGCTATGTCCCGCTCGTGCTCCCGGTGATCGGGTTGTGGTGGTTGCGGCGCACTACCACCCCACCTCGAACTTGAGCACGCCTTACGCACTTGAGCACGCCTTGTAAGGCGTGCTCAAGTGCGTAAGGCGTGCTCAAGTTCGGGGGTTAGGGAGCCGGAGGCCCAGAACAAGCGCCAGACTTAGAACAACCGGTAAACCCGTCCCGTCTGGCCGGGCTCCGGCGTGCCATTGGCCCGGCGTGGAACGTCGGTGGTCAGGTAAAGGTGGCCGGCGCCGATCTCGACTGCCAGGATGCCGGGCAGCGTCAGCGCGTCATGCAGGTATGCCGCGTCGGGTCCGTACTTGGTGATGGTGTCGCTGCCGGACTCGGCGATGTACATCGTGCCGCGCTCATCGCCGCCCGTCTTGACCGCGAGGTTTGTGGGCGCGGCAAGGTCGGCGACGATCTTGGTCACCGAACGTGTGGCCGGGTCGATCCGATAAACCGAGCCTCGACGCCCGGGGTCGAGCTTGCCGAGTGCCGGCGGGGCGACGGTGACCAAAATGAGGCCTTCGCGCATCACGGCGAGATCGGTGGGTCGGGCTTCGGTGAAGTAGTTCGCTCCGACCAGGCACGTCGGCAACTTCAGAGCGCTGGCCATCGCGGACGTGATGACCAACGGCTGGCGGGGGAGAGCGGTGATGGTGGCGACGCGGCCGTCGGGTCGCACTCGCAGGATGGCGTTGGCGCGAGCGTCGGCGACGGCCCAGTCGGTGCCCAGATCGGCCACGGCCACCGGGCGGGAGGCAACCCCGCCGCGGTAGGTGACGGGGATGCCCGCAGCCTTTAGACCGTTGGACTGGCAGGTCGTCGCGTTGACAAGACCGTAGGTGCGATTCTTGTCCGGGTTGGCGGATCGTTCGAAGGCCAGCAAGTCGGCCGCGCCAGCTGTCGTGCCCACGACCGCCAAGCCGCTGGCGGTGACGGTTCCCCGAGTCAGCTGGGCCCAGACGTAAGCGACCCGACCGGCGCCGTCCACCCCGACCCCATTGACCTCGCGCCCGGGTTGAGTCGTCAGGACCGCGGACGAGCCGTCGGCGGCGATCTTGCGGACCTGACCCGCGATGCGATCGGAAACGAACACATCGGTGCCGCTCGTGGCGAGTTGCAGCGGGGTCATCACCTCATCGTTGATGACCGTCAGCCTCGGTGCCGGCGAAGGGTTAGCCGACGCCATGCCCGGGGTGATACCGGCGACGGTCAGTGCCGTCGCAGCAAGGGTGGTGAGTAGCTTGACCTGCATGTTTCGTCCTCCCCCGAGTCGCGCCGGGATGCCCCGGCCTACGCCCAGCGTAGGCCCCACCCCGAACTTGAGCACGCCTTACGCACTTGAGCACGCCTTACAAGGCGTGCTCAAGTGCGTAAGGCGTGCTCAAGTTCGAGGGTTAGGCGTGCTCAAGTGCGGGGGTTAGGCGGCCCGGGGCTCCAGGACGAACACCGGGATGGTGCGGTCGGTGTTGGCCTGGTACTCGGCATACGGCGGGAAGGCGGCGACGCACCGCTCCCACCACTGCGCCCGCTCGTCCCCGTCGAGGATGCGAGCCCGCACGGGCCGGTCCTGCGTGCCGTCCTGAAGGAAGATGTCGGGGTTGGCGACCAGGTTGTAGTACCACTGCGGGTTGTCCGGGGCGCCGCCCTTGCTGGCGACCGCGGCATACGCACCCTCGTGCTCGACCCGCATGAGCGGGACTTTGAGGGTGTCGCCGGACTTGCGCCCGGTCATCGTCAGGAGAACGACCCGCATCCCCTGGATGTCGGCTGCCTCGGTGGTGCCGGCGGCTTCGATGGCAGCGACCTGATTGCGCACCCAGGACGTCGGGCTCGGGCGAAAAGTAGTCATGACGCCATCTTGCCAAGTCGCCACCCCCGCGTGCCGGGGCGGAGTCGTTTGTCCGAAGGGGGAGACGGTAATCCCGGATGGTGAGAAGGTCCGGCATGGTGAGGAAGGACCGGCAGTGCACACGAAGGAGACCCGGCGATGAGCGAAAGCGACTGGAAGTTCGAGACCCGGCAGGTTCACGCGGGAGGGCAGCCCGACCCGGCCACCGGCGCGCGGGCGCTGCCGATCTACCAGACGACGTCGTACGTGTTCAAGGACACCGACCACGCGGCGAATCTGTTCGCGCTCAAGGAATTCGGCAACATCTACACGCGCATCATGAATCCCACCCAGGACGCGGTCGAGCAGCGGCTCGCCTCGCTCGAAGGCGGGGTGGGTGCCCTCATGGTCTCCTCCGGGCAGTCCGCGACCACGCTGGGCCTGCTCAATATCGCCGAGGCCGGCGATCACATCGTGGCCAGCGCCGCGCTCTATGGCGGGACCTTCAACCTGCTGAAGTACACCTTCGCCAAGATGGGCATCGAGGTCACCTTCATCGAAGACCAGGCCGACCTCGATGAGTGGCGCTCGGCGATCAAGGACAACACCAAGGCGCTCTTCGGGGAGAGCATCGCCAACCCGAAGGCCGACGTCCTCGACATCCAAGGGGTCGCCGACGTCGCCCATGCCGCCGGGGTGCCGCTCGTCGTCGACAACACGATCGCGACCCCCTACGTCATCCGCCCGCTGGAGTGGGGCGCGGATGTC
>Ga0209174_10002917_pt1 | contig 11019 bp, 8 predicted proteins | sample JI91814BDNA_FD_187505 | JGI IMG/M metagenome (GOLD analysis project Ga0209174, IMG submission 187505) | Wastewater effluent complex algal communities from Wisconsin, to seasonally profile nutrient transformation and Carbon sequestration -... | ecosystem: Engineered > WWTP > Effluent > Algae...
CACGAGGCCGCCCAAGCTTTTGCAACGTCCGCCCGATGTTGACCAGCAGCACCGACATCTGCCGTGCGTCGTATGCGGCCTTGAACTCCGGCAGCGCTTCCTCGAAGAACTCTTGCTTATAGAACTGAAGCGCTTTGTTGTAGTGCTCCCGACAGACGTCGTCTTTGGTACACGCGTCTTCGGTAGCGACCTTGTTCTGGGCACGTGCTGGTTGGGACGCTGCGCCACTGGCTAGCGCGAGCGCGAAAAGGACTGCCTTGCCGTTGGCAAGACCGCTAGTCCACCATTTGAATGCGACCATGACTGGATTCATCCTTGGAAGGCGTCGGAGGCTTAGAACTCGATGTTGGATTCGACTGAGGAGCCACAGGCGGGGTCGAGCCCGAAGTCGCCGCTTTCGCGGGCTCGGCCACGGCTACGGAGACCGGCTTACCTTTGCCCTTTTTGCCACGACCCTTGGCGACCACTGGCTCGGAGGTCGGGGGGGCCGTCGTTGGCGTCACGGTCGGCTGCGACACCGTACTGGACGCTAGGGGCTTGAGCGTCTCGGTAATCATTACGCTCTCGCTCTGGTCAACGGTCACCACCTTTTCGGCGTAACCATCGAGCTTGATCACCAAAATAAGTGGCCCCGTCGTCGCCGATTGGCTGATTGTCCACGGTGTCTTGCCAATCTCACGGTGATCCGCAGCGCGAACCACGCGGGCCCCTGCTGGGTCGGTGTTGATCGAAAAGCGCACCATTCGGGCAGCGGCAGGCGTTTCCGGCTTGCGCACCGAGCGTGAACCGACCACCCCAATGGCCGTCAGAACAACCCCCACCGCCAGCAGTCCCGCAACGAGCACTCCACGATTCTTGTTGCCCGGCCCCATCTGGGCCGCCGACTGACCGAGTGTGGTGCTGGCCGAGTTGCTGACACCCGGCTGGCTGCTGCTCTGCGCCGCAAGGTTGACCTGCGACTGCCCGACAAGCCCGACCTGCGACTGTCCGACCTGTCCAACCTGGGACCGTCCGACAAGCCCGGTCTGAGACACGCCAATCCCGGTCAGGCCGCTCGGCACGGGCGTGCTCGGGGCGATAAACACCGCTGAAACGCCGCCGATCGATGGTCCACCGACCGCAACCGCCGATGAGTACAGCGACCGGAGCTGCTCCAGCACTTGCACCACCTGCGCCATCGGAGGCCGCTCGGCTGCGTCCTTGGCGAGTAGCGCATGAATCAGCGTCGCCAAATCCTCGGGAATCGACGGGTCGAGCTCGCGAATCGCCGTCGGCTTTTCATAGATGTGCATCGCCATGATCGCGCCCGAACCCTCGGCGAGAAATGGCGGTCGACCGGTCAGCATCCGGTACAGCATCACCCCGAGCGAATAGACATCCGCCTTGTCGGTGATGTTGCCGCTGCCTTTGCACTGCTCCGGCGACATATACAGCGGCGTGCCGACCATCATGCCCGTGCTCGTCTGCGAAGCCGCCGCCTCCCCATCCTTGGTCTGCGACGCGAGCTTAGCGATACTTAGCGAAAGCTCGTCGAGACAGTCGAAATCGCTTCCCCTCTACCGTCGGATAAGCCCAGGGCACTCCCAGTCCACCCGCCCCGCCTAGCGTTCATCTTGCCCGCTCTTCGTTTTGGCTTGCCCTGACTTCGTTTTGGCTTGCCCTGACTTCGTTTTGGCTTGCCCTGACTTCGTTTTGGCTTGCCCGCACTCGCTCTTGGCTTGCCCGCACTCGCTCTTGGCTTGCCCGCACTCGCTCTCGGCTTGCCCGCACTCGCTCTCGGCTTGCCCGCACTCGCTCTCGGCTTGCCCGCACTCGCTCTCGGCTTGCCCGCACTCGCTCTCGGCTTGCCCGCTCTTCGTTTTGGCTTGCCCTGACTCGCTAGGCGTTCCATGTAGTATTCAGCGCGGACCGACCGGCTCTACAGGACGACAAGCGTGTCTTTGCCCCCCCATCCACCATCCAATCCATCATGAGTACACCTTTCCCGTCACGCGCCTCTATGCGTAAAGTTCTGATGCTGGTTCTACGCAACGACGCAGATTTGACAGCCAGCCCCTGCTATTCAGACGGTCCGGGAAGAAAGAACCTATCCCGTATGGGCCGAGCCAGCGGGAACAGCGGTTATGGCGGCATTGCATGGACTTGGCTATACATATCAAACAATCTTCAATAATAATCTTGTGCTCGTAACTCAACCACTTCGCGATAGAGCGCTCATCGTCACGGTGAGCAATTTGATGGGAAGTACCCGAATTTCGGTCAAGGTGATTCCGCCCGGTCAGGACAGCCATCTATTCGTTGACCGATTCTTTCAAACTTTTGAACAAATTGTTCGGGATGGCTCATCGTCAACGCCGAATCATGAAGCAGTAGAACCACTATCTCTTGAAGGAAAAGCACTCCCTTCGACCGATTCCCGCCTACATCCCAGACGTTGAACAGCGAGCCGGTTTCTCGACGGGCGGTTTCGGGGAGCGAGTGGCGATACCAAAGTCGAGGATCTTGGCGCGCTCGCCGCCGGGTGCTTCAGGATCGGAGACGATCATCACATTGTCGGGCTTACAATCATTTCGAGAGTAATAAGCCCCGCAGTTTCACTCCGCGGGCCTGTATTTCTCCTCGAAGTGCACTGCGGATGATTTGATCTACCGTCGGAATCCCATCATAGTCTCTGTGCGACAAGAACTACATCGATAAGTATAGGTTACGCAAGATAAAATACATCTGTGGCGATCCAAGATGACGCATCCAAGGCGACCGTAGAGCAGCTCCGCACCCTGCTTGGGGAGATGGAGCGCATGGCTGGGCAGGCTCGACTGATGTTGGCGTCGTTGGATAGGCAGTCCACCGCGGCGGTTGACCCAGCGGTACGGGAACGGACGCGGCGGGCGGTGCTGGCGGTGCGGGCAGGGGTTCGCGGCAAGACGGCAACCAAGTAGCAGCCCGGCTGAGACGAACGATTTCGGCGTCGAAGATCCGGTCCACCGGACGATGTCCGGTCTACCGGACACACAGCTGCGGATTGTGGGCAAGTATTGCTCACTGACATTCCGACGGATGACTGCGCTGGTGCATGATTCGGTACACCGTGGCGCATCGTTTGCTTTGTGCGTTCGACATGGTCGACTTGATGCCACGCGCACGGCAAGATGGCCGCGCTCAGATGCGCTTGCTATCGCTTCTTTTCTCCGCCATCGTGTTGTTTCTGCTTGGTTCAGCCTCTGCGCAGCAGCCAGCCGTTCTGCCGCACCGTCCCTGGCTACCGGGCTTCGGGGGTCTCTGTGATGGCGGGCCGCTGGTCTGTACTCGGATCGATGAGATGGCCTTTCAGGCGCACGCAGACCTCGTCTTTTCGTCGAGCACACCGCAGCGCGGCTTGGCCTTTGTGACTCCGTACGGGCTCTCCTTTTCTCTTCTGTCCCGGCTTGAGTTTGGCGTCCATTCCCAGACCTCGGTGTGGACTCCGCTTTCGAGCGATGTCCCGACCTGGCAGCAAGGACCGCTCCGCTTCTCTGTGAAAGGAGTCCTTTGGCCATGGCGCAGCAACCCTCATCAACAGCTAGCGCTCGTCGCCAGCTACGAGCAGGACGTGCGCATGTGGAAGTTCGACGGAACCAATCAGCTCGGGCTCCTAAGCGATCTTGCGGCACTGCGCATTTCACTGAACAAGCCGGTTGGGCTTGCCGAAATCGGACTCCAAGCCGGGCTTCTGTTCGATTGGGGCGGTCGCTTCGCTACCGTCGAGGTTGGCGCACGAACGGGGCTCCATCTGCCCTTCCTTCCTGAAGTCAAAGTGTTTGCAGAAGGAGCGGTTCGTGGACTCCCAAAGCTGTCCTATGTGAATCCTGACAAGGAGATTCCGGGCGCTTCCGATCCGGCAAATCCTCTTTCCCTTGGCGCAGTGCTTAGCTTCGGAGTGGTGACTCGGCCCCGTCAGTATATGGACTTCGCCCTCGCGGTCAGTGTTGGATTTGGTGATGTGGCACCACTCGCTGTCATGCTGCGCGGGCCACTAGATTTTTCGGTCGGCAAGGGATACCCGTATCCAGAGAGTCTGGCGATTGAGATTCTGCGCGATGCAGCGGAGTGGATTGCAGAGAAGTTTCATGAACTCCCAGAGCCGATTCGGGAGACCTGTGTGCTGTTCGGTTCCGATGGAAATCCGATCGCGACGCTCGGGACTTTGTCCGAGGATGGGAAGCACTGCGACTTTCAAGGAAAGCGCTATCGCATCGGTGACAAGCTTTATCCTGATCCGGTAAATCGACGGGTCTGTGTGGATGAAGAGGCATCAAGCTGTGTCTCTGTGAATCCGCCCTCGCGAGAGCTGATGCCAACGAGCGATCCACATCCATCTGATTCGATGACAGCGCCCCAGGTGAAGCCACGCCAGTCGCTCAGTCAGGAAGAGGCAGAGCACCTGTTTCGGACCCAAGGAGGACTCGGCTTTGTGCGCGGCGAACTCGATGAACGCTGCATCCTGAGCGAAGGGAATGCGCAGGTGTCACCAGTCGGACATCGCAAAGGGAATGCCTGTGTTGTCGAGAGACCGGTTAAAGACAAGAAGACGGGCAAGACCGTGCGAACAGAACGGGAAGAGATTCCGATTGGGAGTCCGGTGTTCCGTGACCCGCAGAGCGGACGAGTCTGTCTGCGCGATGGAGCGAAAGGGAATCGCCACTGTCCGGTCATTCTCGACACAGAACACAACCAAGCACTTTCCGATGGTCAGCGAGCAGGCTATCACGGTGCATTAGGAGTCGCAGACAGAGCGGAGGAGTATCGAAAATCAGCAGACTCCCTCAGACGAGTGCTGACCGAACCCGCAGAGCTTGGAACCGTTGCGCAGCGTGCCACCGAGAATGCCCAGAAGGCCGCCCGGACCTCCATCGAAACGCTCGCCGATCCGGCCAAAGCCAAAGTCGCCGCACGCGAAGTGTGGGAATCCACCACTGAAAAAGCAGCGAGTCTGCTGAAGAGTGCCGAAGGTTGGTGGAGCAAGCCCAAGGAGAAGATGCTCGACGATTTGGCGGAGGCCGGTGGTGGGGCGCTGATTGATCTGCCGGTGAACATGGCGACAGGAGCGATGATTGGGGGCGCGGTCAAAGGGGAGCGAACGCTGGATGCTGCGGAGGATGCGCTCAGAGCTTCCCAGAGAAGCAAGCATGTCTTGAATGCAGCTGAGGCTGTCGAAAAGCCGCCGAGTCTTCCTGTGGGCCGCCGAGGTGCCCCCATGGAGGTTCCGCGCGGCACCAACACTCCAGCGACGATTGACGGACGACGGTACTCGGGTCATGCATTAGATCAGATGCAGAGTCGCGGATTCACCCCTCGTGTTGTGGAGAACTCGATCGAACATGGAAAACGGGCTCTGGGCAATCAACCGGGCTCCGCAGAACATCTCTTCGAGGGAGTCAAGGTCATTACCAATGACAAAGGGGATGTGATAACTGTCATCCCAAAATAGAGACGACGATGAACAACATCACTCTGCGCGGTGAGTTTGGGCGCACCCTCTCGATCAGCATTCTTGGATACTTGTATGAGCGCCCACTGGACCCGATGGATGCTTGCTGGCTGCGCGCTGCGATCAATGCGGACCTTGGAGCTTTTCATGGTCGGATTGATGCAACCGTGAGCACCTACGATCTGACGAAACTTCTGGGTGTTCTTGAAAGGACCTGTGCTGACGCAGCTAGCGTGGAGTCATTTCAAGCGGACGAGGAAGCGCTTACGCTTCGGCTGGAACAAGATCAGGCCGGGCGGACAGAGCTTACAGGAGTGCTACGCGGCGATGAAGGGATTGCGCTGTCTTTCTGCTTGAAGGGCGACCGTACGTTCTTTCAGGAGACGCTAACGGAACTGCGTCGCGTCATCCAAGCATTCCCTGCCAAGCGCGAGGGGTGATGGATGGCTCTGCGGTGCAGGAGTTGAAGCGGCGGGCGGTGATGACGGTGCGTGCAAGTAGGAAAGCTGTGTCGTTGGCGAAGCAATGCAACGGATAGTCCGCTCTCAGGCTGCCGAGTGAAGCCACAGCGCCCCTTGCCATCGCTCACGCACTCGTGGTGAACCGTGAATAACTGATCCTCACGTCACGCCGTCCGTGACTCACACCACGCGTGCGTCACGGTCGCCAGTCGAGCTGGTCCATCCCATGGACACCTACTTGCCAGCTCTCCGCCTTCCAGGCGATCAGCCCCCTATCGGGGCCATGCGCAAAATAGCTAAGCGTATAATTACATTGGCAATTCTCTGCATTGATGGATTCAACGGCATAGCCAACCAAGCTGCTCGGAGAAACGCTGCGGCCACCGGCCTCGGTTCCAGCCCGGCCAAAGAGCCGTGAACAACAGGTCGTTTCTACTGTGATTTTCGACCGTGATTTACATCACAGCGTTGCTCACTTTACGCTTATCGGCATGAAGTGTGAAATCTGCAAACGTGAGTTCGAGGCGGCTCGTCCTGATGCCCGCTTCTGTGGAACCAACTGCCGATCGACGGCCTACCGTTCACGGCTCCAGACGGCGGCTCGGGCTGGACTGCGTGCGCAGTCCGATCCTGCTACAGACGAAATGGCACCGCGTCCCAAGGGACCGATTGACGAAGCCGATGATCTATTGCCGTTCGGCGTGGTCGATAGCGGGCCTGAAACTCGCGAGCCGAAAAGCGCTACCGCCCAATCTAGGGATCCCAGCACACCGCCGTCACTACGGCAGCAACCGGCGCGGTCATCTTCAGCACAACCCCGGCCGGTGGCACTGAACTCAGGGCCCGAACCACCAGTCGGCGATCTGAACGCCATGATTGCGGCCATCACCCAGAAGCTGGCAGCGCATGAGCAAATGCGGCGGGAGACGGAAATTCAGCTGGAGCGCGCGGCAGCTCTAGTGCAGCAGAAAGAAGAAATGCAGTCGCAGTTCGATGCAGCGTTAAAGAAGGAACGGAAGAAGCGGAAGAAGCTGCGAAAAAAGTTCGAAAGCCAGTGGTGGGCAGGTGGGGGGCAGATTCCGGGCTGGGCAGTGCCCTTGCTTGCAGCAGGAGGAGGGGGGCTGTTGGTCTCGCTGCTGTCAGGAGGGAACCTCCGCGAATCGATGGGCGAGCTGGTCGCAGGTCCGGAAGTCAGTCCCGAGACTCGGGAACAAATGAAGATGCAAGCACAAGCCGCATTTCTGTCCATGCGGAATTCATTTTTGTCCCAGGTTGCGAAGTGGCAAGCCCACCTGGCTGCAACGCAGGAACGACAGGGAAAGAAGCAACAGCGAGCACCCAAAAGCAAATCGCAAGCCACGCCGCCGCCTCCGTCTCCTCCTCCAGATCCACCTCCAGAAGAGATCACGCTGGAGTACGCCAACTACTGTGTCCCGTGGACCCTGTCTCGCGAGGATGCGTACGCCTTGGTCACAGAGCTAACTGGGGCAAGCCGACGGCCCATGCCACCAAGTGGCCGATTTAATGCCTTCGACGTGCGTCACCTGCTCGTTCCACGATTATTAGAAACTGTCGAACCTTCACTGGGTTGGAACCGGGAACGCCCGAGCAAGTGGTCTTCGCCGTGGATGCTTTACAAAGCATGTACCAGCATGATCCAGCTGTGCGGGCACATCGAAAAGGCAGCGACGGAGCAGCTTCCATATAAGGAATTGCCGGTTACGCAGGCGTCACTGGCATTCGTCGAGGCTGCGAGGTATCTGCACGATGGAATTCGCAGGCATCTCGGTCGCCTCGCCGTGATACGCCTGCTTACGAAGGAAGCGCTGCCGGAGCTCCAACGTGTGGCAGACAGGCTGGAAGCCAGCATCAAGAGCAACCGTCCCTTGGATGCGGACCGGCTGGCATGCGCGCTTCACGACCTGCTCACAGATCTGCACAGCCTGATCTTCGACACGATAGCGTCGGAACAGCACATCATCGACTGTTGCAACGGCAGCGCCGTTATTGAGAATATCTTGCACAGTGTTGGCATGGATCAGTGGCAGACGCACGGTGCCGAGCTGGCGTTGCTCATGCAGAACAAATGGTCAAAAGAGCGGTTCGGCCCCGACCGACCCGTTGTGCCACCAACCACGCCATCGCAAGCCACGGAGTCCTCGAATGTGCCTCTCCCAGAGGACTTCGCCGAACCGCCCGAGCCAGTGGCTCCACGGACGGCAGCAAAGTCGTCTGCTCAATCCCAGCAAGATCTGGAAGAACAGGACGATGCTGACGAGGAGGCTCTATCGGACGATGACGGTTTTGACGAAGCTGACATCGCCAGTGATGAAGATCGAGACGATCAGGACGGGTGAGCGGGCACCGCACGCCCAGACGCGGTTGACGTTCTCTGCGAGGGACGCACCGAGTCGACGTCTGGCCAGGATGCTCCTCCGATGGCACCTACTCCTGTCGCTGCCGGGCGTTGGCCCGCACCGGCTTCTTTGTCTCAGCCTCTCGCTGCGCAACCGGAGTGCTCGAACTCTCCGGTTGCGGTTCGATCACTGCGCGCGGTTCGCGCAACCCCGCAGGGCCGCCGTTTTCGTCAATGAACGTGATGCCCTGCTGCTCGAACGCCTGCCGAATCATCACCAGGTTGTTGCGCAGCGGCGAGCGTTTTCCCTGCTCGAAGTCGGCGATGGTCATGCGGTTCACGCCGGCCTCGGTCGCAAGCTGTTCTTGGGACCACTCCAGGACCGCACGGGCACCGCGGCATTGACCGGGCGTTATTATTTTCTTGCTCGACATATAGCAAATTGCTAGATCTGTAGCACTTCGTTAGGTCGCCGAACGGCGGCGGCCACTATGCCACAGGCTGCGGCTGGCTCCCAGAAATGGCAGGCCCCATCGCGCTGCCTAGATGCCAGAGGCATGCCCACTCTCGGCGCTGCGACAAACCCGTCGTTCAGCGCGTGTCCGGAGGACTGTCCATGCGTTTACGCCCCCCGCCTGCCTTGACCCTGCTTTGTGCAGTGCAGGGCTGCGAGCGGTTCGCCTTCACGGCGATTCTGCCGCTGTTCGTGCTCTACCTTCACCGTCGCCATGGATTCACGGAACCAACGGCGCTGCTTATCATCGGCCTGTTCACTGCGCTGTCCTACGCCAGCGGGCTGCCCGGCGGCATGCTGACGGATCGCAGGCTCGGTCCCCGAAGCGGACTGCTGATCGGTTCGGTGCTGCTAATGCTGGGATATGCCACGTTGGCTAGCGACCGAGCGACGCTCCTATGGCCGGCGTTGGGTCTGCTCGTCAGTGGTCACGGTCTGTTCCGTCCAAGTATGGCCACGCTGCTCGACGCGCTGTTTCCTGCCAACCACGCGCACCGGGAACGCGGTTTCCTTCTGCTGTACCTGGCCATCAACATCGCAGGCATCGCCGGTTCCCTGTGCGCCGAGCGAGTCGTCGTGGCGCAACGCTGGGATCGCCTATTTGCCATGGCGACGGTCACGCTGCTCATCGGAACCGGCTTGCTAGCGCTGACCGCGAGCTTCCTTCCGCAGTCGCGAGCGAATGCGCCCCATCGGATCGTCTCTGCCGCTTCAGCATCGCGCAACACGGAGAGGCGGCGCGCGGTGTGGCTCCTCTCTGCGCTTGCCATCGTCTTCTGGCTGACGGTGCTACAGGCTGGCGGTTCGCTTGCTTTGTTTGCCGACACGAACACTACGCGCAGCGTCACCGTCTTCGGACGGCGGTTCGCGGTGGGCCCAACCGATTTCGCGGCGTTGCATGGGCTGCTGGTCATCGCACTGCTACCGCTGCTTGTGTGGGGCTCCGCTTGGCTGCGTCGTCGCAACCGAGAACCGTCCACGTCCATCAAGATGGTCTGGGGCTATGTCGCGACCGCAGGGGGGTTCGCGCTGCTGGCTGCTGCGGGCCTGTCCGGCGATGAATCTGCGCGCGTCAGTCCCGCGTGGCTCACCGGCTGCTACATCCTTCTGTCGGTGGCAGAGGTGTTCCTGGCCCCGTTGAGCATGTCGCTGGTGACGCAGCTTGCGCCGCCCAATCGAGCCGGGCAGGCCATCGGCCTGTGGTTTGCGGCGGCGGCCGTCGGGAACGTCATCGCGGGCCTTCTCGGGTTGCTGTGGGGGCGTTTGCAGCATCACCAGTACTTCGCACTGCTCGCCCTGCTGTCGCTGGTCGCTGCGGCGGTTCTGCTCTCACGGCTGCGCCTTCTCGATGCCGCAACGGACAGCCGATCGGTGGGCTAACCCCGCATGATTCGGCGCTTTTCAGACGAAAGCGCCGCGTGATAAGATCACAATCCCGGTTTCTCTGATCAGCATCCCGGAGAGCCCCACAGGACTAGAGCAGCTCATGGCGAGACCCAAATCCCCCCCGCGTGTCTGTGGCCCTTACGAGGAACGAGGCGGCACGCGCTTTCGCATCCGCGTCATCGGCAACGGTACCGAGAAGAACCTGTACTTCCCGACGCGGGCCGAAGCCCTGGCCGCCAAGGACGACGCCGAGTGCGAGCTGCTCTCGCCCGCCACGTATGTAATCAGCGACCTGATCGTCGAGTTCGCCGAGGACAAGCAGAGCCAAGGTTCGTGCAAACCGGAGACTGCCGCCCACGAACTCGGTCGCCTGCAATTCTTCCTCGCCCGCCACCTCGACGAGGACATCCGCGACATCACCCCCAAGCGCGCCGAAGAAATCTACCGCACCGCAACTACCGTCATCTCCCCCAAGACCGGCAAGCCGCTCGAAGCCGCGTCGCATCGTTTCTACCTGAACCTGGCCAAGCGCTTCTTCGGCTGGGCAGAAAAGAAGGGCTATCTGCAAGCCAACGCATTCAAGGCCGTGCGTCCCGTCGGTCGTCCCAATGCCGGAAAGCCCCAGCTCCGCATCGATGAGGCCAACCGCTTCGTCGCCACCGCCCTCCAGATGTTCGATGAGGGTGGCGATGTGTTGGCGCTGGCCGCCGTCGTCGCCCTGCTCATGGGCATGCGCGCCAGCGAAGTCCTCAAGCGCCGCGTCCGCGACGTCGACTGCGGCGGCAAGGTCCTGTGGATCGACGGCGGCAAGACCCGCAACGCCCGCCGCCACCTC
>Ga0209174_10002921_pt1 | contig 11017 bp, 8 predicted proteins | sample JI91814BDNA_FD_187505 | JGI IMG/M metagenome (GOLD analysis project Ga0209174, IMG submission 187505) | Wastewater effluent complex algal communities from Wisconsin, to seasonally profile nutrient transformation and Carbon sequestration -... | ecosystem: Engineered > WWTP > Effluent > Algae...
GAACTAAACCAGGGAGAAGATACCAATTTGTAGATATAAATTCTACTTTATTCTGAGACCTACCAATTTTAAAAATTACTTGGACACCCCAGAGGGTAACAACGAACATATCAAACAAAAAGGAAGCACCCGAAAATACTTTTGGTAAAAATGCTTCGTAAGAATTTAAAAATAAAACAAAAACTAAATCTAGAAAAAGAATAATATGTAAAAAATATTCCCGCTTGGATATAGGAATGTAAGGTCCCCAGGGGTGGAGTTTTTCAATTAATACACGTAGAGATGATTTCATAGGTTAGGCGTAGGTTATAACATCCCGTTTTTTTTTCCACAATATAATTATTTAATTTCATCAGGATTTTTGAAGAATTGATATTTTTCATCTGGAATATTTTGAAAAACAGACTTTATTCTTGAATCTAAGTTTTCCTCGTAGGCATTTCGTATGTAAATCTTTGTTATCCGCTCCGGATATTTTACTGCTAGCTTTGCATAAGCCTCTGGATCCTTCTCTCCCGAATCTCCAACTAAAATAAATTTAACCTTTTTCCATTCTTCGATAATAGGTGCTATTGTTTCTGTTTTGTAAATTTCAGGTTTCTCAAAGAGGTTAAAAAAATCGGAGTCTTTTAACCTAAAGTATTTCATAAAATAAAGTGCCGGCGGAAATTTTTCTTTAGAGAAAAAATCATTTAAAACTGAATACATCTGCCAGGGACTAGCGCTCACAAATAAAAAGCAATCTACCTTTGACGCGCCAAGTTTAGAGTATAATTCCTGCATTCCTGTAACTACTTTAAATGGGTTTACAAAACTATTTTGAATTAATATTTTTTTATTTCGAACATCACTAATTTTAATAGTGTCATCAATATCAGAAACAAGGCAAGTAGAATTTTCATGGATAATATAAACTATCCCCCTGTAAGTTTTATTGTTTTGTTTTGATGAATTTACAATAATTTCAAATTTATTATCAGCTAATTCTTTATTGCTAATTTTAGAGGACGGAATTTTTAAATTGGTAGTCGAATGTCCATTAGCCTCAGTCTGATTTAATTCGTATCGATCTCCTAAAATAGTTACGGAGATTTTTTTATTACGCTTGTTATCAACTAAAAAAGCCCGTATTCTTTCTTCAAAAATTTTTGCATTATCCTCACTGGAAATTGCGAACTGTCCCTTTAGATTTTCTATTAGAAATTTTCTTTTTTGTGAATCTTCCTTCTTTTTAAAAGCCTGGATATGCAGTTTTAGTGAATATTCTTTTAGACTAGAATCTAAATATATATAACCGGGATAAACTATCACATCCTCATCTTCTTTTAAATCGGAACCAAATAGAGGAAAAATTAAACTCATTATAAAAAAACCAATGTATAACCTTACAGACTTCATTACACCTTTCTATTATAGGAACCCAAATAGAAAACAATATTTTTTTATTCAGAAAATTGAGGGATAAATTTATTTTTACCCGTTGTCTTTGCAATGTAAAGAGATTGATCGGCTTCTTCTATGACATCAAGCGGCGAATTGTTATTAGACGGAATGCAACAGGAAATTCCAATGCTGATCGTTACCCTACCATAATTCATATTTTGATTGTGTTCAATATTTAAATCATAGACAGCAGCTTGCATGCGAGAAGCCACTAACTTGGCACCTTCAATAGAAGTATCATGGAGGATAACAATAAATTCTTCTCCACCGAATCGCGCTATAAAGTCAAAGTCAGTTCTTATTTCCTGAGAAAGCGTATTGGCAATTTTCTTTAGACATTCATCGCCTGCCAAATGTCCATACAAATCATTGTAGAGTTTAAAAGAATCTACATCGATTAAAATAATTGAAATAAAGTATTTTCTCCTAAGTCCTCGATTCCATTCCATTCTTAAAACAGACTCAAATTTTCTTCTATTTCCAATTTGAGTCAAATGATCCGTTTCTCCAATTAGTTGTAATTGCTTATTCGTATCATCTAATATTTTTTGAGTTCTAAATGATTCGTTATAAAAATAAAAGATAAAACTTAAAACAGCAATGAATGCTCCAGAAATAGTAGGAATATGAAAATAAAATTTAATTATATCTTTTGAAGATAAATACGGTTGAAAGTATTCTGCGGCAAATGGATAACACATCCCGAGAAAAATAGAAAAAAGACAGGCTGTGATTATTTTTCTGTATTCTTCCGGTTGATAGAAAAATAACGGGGCAATGACAGATGCATAAAAATAATGATGGATACCACTATCAGCACCTAATACAAGCGCAATTGCTAAAATTTGAAGATTTCCGAGAATAAGGAGTATTACCCTCGAAATAGAAAAGTTTCCATTCCCATTGATAAAATAAATGCCAGCATATAATAAGATTGCAATTGTATCAATGACAGTTGCGATATAGAGTCCTAAGAAATAGGTCAAAAACACATAGGGTATAGTCAATACAGCAACAAAAATCGACACTTTATTAATAAGTCGAATACCTTGATTTGTCCAGGGACTATTTAGGGTATTAGTTCCTCTATTTATTATTTTTTCAAAATAAATTTTAATAAGTTTCATATTGCGGGTAGTAATTATACGAAAAGAATTCTAAAAAGCGTTAATATCAATACTATAGTGATTCTAATTAGTCAATGTAAAAATATTCAATAACTACTTTTTATTTTCGATATCCTTTAATATTTTTGAAAGAATATATTCTGTCATACTTGCGGCTAATTCATGTTCTCCCATAAAAATTTTTCCAACCTGTTCATTTTGTAAAAGTTCCGTTTCTTCTTCGCTATGCGTTCTCACTACAGTTTCGATATTTGGATTTAGGGCTTTAGCTGTTTCTATCATTTGCCTTACTAAAAAAGTGTCGGGAGTAGCTATGACTAGAGTATGAGCGCGGGCAATATGAGCTTGAATCAAAACTGCCGGCTCCGAAGCATCACCGCATACTGCTGCTATGCCGCTCTTTCGAAGACTCTCTACAATTTCCCTATTTTGTTCAGCAATTACATGTTTTATTTTTGCTTGTAAGAGTGCATTTCCAATTCTTTTACCTACTCTTCCATAGCCTACGAGAACAACATGTCCTGTTAAATGCTCTGAATCAAATGTTAGGGGTAATTCTGCTAGAGGATCATCATTTTGCTCAAATAACCTTGCAATTTTAGAACGAGAACGAATTAAAACTTGAACAGGCTCTATTGTTTTAAAAATAATTGAATTGAGCGCGATAGAAATTAAAGATCCCGCTAGAATTAAATTTTGACCTTCGACAGATAATATTTTTAAAGAGACTCCAAGACCGGCAAGTATAAAGGAAAATTCTCCGATTTGAGCAAGACCTGCTGATACAGTAAGAGCAGTATTCAGGGGATAACCAAATCTAAGTATAAGAAAAAAAACAACTAGAGATTTTACAAAAACAATCAAAACAACTACAATTAATACCTTTAATGGCGCATCGATTAGAATTCTAGGTTCAAATAACATTCCAACAGAAACAAAAAACAATACCGAAAAAGCATCTCTTAGTGGCAAAGATTCGTTTGCCGCTCGATAGCTTAAATCTGATTCCTGCAATACAACACCTGCAAAAAAAGCACCAAGGGCAAAAGATACTCCAAATAAAGCTGCAGATCCATAGGCGATTCCGACTGCAGCTGCAATTATGCATAATGTAAATAATTCTCTAGATCCAGTTCTAGCCACTTGCCAGAGAAGCCAGGGAAATACTCTCTTACCAACAACTAGCATAAGTAAAATAAAAACAGTTACTTTTCCGAGAGTAATACCAAGAGTAGAATAAACAGACAAATTCTGATTAGCCACAACTGCATTTCCAGAAAGCCAACCGGAAAGGGGAGGAATTAAAACTAAAACCAATACAGTTGCTAAATCTTCTACTACTACCCAACCAACGGCAATTCGACCATTGACGGATTCAAGTAGTCCTCTGCTTTCTAAGGCTTTGAGAAGAACAACAGTACTTGCTACAGAAATAGAAATTCCAAAAACAAGTCCCTCTCCAAAATTCCATCCCCATGTCCTTGTTATTAGTATGGATAAAATAGTAACTAATATAATCCGAAGGTTTGCTCCTAAAATTGCGATGCGCCTAACAGCGAGTAAATCCTCTAGGGAAAAATGTAAACCAACGCCAAACATTAAAAGCATGACACCAATCTCCGCAAGCTGACTCGATAGTCCAATATCAGCTACATATCCTGGAGTTGCCGGTCCGGAAACAATTCCTGCAATAATATAGCCAACTAAAGCAGGCAATTTTAATTTTGTTGCTATAAATCCTAGAATTAATGCAAAAACAAGGCTAACAGCAACTGTCGTAATAAGACTTAAATTATGAGGCATATTTGTATAACTAATAGACTCATTTTAAAATAGAATTAAAAAAAAATGCAAAAAATATTTTAAACAAAACTTTCTAATAACTCGCGGGAATTCTTAGATAGGTCAGGCATATCTAGAAGCCTTTTAATTTCTTTTTGTGCAATTGTCTTAATTTCGTCCGGGAACTTTTTAACAAAGTTAAAACTATTACAAAGTCTTGCCGCAACTTGAGGATTGATCTTATCAATTCGTTTAATTTCATCGCAGAGCCAGTTGTATGTTATTTCTTTTTCTCTTTGCATAACAAAATGATTTCTACCGAGAACAGAATGGAGAGAATAAATATTATTTGGATTCTCGGGATTAAAGGGAGGAGTTGAAACTATTTTTTTTACATTCTCGAAAGTTTTACTAATGCGAGAAGAAGCCTGCACTTGCAGCCATTTATTGAATACAACCGCATCTTCTTTCCACCTGTTAAAGAACTCACTGAGTGCTCTATGCTTTTCTTCACTATCTGTCTGACAAAGAGCGACTAACGCATTTAATTTGTCAGTCATATTCTTTGCCGAATTGAATTGTTCATACGCAATGGAAATTGAATTAGGATGATTTGCTTCTACTAAATACATTAATAGATGATTTTTTAAAGCTCTATCTCCTTCTGATTCTTTTTTATGGTGATGATGGTATAATTCAAGAACGGTAGATTCATACTTTAGAACAAAAGAGATAGATATACTATGATTAGCCGCTTCGAATGCTTTTGCATCTAAAATTTCTTCTTCCTGGGCTAATATATCATCTCCGGGTAAACTAAGCATTAATGACTTAAACTGTGGATCTATCTTTTTATCCTGAAGGATATAGCCCATAGCCTCGATAATTTCTTGTTTGGGTCTAAGTTCTTTTTTGTTTTTATAATCTGCTATTAGTCTTTTTAATTCCTGTAGAAGCATTTTAAAACAGGCTTCTCTTCGATTAAAAGAATCGGAATCAAATTTAATCAAATGTAAAAGCTCAGCCTGTGTTGCATTCCAATGGAGTTTAATGGGCGCGGAAAATTCTCGATTTAAGGATAACACCGGTTTGTCTTTGATATCCGTAAACACAAAAGTCTCTTCCATCTTTTTAAAATGGATGAGTGCTTTTTTGTCTGAATTATAAGAAATATCTTTTGAATTGAGTGGATAGTCTTTTCCTTCTGGATCGAGTAAACCAATTAGAAGTGGAATATGAAATGCTTCTTTTTTTGGTTCTTTTTCTGTAGGCTTGCAATATTGTTTTAGTGTAAGGGTATACTCTTTCTTATCCGCATCGTAGTTTTCAATTACAGTGACTTCGGGAGTTCCCGATTGGCTATACCATAATTTAAACTGGGTAAAATCAACTTGATTTGGCTCTGCAATCGATTTGGCAAAATCAAGAATCGTTACAGCCTTGCCATCGTATTCTTTAAAATACAAATCCATGCCTTTGCGAAAACCTTCTTTGCCAACGATGGTATACATCATTCGAATTACCTCGGCACCTTTTTCGTAAATAGTAGAAGTATAAAAATTATCTACAGACAAACAACTCTCCGGTCTGACAGGATGTGCGTTAGGTCCTGCATCTTCTGAAAATTGTCCTGCACGAAGTCCATCTACATCTTTAATTCTTTCTACTGCCCTCGAATGCAAATCAGAAGTAAACTCCTGGTCTCTAAACACTGTTAGCCCCTCTTTTAGAGAAAGCTCAAACCAATTTCTACAGGTGACTCGATTTCCAGTCCAATTGTGAAAGTATTCATGGGCGACAACAGATTCGATTCGCATAAAGTCATTGTCTGTGGCAGATTCGGGATCGGCTAATACCAAACGGGAATTAAAAATATTGAGTCCTTTATTTTCCATCGCACCCATATTAAAATCATCGATTGAGACAATCATGTATTGATTCAAATCATACTCAAGTCCAAATCTTTCTTCATCCCACTTCATAGCTTTTTGTAAAGACAATAGCGCATGAAAGCATCTATCCTGTTTTCCGTGCGAGGCATAGACTTCTAGTTTTACTTCTTTCCCTGACTTTGTAATAAAACTTCCTTCGACTACACCTAAGTCTCCGGCGACTAACGCAAATAAATAGCTCGGTTTTTTAAAAGGATCTTTCCAAACAGCAACGTGTCTTCCATGCCCGATTTGTTTTTTAGAAATTAAATCTCCATTGGAAAGTAAAACCGGATACTTCTTCTTATCCGCTTCAATCGATACAGTATAACTTGTCATAACATCCGGTCGATCTAAGAAGTAAGTAATATTTCTAAATCCTTCGGCTTCACACTGAGTAGCAAAAATTCCATTTGATAAATAAAGTCCTTCACAGGCTTTGTTTTCTTCGGGATTAATTTCAACGGTTGTTTCGAGAGTAAAAAAATCGGGAACAGATCGAATGGTGAGAGAATCTTCTGTTACAAAGTATTCTGAGGCTTGTAACTCTTTGCCGTCAATACGAATGCTTAGAAGCTTTAAGCCTTCTCCATTTAAGACTAGTGGAACCTCTTCTAATTTTTCTATTGATTGTTTAGCTTTCACCTGTGTTTCTTTTTCATGCAGGTTAAAATATAAATCGATACTATGCACTTTAAAAGAAGGAGCCTTATAGTCTTTAAGAAAAATTCGTTTTGGTTGGTTCGTATTCGTAGTCATTGAAACCTCTTTTTATACAGGAAAAATATTATTTCCTATCCCATACCAATACAACTAAGCAAAGCAAGTTTCCAAGTCAAGTTGTATTCTAATACGAGGTTAATACCAATCATCCCTAAGTTGTCTATAACTCAAGTCTACTATCAAAGATACTATCAAGTTTACTGTTAAACATACTCTTAAATTTTTTTGAGTATGTATGAGAGTATCTTTGATAGTAGACTTGATAGTATATTAGGTAAAACGGGAAGTAAAAATAAGAAACTGGTTAATACAAATGAACACCCTTTTCAGCTATCGGACGGCAGGGACTAGTGTTGGGCTTAGTTATGACTGTCGGCTTTTTCTTAGCAGGAATGATTTTTTTATCGGTGTTCATCGGTGGTAATCTTTTTCCCCACTAACCCACCGACTCCACCGGCGATCATACAAGTAAAAATAATCGTATAAGGAATTAACTGTGATTCAAAATTTTTAGGGAGGACGGTATAGGTAATTATAACACCGATGGTTCCACCGAGTAGAGTAAACAAATAACAGCGTTTAAAATACTTCCACGATTTGTATTTAATATAAAAATACGAATAGCAGATAAGACTAATTATCCCCGTAGAGAAAATAAACGATAAAAAAATGGCAAATATCGCCGCAATTAACAAACCAAAAACTTGAGTCATAATTTTCTTCCTTTTTTATACTGTCACCTCGAACTGCATCATCGTGAGAGGTCTACCTTACAAACAAAATATAAGATAAGCCTAATAGTATCTTTGCAAAATAGATTTCTCACACTTCGCACAAACTGATGTGCTCGGTTCGAAATGACAGAATTACTCTTCACTTGACAACCAAGTAATTTTTAATTTTACAGTAATACTATGCAAGAAGAAAAATCACAAAAACTCTGGGGCGGGAGATTTGAAACAAAAGCCGCTTCTATCATGGAAAGAATCGGGGAATCGGTTAGTTTTGACAAAAGACTTTATAAGCAAGACATCGTTGGAAGCATAGCACATGCAAAGAACTTATTAAAAATTGGAATTCTTACTCAGGAAGAATTTGATAGCATTCTAACTGGGCTCTTACAAATCAATACAGAAATCGAAATGGGACAATTCCATTTCACCACTGAGCTTGAAGATATTCATATGCATATTGAACATCGCCTAACGCATTTAATCGGTCAGGCTGGAAAGAAGTTACACACCGGGCGCTCAAGAAACGACCAGGTCGCTCAAGACGTCAGGCTTTTTATTCGAGATGAAACACACGAAATCTTAGACTCACTTTTACGCCTACTCGACGTTATCCTTAATAAAGCAAAAGACAACCAGGAGCTTGTAATGCCAGGCTATACACATTTGCAAGTGGCACAACCAATCCGCACATCTCACTACTTACTCGCCTACTTCTGGGCTTTTGAACGGGACTTTAAACAATTACAACATACACTGGAAGTAAATGATATTTTAGTTTTGGGCTCGGGTGCGCTTGCGGGTGTAAATTATAATACGGATAGAGAACTCATTCGAGGCGAATTAGAATTACCCGCTATGAGCGAAAATTCAATTGACGCTGTTTCCCAGAGAGATCATATCTTAAACTTTTTATTTGCAGCTTCCCTTATACTAGTTCATGCCTCAAGACTCTGTGAGGAAATTATTATTTATTCCTCTGTTGAATTTGGTTTTATTTCTCTTCCTGATTCTCTAACAACTGGCTCTTCTATTATGCCTCAGAAAAAAAATCCAGACATTGCAGAATTAATCCGTGGAAAATCAGCGAGAGTAATTTCCAATTTAAATCATATGCTGATTTTACTTAAAGGTCTACCCCTTGCCTATAACCGCGATTTACAAGAAGATAAGATTTCTCTTTTTGATTCTGTTGACCAGGTGAAAATTTCTATCGAGGGGATAACAGAGATGATTCGCGAAATGATATTTCATCCCGAAAAAATGCAGGCATCTCTACATCGTGGTTTTGCGACAGCGACAGACTTAGCAGACTATTTAGTGAATGATAAAAAAATTCCATTTCGTGAAGCTCACGAGCATGTAGGAAAGCTAGTTTCTCTTTGTGTCCAAAGAAATAGAACCCTCGCAGATATTGAGGAATCAGACCGTGCTTCAGTGAGTGAACATTTTGTAGGAGAAGGATATTTTGCTGCAATTTCTCTTCCCAATTCCACCGAAAAAAAGAATGTCTACGGTGGAACAGCATCAGGGCGCCAAAAAGAGCAAATAAAAAAGGCAGAAAATTCGCTTGCTAACCTACGCCAAAGTTTACAGGCTGAAAAATAACTAACGAAAACTTCGAGGTATTCATGAATTTTTTAAAATTAGGACTAATCTTCTTTATCTCTTCCCAAATCCTTTTTTGTAAAGATAAATCTTTTCAAAAACCTTTGTATAAGCCAGCTGACTACACAAAAGTCGATGTAGTGGTTCGAAAAAAAGAAGATACAACTCTCCCTCTTCCTGACAAAAAAGCAATCTTTGCCGTCATTGATACGAATAAAGGAAATTTACTTCTCGAACTCTACCATGAAAATGCTCCCTTAACAGTTCAAAATTTTATAGACCTAGCACAAGGGGAAAAAGAAATCACAGGTCCTACAGGAAAAGTAAAAAAGCCATTTTATAACGGACTAACGTTTCATCGTGTAATCTCCGGGTTCATGATCCAGGGTGGTTGTCCAAATGGTGATGGAACAGGTGGACCGGGTTATACATTTGATGATGAAATCAATGGAGTTTCTCTTGGACTTGATAAGATAAAAGTTAAAGATGCACCTAGTTATGGAAGAATGCTTCAAAAAGCAGTGATTGTTGGAATGGGAATTAAAAGCCAACAGGAATTAGAAAGTAGAATCACAGAAGCAGAAGAAAATTTAAAAGCAGCAAGTGAAATGAGCGTCTTAGAGGTATTAGCCCGCAATGGTTACAAATACAACGAAGTCATCACAAGTAAAAAAGCACTCAAGGGCGCTCTCGCAATGGCAAACTCGGGTCCAAACACAAACGGCTCTCAATTCTTTATCAATGAAGTGGCAACGCCTCATCTTGACGGATTACACACAGTATTCGGTCAATTGCTTCCTGTGAGCGACTTGGTATTTAGCCAAATCATAAAAGATGGAAACTCAAAAACTACAATCAACAAAATCGTAATCATTGATAAAAGAGAAGGAAAGTAAAATGACAGAAGTGCAGAATAAGGAAGAAGCTTATATCGAGGCGATGACTCTCATTGCCACTCTGAGCCAGAATGATTCAGTCAGCGCAGTCTTAGATAAAATTTCAAAAATTCCAGAAGACCTAACGCATAAAGATGCCATTTTAGTTGAGTTAGATAAAAATAGAATCTTTCCTGAATCGTTTATGAAAATTATTACCTTTCTAATTTTTATTCTAAGCGAGAGATCGGATATCAACAAACTCTACGAAGAGTCAATGGAAAGATACGAGACCATAAATAAGCTCACAGCCAAGGGAAGACCAACCGAGGATGAAGCTAAGATCAAGAAAACTCTCACGGACTTTATCTTAAAGATTGAATCCTTCTATGAAGCCCACGATAAGGCAGGGGATGCCGCAATCAAAGAACTCAATCGCCATATGACTGAATTAAACATCAAACACAATATCGATAGAGAAATTTTGCATTACAAAATTTCTCCCCGTTCTTTTGCACAAATCCAACCTCATTTGATTTCGCTACTTGATGTTTATTTCAATTATAAAAAGAATAAAGGAATTTTAAAAAGATTGATTAAAATTTCGAACTATATTATCGAAGATGCTGTAAAAAAAGCCTAGAAAAATGGATTTTTTAGTTAGATTCAGGGAATTTAGCCGATTCTTAAACTGTATGCTAAAGCTTGTGCTAACTTTTTTTCTATGTCTACTTCCAGTCTACTCCTATCCAGACATGGATGCGCGTGGAAATTTCACGGAAAACTTTTTTGGTCTG
>Ga0209174_10002922_pt1 | contig 11017 bp, 14 predicted proteins | sample JI91814BDNA_FD_187505 | JGI IMG/M metagenome (GOLD analysis project Ga0209174, IMG submission 187505) | Wastewater effluent complex algal communities from Wisconsin, to seasonally profile nutrient transformation and Carbon sequestration -... | ecosystem: Engineered > WWTP > Effluent > Algae...
CTCGCCTACTTCGAACGACCCGGCACCAGCAACGGGCCGACCGAGGCGCTCAACGGACGGCTCGAACACCTGCGCGGCTCCGCACTCGGGTTCCGCAACCTGACCAACTACATCGCCCGAAGCCTGCTCGAGACCGGCGGCTTCAGACCCCAACTCCTACACCCCCGATTGGGATGAGCCCGTCAAGGCCCTGATGAACGACTACGTCGACACGCCACGCGGATACCTGGGTCACGTCGGGTCGGTCACCGTCGTCACTCACAACGTGCTGACGTCCGGCCTGCTGCCCAAGAACATGGGCTGGAGCGACGACGGGTACCGGGACACCACCGGGCTCCTTCCAGGCACCAACCCGTTCTGGATCCCGAGCAGCTGGTCGCGCCAGGACATGTTCACCGTGCAGGAGTCCATCGGCAAGCGTCGCCTGCCCGACTACCTCAAGGCCGCGGACCCCACGGCGAAGACCTTCGCCGTCAGCCCCAAGGGCTACGCGGCGTGGGCGTTCGGTGGGCCGACCGCCGACTCGATCATCACGTTCGGGTCGAACACCAGCTGCGGCGACACGAACCGTCGCGGTCCGTCCGGTGTCAACGTGCCCGCCTACATCGCGCAGCCGTGCGGCCGGTACTACGTCAAGCGCTCCTCCAGCCTCACCTACGACACCCACCAGTGGCCGGCCAGCCTCTACCCGCTCGACGGCAACCGGTACACCACCGGCAAGGAGGACGACCACCTCGGCGGTGACATCTGGGCCACCGACATCGCGTTGGACATCATGGACAACGAGAACTGGAACGGCATCTTCCTCACGCTGCCCGACGTCGACAAGAACGCACACATGTGGGGCGGAGTCGATGACGACGAGGGTGCCGGGCTGCTCGACCCCGACCCGATGACGCACATGAAGTTCGCCGCGAAGACCGCGGACGAGCAGGTGGGCCGGGTCATGGACAAGCTGCGGGCCGACGGCGAGCTCGACGACACGCTCGTCGTGCTGACCGCCGACCACGGCTCCGTTCCGGGGCGCGACTTCCTGGGTACGCAGAACCCCGAACTGAACTACGGGTACTACAACTGGTACTACGGCGAGGCCGCCAACGACGCCCCGTACCTGAAGCCGCAGGACGCGCTCAAGCCCCTCACCGACACCGACAACGTGGGCCTGAGCTACAGCGACTCGATGCTGCGGGCCTGGCTGAAGGACACCTCCCCCGCGAAGGTGAGCGAGGCGGCATCCATCATGGCGGGGATGCCGGGTGTCTCGGCCGTGTGGACCCGTGCCGGCGACCGCTACACCCGGGTCTCCCCCGTGCGGTACGACCGGATGACCAACCCCGGGGAGAAGGCATGGTTCGTCCAGCACGCGCAGGAGCTCGTCGACACCGAGGCCGCGGCCTACGGGCCCGAGGTCATCGCCACCCTGGTCGACGACACGACGTACTCGGTGGCCGGTGACCACGGCGGGATCCAGCGTCGCAGCCAGCAGATCCCGATCGTCTTCGCCGGGGCCGACCTGTCACGCACCGACCTGCAGGCGCCGGTGCGCTCGGTCGACGTCATGCCGATGCTGCTCAAGCACATGGGCATCGCCGTCGACCCGGGGCTGGACGGCGTCGGCTACACCCTCCCGACCCGCCCGTCCCGGGGCCGCTGAGGGCGTCAGGCAACGGCGGTCAGTGTGTGCACGAGTGGCTCACCAGGAGCCCGACACCCGCGAGGATCATCGCGACCCCGGCGACCAGGGCGACGCCGCGTTGCAGGTGCGGCCGCTGGGCCAGGGTGCGCTGCACCGTGAAACCCATCGCCGCGTAGACCAGACCGGCCAGCACGACCCAGACCACACCGAGCACGAGGAGCTGCACGGGCATCGGCCACGGCGCGCTCTGGCGGGTGAACTGCGGCAGGAACGCCAGGAAGAAGAGCAGCGACTTGGGGTTGAGGGCACTGACGGCGATCCCCCGCCGCAGGAACCCGTGCCCCGCGGTGGTGGGGCTCACGGGGGTGGGGCTCACGGGGGTGGGGCTCACGGCATCCGACGTGGGTGAAAGGTTCGGGGCGCCCACGGTGCGGGTGCTGCGCAGCGTCGCGACGCCGAGGTGGAGCAGGTAGGCACCGCCCACGAGGGTGAGGGCGACGAGGGCGGCGGGAACGGCATCCACGAGGGGGGCGACCCCGGCCGAGATGACCGCGGTTCGCCGTGCCTGCGGCGGGTGCGGCGCCTCGAGGAGCGCGGCGTCATCCTCGGGTACTCAGCACGCATCGACCCCGCGGCGGTGGGGCGGCAGTTCGTCGTGAACGTCGACTTCGAGCTGGCCGGACAGGGCAAGGGGTTGCTCCAGGAGTTCGAGCAGGCCCTGGCCTCGTACGACGAGGTCGTGCAGTGCCGGCGCATGTTAGGGCGCCCCGACTACCAGGCCCTCGTCGCCGTGGCCGACCTCGAGACCTACGAGAGGTTCATGACCGAGGAGCTCATGGCGCTGCCGAACCTCGGGCGGCTCGAGTCGCGGTTCGTCATGAAGACGGTGAAGTCGGACCTCACCGTCTGAACCCGGATGCCGGTGCTTCCCGGGCGGACTGTCAGCGGCGCACGACTCTGAGACAGGCGCCTGCCTGGGCGGTCGATAATGAGACTGCTTCAGCGGGGGATTCTGAGACGGCCATCACGAGGTCAGCCTGCGCAGCTCGACGTCGACGTCTCCGCAGCTGCGCGGGGCACGGTCCTTACCGGACATGCCGATGAGCGCTAACTAGCTCTGTGCGCAAAGTTCTTTGCTCCGCCACTCAACCTTTTGAGGGCCTGCACAGTTAAGGGTGTGTACTCGCCGACGGCCGGCGACCATAGGGGAGGCGTTCGTGGGCAGCGATCGGGACCAGGAGTTCGTGGACTTCGTCCACGGCGCTTCGCCACGGCTGCTGAAGACCGCGTGGTTCATCTGCGGGGACCCGGTTCAGGCCGAAGAGCTCGTCCAAGCCGCGCTCGAGCGGGTGTACCTGCGATGGGGACATCTACGTGAGACCTCACCGTTGGCCTACACCCGCAAGATTCTGCTCAACCTGCACATCGACCAGCAACGCCGCTCTGCTCGCGAGGTGTCGATGGCCAGCCCCCCCGAGCGGTCGGCCACGGACGTCGGCCCCGAGGAGGGCGACTACGTGGTGCGGCTCCTGCGCCAACTACCACTTCGGGAACGACAGGTCGTCGTCCTTCGGTACTACGTCGGGATCTCCGAAGCCGAGACCGCCGACACCCTCAACGTCAGCACCGGCACCGTCAAATCCACGGCCTCACGCGGTCTGGCCAAGCTACGCGAACTGCACACACCAGAGGAGAACTCCCATGCCCGCTGACTTCACCGATCTCCTCGAGAACGTCTCAGCACCGCCGATGCACGTCGACGCCGAAACGGTCTTGACCCGTGGCCGGCGTCGTCGCCTCCGCCGCCGCCTCTATGGCACCGCAACGGTACTGGCGGCCGCCGCACTGGTTGCGCCTGTGGCCGCCGCACTTCGCGCGGATCCCGCGCCGCCTGCGGTCCCGGCGGTCTCGCCACCGGTGGACTGCGCGTCCGCCGGTCAGGCGCCAAGCCCGACGGGACTGTGGCTGGACAGTGGACCAGCTACCGCCACGCGGACCCTGCGGGTTCGGGTCTACAACGACGCCTGCCAGGGCCTGAGTGTCGCGGTGGCTCGCGGATCGGCAAGCAGTGTGTCGATGGCTGATGTCGCGGGCCGACCGCTGGACGCCTTCTGGGTCGTTGAGGCCAACGGCGGCGGTCTCGACAAGTTCGGGAAGGCACTGCCCGTTAAGACGACCGCGGTGGCCCTTCTCCCCAACGGGCAGCGGGTCTGCGGCATCGGAGCCGCACCCGGGGCTGGTGCACCGGAAGGGCAGACTCCGTCTCTGAGCGAGCCAATCACCGCGGCAGCCGGAGACGACTGGCGGGCAACGTTCGCCGCCATCTCCGGCATCGGCGACCCGCAGCGAACTGCAGTCCTCACAATCTGTGAAGGTGGCCGCGTCGTCGAGCCCAGCCTCCGCCCCCTTAACGCGATCCCAGAGCCCACGCCGACATCTGCCGGATAACGCGCCCACCGCCGGGTAAAACGCCCTCATTTGCCGCGGATGGGGCGGTCGATCCTGCCGAATAGCGGGCGGCGTAGGACTTTTGCCGACCCCACGGGCGCGGACGGCGCCATACCTATCAGAGCGGGGGTCCGCCGGGCAGGGATCCTCCGAAGGAGGGATTGCCCCTCTCTTCGTAGGACTTCTTCTCCCGGCCGCACCGGGAGCACTGGTCGAACCCGCCCCCGGGGCCGCTCGTCCCCGGGTTGATGTGGCGCTCCCAGCGGTGGTGGCCGACCAGACACAGAACGTGGCGCATGCTGCACCTCCATCATGACTAGGTCATCATCCTCCACCCGCCCACTCCGACAGGCAGTCCTCGGGTCGTCGGCGAGGGTCAATCACGGCGCTGGAACATGCCGCGACTCGAGCGGGTCAAAGAAAGCGTGGGTGGCCCCACGCTCGCCGTACTTCGGGCGAGCGATGGTCCCTGTCAGCGGTTGGCCAACAGCCGCCATGAGAGTCCGAACCCGGCGACTGCGGCCACGAGTGCACCGCCGGCCATGATCCATCCGGTGGCGGTCATGACACCAACCACGAGCGCTGCAACTCCTCCAGCGGTCCAGACAAGCCAGCCCCTTGCGCTGAGCTCACGCGTTGCAGTACGTCCCTCGGTCATGGCCGCAGTCAACACCGTGCGAGGTGAGGCCGTCCACGAACACGGACGTTGGTTCGAACCCTGGCCCGTTCGTGCCACCGAAGGCGATGTCCTCGTTGAGGTTGCGCGAAGGTATTCGTATGGTGAATAGTTATAAGTATGACCACTGGGCATGTGCTGCTGGGGTTGCTGTCGAGGGGGCAGCAGCACGGCTACGACCTCAAACGGCAGCACGATTCCCTGTTTCCTGCCGCGAAGGAGCTCGCGTTCGGTCAGGTCTATGCCGCCCTGGGCCGACTGCGTGATCGTGGTTTGGTGGAGGAGGCGGCTCGCGAGCGGGTCGATGGGCCGGACCGCACGGCATACCGGATCACGCCGGCTGGCCGCGAGGAACTCGCCACGTGGCTGGCCAGAGTGGAGCCGTTGCCTGTGCGTGCGGCGAACCCGGTCGCGACGAAGGTGACCCTGCTGCTGCTCGCCGAGGGTGTTCAGCGCACCGTGGAGCACTTGGTGCGTGAGCGCTCGGCCCGCGTGGATCGGATGCGTGAGCTGACCGCGGCCAAGCACATGCCCGGGACCACGCTCCAGGAGGTCCTCGCGGCCGACCACGCCTTGGCGCACCTGGACGCCGACCTGCGCTGGATCGACTCGGCCCGCCGCCGGATCCACGACCTCGAGGGAGAGATCGCATGACCGAACCAGTGCTGAGCTGCCGTGGCGTCATTCACGACTACGACGAGACCCCGGCCCTGCTCGGGGTGGACCTCGACGTCCACGAGGGCGAGGTGGTCGCGATCACCGGGCCATCGGGGTCGGGCAAGTCGACCCTGCTCCTGTGCCTGGCCGGCGTCATCGTTCCTCGCGAGGGGTCAGTGCTCCTGGGCGGTGTCGACCTTCGCGCGGTGGGTGAGCGGAACCGTGCGGCCCTTCGACGCCAGTCGGTCGGGATCGTGTTCCAGTACGGCACGCTGGTGCCCGAGCTCACCGGTGAGGAGAACGTCGCGCTCCCACTGCTGCTGTCCGGACGGCCGCGCGCCGAAGCGCTGAAGACGGCCTCACAGTGGTTGGAACGGCTCGGCGTCGAGTCGGTAGCGCGTACGACGGCCAGCCGGATGAGCGGCGGGCAGCGCCAACGGGTCGCCCTCGCACGTGCACTGGTCGCCACACCTCGCGTGGTGCTCGCCGACGAACCCACGGGGGCGCTGGACTCGGTGGCTTCCGACCTCGTGGCCGGCGAGCTGGTCAGTGCGGCGCGCAATGCCGGCGCCGCCGTGGTCCTGGTCACCCATGACGCCCGGGTCGCGGCCTTCGCCGACCGCGAGGTACACCTGTGGGACGGACGGGTCGACGACACCGACCCCTCCATCGGCGCGGCAGCGGATCAGCAGGTGCTCCAGTGAGCGCCACCCTGGGATGGGCCGACGCCCTCTGGTTGGCCCGACGCCGCACACCGAACGACAGGCTGCGGTACTGGGGGTCCTTACTGTCCTCGGCCATCACGGCCGCGCTGCTGTGCACCGCGGCCGGGCTCCTCGCGCTGCAGCAGGGTTCGGTCATCAGCAGGATCCAAGTCGTCGCAGACGACGGAACCCGCGGTGGAGTGGCATTCGCAGTGCTGCTCGTCGCGCTCCCGGCACTCCACCTCACCGGCCAGACCTGGAAGCTGGGCTCGATCGAGCGCCGTGACCGCATGCGCCAACTGCGAGACGCCGGAGCCGGAACGGACCAGCTGAGGCGAGTTGCGGTGGCCGACACCGTCATCCCCGTCGCCGTTGGCGCCACCCTCGGAATGATCCTGCTCGGGCTCACCATCGCCGTGCTCAACATGAGCCGCCAGCCCGCACCGGGGTACCACGGGGTCGCACTTCCCGCCGGTGCGGTCGACATCAGCGCAGCAATGGCCGTCGTGCCCAACGTGGTGACCGCCAGCTGGTGGCCCCCGCTGCTCGCTGTCGGCTCGGTGACTGCGGGCGCCGCGGCCGCGGCCGCCCGATCCGTTCGACACCTCGACCACCCCTCGCACCGACGACCGTCCCTGGCCAGGTTCGTGGCCGGGCGGGTCGCACCAAGGACCGCCCGACCTGACCTGCTGCTCGCCCTGCGCCGCATCGCCGACGAGCCAAGGACCACCACCCGCCCGGCCCTGCTCCTTGGGCTGGCCGCAGTCGTCGCAACGGCATCCACCTGGTTGAACCGACAGGCCCGGTTCGTCATCGGCGAAGAACAGTGGACTGCGGATGACTACTACTCGCAGGCCTACAACCTCGTCTGGTTGGCCACCGCGGTCGGTATCGGCCTGTGCGCCCTCGGACTCGTGGTGGCCCTGTCCGATGCCGTAGTCCGCCGGCGCCGCACCGACGCCGCCGCCGTCGCGGCCGGGGTACCCGCGACCACGCTGCGTCGCGCGCTCACACTCCAGACCCTCCTGCCCGCCATTCCCGCCATCCTCCTCGGGCTCGCCATCGGCGGGGCGACCTCAGTGGCCTTCACCGGTAGGTCACGGGGCGACTGGCTCGGGGACCCAGCTGCCAACGGCCCTCTCATCCCCCTCCCGTGGGGGCTCTGGGCCATCTGGGGAGTCGCCCTGATCGTCGTGGCGACCCTGGCAGCACTCATCGCATCAACCGCTTTGACACGGACCACCCAACCCGACCAACTACGCGTGCCTGCCTGACACTCCATCGCGGGTGAGGACACGAATCGCGGGCAAAGCCTTCTGGCGTTGATGCATCCGGTAATCAACCGACGGTTTTACCGGATTTGCCGCATGTCTCGCGCTGTGGCGTCGCCTGACGGGCACGGGCCTACCCAAGGTTCAGGGATCGCAGGGCGCGCCAGCGGCTGGGTCTGTCACGACGCACAGACCAGCGCCAATTGGAATCTGCTGGGTCTGGCGGCGTCCGTCGATCGTGAACTCGACGACAAACGAGTCCGACGACCAGGTGCCCAACGCCTCTCCCTGGACGAGTACCACCACACCCAGTGGTTCCTCATCAGTTACGACGGCACCTGTAGGTGACTCGAGTTGCCATCCGCCGTTCCCGTCGACCCCGGACAGGTCGGCCTCGGTGATCGCACCAATGCCCCCGCTGTCCGTGAGGCGATAGACCTTCACGCCCAGGACGCGGCCGGCCTGCGCGCCAATCTGGTCGCCGACCACCGACAACGACACCAGCTTCGCTGTCACACCGGGGCCGGCCAGTTTGAGATCTCCGAGCCCGATGACAGCCGTAGCCCCAGGGGCGACCGACATGCCAGAACGAGCAAAGCCCTCCGGCATCACGAACGCTTGGCCTGGAGTGCCTGCGCCGCAGCCGGCGGTGATCAGAGCGATGCCTAGCATCGCGAACCTGCGCGTCCATGCCGCCACGGGCAGATCCTCGCCTATCGGCCAATGCGGCACCCGCAAAACGCACTCAACTGCCGCGCAGAGTGCGAACCGACTCGTTGTCCCGTCGTTCAACTCCTGAAGAAGAAGCCGCTGCGGTACGTCCACGTCCCGGAGAGGTCCTCAAGGCCAGAGCTTTCCAAGGACTCCTGCAGGTGGACCGTCATCAACCGCGCGGCGGCTTCCTGAGCGGAGACGGACGGGCCCCAGAGGTCCCGTGCCAGCTCGTCGCCCTCTGCCAGCAGCATGGACAAGTCACCCTCCGGCAGCACAAGAGTCAGGTGGTCACCGTGGTACTCGACAAGCACGTTCCGGGAACCCTGCGCCACCGGAGAGACCCGTGTGCCATCCATCCGCAACTTGGCGGCGAAGAGACTCACAAGATCGTCGACCGCAGTTGTCATTCAGACACACTGCCAGTTGGTGACGGGTGACGGAGTGCCTTCCGCACGTTCCGCAAGTGGGAAGCGCACCTTCGTCGCTTTCGACCGCTCGCCGGCAATTGTGGTGACGGCGAAGCCGAAGCACGACATGCTGTTGCACGTCTTCGACTGCACGTGGACGGCCTAGCGCAGGAGGTTGCATCTGATGGGCTTCTTCCCCGACCCGCCCCAGCCGGATCAGGAAGAGCCCGACGAGGGCTACCAGCCTGTGTGGTCCAATGCCCCCGAAGACGTCCTGCCCGGGGTGGTGCCCATGGAATTGGTCATCGCCCGGTCGGCGAGCACGGTCGTCATGCTCACCGCCATCCGCGCCTTCCCCGAGGGGTTGGCCATGAACCTGGCCATCCGCCTGCGTGGTCCCCTGGAGCGCCGGGACCTGCACTCTGAGGTGTTTGACGGCCCCTACCTCCACAGCATGGGCGAACAGTGGCAGTCCGAGCGATTGAAGTGGGGTTTCGAGTTCTCTGACGGTCGCCGGGCCACCAACGTCGATCCACCCGCTTGGGACACCGAGGACGAGCGCCCGTGGAAGGACAAGACATGGCGCCCGGATCGTCCCGTGCTCAACGGCCAGGGAGGCGGAGGCGGCGATCGCGCGATCGACCGTGACTACTGGTTGTGGCCCCTGCCGCCGCCTGGCCGCCTGCGGTTGGTCCTTCAGTGGCCTCAGCAAGGCATCGAGACCACCACTCACGACTTGGACGCGCAGCCGTTCCTTGACGCCGCCGCACGCTCCCAGCCGGTATGGGGCCCGGAGTAGACACGAGGCCGTATTGGGGGACGTGCGGGAGCTGACCAGCGTTGCGCTCGCCTCGTCCTTGCCGATGCCAAGTCTCGCCACGGTGAATGCTTCCGGTCATGCCGCATCTGTCACGATGCTGCGCTGGCGTCAATGAACCCAAGGAAACGCTTGCCAAGCTGCGTCGTGCTGTCTTGGTAGACGCCAGCCCCGGTCATCACCGCGTGGAGGTTCGGTTGTGCAAGCCCGGCCGCACTGAGATCACCGGCGAGAAGGTCGTACCAATCTCGCTTGCCCGAGAACTCAGGCAGCCTCTCAAGGGCGGCACTCCTGCCGGCGGCCATGTATTGCTCTGGTGCTATGCCCGCCCGCTCTAGCGCGCCCCCGGGGTCTGCGAGGAATGACAGCATCCGCAGGTGACCCGGCGAGAACTGGTCCACCAGCCGAAAGAAGCGCCGCTGTTCGTCGACGTCGGGTGCCTCAGGCCCGAACGAATGGAGCACTGCGTGCTGCAGAGCATCCAGCTTCTCCGCTTGATGGGTGGCTTGAGCTGCTCGTGTTGCGTGGATGACAGCGTCTAGAAACACCTCATCCTTGACCAACTCGTCCAAGGGCGGGGCAGCCCCTCGGTCTTGGAGATCCTCCACTGCGGAAGCAAGGTCGGCCAGCCATTCCTGAGCGCGCTGATTGTGCGCAAAGCCAACGGCGTAGGTAAAGGCCAAGGCCAGCGCCCCACCGACCACCGGGACCATATTGAGGACGCCTTCGGCGGCCACTTCGGATAGTTCGCGCTGGGCACTCTTCTGGGGTGGCTTCTTCATGGCGCTGACAGTAGAGGCTGCGTACGACAGCTTGACTTCATGCATGCCGCGTCGTGCTCGTCTCAAGCGTCCTGTCTTGCCGCGGAGAGGTAAGGCGCTCCTGCCGCTGATCGGGCCAGGGGGGAGTCAACCAGGAACCTGAAGCCGGCCTCGCCGAGTCGAGGCTGGGGGAAGGGTTCCTCCCAAAATCCGCCGCTGAAGTGGCCGATCTGTCCCACCTGTCCCGAACTCGCGAGTATTTCCCAAAATCGCTCCCCGCCGACAATGTCAGCGGCGCACGACTCTGAGACAGGTGCCTGCCTGGGCGGTCGATAATGAGACTGCTTCAGCGGGGGATTCTGAGACGGCCATCACGAGGTCAGCCTGCGCAGCTCGACGTCGACGTCTCCGCAGCTGCGCGGGGCACGGTCCTTACCGGACATGCCGAATGTCGGACGTTCCCAGGGTGCGCCGTCGGACATGCAAAGGCACCAAGGCCGCGCTCTGCTGAGCGTGGCGCCGACGGGTCTCGAGTCCTTTTGCACGTCCGGCGACGCACCCGTCCGGAACCGTCGCGTCTTCGGCCCGGGCCGGTCTGCTTGCTAGTCGCCGAACTCAGATCGGAAGGCCTGCGAATAGACGACTACCGTCCACACGATGACAACGATGAGGTAGAGGCCTGCGAGGGCCAGTAGGCCAAAGGAAACAGCGCTGTAGGCAACTGTGCCCATCCCTTTCGGCAGCAATGCAGGGACGAACATAGCCAACAACACTCCCACGCCACCCCAGATGATGAATCGCCAGAGTCGTCGGCTCTCACGTAGCCACCCTCGCTCGCGTGGCTTAGCCATTCTGTCCTCACTACTTCTAGGTCACCGGAGGCTCGACTGCCCCAAGGCCGACTCGATCTAGCGCCAGTCTTCGAC
>Ga0209174_10002923_pt1 | contig 11015 bp, 11 predicted proteins | sample JI91814BDNA_FD_187505 | JGI IMG/M metagenome (GOLD analysis project Ga0209174, IMG submission 187505) | Wastewater effluent complex algal communities from Wisconsin, to seasonally profile nutrient transformation and Carbon sequestration -... | ecosystem: Engineered > WWTP > Effluent > Algae...
AATGATGCTTTCGTCGAACGCGCAACGTCGAGCTCGTGAAGCGCTCTTCCTGCTCGTTCAAGGTCAGACTGCAGATCTTCGCCAAGCGTCGCTCGGCTATTTGACCGGCTAACTCCTCGCACCGCGCTTCGGCAGATAGTCGATGTTGATGGTTACCCCATCTGCGCGAGGGGCGTTGCACATCAGCCGTGACGGTGGTGGGATCCAGGCATGACAACTGCCTTGGTTACCGGACCAACCTCAGGACTCGGCCGACAGTTCGCGATCCAACTCGCGGCCGCAGGACACGATCTGATCCTCGTGTCGCGCGATGAAACCCGCCTCACCGAACTGGAGCTTGAACTTAACGACAGCTACGGAACTGAGTGCGAGATACTTCCCACCGATCTTTCTGATCGCCGTGCACTTCGGGTCATTGAGCAACGCGTTGCTGACCCGAACCGTCCGGTTGACTGGCTTGTAAACAACGCTGGATTTGGGCTGGTTGAACCCTTCCTCGCATCCGGAATTGAAGATGAGCAGCGCCTGCTTGACGTGCTGGTCACCGCGCCAATGCGGCTGACGCATGCAGCGTTGCCTGGAATGGTCGAGCGCGACTATGGACGAGTAATTGTGGTGTCGAGCTTCGCGAGTTGGGTGACCAGCGGGACGTATTCCGCGGCGAAGGCATGGGCCACTGTGTTCGTAGAGGGCCTCGCAAGTGAACTGTCCGACGTCGACGTGCACGCAACGGCGTTGTGTCCAGGGTTCGTTCGGACCGAGTTCCACGAGCGAGCGGAAATGGATGTCGCGGGCATTCCGAAGCAGCTGTGGCTTAACCCGGCCGATGTCGTATCCAAAGCGATCAAGGACTGTGACAAGGGCAACGTGCTCAGCGTTCCTGGAGTTCAGTACCAAGCGATGGCACCCATGCTCAGGCTTTCTCCCCGATCGCTAGTCCGGCGAATCTCAGCCATGGGTTCGATCGAACCCGAGAAGCCGTAGTCGGTGACGTTTCCGCAAACCCCCTTCGTGTTGGGGTTACCTGGCCGAAATTCCCGCAGGTAACCCCAACACGAAGGGGGTTTGCGCTGCGCTGCGCCTGCGATTGAGCCGGCGGGCCGGTCGGCCTCGCCCGGTCGCCTATGAGTCGGCGATGACCGTACGAAGTGCCACTGCAACGTCGTCGGTCTGCTCAACCGTCCAGCCACGCAGCTCGGCCTGGCGTGCAGACTCGCTGCTGGCCGCATCCGGGGTTGCGATGTAGGTGACCGGGGCATCGGGCCAGTCCGCTGCGCCCGGCTTCGGAATCGACCCGTCGACGACGACATAGCTGGCGACCGGCCGACGTGACGCCTTCTGTGAGAACCCGAGCGCGGCGAGCAGTTGCCCGGCCGCACCAAATGCAACCAGCATGATCGGCTTCTCGGGCTGTGCGGCAGTCAGCGTCATGGCGTTGTGTGCGACCCAGTGGGCGGTCGCATGCCGCAGATCGTCGCCTTCGGACGCGGGTGCATCGGGAACTACGTAGACCTTGATGCCGTGGGCGAGGAGGTCTGCTGCGATCTCACGCCGCTCCATGGTCGGGTCGCGATCCTCCGCGGAATCACCGGGAAGGTCCGCGCGCGGGAGCAGAACAACTGTGCCAATCGTCACGAACGCACACTCTGCCGCAGCGTGGTGTCAAACGGTTCGAACGACTCTCACTACCCTTGCGGCATGTCGGAATCCGTTCAATCCACCAAAGATGCCCTTCGCCAGCAGATCCTGGACAAAGCCGTCGTGTTCGGCAAGGTAATTCTGTCCAGCGGTCGCGAGGCTGACTACTACGTCGACTTGCGCCGCGTGACGCTTGATGCGCAGGCCGCGCCCCTCGTCGGTGCTGCACTGCTCGATGCCACTGCGGACCTTGACTACGAAGCTGTCGGCGGCTTGACGCTCGGTGCAGACCCGGTTGCCACGGCGATGATGCACGTGGCCGCCCAACGTGGCCGCCAGCTCGATTCGTTCGTCGTTCGCAAGGAGGGCAAGGCACACGGCCTGCAGCGCCGGATTGAAGGCCCGGATGTCGCAGGGCGCCGCGTGCTCGCCGTCGAAGACACGTCAACCACCGGTGGTTCCGTGCTGACAGCAGTGGAAGCACTGCGCGAGGCGGGTGCTGAGGTAGTGGCCGTGGCCGTCATCGTCGAACGAGGCGCACGGCCAAAGGTCACCGAAGCTGGCCTTCCGTACATCGCTGTCTACGAACTCGAAGACCTGGACCTCGCCTGATGCATCTGAGTCAGTTCGTTCAGCAACTTGCCCTGCTGGATTTCCTCAAGCCGGAGAACATCCTCAACTGGCTCGGCCCGTGGGCGCTGGTTGGAGTCGCCTTCATCATCTTCGCCGAGTGTGGACTTCTCATCGGCTTCTTCCTGCCCGGGGATTCACTGCTCTTTCTCACCGGACTGTTCGTCGCGCAGAACTTCATTAAGCAGCCGATTTGGCTCGTGACGCTGGTCCTGGTTGTGATGGCGGTGGTCGGAAACCTCTGTGGCTACTGGATAGGACGCCTCGCCGGGCCGAAACTGTTCGACAAACCGGATTCCCGCTTCTTCAAGAAGGAGTACGTCGACAAGACGCACGTGTTCTTTGAGAAGTACGGCGCGCGAGCAATCATTCTCGCCCGGTTCGTGCCGATTGTTCGGACGTTCATCACTGCGATCGCCGGTGTCGCGAAGATGGACTTCCGCAAGTATGCGATCTACTCAACGATCGGCGGCGTGCTGTGGGCCGGGATCATCACGCTGGCCGGCTACTACCTCGGCAACTTCACGATCATCAAGGACAACATTGAGATCGTGCTGATTCTGGTCGTGCTGATCAGCATCATTCCGATCATCATCGAGTACATCAAGCACCGCCGTGAGACGCCGGAGCAAGCACTCGACGAAATCGTTGAAGACGGTTCCTGAGCAACATTCGGTGGCTTTGGCGTCGTGAGTCGCCGATCTCACCGAATGCTTCGCTTCGGTCGCGAGGCCTAGGGAATCTGCCCGAATTCGTGACGCCGGATCCATGCATGCATCGCGATGCCTGCCGCTGCTGACGCGTTAATGGAGCGCGTTGAACCGAATTGGCTGATGTGCAGCATCACGTCGCACAGGGCCTGAGCCTCATCCGACATCCCTGGGCCTTCCTGCCCGAAGAACATGATGCATTCACGCGGCAGGTCGTAGGTCTCGATCGGTTTGCTGCCGGAGATGATGTCGATCCCCAGGACCGGCATTCCCGATTCGGCCGCCCACTCACCAAACGCCGCAACGCTCGGATGGTGCCGCACGTGCTGATAGCGGTCGGTGACCATGGCTCCTCGCCGGTTCCAGCGCTTCTCACCGACGATGTGGACCTCCGCGACGAGGAATGCGTTCGCCGTCCGCACGATCGACCCAAGGTTGAGATCCTTTTCCCAATTCTCAACGGCAAGGTGGATCGGATGCCGACGTCGATCGAGGTCCGCCCGAATCGCGTCCATCGACCAGTAGCGGTACTCGTCACCGACATTGCGACGGTCACCCTGTGCCAGTAATTCAGGGTCAAGGCGGGGATCTTCCGGCCAAGGTTCCGGATAAGGGCCCACCCCAACGAGTGGGGGTTTGGGTTCGGACACGCCCGCAGCCTACGTCGACACCACATTCGCCCTGACGCGCGCACGGATGGCGTCATTCGGTGAAATCGGCGCCTCAGGCAGCCAATTTCACCGAATGCGGCGCTTAACGGTGATCCTTAGCGCCATTCGAGGGCCGATCGATGAGCACAGCCCGCTTATCCCTGCCAGGATGTGCGTTGCGCGCAATCCAGGCGGGTTGCCACGCACGGTCTGAAGTCACAGCACCCACGAGGAGTCCTACCAATGCCAATTGCATCCCCAGAGGTCTACGCCGAAATGCTCGACCGCGCGAAGGAAGGCAAGTTCGCCTACCCCGCAATCAACATTTCGTCGTCGCAGACGATCAACGCTGCACTGGCCGGTTTTGCTGAGGCTGAATCCGACGGAATCATCCAGGTCTCGTGGGGCGGCGCCAACTATGCGTCCGGCCCGACGATCAACAACCTCGTTGACGGAACGATCGCGTTGGCTGAGTACGCCCACACAGTCGCGAAGAACTACCCGGTCAACATCGCCCTTCACACCGACCACTGCCCGCCGCAGCGTCTCGACGACTGGCTGCGCCCACTGCTGGCCATCGCCGATGAGCGCACGGCAGCAGGAAAGGCGCACTACTTCCAGTCGCACATGTGGGACGGCTCAGCAATCGAGCTCGAAGAGAACCTCGTTATCGCCGAGGAACTGCTTGAGAAGTGCCACCGCAACAACACGATCCTCGAGATTGAGATCGGCGTCGTCGGCGGCGAAGAAGACGGTGTCGAGGCCAAGCACGACGCCAAGCTGTACTCGACCCCGGAAGATGGGCTGCTCGCAGTTCAGCACCTCGGACTCGGCGAGAAGGGTCGCTACCTCGTAGCCGCGACCTTCGGAAACGTCCACGGCGTCTACAAGCCGGGCAACGTGAAGCTTCGTCCCGTGGTCCTCAAGGAGATTCAGGACGTCGTCGGCGCGAAGTACGGCAAGGACGAACCATTCGACTTCGTGTTCCACGGCGGATCAGGATCGCTGCCGTCGGAGATCAGCGAGTCACTCGGATACGGCGTCGTCAAGATGAACGTTGATACCGATACCCAGTACGCATTCACACGCCCAGTGGTCGGTCACATGATGACCGAGTACGACGGAGTGCTGAAGATCGACGGTGAAGTCGGCAACAAGAAGATGTACGACCCGCGCGCGTGGGGCAAGAAGGGCGAAGCGGGCATGGCAGCTCGCGTCGTCGAGGCTTGCACCGACCTGCGTTCGGTCGGGACCAAGATGAAGCAGTTGTGAACTCGGCACGGCTGACGAAGGAGCTGCGCCTGGCGGCAGCGGTCCTCGCTGCACTACTTGCGGTAGCCATTCCGTTTTTGGTGCTCGATGCGCTGTGGTGGCAATCGGCGCTGCACGTTGCGTCGTTGGCCTCCTTCGTTGCCGTGCTTGCGTACACCAGTTCCAGCCGTCGCGCGGCCATGATCATCGTCTCGATCTACGCGGTCGTGGCGGTGATTGCGGTCTCGCTGAGTTCCACGATCGTTCCTGCGGCACTCCTGATCGCCGCGTGCGCGGGGCTCAGTGCGTACTCGTCTCGGTGGGGATACCAGGCGCCTTCGCTCATGATTGCGATCTTGATTCCCTACAGCATCCATGAGCCGCCGGGGCCACTGCCGAATGGTGATTTTGGGTGGATGTACTACCTGATGATCCTGGTGGTTGCCCTGGCAGCGGGATTTTGGGCGATCACGCTGCTGTCGTTTGCGCTGCGCCGCCGCTCAACGAAACCGATTCCGCTTGAGATCGTTCCGGCTCCTGACGCGCTCCTAGGGGCGGTGCTGGTCACGGTGGTGACTGGTTCGATCGCTTTCATCGCCCTGCAATGGTTTCCCGAGACGATGTGGGTGTGGTTGTTACTGACCATTCTTCTTCTGACAAAGCCGACGAAGGGTCTCAACCTCCCTCAGACTCGCGATCGAGCGGTTGGGACCGTCATCGGAGCATTGATCGCTGGGCTGATCGTTACGCTGGGAACACCGAAACAGATCACCGGAGTGCTCGCGTTGCTGTTGATCGTCGCGGCTCTCACGGCGATGCTTTCGGGCCTTCCCTATTGGCTGTACGCCTCGTTCTTAACGCCAGCAATCGTGCTGATGGATGCCTCCGCAAATGACGTATTTGAATTGGCTGCCGAGCGGGTCGCCTTCACGTTGTTTGGTGCATGCGTGGCTGTCGGCCTTGCCTTCTTGGTCAACCTGGTTGTCCATTGGCGCCGACGTCGTGCGGGCGTTTCCGGGTTGCCAGCAACGTGATGAGCGCAGCGACGAGAGCGGTAGTCACTTCTGCGGGTCGTGGGTGTGATCTTGACTGACACCGGCAGTACGAAATCCGCGAATCCTTGGAAGACCTACATCAAGACTTTCATCGAGGTCTTCATCGGACTAGCAGTGGTGATCGTGCCTTTCATCGCGGTCTCCGCGCTTTGGTGGTCCGGCGTGATCACGTTTGCGATCTTCGGCGTCTTCGTCGGACTGACTGGTGTGGCGACGGTCGGCCCGAAGGTTGGTATCGGATTCACTGTGCTCTTCGCTGTTTTCGGAACTGCGGCGGTAGCCGTGAGCGGCAGTCCGATTCTCGCGGGACTACTGGTCGCAGCGGCAGCATTCGGAATTGCGTTCTGTTCCGTCTACGGCCTCACCGGGGCCATGCTGGTCGTGGCGATGTTCGTTCCCTACCTGATCCACCAACCGCCAACTCCGTCGTCAGGCGGTGTCCGCGGAGTGACTTACTTCGCCTCGGTCGCGGGCGTGCTGCTCGTTGCTGGACTCTGGGGGTGTCTGCTCGGTTGGTTTGTCACGCGGCATAGGTCGGCGACGCCACCCCCGCGCTTCCGAATGCGCGATGCCGTCCTCGGCGGTTCCCTCGTGGCGGTTGTCGCTGGGGTGATCACATTCGTCGCGGTGTCGCGGCTTGATTCGACGGAGTGGGTGTGGCTGCTGTTGACGTTGTTTGTCCTGACAAAACCAGCGCCGGACTTGAACTGGCCAATGACGAAGTCTCGCGTATTCGGCACCGTGGTGGGTGTCATCGCTGCATCGTTGATCTCGCTGCTGGGGCTGCCTCACCCGATCTTCACCACGTTGGGTCTGTTGGCTCTCACGTTCGCGATGACGCTGAAGTTGTTGAAGAAGCCCTACTGGATCTACGCGAGCTTCATGACGCCAGCGATCATCTTTTTCGATTCCACAACCGGCGATACACCTGAACTCGCATTCCAGCGGCTCATCTACACAATTGTTGGTGCGGCGGTGGCGGTCGGTTTGGCGGCAGCGATCAACCAGTTCGTCCTCACCAAGACGGACGGAGACTTGCCCGTAGGAACGTCAGCGGCTAGCTAGCGGGTCGGCGGCATATCGCCGCCTGTTCAGCTGATCATTGAACCGGTTCACTCGATGCTGGGAGATTCACACCCGCGTGCCTGGGTATCTCTGACCCATCAACTCAGGGAGTCAGCGTGAACAAGGCACTTTCAGTTTCGACGGTCATTGCATGTGCGGGATTGGTCCTGGCCGGAGTGGCGGTAAGCCCCGCCCAGGCTGCCGGTCAGGCAGGCCAACTCGACGCCTCATTCGGGAGAGGCGGGATCGTCAAGACGGCGCTTACCGGCACCGACATGAGTACCGGTGGGAAGTCAATCGTTCAAGCTGACGGCAAGACCCTCGCTACCGGCGAAAAGTGGTTCGGTCCCCAATTTGTGCCTGCCCTGGTTCGCTACAACGTTGACGGATCGCTGGATCAGTCTTTCGGTTTCGGCGGAACGGCGTCGATCTCGCTGGGTAAACAGGCGGCGAGCGTCGCCGGAACGGTGCAGACGCCGGACGGCGGATACCTCGTTGTTGCCACCAACATGCAGGGAACATCGGAAACGCCTGAGAATCGTGTCATCACCATTAGGCTAACCAAAGACGGAAAGCTCGACCAGAGATATGGAACCAACGGAATTGCGATCGCCAAGCCGCAACTTCCTGCTGGTTCGGATGTAGTCGCGGCTGACGTGGAATCAGTCGGCCACGGCAAGGTTGTGATCGCCGTTTCAGTGTTGCGCGGTGATACTGGGCAGGCTCAATCCGGTGTGATGAGACTTTCGAGCACCGGCGCCGTTGACAGCTCGTATGGAGCTTCCGGGCTTGCCCTTTTGCCCAGTGGAACAACCTTCGGAGTGCGCGCGCTGGCGGCCGATTCTCAAGGCCGGATAGGTCTCGCTGGTGGAGTACTTCGCACAGAGGATCCAGAGGACGACACGACCGCCGCAGCCGTCGCGCGGCTAACCAAGGACGGTGCCGTGGACACGTCCTTCGGGACGGACGGCATTGCCAAGAATGCGGATGGCTTCTCAAACTTCGCGATGGATCTCGCTATCGATACTAATGACCGACTTGTGACGGCCGGGTACGTCCAGAGCAACGAGGACGGTCGAGCTGCATTCGAGGTCACACGTCGGCTACCTGACGGTTCGCCCGACCAGCGCTTTGCGAAGGAAGGCGTTGGTACCTACCAAATCACTGACGCCGAGGATGTCGCCAGCAGCGTTCACCTCGATCGAACCGGGCGCATTCTGGTCGGCGGAACACAATGGGCACAAACACCTGACTTCCGTGCCCTGACGAGCCGGGACCTTCCCGTCGCCGCTGCGCGCATGAAGGCGCCGAACCAGCTGGAACGTAACGGATTCGAGGCGCTGCGGATTACCGGAGACGGCAAGCCTGACGCATCGTTCGGAACCGATGGCCACGTGGTGACCAAGCCCGACTCTGGCGCTGCAGTCTTTTCGATCAGCACGACACCGGCGGGCGGGGTCCAGCTGTCAGGCTTCAGTTTTGATGAGGGTCTGACTTATCGCTTCACCACCGTGCGCTACCTGGGGTAGTCGTGCTCGTCGTGCTCGACACCTAGGGTGTCCCCATGACCCTTCACCAAGACTTGCTCGGCGGTCCACCGCCCACCCTGTTGCCTGAAGATCCCGCACCCACGGCTGAACTCGCGGCAGGTGTCGCTCCCGCGCAGGTGGCTGCAGACCATCCGACGTCGAGCCTCGCGTGGGCGGTTCTCGCCGACGAAGCGTGGGCAGAGGGTCGTGTCATCGAGTCATACGCATTCGCCCGGACCGGGTACCACCGCGGTCTGGATTCGCTGCGCCGCAACGGATGGAAGGGCCATGGCCCGGTGCCCTGGGAGCATGAGCCGAACCGTGGATTCCTTCGCTGCCTCAATGCCCTCGCCCGGGCCGCTGCCGCCATCAACGAGACCGAAGAAGCCCAGCGGTGTCAGCAGTTCCTGGTTGACAGCTCACCAGCAGCGGCAGATGCCCTGAGCTAGCCGGGCGGCGGCATTTTCGCTTCGACCACGCGTCGTCGGGGTAACGCGTTAGACTCTGCGATGTTTGTCATGCGGTCACCTCGACCGCCGAATCGCGTTAGCGCCGCGACTAAGAGCGCAGGCCAAGGAGCCACGAAACATGCCCGCAGTTGTGCTTGTCGGTGCCCAGTGGGGCGACGAGGGCAAAGGTAAAGCCACAGACCTCCTCGGAAGTCGGGTTGACTACGTCGTTCGCTACCAGGGCGGAAACAACGCCGGACACACCGTCGTCATTGGCGATGAGCGTTATGCGCTGCATCTGCTTCCCTCTGGAATTCTGACGCCATCGTGCACTCCCGTCATCGGTAACGGCGTTGTCATCGACCCGGCGGTGCTGTTCCGGGAACTTGCTGGACTCGACGAGCGTGGCATCGACACAACGAACCTCAAGATCAGTGCGAACGCGCACATCATCACCCCGTTCCAGGTCGAATTCGACAAGGTGACGGAACGCTTCCTCGGCAACCAAAAGATCGGAACCACGGGCCGGGGGATCGGCCCGACGTACATGGACAAGGTTGCGCGCACGGGCATTCGAGTGCAGGACCTCTTCGACGAGAAACTGCTGCACGAGAAGATCGAACACACGTTGACCAACCGCAACCAGATCTTCGTCAAGGTGTTCAACCGGATGCCGTTTGACCCCGACAAGGTCACCGAGGAGTTGCTCGCCTTCGCCGAGCCGCTGCGTGGCTACGTTGCAGATACTGGCCTGTTGCTGAACAAAGCGCTCGACGCCGGCAAGCTGGTCTTGCTTGAGGGCTCACAAGGGACCCTGCTTGATGTCGACCACGGGACCTACCCCTTCGTGACGTCGTCCAACCCGACCGCGGGGGGCGCCTGTGCTGGCTCGGGCATTGGCCCGACTCGCATCGATCGCTCGATGGGAATCCTCAAGGCCTACACAACTCGCGTGGGGTCTGGCCCGTTCCCGACAGAGCTTCACGATGCCGACGGAGAACGTCTGCGGCAGGTTGGTGGAGAGGTCGGCGTGACCACGGGTCGCGATCGCCGCTGCGGTTGGTTCGATGCCCCCATTGCTCGTTACGCGACCCGCGTCAACGGACTCACGGACATCTTCTTGACGAAACTCGACGTGCTGACCGGATGGGATCGAATCCCGGTGTGCGTCGCGTACGACGTTGACGGCCAGAAGGTCGACGAGATCCCGATGACCCAGACCGACTTCCACCACGCGAAGCCGATCTACGAATACCTGCCCGGCTGGTCGGATGACATCAGCGAGGCCCGCTCGCTGGACGAGTTGCCGGCAAATGCGCGGGCATACGTCCAGTTCCTTGAGGATCAGTCCGAATGCCGGATCTCGGCGATCGGCGTCGGACAGGACCGCGACGCGACGATCAAGATCCACGACCTCGTCGGCTAACTGCCTCTTCCGCGAGGTTGGTGTCAACTCTGCAGCGGTCGACCTCCCGCACCCCCAGGATTGTGCAGCATTTCCGCCCTGTAGCGACGACAATCGCCCCCAATGCTGGGCGCACGGGCGATAACTGGTCGCCACCGAACCGGATTGCTGGGACGATGCCAGGCATGAGTCCTGTGCCGAACAGTCCTGCTGGCCGCCGCGTGTACGAGCTCGATCGCGAACACGTATTCCACTCGTGGTCCGCGCAAGGATCGCTGGATCCGATCACCATCGAGCGCGCGGAAGGCGCCTACCTCTGGGACTTTGACGGCAAGCAGTACCTGGACTTCTGCAGCCAGTTGATGTTCACGAACCTTGGGTACCAACACCCTAAGGTCGTGGCCGCAATCGCCGAGCAGGCCAACAAGCTGTGCACGATCGGACCATCGGTTGCGGTGGCTTCGCGGGGTGAGGCAGCGCAGGCAATCACGGAGCTGTTGCCAGATACCCATCAGAAGGTGTTCTTCACCAATGGTGGTGCCGATGCGAACGAGAACGCGATGCGGATGGCGCGGCTCTACACCGGCCGCGACAAGGTATTGAGCGCGTACCGCTCGTACCACGGAAACACGA
>Ga0209174_10002925_pt1 | contig 11012 bp, 13 predicted proteins | sample JI91814BDNA_FD_187505 | JGI IMG/M metagenome (GOLD analysis project Ga0209174, IMG submission 187505) | Wastewater effluent complex algal communities from Wisconsin, to seasonally profile nutrient transformation and Carbon sequestration -... | ecosystem: Engineered > WWTP > Effluent > Algae...
CGCAGTAGCGCGCCCGCTTCGACTCACCTGCTGGGCCGTCGGGCGAAACCACGGACGAACAGGGGTCCCCGCGAAGTAGGGGAGCTGGGTCTCACGCTTTGCGTGGGCCGAAGGAGCGAGGGTCCCACGCTCTGCGCGCGCCCGCTTCGACGCACGACCTAGGGGGAACGTGCGGCCGGCGGTCATTGCTGGGCGAGTAGCTCGTCGAGTCGGGCGAGGTGTTGCGCGCGGTCCGGCGGCAGCACGGCCTCGGCCAGCGCAGCCCGCGCCTTTTCGGGCCGGCCCAGGCGGGCAAGGGTGTAGCCGCGACCACGCGGACCGGCGGATCGTGCACGTCGACCCGATCCCGCCTGGCGTTGGGCCTCGGCGAGGACACCCGTGGGGGTCGCGACTGTCGCCCACCAGGCGGGGGCGTTGGCGAGCACGTGGCGCGCGGTGCGTTCGGCAGTTCGGCGCAGGGCGCGATCGCCGTCGATGGTGATGATCCGGGGCCGTTCGGGTGCGTCGATCGTGAAGTGGCCCACCCACAGGTGCCGCTGGGCCTGTTTCAGCGTCCGGGGCCAGCGGGCGGAGCCGGTGGCGACGGGCACCCAGGCGCAGCACACGGCATACGTCAGGTCGTAGGAGCGGCCTTTGAGCGCGGTCAGGGTCAGGAGCGCCGTGAGCCCGTCGCCGAGCGGGGCCGCCCATTCGCCCGATCGGACCGCGGTCATCGGCTCGACGAGCGGAGCGAGAGGCGCGGCGAGAGCTGCCCGGACGCGGTCGCGGGGAGCGCCCGTCGATGCTGGCCCGGGAGGGTCTTTGCGCAGCCACGCCATGGTGGCCATTGTGCGTTACGCCCCGCGGCCGAGATCGTCGCGCGCGCGCTGCAGATCCGCGGGAGTGTCGATATCGCGGCTCGCCCCCCAGGTGTCGGGGACGGTGCTCACACGGACGGCCGCATAGAGAGAGCGCATGGATGACCCGGCGCGCATCAAGGCGGTGCGGAGAGACTCGGCGTCCCACAGGGCGCAGAGGTACTGCCACTGGCCGGTCGCATCGGCGAGCACGGCGGCATCGACCCCAGTGGTATCCAGCCCTCTATGGAGCGCGCCCAGCGCGTCGGCGGTCAGCTGCGGCTGGTCACCGGCGAGCAACGCGATGCGCCGGTATGTCGCCGCCCTCAGTGTCGCGCTCAAGCCCGACGCGCCGGCCTGGGCCGGTCCTGGATCCGCCGCGCTCGACTTGGCGGCTCCCGCTGCGCCCGACTTGGCGGCTCCCGCCGCGCCCGGCTTGGCGGCTCCCGCCGCGCCCGACCCGTCCGGGGCTGCTCGCGGCACTATCCCGCCCGGACTCAGCGACATGACACCGGCGGGCGGCCACGTGCCGTCGGCGTCGAGTGCTGCTAGGCCCGCTCGACAGCCGGCCACCGGCCCGTCGAAGGGTGGGTGCTCGCGAACGAGGAGGCCGGTCCCGTCGACGACATCCGCCAGTTCGGGCGGGCCGACGACCACGATTCGCGCGCCCGCGCACGCCGCCAGCACACGCCCGAGCACCGACTGTCCGCCCACATCGGCGCGGATCTTGTCTGTCCCCGCCATCCGTGCGGCGCGCCCACCGGCCAGCACGATTGCCGCCCAGTCGCCTTGTCGCTCGCCCTTCGGCGCCACGGTTGCGCCGCCGCCAGTCATTGCCCGCCCCTTGGCCCCACGGCGGCCCGGTAACCGGTCATTGCCCGCCCCTAGGCCTCACGGCGGCCCGGTAGCCGATCATTGCCCGCCCCCCGGCGCCACGGCGGCCCAGTCGATCGTCAGTTCACCCAACCGCCATCGGTCCGGATTGCGCGTTGGCCAGCCCTCGTCGCTCAGGGCGCGGGCGGTGGCGACGAACCGCTGGCGGACGCCGTATGCCGCGTGCCCCGCCTGTCGCGCCCACGCGCCATCGAGCGCCGAGAGAAAGGCGTGGATCGGCTCGCCCTGGACGTTGCGGTGGATCAGGGCCTTGGGGAGGCGCTCGGCGATCTCGGACGGCTGCGTCAGGCCGGCCAGCCGCCAGGACAAGGTCAGCGACGTCGGACCGCTGGCCTCCAGCGCCACCCAGGTCGCGCGGCGTCCCACTTCGTCGCAGGTGCCATCCACGAAGAGGCCGCCTGGCGCGAGGCGGGCACAGACCAACGCCCAGGTGGGCGCGACGTCCGCCTCGGCATACTGGCGCAGCACATTGAAGGCGCGCACCAGAGTCGGCCGGGCCCCACCCGGCAGCGGAATCTCGAAGCCGCCCCGGGCGAATCGCAGGCCCGGCCCCGCCAGCGGTGCGGCGGCGGCCACGCGCGCCGGGTCGATCTCGACGCCGACCACCTCGACGTCGGCGCGCACCGCCCGCAGCCGGTCGCGCAACTCGACCGCGGTGACGGGGGAGGCTCCATACCCGAGGTCGACGACGATCGGGGGTGCCGAGGCCGCCCGCAACCGCCACCCCTGCGGTCCCGCGAGCCACCTGTCGCAGCGCCGCAACCGGTTGGGGTTCGTCGTCCCGCGGGTGATGGCCCCGACCGGCTTCATGGCCCCCAGTCCCTAACCTCTACTAGCAGGGTTTAGGTGACGTCGAGCATGGTCAACCCTGCTGGACGACACCTAACCTCTGCTAGCAGAGGTTAGGGCACGGAGCCCGCGGACATACCCTGAACCCGATGTCCTGGCTGCGCCGCTCGGAGCGCGGGGTGAGCAAGAGCATGATCGCCTTCACCCTCGCGGTCCTCGGCGTGCTCGCCCTGGCCATCCAGACCTTCGTGCCGGGACTGATCGGTAAGGACAGCGGCGTCCACGTCACCAACCCCAGCCTGCTCACGGTCGCCGATTCCGCCACCGGCATCGCCACCTTGGCCGGCGGCCACAGCGTCAGTCTCTACGCCTCCGGCCTGCGCATCACCGACCCCAGCGGCGACCTTTTTCTTACGGTTATCAAGGGCTCGCCCATCTCGGCGGTGATCGGCACGGTCACCGGCAGTGGCGGGCGCCGTGTCGAGCACTCCGAGACCATCGTCAGCAATGTCCGCATCGACGCCGTCGCGACGACCGCCAATCGGGCCCGCTACACCGGCATCGTCTACGACGCCACGCACGAGATGCCCCTGACCATCGACGTTACCTCCGAAGGCACCGACGTCAGCCTCGCCGCGCGCGTCCCCGGCGCCTCCGCCCTGGTCTGGCACCTCACCTCGGACTACGAAGTCACCGGCTACACCCCCGGCCTGGACGGGCGCAACCTCCGCCGCCGCGCGTGGTGGCTCGGCCCGCTCGGCGAGCGCACGACCTTCACCTCCCAACGCGGCGCTGACCTGACCGTGCGCCCCACCGACGTCGTGCGAGCGCTCGACCTGCGCGAGACCGGGCGCATCGACGTCCACGTGTGGTCCGAACGCAGCAGCCTGCTGCTCAGGCGCCGCGCCGCCCCTCCCGATCGGAGCGCCTCATGACCGTGCCCGTATGCCGTGTGGCCATGATCAGCCTCCACACCTCACCGCTCGCTCAACCCGGCACCGGTGACGCCGGCGGCCTCAACGTCTATGTCCTCGAGACGGCCCGACGCCTGGCCCGCCGCGGCATCGAGGTAGAAATCTTCACGCGCACAACGGCATCCACGCAGGAGCCGCTCGCGGTCCCCGAGCCTGGGCTCAACATCCGGCATATCGTCGCCGGCCCCTTCGAGGGGCTGCAGAAACTCGACCTCCCCGGTCAACTGTGCGCCTTCGCCGCTGGTGTGATGCGCGAGGGCGCGCGCCGGCCCGAAGGCCACTTCGACGTCATCCACTCTCACTACTGGCTCTCGGGCCAGGTGGGCTGGCTGGCCGCCGATCGCTGGCATGTCCCCCTCGTCCATACGATGCACACGATGGCGCGGGTCAAGAACGCCCACCTCGGCGAGGGCGACAGCCCGGAGCCCCCGGGTCGCGAGATCGGCGAGGTCCAGGTCGTCGAGGCGGCGGACGCACTCGTCGCGAACACCGCTCAGGAGGCCCGCGAACTCATCGAGCTGTATGCCGCCGACCCGGCCAAAATCGAGATCGTCACCCCGGGTGTTGACCTCGAGGTTTTCGCCCCCGGCGACCGGGCCGCCGCCCGCGAGACTGTCGGTCTCGCGGCCGACGACGTGCTCCTGCTCTTTGTCGGCCGGATCCAGCCGCTGAAGGCGCCCGACGTCGTGGTGAAGGCTGCGGCCCGATTGGTGCGCGCCGACCCCGACCTCGCCGGACGGCTCAGGGTCGTCATCCTCGGCGGCGCCAGCGGCAATGGCGCTGGTCAGCCCGAGGCGCTGCGCGACCTCGCCGACGGGCTCGGCCTGGGCGAGCGCGTGGTCTTCACTCCGCCGACCAGCCGAGCACTGCTCGCTCAGTGGTATCGCGCCGCCGACGTGGTCGTCGTCCCGTCCTACAGCGAGTCCTTCGGCCTGGTCGCCATCGAAGCCTGCGCCTGCGGCACCCCGGTGGTGGCGGCGGACGTCGGCGGACTGCCCGATGCGGTTGGTCCCGGTGGCGTGCTGGTCCGTGGCCACGACCCGGGCGTCTGGGCTGGCGTGCTCGCCGACCTGCTCGCCGACCCAGCCCGCCGGGCCGAGCTCGGGCGGCGCGGCGCGCAGCACGCGCAAGATTTCGGCTGGGAGGCAACGGTGGATCGGCTGATTGCGGTGTATGAACGAGCCATGGTCGAGCACGCACCCGTCCCCTTCGACGCCCAGCAGACCCCCGCCGGGGCACCGACCGCGGTGCAGCCGTGAGCGCGGACGGCATGGCACTGGCGCAGGTCATCCCGGCCACCCTCGACGATCTCGGCATCGAGTGGGAGCCAGGCCTCGAGCCCGGGCAGTTCGTCGCGACCCTGCCCGGCGAACGCAAGCTCAAGACCGTCACCGCGCTCACCATCGCCGGCGACACGCTGCTGCTGTCGGCCTTCGTCATCCGCAATCCGGACGAGAACCACGCCGAGGTCTACAAGCACCTGCTGCGCCGCAACCTGCGCCTGCCCGGACTCGCGTATGCCATCGATCGCGCCGGGGATGTCTATGTCACCGGCCGCTATCCGGCTGGCCTGATCGATGCGGACTATCTCGACCACCTGCTCGGTGTCGTCCTCGAGGCGTCGGACGCACCCTTCAACGAGTTGCTCGTCCTCGGTTTTCTCACCTCGATGAAGAAGGAATGGGCCTGGCGCGTCGCGCGTGGGGAGTCGCTGGCCAATCTCGAAGCCTTCCGCCCCGTGCTCGCGGGCAGCGAGAACGACCCCGCTTATGCCCCCCAACCGCTACCGGTCGACCCCCACTAGGCTGGCTGTATGACGTACACGCTGATCCTTCTGAGGCATGGCGAATCCGACTGGAACCAAAAGAATCTCTTCACCGGGTGGGTCGATGTCGACCTGACTGAGAAGGGCCGGGCCGAGGCGGCGCGAGGCGGCGTGATGCTCGACGAGGCCGGCCTGCTGCCGGACGTCGTGCACACCTCGGTGCTGCGGCGGGCCATCACCACCGCCAATATCGCACTCGACGCGTGCAACCGGCACTGGATCCCCGTGCGGCGCAACTGGCGCCTCAACGAGCGCCACTATGGCGCGCTGCAGGGCCTGGACAAGGCGGCGACCCGCGAGAAGTACGGCGACGAGCAGTTCATGCTCTGGCGGCGCAGCTTCGACACCCCGCCCCCGCCGATCGAGAAAGGCAGCGAGTTCGACCAGTCTGGCGACCCGCGCTATGCCGGCGTCGACGTGCCACTGACCGAGTGCCTCAAGGATGTCATCCCCCGGATGATGCCCTACTGGGAGAACGAGATCCAAGCCGATCTGCGCGACGGCAAGGTCGTCCTAGTCACCGCCCACGGCAACTCGCTGCGCGCCCTGGTCAAGCACCTGGACGGCATCTCCGATGACGACATCGCGGGCCTCAACATCCCCACCGGCATGCCCTTGGTCTATGAACTCGACGAGGACTTCATGCCCACCGGCCCGGGCCGCTACCTCGACCCCGAGGCCGCCGCCGAGGCCGCCGCCGCCGTCGCCAACCAGGGCAAGAAGTAGCCGCCACGGGTCGCCAGCTTTCCCGCCCGAACCGGCCTCGCGAACGGAGTGAGCCTGATGCCGGTCAACCCCACGTGCCGAGCGACGCGAGGCTCGGCGCTTTCCTGCCTCGTTGGCAAGGGCAGACTCCCCTTGCGAACGAGGGGTTTGCCATGCGAAACCGTCCGGGCCTAGTGACACTCTCGGCCGGCTGGCGGACGGACCTGGCGATCCTGCGGCATACCGGCTCGCAGATCACCGACGGCGGCGACCATCTGGTCATCCGCACGCCGCGCAACCCGCTCTTCCACTGGGGCAACTTCCTGCTCGTGACCGACCCGGGCGCGGCGGACGACGCTCGACGCTGGGCCGAGATTTTCGCGCGCGAGTTCCCCGGCGCCACCCACCTCGCCCTCGGTCTGCCCCGTCTCCCGCTCGTCGAGCCGTATGCCCGCCTTGGGCTCGACGTGGGCACCGACGACGTCCTGACGACGGCGACTCTCCCCGAGCAGCGTCCGCTGCCCGAGCCGTATGCCGCCCGCCCCTTTGCCGATGACCGCGACTGGGCCGCTCTGCTTGCCCTCAACATCGCCGAAAACCGCTGGGACGCAAGGTTCCCCGAGGCCGAGCACCGTGACTATCTCACCGCCCAGCAAGCACTGCGCCGCGAACTGGTCGACCGCGGCCTGGCCCAATGGTTCGGCGCCTTCGATCCCGCGGGCGAGTTGGCGTCCTACCTCGGCATCGTGCGCTGTGACGACCTCTGCCGCTATCAGGCCGTCGGCACCCATCCCGACCACCGTCGCCAGGGGCTCGCCGGTCACCTGCTCGGCCGTGCCGCCCGATGGGCGGGCGAGGGCGGCACGACGCGCTGGGTGATCGTCACCGAGAGCGTCAATCCCGCTGGCCGGGTGTATCGCAGCGTCGGCTTCAGCGAGGACGCCGTCCAAGTAAGCGCCTACCGCCCGACGTCGACGTTCTGATCGGGTCACGCGGTCACGACCCGGAGTGCAGACCAAGCGGGTCGGACGCCGCATCCGTCAGGCGTAGGTTCTTCCGTCCGCGCGAAGGGACGCGACCGTGAGGTCCGCAAAGAGCAGGGACCGATCCGGCGTGGCGTCCACGCGCCCTGACCGGCGCAGTCGAGCGGGACCTCGGTGTGGCGCCGGCACCGGAACCACGATGCGGCCTCGTTGACCAGGACCGCGCGGGCATACGCCGACCGGGCACCGGGTTCGATGTGCCGCCACTTGCGATGGACGATCACCAGCGTCTGCTGCACCAGGTCCTCAGCGCGTCCTGATCACCCGCCAGCAAGATTGCGGTGCGCACCAGGGGCTGCCACCGTGCCTGAACGAAGTCGCGAAACTCCTCCTCCGCAGCGGTTTCCATCGCTCCTCCTTCGCCTATGCCGAGTGCCCGGCCTGCCTATCTAGAGGTCGGAGGGCGCAAAAGGTTGAGCGCAAGGACGTACGCATAGGAAAACCCCTTGAGAGCTGGGGAAGTTTTCCCGCGCGCACAAGGGGTTTAGGGCATCGGGCGGGAAATCTGTCACCGCCCGTATGCCGCGGGCTCAGGCCCCGGTGTGCGACGCCACTTGGGCGTCCTCCTCGTCCTCGCGGTCGATGGTCGCGTCCCAGTCGCCGGTCACCAGGAAGGTCACCCGGCGGGCCACCGAGACGGCATGGTCGGCGAAGCGCTCGTAGTACCGGCCGACGAGCGTGACATCGACGGCGGCCTGGGTGCCGTGCTCCCAGCGCCCGTCCACGAGCTTGCCGAAGAGCTCCCGGTGCAGCGCGTCCATCGCGTCGTCGTCGCGCTCCAGGCTCGCCGCCTCGGCGAGGTCCTTCGAGGCGATCACCGAGCCGGCCTTGGCCACGATCCGCTCGGCGGTCTGCCCCATCTGGACGACGGTCGCTCGGACATCGGCCGGGACGGCCGAGTCCGGGTAGCGCAGGCGGGCCACCTTGGCGACGTGGCGAGCCAGGTCGCCCATCCGCTCCAGGTCCGCGCTCATCCGCATCGCCGTGACGACCGTGCGCAGGTCGGTGGCCACCGGGTTCTGGCGGGCGAGCAGGTCGACCGCGAGAACGTCGAGGTCCTCGCGCAGCCGGTCGATATCGTGGTCGGCGGCGATGACGGTGTCGGCGAGCGTCACATCGGCATCGAGCAGCGCGGTCGTCGCGCGGGCGATGGCGGAGCCGGCCAGCCGGGTCATCTCGACAAGCTGCTCGGTGATTCGCTCGAGGTCTTCGGTGAAGGCGGTGCGCATGATCTTCTCCAACAGTTCCAGGGCAGACGTATGCCGGCCGGTCGAGCGTGGCAGCCACGAGTGAACGGGCGACGACCCGGAGGTGAACACCCCGGGCGGCCGTGGGGAAGCTTCCCACGGCCGGAAAGTCACGGCATTTGCAGCACGTAACCTTGGTGCTCGTGGACCCGACCAATGCTGCCTTGATCGGTGGCCTGGCGGGAGTCTTGCTGGGCTCGATGTCGGTGTTCAGCGTCCGCGTGTCCGAGCGCTCGCAGCGCCGGATGGCGCACCCGCCGGCTGCTCCGGCGATCCCCGACGGCGCATCAGCCGTCCTGGCCGTGCTCGGGTCCAGCGCCTTGGTGCTCGACCGGGGCGAGCGCGTCGTCAACAACTCGCCCGAGGCCGCCGCCCTCGGCCTGATCCGCGGCGACCGGCTGATCGAACCCACGCTGCTCACCTTGGTTCGGCAGGTGCTGCGCGACGGTGAGATCCGCGAGGTCGAAGTCGAGATCCCGGCCACCGCGCACCGCGCGCCGAACTGGCTGCACGTGCGCATGGCGCCCCTGCTCGACGCTCATGTGCTCGTCCTCGTCGACGACCGGACCTCTGCGCACCGCGTGGAAGAGGTGCGACGCGACTTCGTCGTCAATGTCTCGCACGAACTCAAGACACCGGTCGGCGGGCTGTCGCTGCTTGCCGAGGCCATTGCCGATGCCCGCGACGACCCCGAGGCCGTTGAGCGCTTCGCCTCGCGGATCCAACTGGAGTCGGCCCGGCTGGGCAAGCTCATCAAGGAGATCGTCGACCTCTCACGATTGCAGTCGGCGGACGGGCTGACCGAGGCGCGGCGCGTGCGCATCGCCGATGTCGTCCGGGAGGCGATCGAGATCTCCCAGGTCGAGGCGCAGGCCAAGGACATCCGCATCGTCGAGCGGGTCGACCCCGCGACGGTCGTGGACGGTGACCTCTCGCTCCTGGTCACTGCTGTGCGCAATCTCATCGGCAACGCGATCTCCTATTCACCCGCAGGAACAGAGGTCGGCATCGGCGCGGCGATCGGGGCCGACGCGGTGACGATCACCGTCACCGACCATGGGCGCGGCATACCGCCCGCCGAACAGGAACGGATCTTCGAACGCTTCTATCGCGGCGACGCCGCCCGCTCCCGCGCCACCGGCGGCACCGGGCTGGGGCTGGCGATCGTCAAACACATCTGCGCCAACCACGGGGGTGGAGTCAGCGTCTGGAGCCGAGAGGGCCAGGGCTCGACGTTCACCATCCGGCTGCCGCTGCCCGAAGCACGAATCACCATCTCGCATCCGGTCGAAGGGAACGCCGCATGACTCGGCACCACATCCTCCTCGTCGAGGACGAGCCGTCCTACTCCGAGCCGCTGACCTACTTGCTGCGCAAGGAGGGCTATCAGGTCTCCGTCGCCGAGACCGGCACCGACGGCGTCGCAACCTTCGAGAAGGTCGGAGCCGATCTGGTGCTGCTCGACCTGATGCTCCCCGGGATGAGCGGCATCGACGTCTGCCGCTGGTTGCGCGCCAAGTCGAATGTCCCGATCATCATGCTCACCGCCAAGGACACCGAGATCGACAAGGTCGTCGGCCTCGAGTTGGGCGCCGACGACTATGTCACGAAGCCGTATTCCTCCCGCGAACTGCTGGCGCGGATCAAGGCGGTCCTGCGCCGCGGCTCGGAGCCCGAGGAATTGGTGCCCGCGTCGGTGGCCGCCGGCCCGGTCGCGATCGACATCGAACGCCACGTCGTCACCATTCGCGGCGACCATGTGGCATTGCCGTTGAAGGAGTTCGAACTGCTCGAATTCCTGGTGCGCAATGAGGGCCGGGTCCTGACCCGGGGACAGTTGATCGACCGGATCTGGGGCAGCGACTATGTCGGCGACACCAAGACCCTGGACGTGCACATCAAGCGCCTGCGCAAAAAGGTCGAGCACACCCCGAAGGATCCGGTGCATATCCTGACCGTCCGGGGCCTGGGCTACAAGTTCGAGGCCTGACCCACCCCAACCCCGACGGCCCTACGGCGTGGTCGGGGCGAGGCCCTCGTAGTAGCCGGTGCCCGGCACGACCGGCACGAGCACGGGGGACTGCCCGCTGGCCACCGAGGAGACCGACAGTTGGGTCATGTCGCCGGGGGCTTGGTCAACCTTGCTGAGCACGACTTTGGTGTCGGATTTGGACAAGTCGACGGTCGAGTGCGCCGGAATCTGCGCGGTGGCATTGGCCTCGGCGGTGGCGAACGTCAAGGTGACAGCCTCGCCCGTCGGGTTGCCGACGGCCGCGCTGACCGTTCCGGCGCCGCCGGCCTTGGTGCCCACGACGACCAGGTTGCGCACCTGGATCTGGCCGACGTCGACCGAGACGCCATCGCCCGCGTCGTACATCTTGTCGGTCTGGCGAGGGGAGATCAGCTGGCAGCCGCCGAGCAGACTGGTGCTCGCCGCGAGGGCGGCCAGGGCGGCGACGGCTCGGGTGCGTGGGGTGCGTGCGGCGGTCACGACGGCCAGCCTAGCGGGTCGGTGTGGTGGGGACGAGGCAGGCCGCGGCCTGCCGGATTTCCGGTGCGGGGCCGAAGGGTTTCCGCGAATCCCGCGACCCGTCAAGCGGACACGCCGCCGTGATAAACTGAACGTCGCGAAAGGGGCCAAATACATATGGTTTTCAAGGTCGGCGAGACGGTCGTCTATCCCCATCACGGGGCTGCAC
>Ga0209174_10002927_pt1 | contig 11009 bp, 6 predicted proteins | sample JI91814BDNA_FD_187505 | JGI IMG/M metagenome (GOLD analysis project Ga0209174, IMG submission 187505) | Wastewater effluent complex algal communities from Wisconsin, to seasonally profile nutrient transformation and Carbon sequestration -... | ecosystem: Engineered > WWTP > Effluent > Algae...
AATTCAGTTCAAATTCTTCCATTTGAAAACTGATCCGGTAACCCAGCAAGTCATTTTCTATCAGTACGGGTTCATCGGCAAATGCTTTCAGTCTTTTTGATTTTTTATAATACCGGAAGCGGATTGCTTTTGTATTGAGTATCCTGCAGCGGTCCACCTCAGGCATTGTTCCCAGGAAATTATCAATGAATACCTGTCCCCACTGATCCCATTTATCTTCACTATAAGGCTCTGCCAGTACCAATTCCAGCTCCTGCGCCTTTACCTGCAGACTGATATTGATGTCTAGCGGTAGCTGCCCGTCCTGGATCACGCGGATATAAGTCTGGTACCCGATAAAGGAAACAATCATTTCATGCTTTCCCCTGGGGATACCGGATATTATAAAACTGCCATCGGTTCCTGAAACTGTGCCCAGGGATGAACCGGAAATAAAGATGCTGCAACCCGCCAGCGGAGAACCGGTGCTTCCATCTATCACTCTCCCTCTCACCTGTTGCTGAGCGCAAACAGTGGAGCAGAAAAATATGCCGATAAAAAAAATCCGCATGCTGAACATGCGGACAATTTACTGAATTATTATTTCAGGAGTATTTACTCCAGTCCGAACATACCCCTGTTGAGCTGCTGCAGGATCTGAATTTTATAGCTGGCCGGTACCAGTAAAGAGATATTATGCGGACTTCCCCCATAAGAAACCATCCGGACCGGGATATTCATGATGGAGCCGAATAATTTTTTGACCATATCTTCTGTTTGTGCAATCTGGTTCCCCACTACAGAAATGATGGTCTGGTCCTTATCCAATTCCACTGTTCCAAATGGCTCCAGTTCCTTGAGTATCTTATCGAGGTTGCTGTCACTGTCGATGGTAAGGGATACCGCCACTTCAGAAGTGGTGATCATATCAATGGGGGTGCGGTATTTTTCGAAGACTTCAAAAATCTTACGCAGGAAACCGTAAGCCAGTAACATCCGGCTACTCTTGATCCGGATGGCAATGATATTGTCCTTTGCTGCCACTGCTTTTACCCCAACTGAACCTGCTTCACCGGTAATGGTGGTGCCTTTGGCTTCGGGTTGCATGGTGTTCAACAGCTTCACCGGGATATTGTATTGCTGGGCTGGCCAGATAGAAGCCGGGTGCAGGATCTTGGCACCGAAATAAGCAAGCTCTGCTGCTTCGTCAAAACTCATCTGTTCCACCGGAACTGTTTTCTTTACAATCCGGGGATCGTTGTTGTGCATTCCGTCAATATCGGTCCATATTTCACAGACAGAAGCATTGATGGCTGCGGCAATCAATGAAGCAGAATAATCGCTTCCTCCTCTTTTCAGGTTATCTACTTCCCCGCGGGCATTGCGGCAGATATAACCTTGTGTAACAAATATTTTCTTCCCCTTGTGTTCTTTCAGTAATTGCGAAAGCTTTACTTTAATACTACCGATCTGTGGTTCATCATACTGGTCGATAGACATAAATTCCAGTGCCGGCAATAACTGGTGTGGGGTTCCCTGTTCTTCGAGGTAGGTACAGAACAGCTTGGTGGATAATAATTCACCCTGTGCCAGGATATCCTTACTCAGGGCTTCGCTGAATGAAATACGCAGGATGATATTCAGGAATTCGAAATGCTCGGCTACAATCGATTTGGCTTTTGCCACCGATGCTTCTTTCTTTACCAGTTCACTGATGAAGGACTGATAATGGGCTTCCAGTTTATCTATAGATTGTTTAGCTCCCTGCCGATCGCCCCGGGCGATGCAATCTCCGATTTCTACCAAGGCATTGGTAGTGCCTGATAAAGCTGATAATACCACAATCACCGGTTCTGTTTCCTTGCTGACCAGCGATACTATGTGGTGCATTCGTTCCGGCTTACCCACACTCGTGCCGCCAAACTTCATGATCTTCATGTTTGTCCCCCCTCCCGTTAAATTTAAAGGATGAATAAATTAGCAAGCAACCCGGCTGAAGGGCCGGGTCGCAAAGATAATACTGTTTATGGAATCATTGCCGGTCTCCCGACTGATCAAAGTGTAGTATAAAAGTATTTTGCTTTGTTATAAGAAGCCGTTCCTCCCGTAGTAGAATAGGTATGACTGACCGGGTATCCGTCTGCCCTGTACTGATAGGTATAAGTATCCTGATATAAGGGATTGAAGGGTTCCTTATACTGTATCTGCAGCGCATTGGAAGGCTGGTTGGACCATACTTCAAAATAAGGGGATTCAAAAACCGGATAACGAAGCTTTATAATCTTTCCAAGTGGATTGAACTTGTTATCGTAGGTTACCTGGGCCGACTCATAAGCCCCACTACCACTGAGCAGGGTCTGAGAAGTGATATTTCCAAGGGTTTGTGTAAAAGCGTACACACCGGTATCCCTGGTATTAAGCACATAGTTGCCGCCAATAAAATTATAATTAGCCTCATACCTGTTCACCGTGCCGCCTGATACCAGGAATTTGTTCACATCAGCCCCGAAATTGGTACCAGAAATCATATCAATGAAAATAGCTGAATCCTGACTGACAAATCCATTCAAAAACAAATTATGCACCGTGGTTTGTCTATGATTTCGTACCAGCCCAAAATAATACTTTTCTTCATACACATACTTGAACGGGAGTGTATCATTCCCTTGATAAGAGAATGTAAATACGGTGGTATCATCCGGACTGCTAATACCTTTGAAGCGGGAGAACATTGTTGTCAGTCGTTTTTGGGCATCATATTGAAAACTCAACCACTGCAGGGTATCAGTTCCCGGAGCCAGGGTCGTGTCAAAAACATTCGCCCTTATCAGGTAGCTGCTATCGGCGGCAGTCGGGTTATTGATACTCCAGTCAACTTCCCGCTGACAGGAAACCAATGCGATTGAAAATGTGATGATTGCAGTAATTGCAAAAAAGAATGATTTCATTGCTATATTTTTATTTGATCCAGTCAATGGAAAATTTCTGAGCAAGGGAATGTAAATCATCCACTACCTGATGGAGTAAAGGTAAGCCTTCTACCCTTCTTTTTGCCTCGTATTCCCTCTCCGGATCACCCGGCACCAGCACTTTATCATGACCGGGACTGGTTTTTGCGTTCCTGAATCCCTGTATCCAGTGATCCATGGCATTTTTAAAATCATCAGCCGGCCGAAAAGCATCTACCCGCATGGCACCCAGGAAATGACCAATCCCTTTTCCTGGTTGTTGTGCCGGCATTGGTACATAGGCCGGAAAGGGTGGTACCCAGGGAGCATAATTGGCGCCACTCAATAATGCGGAAAAAATATCTACAATCGCACCCAGTGCATAGCCCTTATGACTGCCATGTTCGCGGTCACCTCCCAATGGCAATAAGGCGCCTCCTTTTTTAAGAATGTTCGCATCATTGGTAGGCAATCCATCCTTATCCTGCACCCATCCATCCGGGGTATCCGAATTTTTTCTTTGTAATATTTCCAGTTTACCATTGGCCGCTGTTGTGGTGGCCAGGTCAGCAACAAAGGCCGGTTCTTTTCCGGCAGGGGCTGCTACACAAATGGGATTCGTGCCCAGCATTTTGTCAATAGAAAAAGTAGGAGCCACCAGCGGACTGGCATTGGTCATCGCCATTCCGATCATATCATGTTCCAGCGCCATCATCGCATGATGGGCGGCAATACCAAAATGATTACTGTGCTGTACACTCACCCAGCCCGTGCCGCATTGTTTTGCTTTTTCAATCGCCACCTGCATGGCAAATGGTGCCACCACTAATCCTAATCCGCTATCTCCATCAACCACGGCAGTTGAAGGGGTTTCATGAATGATTCTAATATCCGGCCGGGCATTTACTCTTTTCACTTCCCATAAACGAACATAACCACTAAGTCTGGCCACACCATGGGAGTCAATGCCACGCAGGTCGGCAGATAAGAGTGCCTTTGCTGCGGTGATGGCATGCGCTTCGGAGCAACCGATCTTTTCAAATACAGAGCGGGTGAACTGGTATATTTTATCGTAGGGAAATAGTTGTTCGGACATGCGCAAATATAATCCGGAAAAGCAAAGCCCCGTTAGTACGGGGCTTCTATTCGTTCTGCATCGGATGATAATCAGAATGGCAGATCATCCACCGGCTCTGCGATATCACCAGGAGATGGTACATGACTGCTGCTGCCTGACATAGCAGATGAAGCATTGGCCGGTTGCTGATAGGAACCAGTACCTGAGCCTTCATTCTTGCTACCCAGCAACTGTACTTCTCTTACCCGAAGGGATAAGGAAGCACCCGGAGTGCCATCGTTACGCTGGAAAGATCTTGCTTCGGGCTGACCTTCTACAAATACCTGTGTACCTTTTGTCAGATACTGGGCTACTGCGGTACGGTCATTCCAGTAAGCGCAATCCACCCAAATTGTTTTTTCCTGCAAATTGCCCTGGCTGTCCTTGTACTTTTCAGAATGGGCAACGGTGAAGTTCATTACATTTTTTCCGTTGACGGTGTTGACGGTACAATCTTTACCCAAACGACCGATAACCTGCATTTTAATCATAGTGCTCAATTTTTAAATGACGTAATTATGTTAGGGATGCAATTTAAATCTTTTTCGGAAAATAAACTAAAGGATTTAGTAATGAGGGAAACCTGTGGAAAAGTGGCTAGTGGCTAGAGGCGAGTGGCAAGTGGGGAGTGGCTAGTGGGGCTCGTAAATTGGGACGAGGGCTGTTGACTCCCGACTCTCGACTCATGACTAACGACTTATCTCTCCTCCCCTTTAGGGGCTGGGGGTGACTCTCGACTAATGACTAAAGACTAACGACTTCCCTACTCCCTCGCCGAAGCCGCATCCACATTCCTGCCAAAGAAAATGGCGTTCATAAACAGCTTGCTCCCACCCAGCCAGAAGGCCCTGAAATTGGGATTGTCTGCTATATTGATCACCCTTCCATTTCCAACAACCGAAACAACAACGGCTGCCGAATTTTTGATGGCCTCCATATTTTCTTTACTCAGCCAGCCACTCTGCAAGGGCTTTGCACCATAATAGAAGGGGGAGGCATAGGGGCTCTTACTTTTTTCGAGATAGACTTTATTGGCTTTAAAAAGACTGATTGTTTTCTGTGTATAGCCATAGGCCAGTGGATGACTCAGATCCGCTTCTGCACCCAGGATCACGCCATTCATTTGCTGTGCCCCATCTACCTGCTCCCGCTGTGTATAGGATAATTTTTGGGTACTGTCTGTGGGTGATTTTACCCGTTTTAGTTTTAAATCGGTGATCCCGTTCTGTGCAGCCCAGCTCACCGCTTCTTCGGTAAGTATAAGCGTACCGCCTGATTGCACCCATGATTTCAGTTTCTCTTTATTCAGATCTGCATAGTTCCCTCCCACCATGATCAGAGTATTATATTTATTCAACTCAATACGGTTGAATACAGCAGCCTCCAGATGTGTGGCAGGTATATTCATCCTTTGGTCCAGCAAATGCCAGATTTCACCGGCATCAGTAGCATTGACACCGGTGCCTGTAATCATGGCAATAGAAGGCCTTGTAATAACCTGCATCTTTCCTGATCCCGGATCACTGCCACTGACGGCATTTCCACTGGTCATGGCATAAGTCTGCAACCCATATTTTGTTGTGACTGCCGATATTATAGCATGAATTTGTTCGCTGCTATAGGATTGCATGGTGACAGGTACCAGCAGGGATCCATAACTAAATTTCCGGGTCTGTCCTTCGATCGGTATTTCTATCGGATTACTCACCACTTTTACGGTCAGCTGTTTGCTGAGTAATTCATACAGTGCCGCGGGGGCGAAATAATCTGTCCATTCAATCAGGTAACCAATATTGGAGCGACTGGCAGGCAGTTTACCCCAGGCGAATTCAACTGATTCCAGTTTCTTTCCCATACTGACAGTAGCGGGTGCCGTGATGGCCGTATGCGGGAGGCCGAATGCGAGTGGCAGATTCCAGGCCGTAATATCATAGAATAAGCTGTCCTTATACTCCGGTACATTTTCAAAAATACCCTTGATCAGTTGTCTTTGCGGCTGGTTGAGTGATACCACAAAGGCCTTTCCTTTTTCGTACTGATTACCGGGATTGGTCTCACCCAGTTCATTCACCACAATCTGGTGACGCAATAACATATCTGCAAATATTCTTGTTCTTGCTGCATCATTTTTATCACCAAAGATGTAAGCGCTCACGCCACCCGGTTCTGGCTGGGTGGATTGCTTATAAAAATCTCGTTGGAAATTCAAAAATTCTTTGCGCAATTCTTTTGCACCCTGTAAAGTGGAGAGCGTGGTTACAAACTGATTGCGGATGGTAAATGGAAAACTCAGGAGCCCATTGGCCGTTTGCTGTAAATGTCCGCGGGAGGAAGCCTGTTCAAATAAAATACCGATACAGCCCTGTACATCGGGGTAAGTAGACCCTTTACCATAATAAAAATCATCATAGTTTTCCTTAGTAAAATACAATGAACCGATCCTGTCAAGGAAGGCCGCATGGTATTTAGCCAGTTTGCCTGTGAGTTCCTGATTTTTGGCAGGTGTCAATGGATTCACTCTTGAAGGCACACCTGGCTGAAAAAAGAAAGTGGCATTACTTCCCTGCTCGTGATGATCTGTAAGAATATTCGGTTTCCATTTCTGGAACCAGGCCACACGGTTCTGGCTTTCGATATGCACGGTGGGTAACCAGTCGCGGTTCAGGTCAAACCAGTAATGATTGAAACGGCCACCGGGCCACACTTCATTGAATTCTCTGGAATTGGGATCACTAACCAGGTTCTTACTCTTGTGCTGATTGGCCCAGGTGGAAAAACGCTGCAATCCATCAGGATTAAAAGATGGATCAAAAAGTATCACGGTATTCTCTAATAATTCGTCAATGGCTTTTCCCTGTGCGGCTGCCAGGTAATAGGCACTGAGCAGGGCCGCATTCGCACCACTGGGCTCATTGCCATGGATGGAGTGACCGATCCAAACGACGATTGGCATTTGATCTACATTGAGGGAAGCAGACTGCGATGGATCGGTGAGTTTAATATGTTCCTGTCTGATTTCTTCCAGCCGCTGGTGATTGCGGGGAGACGTGATGATGAGTAAAACCTGCGGCCTGTCCTCATAGGTAAAACCCATGGTTTCCATTTTTATTCTTTGTGGGGCAGCGGCCGCCACGGCTTTCATATAATTCACCAGGCGGTCATGTGTTACATGCCACTCACCCACTTCGTGGTAAACAATTTCTTTGGGCTTGGGTATATAGGAACTGTAACTGACTGAATCAGGTAAATAGTAATTTAATGTCTGGGCAGGGAGGAACTGATGAATGCTGAAAACAGAACAAAAAAGGACAAGCAGTTTTTTCATAAATGCTGATTGATTTATGGGGGAAGTTAAGGAATCGGGGGGAAGGGAATAGCGACTTTGAGCGTTTTTTTTCACCGCAGAGAGGCGGAGAGCGGGGAGTTTTCGCAGATATTTAACCGCTAAGACGCAAAGACGCAAAGGGGGGATTCTTTTGTTACAGAAATGCCATTATGTTTTCATTTTCTTTTCGACTTTGCGTATTAACGGTTAAAAATTCTTACTGTAATCCCCATTGCATTTCCATTTGAAAAAAAATCAGTCCCCGCTTAATATTTGCTAATTTGTTAATATTAGCTACCCCCGCAATAATAAAGACGCAGTCACGTATTAAACTAACACATACCAACGCCATGAAAAAAATATTCCGGGCTACTTTGATTATCAGTTTATTTACAGCCTGCAGTACACCTAAAAAAGCAGTCCTTACTCAAAAAGATCTGCCACGGGTGATTGATAGCTTGTACCAGGCAGATCAGGCCACTGCTAAAATTCGGCCGGTTGATAGTGCCGCCGCGGCATTTCAAAGAGTGATCCGTTCTAACTTTTCATCGGTGGAAGAGATTTTCAGAAAATTCGGTTTTCCGGGATACGATCTGGTGGGCGCCCAATATTCTGACAAGTATTTTACTTTGGTACAACACAGTGATTTTAATGTCAGCTTTCAACTGGAAGTGCTGAAAGACATGCAACAAAAAGTGGAAGCCCAAAATGCCACCGGACAAAATTTTGCCTATCTCACTGATCGTACCGAACTCAACCAGGGCCGTCCACAGATATACGGCACACAGGTGCTGATGAGTGCGAATACAAAACTCAAACCCTGTATAGATAGTATCAACCTCGACAAACGCCGGCTCTCCGTTGGATTGGGCCCCATACAGGAATACATTGATCAATGCAATGCCGTTTTCTTTCAGTTAAATCCGCAGGAGAAAAATAAGCCGGGCGGGAATTGATGGTAGCTCAATAAATCAGCAGTACTGCATCAATTATTTTACCACAAAGGGCTCGAAGGTTTTACACTAAGGGCCAAAGCATATTCTTTAGCAGATGTGTTATCCATTCTACTTTCCTCAAATGATTTTTTTCAGATATATTTACCCTTTACACGATGCCTGCCGTTTAATTAAATGCATGTCAATTCATGAGTCTGACCGAACAACAACGGCTATTAATTTCCGGGCATAATAAGAACTGGAAAAAATGGGGGCCCTATATATCTGAAAGACAATGGAGCACGGTACGTGAAGATTACAGCCGGGAAGGAAATGCCTGGGGTTTTATCAATCACGACCTGGCCCGCAGCTATGCTTACCGCTGGGGTGAAGATGCCATTGCCGGCTTCTGTGATGCCGACCAGGTGCTTTGCCTGGCACCGGTATTCTGGAACGGGAAGGACAGCATCCTGAAAGAAAGATTATTCGGTCTCACGAATAATGAAGGAAATCATGGGGAAGATGTAAAAGAAGTCTACTATCAACTCGCTTCCTCCCCCACTCACTCCTATTGCAGTTACCTGTACAAGTATCCGCAAACGGCATTTCCTTATGAAGAACTGCTGATCAAAAACAAACTTGACCGGCTCAGTCCGGAATTCGAACTGGCCGATACGGGCATTTTTGACCAACACCGTTACTTTGATTGTCTGATCGAATATGCCAAGGCCGGGATCAATGATATCCTGATGAAGATCACGGTGATCAACCGGGGTTCTGAGGCAGCCGATATCCATGTGCTGCCGCATTTATGGTACCGGAATTTCTGGCGGCACAATCAGCGCTTTGTAAAACCGGTGATCAAAGCCCCACGTCCAGATTATATCCATGCCCTTTCCGCCCGCAACGGCAGTTTCTTTTTATACCATGAGGGAGGTGAAACTTTGTTCTGCGATAACGAAACCAATACGGAAAGAATATTTCACCGTCCCAATGAAACACTTTTTGTAAAAGATGGGATCAATAACCATGTGGTCAATGGACTGGCAACCATCAACCCGGAACGCAAGGGCACAAAGGCAGCTATTCATTGGACTACCCGCATCGAAGCTGGTCAGCAAGCCATATTCCGGGTCCGGCTCAGTAAAGCCGAACTGACGGCCCCCTGGGATCAGTTTGACCAGGTATTTGAAAAACGCCAAATGGAAATGGCAGCCTATTATGATGCCATCATTCCGGAAGCTGTTTCAACGGAACAAAAAAAATTACTCAGGAGTTCTTTTAGCGGCTTACTCTGGACCAAACAGTTTTATTACCATGATGTATTCAAATGGCTGTTTGGAGAACCGGGAGATACCGCCCCGCCCCGTGATCACCGGAGAAATTATGATTGGCAGCACCTGACTGCACGCAATATCATTTCTATGCCCGACAAATGGGAGTATCCCTGGTTTGCGGCATGGGACCTGGCTTTTCATGCCGCTTCCTTTGTGCATATTGATCCTCAGTTTGCCAAAGAGCAATTGCTATTGGTTTTGCGTGAATATTATATGCATCCCAACGGACAGATCCCCGCGTATGAATGGAATTTCAGTGATGTGAATCCCCCCGTTCATGCCTGGAGCATCTGGCAGGTATTTGAAACCGACCGTAAAAAAACAGGAATAGCCGACTGGGATTTCCTGGAAAGGGCTTTTCAGAAACTGCTGATGAATTTTACCTGGTGGGTGAATCAGAAAGATGAGAATGGAACGGATGTATTTGAAGGAGGATTTCTCGGGCTGGATAATATTGGGGTATTTGACCGCAACTCCATGCCACCCGGTATCAAAAAATTACAGCAGGCCGATGCCACCAGCTGGATGGCGATGTATTCGATCAATATGCTGCGGATTTCCCTGGAACTGGCCCAACACAATAAAGCATATGAAGAGTCGGCTGCCAAATTCTTCCGACACTACCTGAATATCGGCTGGGCCATGCACCATATGGGTAAAAAAGATATTTCCTTATGGGATGAAGCCGATGCCTTTTATTATGATGCTGTGCAGTTTGAAGATGGCAGCAGCCAACGACTGAAAGTGCGTTCACTGGTCGGGATTATTCCTTTGCTGGCGGTTGAAATCATGCATACCGATATGTTTGAGAAACTGCATGAATTCAATACCCGATTGCAGGTGATCAAACTCACGAGGCCGGATCTTACCCGGGTAATTTCGGATATTGAAGCTCCCAATGACGGCGGACAGTATCTCTTTGCCATCATGGTAGGTGACCGGCTGGAGCATTTATTGAAACGCTTATTGGATGAGAAGGAGTTTTTATCAGATTATGGCATCCGTTCTCTTTCTAAACATTATGAAGAGCATCCCTATGTCTTCCGTTATGCGGGGAATGATTACAGCATTAGTTATGAGCCGGGGGAAAGCAGCAGTTCCATGTTTGGGGGTAATTCCAACTGGCGGGGTCCTATCTGGTTCCCATTGAATTACCTGATCATTACCTCCCTAAGAAAATATTATGATTATTATGGTGATAATTTCCGGATAGAATTCCCCACTGGTTCCGGCCATATGCATAACCTGAAACAGATCGCTAATGAGTTAACGCGCCGATTATTAAAACTCTTTGAAAAAGATGCCAAGGGCACTTACAATTACCAGGCAGCCGATCCATCCGCTCCCTCTTTTAATGATCATCCCTTA
>Ga0209174_10002928_pt1 | contig 11009 bp, 14 predicted proteins | sample JI91814BDNA_FD_187505 | JGI IMG/M metagenome (GOLD analysis project Ga0209174, IMG submission 187505) | Wastewater effluent complex algal communities from Wisconsin, to seasonally profile nutrient transformation and Carbon sequestration -... | ecosystem: Engineered > WWTP > Effluent > Algae...
TTCCCAACGTACAAGAAGGTTTCCGCGTTTCACTCTTCCGTAGGCTGAACCTTCAATTTTGAAGATATCATCCCTTGGTAATTCTGTAAGTACACCTTCGATTTGGGTAATCACCCGGGTGCTGTTCCATTCGATGAAATTGCCATCGGGTTTGGTCAGCTTTCCGTCGATCACCTGGATCCGGTAGCGGCGAGGAACAGCAGGGAGTTCGGAAGTGTTAGTGATCTTGTGGATACCTTCTACTTTGATATTATCGATAAAGAAATTCTCGAAACTGGTGGTGGCAACTGCACCGGGTGTAATCAGGCGGGCAGAATACTCAGTGATGATTTTACCGCGACGAACCCTTCCATCAGGGCCGGGACAACCGGTGGTACCGAAGTCGAGGGTAACTACAGCGGGAAAAGGAGTGTTATTGGGATGGGTAATCGTGATGGTGAAGCAACGGGGTACGGGAGTCAGGCTATCGGTACGGCCGAAGAAAACACCGGATCCGGCTACGCCTACATCGTTATTCACACCCATTACATCATCAAAAAATTCATTGAAGGTTCCTTCTGCTTCTCCTTCAGCTTCGCCGGAAACCTGGGACACCTGGAGTTCCTCTTCGTTGGTGGCAGACTGGCTTTTTTCCTTGCTACAGGAAGCAATAAAAAACAGGGCTGAAGCGATCGTTACAATGGCTGCCCTTGTCAAACTAAAACTGTATTTCATGCAGTTAACTTTTAAGTAGTTGATTGGATATCTAACCTAGGATGGTTTTAATTGGCTAAGGTTTAAAGGTTTCTTAAAGTTTTTAGCTGAATTTTGCCCTCAAAATAAGCTGATTTGATGACGCATGTGGACACCCATACCCACCTTTATGTGGAGGAGTTTGATTCAGACCGGGAATTAATGCTGGAAAGAGCTGTAAAAGAAGGAGTTACAAAGATGTTGCTGCCGGCAATTGACAGTGGATCGCATGAACGCTTACTGGGACTTTCGGCTGGCCATCCTGAAAATTGTCTGCCCATGATGGGCCTGCACCCCTGTTCCGTAAAAGAAAACTTCAGGGAAGAGCTGAAGATAGCCCGGGAATACCTGGAAAAAGGCGGTTTTGTGGGGGTGGGGGAGATGGGTTTGGATTTTTACTGGGACCGGAGTTTTGATGATCAGCAGTACCTGGCCCTGCGTGAGCAGCTGGAATGGGCCATTCATTTTGACCTGCCGTTTTCTATGCATACCCGGAATGCTACGGAGGAATGTTTAGCCGTGGTGAAAGAGATGCAAAAAGGAAAATTAAAGGGTGTTTTTCATTGTTTTTCCGGCGATGAACGCCAGGCAAAAGTGGCGATTGACCTGGGATGTAAGCTGGGGATTGGCGGGGTATTGACCTTTAAAAACAGCGGATTGGACAAAGTACTGGCAGCTATTGCCCCTGAGCATTTAGTATTGGAAACGGATGCACCTTACCTGGCACCGGTACCATTCAGGGGCAAACGCAATGAGCCGGCTTATTTGAAATATGTGGTGGAGAAGCTGGCTTTGATATATGAGATGCCCGAAATGGAAATCGCTGCGATTTGTACGGTCAATGCCAAAAATTTATTCGGAATCTGAGCGCATATGAGGTATTTTTGCTGCCCTTCTGAAAAAAGAAGGAAACGGAGACCTGCTCGAGTGGTTGAAGAGGCACGCCTGGAAAGTGTGTATACGGGAAACCGTATCGAGGGTTCGAATCCCTCGGTCTCCGCTGGAATGATCGCAACTATTGCGATCATTTTTTTTGCCCTTTTTTGATTCTTAGAATTATCTGATTCTTCTTCTCTAATACTTAAACGTCTCCTTCATCCTCGCAATAAAGGTTTCTTTTTTTCTCCGGCTCACTTCCAGTTCCCGGCCATTACTCATCACCACAAAACCGCCTTCCCCCTTTTGGTATTCCCGGATATGTTTCAGATTAACCAGGGTTGATTTATGGATACGGAAAAACTGGGAGTCTTGCAGCATCAGTTCATAATCCATTAATGGACGGCTGGCCAGTACCTTCTTTCCATCCTTGAAAAAAATATTTGTATAGGTATTCTCCGCCTCACAATAAAGGATATCGGACAATGTCACAACCTGGAATCCTTTGACAGTTGGAATACAGAGTTGCAGGTCTTGCGGATTGTTCATGGTTTGCATATTGTGCAGAAAGGACTGCACCTGCTGGCTGGCGGTTTTCTGCATGATTCTTTTGGAAGCATTGGCGACAGCATTAACCAGTTGCTGTTCATCCACGGGTTTCTGCAGGTAGTCAACTGCTGCAAAACGGATGGCCTGGAGAATATACTTATCATGTGCGGTTACAAAGATTACTTCAAAATAAATCTCTCCATATCCCTTCAGAAAATCGATTCCGTTTTTTCCCGGCATGGCCACATCCAGAAAAACCAGATCAGGCTTTACTTGTTCAAGGAGCTTAGTGGCCTGGTCGGCACTTTCAGATTCCCCCACTACAGATACGGCCGGACAATAGAGTTCCAGTAACTTTTTGAGTGTATTCCGGCTCAGTTTTTCATCATCAACAATAATGGCTCTTAGCATACTGTTCAATAGTTATAGTTCAGGGGCAGGTAGAATTTGACCAGGGTGCCACTTTCAATTTCGGGAACGGTCTTTACGGCAAATACAGGTTTATTGGAAACATCTGCCTTACCCTGAAAGATCAGGTCAAGCCTTGATTTGATCACCGACATGGAATGAGAGAGTTTTTCAAAACCTGATTCACCGGTTTTTATTCCCAAGCCATTATCACGTACACTGATACTGAGCAGATCATTTTCCAGTTGAATCAATACTTTGATATAAGGATTTTCCACTTTTTTTAATTCTGCATGTTTGATGGCATTTTCTACAAAGGGCTGTATCATCATCGGGGGAATCAGGGCCTGCTCCGCTTCCTTATCCACCTTTACCTGGAATTCAAGGGGGCGGTCAAAAGCGGTGCTTTCAAACTCAATATATTTCTGCAGGTAGTTGATTTCTTCCTCAAGAGGGATATCATCTTTTTCTGCATTGGAAAAAGTTTTGCGCATCAGCTGGGCCAGTGATTGAATTTGTTTGTTGGCTTTCTGGATTTCCGAACTCAGCACCAACCCCTGGATATTATGCAGGGCATTGTAAACAAAATGGGGGTTCATCTGGCTTTGGAACTGTGCAATCAGTTTGGCCTGCCGGCTGAGTTGAAGGGCCTGTTCCTTGATCTGCTGACTTTTATTTTCCAGTTGGGTATAGGCCCTTTTTCTTGCACTAATATTCCGGTACAGTACAAAGGCAAGCAATCCCAGCAAAGCCAGTCCGCCGATCAGGTAATTGCGCGTGCGTTGCTGGTTGCTGATTTGTTTTTCTTTCAGCAATGATTGCTGGAAGCCTAACTGAATCTGTTGAGAGTCGGCCCTTGCCTGTAATTGGTTCCTGGCCAGCATCTCTTTCTGTTGCTGTAACTGCAGGTCCTGTACTTCTTTTTCCCTTGAGAGAATTGTTATCTCATCTTCTTTTCGTTTTGCTTCCAGCAGGTTACCGGCGATGATTGCCTTTTGTTTTTCGGATTCCAGTTGCCTGATTTTCTGCTCTGCCTGCAAACGGCTGATCTCTTTGTCCTTTACCGCCTGCTGGTATTTAATATCCAGTTCTGCCGAGGCTTTGAATTTTTCGCTATTCAGTAAGGAATCCCGGAGGGAGGAATACCTGGTCTGGTACTGATAAGCATTGGCATAATCACCGGTAGCTTCGCTGAGTTCTGCCAGCGAACCATAATATTTGTATTCCAGGTCGGGGTCAGGATATTTTTTCAGAATGACAAGGCCTCTCTGGAAATTTTCGATCGCTTCTTTGTATTTGTTCTGTACTTTATAAACTTCCCCAAGGTTGCCGTAAAAATTGGATCCCAGGTACTCCCATTTGGGTACAGCAAGATAAACACCAGCCTGCTTCATGTAACGCTCGGATAAGGCGTACTCCTTTTTTAAATTATACATGCTGCCGATGCCTGTATTGGCTTTGATGAGGAAGACAGTGTCCTGTCTTTTTTCAGCGACTTCCAGACTGAGTTTCATATAATGAATCACCTCATCATACTTAGGGCTGGGTAAATGCTTGGTTGCGCCGAAGATGACATTGGACATATTGAGGTAGGCACTGGTAAGTGCCGCCGTGAAATTATTTTTCAGGGAAATATCAATCACTTTTTCAAAATAGCTGCGGGCCTTATCATACTGCTCATTATTAAAATAGAATGCGCCGAGGCCGATATTGCAATTGTTTTCGAGATAGAGATAATTGATATCGTGGGCCAGCTTCATGGCAGTAGTATACCATTCAACGGATTTGTCGGACTGACCGGTGATCATAAAAGTTACTGCCTTCCAGTAATAACCATTGGCTTCATACTGCTGGTATTTATTTTCTTTTGATTTGTCAATGATCCAGTCAAGGATCAGGAATTTAGCTGCTGCATTATTGGTTTGCAGTCTGCTGACCGCCAGTACCAGGTATTTTTTCAGTGTAACCGTGTCTGATGCTTCTGTGGTAAGCACTTTCTTCAGTGAGTCAATTTTTAAGACATCCTGTGCCTTTAGGATGGTACCGGTTAGCAAAAAGAGAGAGGCGATGATGATAGTCCTTTTCATCTGAAGGGGATAGTTGGCTAAAGCTAATAAAAAGGGGCTGGTTTTTCATTTGATTTTAATTCTTTGCCGAACACTGCTCCACTTCTGCCGGATACATACAGGATCTGCCGTTCCCTTCCTGAAATTCATGGCGCTTTAGGGTAAACTGGCAAAGACAGATCCCCGGTTCATTCCCAAAAATAACCGTTACCTGTTTCCAGCGCTGAATACTATTGCTGTTATACTTACTTGCGGTACAGCAGTTGATAAATCAGTAAAACATGAAAAAAGCAATAAGCAGCATCGGGATCAGTTTTGTCATCGTGTTAGTGGTCTTTACCAGTTGCGGGAGCAGCGATAAGAAGCAATCTCAGCTGACTCCTGGTCCGCAGGTTATTGAAAACAAAGAATTCGATCAGGATACCTTACCTGATAAGCCGCATTTTAAATTCACGGTAGATGATACTTTTTACAAGATTGATTCTACAGAGATCAAGGTTTATTATTCTTCATCAGATGCCACTATACGGATCGACGCTGGGGCGAACGAGACGGGGAGACTGTCCATTGTCATTGACAATCTGAGGAATCTCCCCGGCTTTCGTGGCAATGGCTGGAAGGGGGCCAACATCATCCAGCCGGGAGCTGACACCGTAAGCAGCCAGCCTACTGTTACTTTTTATAAGAACCTCGGAATCGTATCATCCTGGAATAATCTGGATAATGGATTTAACCAAGCCGCCCCCAATCAGGATGGATCCCTTTATATATATGGGATACAAAGAATGGGGGAAAGAAATTTTTTGATCAAAGGACGGATCCAAACCCGTGTGCTAAAAAATAAATATGAGTCTTCAGCGGGTGAATTTAACCGTGACCATACTATCAGCGGAAGTTTTGTCGTGCGGTTTGAAGACTATTGGTTAAAACTATGACAACCGATTACAGGGAACAGACCACCGTTACCTGTTTGGTGCTGGTCAAGCTTGCAAATCCTGATTCTCTTTATACCATCAAATAAACTATATGAATATTACCCTTTTACCCGGTGAGCAGAAAATTGATACCTGGACCATTCTGTACCAGCCTCCCAAGGGCGGCAAATTCAATGGAAAATTACTCGTAACCAACCAGCGGCTTTTATACGATGCAAAATTTGATTACAGTGCCAAAGGCATTTTAGAAGAATTTGCTTTTATCAAATGGGGAAGCGAGGGCTTTCTCGAAATTAATAAAGCAGATATCCAGGCCGTGGAGGTGGAGAAAAGTTTTCTCGCGAAAAAGTGTATTGTCATTTTAAAAGACGGCAGCCGGCATACGTTTAACTATGGGGCCATGAATATTGATAAATGTGCTGCGGCTATTCAATCAAAATAAAACCCTTGCTATGAAAATGAAGATCCTTCCCATTCTTTTTTGTGTATTGATTTTCTCCTGTAAGAAAAAGACAGAAGATACACCTGACCCGGCTGGAACAACCGTATATATGAGCGGATACTCGACAGTTCCGGCAGCGAACGTAGCCTATGCCTGTTACTGGAAGAACGGAGCTGTTGTGCCCCTCACCAGCACCACGGCCCCCGGAAGTGATGCAACTGCAGAGGATATTGTAGTGCAGGGCAGTGATGTGTATGTGGTGGGGGGAGAAAAACTGGCAACTGGTATTTATGTAGCCAAGTATTGGAAAAACGGTGTGCTGACCAATCTTACTGATGGCACCCGTCAGGCTTATGCAGTAGCTATTGAAGTACAGGGAAATGATATACATATCGTTTTCCAGGAAAACAATGCAGCCGGGATAAGAGTAGTCAAATACTGGAAGAATGGAGTGGTGACCAATATTACTGACGGAACCAGCAATGCATATCCTGCTGGAATTACAGTCTCGGGTAACGATGTATATATCGTTGGGTCGGAATATGCCGGGGCGATACGTGTCTCAAAATACTGGAAGAACGGTGTGGCGGTCAATATTCCGGTCAGCGTTGTACAGAATGCGCTCTTTTATGATATTGCTGTTTCAGGCCCCGATGTATATGTGGCCGGCAATGAGTATTCAGTTACCGGATCAAAAGCAGTGATCTATAAAAACGGAACACCCATCTGGCTTACCACCTTGGCCCCGTCTGCTAATGCATGGGGTGGTATTGCTATCAGTGGTACAGATGTTTATGCCGGAGGAAACGGGTACAACGCTGCCGGTACTTCCATCGCCACTTACTGGAAAAATGGTAACGAGTTCAATCTTGGTGATGGGCTTACCAGCACCCAGGTCAGAGATCTTTTAGTATTTAATGCTGACTTGTATGTGTGTGGCGCTATTACTGGTAGCAGTGGTACGGGACTTGCCAGCTGGTGGAAAAATGGGGTCAGAAACTCCGTCAACAATACGGATCAAACCACTATTGCCACAAGCATTTTTGTAAAATGAATAATACAACTAACATGAAAAAAGTACTGATTGTTATTTGCCTGATTGCTTCTTCCGGATTGCTGGCATTTCAGATAAACAATGCGCCGGCTGAAGTTTGGAATGTAGCCACCATTGCCGGTTGGGAAGAAGATAATAACACGATGGACGGGCAGGGGACAAAAGCTCATTTTACCTGGCAGATGGGAGCATCGGCGATTGATGCTGCTGATAACTATTATGTGATAGACCAGGTATGTATCCGGAAAATGGATGCGGCTACCAATGTGACAACCTTATTTGGAATGGGTGCTTCGGATGCAAATGGGAACAGCCTTTCCATACCGGAGTCACCGGGGCAAGACGGTATTATGACTGATAAAGAAGGAAATATTTATCTCAGCAGTGGCAGGAACCATGCAATTTATCGTATCAAAGCAGATAAAACGGTAGAGCGATTTGCCGGGGAAGAAGGATATAAAGGAAAAGACGATGGGCCACGTCTTGAAGCCGGATTGAATAACCCAACGGGCTTATGTATGGATAAATCAGGAAATATCTATGTGGCAGATGCTTATAATGCATCAGTGCGAAAAATTTCACCTGATGGCAAAATGAGCACCCTTGCTGGTAATGGACAGATCGGGGATTTTACACCCGGAACCGGCAGGAATGCACAATTTCACGAGGTAAGGGCGATTGCGGTTGATAGTAAGGGCAATGTATTCGTGGCACAGAATGGTGGCAGGGGTTCCTGTATCGCAAAGATCAGCCCGGCGGGTGTGGTAACCAATTTTGCAGGGGATATCAATGCATTATTGCCAACCGGTGTTAACCATGATGGTACGGGAAAGGCAGCCAGGTTTATGCGCATCAATGCATTGCTGATTGATAAGGATGATAACCTGCTCATTGGAGAGAATACAAGGGTTCGGAGGGCAAGCCCCGCAGGGCTCGTTACTACCCTGGCTGGCAATGAAAACAGTGACTGGCGGGATGCGGCAGGTGCCAAAGCCATGTTTAGAAAAATTGCTGGTATCAGTATCGACAGTAAAGGAAATATCCTGATAAGTGATCAGTATTGTATTCGTAAAATGACAAAACAATAATAGAAACTTTAAAATCAGCAGTAATGAAAAAATTAAGTATTACAACGATGCTGTTGCTTTTTTGCAGCATATTGTTTGCGCAAAATGGTAAAACAGTTCCGGACAATACCCGCCCATTACCGGAAGGTTTGGAAGTAGTCAAGGGGAAACTCAAAGCAAAGCCGGGTTACCAGTTTCAACTGACTACTGATGGAAAATCCGCTACGCTGGTGAATGCAAAAGGAGTGAGTACCAGTGGTACATTCAGCTGTGGATGTGGCAATAACTCTTCAACAGGTGCCTGTAGTGTGGTTATTCTGAACGGCGGCTTAAACTGTACGGGTAATTGTAGTTGTCAGCTCGTCACCATTATTACCAGTATCAAGTATGCTGTTGATCTCTCGGTGGGTGTTCTTAAAAAGCAATTATGAAAATAAATGGTTGATTCGATCCTTCAGCTGGTATACATGAAACAGCGGACCATTAATATTACAGGTAGTGCCAGAAATATGGAGGGAGGGGCCATGCTGGTGGCAGAAAATGTGGGTATTTACAGAGTGGATGGAATCCGGCAATGGGAGCAGGATTGGGTGGGTCAGCGGATCAAAATCATTGGCGATCTGGAATTCCGGAAAAGAAAAAACTATCACCTGATCCGGAATCCGATGGTGCAGTTATTGGGATGAATAATCCCGACGAGTTGAAGCCGATCATTTGTATTTAGACGTAACCTACGCCTGACTTGAGCAGAACTTTTCTTTACTTCATTATTCTTAATTCTATTGTTCCTCTGTTCTGCTGTTCATTTCCTACCAGTTATTCACCTGGTCCGGATTGATCCTTTCTGACACATCCAACGGTTTATTCTCCCGCCAGTTTTTGTCAAATTTTACAAACCAGGAAATCCAGATGCTGCGGCTGAGGCGCATGAGCCAGGGTTGAAGTGAGATGAGGAGAACGGCGTTTGAGATCAGCCAGTATACAAAACGATTGTCATCAGTGGACATTCCAATCAGTACGAGCCATGCCACCAGGGTTGCAATACTCAGGGCTACGGTAAGGGCATAACTCACATAGCCGGTTCCGTAGTAAAAGCCGGTTTCAATTTCGGTGGGTTGCCCGCAAACCGGGCATTGTGTGTTCATCTCCATATTCCGCTTGAAGCTGATGGTGAGCGGATTTTTGAATAATTTTCCGTCCCTGCAACGCGGGCAACGACAGCTAAGGGTGGAAGCAAGATAGCCGCGACTGGTTGTTGTTTCTGCCATTTTATTATTTACTTATCAGTTGGTCAATAACTTTCTCCAATGAGTGAACCTGCATTACACCAGATTGCCGCCAGAGTTGTTTCCCTTTCTGAAATAAGATCAGCGTGGGTACACTTTGCACCTGGAAGGCATTGGCCGCTGCCGGACTCTGGTCTATATCAATCTTAATGATCCGGACCCGATCACCTTTTCGCTGCTGCAATTCTTCCAGCACGGGTTTCATCATTTTGCAGGGACCACACCAGGTAGCGGTAAAATCAACTAATACCGGTGTTTCTCCATTGAGAATTTCCGCAAAGGTCTCTTTTTTATGGGTTGCTGACATTTTTTTCTTTTTTAAACATACTGAATAATAAGCCACCCATCAGGGCCCCGTAGGCCGTACTGTTATGCCAGGTGGATGTGATCCGGCAGGTACCATTGCTGCAGCCGATCTGCTGCCAGTACAAATAACCCGCAATGGAACCGAGGAGGACACCAATAATGGTTAATTTATTATTTAGTACCCAGTTCTTCATATTCAATTTCATCTGTTTTATTTTGATTGTTGTTGCGATTAACGGGAGTATAGCAATTGCCGCCGGCACAGCAAACACCGTCAGTAAAAAGGGCAATAAGGGTGAAAAGGGTGCCCAGAACGATACCTCCCGCATGTCCTTCGCTAATAGAGGAAGACAGAATGAGTACACCCAGGATGACGCGGATAAATTTTAAGGCCGTCCAGCCACTGCTTATTCGTGCGATGAGTTGCATTTTTGAATCTTTCGTACAAATTTCAGGGAGTTTTTGGGATGGGGAGGTGACTATAGTTACCAACTGGGAACAGGTTTGTTAAACCTTGCCATGGCGTGCAGTACGGTTCAGGCATTTTTAAATGAAGTAAGCAATAACGAATTGTTCCAAAAGACCCCGGGTCAAGCCCGGGATGACGTCTTGCATGAGTGAAGTGGGTCTCTAAATAATTTGAGTTTGCAACGGGCCTCAACTACGTCATGCCGGACTTGATCCGGCATCTTTTGAAATACATTTAACTTCCTCCGAAAGACCCCGGATCAAGTCCGGGGTGACATATTCTAAGAATGTGGCGAGACTCCGATTATTTTGAGTTTGCAACGGGCCACGAGTACGTCATACCGGCCTTGAGCCGGTATCTTTCATAAGAGTAAGCTTAAAACAAAACGGCTGCCCGAAGACAGCCGTTTGTATAAAACCTACATCAACACATTACATTTTTCCGGGCAAAATCTTATTCCAGTACAACCAGGGCAATACCCTTCTTTTCAACTGGTACATACTCCATCTTTCCTTGCTCTGATCAAAGGGGAAGGTTTCAATGGGTTGGTTATTATAATCGAATTCGCAAAGCACCAGTTTGCCATAACCGGTTACAACAGGGCAACTGGTATAGCCATTGTAACTGGCGGCCGGTTGCTGACCAGCCATCACTGCCATCAGGTTTTTCACGAGGACAGGGGCCTGTTTACGAATAGCTGCCCCGGTACGGGATGTGGGCAAAGAAGAGGCATCTCCCAATGAAAATATATTGGGATATTTTACATGCTGCAGACTGTGTTTGTCAACATCCACCCAGCCAGCTGTATTGGCCAGCGGA
>Ga0209174_10002932_pt1 | contig 11003 bp, 13 predicted proteins | sample JI91814BDNA_FD_187505 | JGI IMG/M metagenome (GOLD analysis project Ga0209174, IMG submission 187505) | Wastewater effluent complex algal communities from Wisconsin, to seasonally profile nutrient transformation and Carbon sequestration -... | ecosystem: Engineered > WWTP > Effluent > Algae...
ACAGCAATAACCCGGCGGAGTGCAGCCGGGACCAATCAATTCCGCTTCTTCGCCGCTCGGGTTGATTGCTTTGTTATGTGGCGATTTGGGATGGACATCATGCAGTGGTTTTGGAATTGGGCAGCGAAGCGGTCAAGCGTGCTGAAAAGTTTGAAGCGTGAACTGGATGCGGCCGTCGACTATCACAGCAACTACAGCGGCAAGATTGACAGAGCACTGCGACAGCCGCGAAAGGAAGGCAGTTTGCTCATCAATCACCTCCGCGAGATTGATAGGCTGCAGGCGTGTGAGGCGAGCAGGAAAGATCTGATTGAAGTGTTGCAGACGGATGAAGGTGTGACAGCGTGGCGACGGGAACAGAGCCTAAACGCTTTGTTGCGGGAATCACTTTCACCGTCCACATAACAACTTATATCACGACCCCGCGCAGTTTTAACATTCCTGGCGGGGGCGCTGTCATTTTTCAAAGAGAGCAAGGGACTATGAGCAAGAAACGATGGGCGTTGGTAAGTACGATCGGGCACAACCTTGGTGACTCGTTTCCAGTCAACAAAGTGTTGACGTTCGAGAATGAGCAGGACGCGATCTTCCATGCGGTCAATCTGTTGTGCGAGAACACGATGGAAGTGACCCGCGAGGGTAACGGGATCTACGGTTATGACGGTCAACACTGGACTGCCGCGCAGGCAATTGTTCAGTGGCGGGAAGATCACCTTGAGAACGAATACTTCCATATCTGGGAAGTGATCGAAATGCCGACGTACCAAGACATACTAGAGGAATTTTCCGGTAAGGGTTGCGGCGGGTGTGATACCCCTGGTTGCACTGACAACGAAGCCGAAGGCGGCAATGGATGATAATCCACGTCGACTTCGAAACCTATTCATCTGCTGATATCAAGAACGGCGCGTACCGCTACGCAGCTCACGTTTCTACTGGTATTTGGCTGATGGCTTGGGCAGTTGATAACGGCGAGGTGAAGATCTGGTATCCAGGTGATCCGGTTCCGAAGGAGTTTTTTACCGAAGGGGTGATGTTCTCTGCCCATAACGTCATGTTCGAGCGGTGCATCTGGTCCCGTATCGCTGTCTCAGAATATGGTTTTCCTCCGTTCGATATCCGGCAATGGCACTGTACCAAAGCCTTGGCGGCTTATTACCAGTTGCCGTGTAAAGGTACGTCGCTGGAAAAGGTAGCCAAAGCTCTTGGTTGCCAGCACCAAAAGGACAAGGAAGGGTCTAAGCTGATGAAGCGGAGGGCCAAGCCGCGGACATCCAGGACGCTATTCGGGAGTGAGGATGATTTTGAAGTCCAAAGGCTTGCCGTGTATTGCGTCCAGGACGTCCGTGCTCAACGTGAAGTGTCCCAGAGGCTCGGCCACTATCTGCCCGAAGTCGAGCGGCAAGTGTGGCTGTTGGATCAAGAGATCAACTTCCGAGGTATCCGAGTAGACAAGAAGTTGTGCGAATCCGCTATCCGGATCCGTGATACAGAGGCCAAGAAGTTCAATTTAGAGATCGAAAAGCTAACCGGCGGAGCGGTATTGGCTGCGACACAAGTCAAACAGATCGCCAAGTGGATCGCGTCTAAGGGCGTCTACCTGGGGGCATTGGACGAAGAGACTATCCACAACACACTGCTCAGCGATAGTTGTCCTCCTGACGTTCGGCGCTTACTTGAGATCCGTCAACTTACTTCGCTCATCTCGCTCGCTAAGTACGACAAGATGTTGCAGTTAGCGGACGACTCAGGGCGGATGCGGGACTGTATCGAGTACCACGGCGCTGGCCCTGGCCGATGGGCAGGACGTGGAGCCCAGATCCAGAATTTCCCCAGGGGCGAGGGCGAAGACTCGGACGGCATTTGCGATTGCATACTACGAGGGATTGAACTTTTGGAATTGTTCTACGGCGACGACCTACTATCTACGCTCAAGGGTGGGCTCCGTGGTGCGTTGATGGCTAAGGACGAGTACACACTCGCGATCTGGGACTATGCTCAAATCGAGGCCCGTGTGTTGGCATGGCTGGCCAACGAGCAACTGTTACTTAAAGGATTTCGCGACAAGGCCGACGTCTACAAAATGTTTGCGGCCGAGATCTACCGGACGCCGGTAAGTTCGGTCACCAAACCCCAACGGTTCGTTGGCAAGACGGCGGTTCTTGGTCTAGGGTACTCGATGGGTGGCGAGAAGTTCCAGGCTTCCTTGGACAGCCCCAACGGCGGGTACACCAAGCTCTCTTTACCTGAATGCAAGCGGATCGTCTCAGTCTATCGGTCGACGTTCCCACGGATTGTGGCCTTGTGGGACGAGATCGATAGGCTGTGGCGAAAAGCTGTTGCGACCGGCAAGACATCATCTTTCGGCGGAGTGCTCGAGTTCGGTTATGTCAAAGCACCATGGGGTAACGCCGTCACGATCAAACTGCCGAGCGGCCGTAAGCTGTTCTACTGGGGCGCCGAGGCTAAGGACGGCCGTGGACAATACCAAAAGCACGGATTCGCAAAACACGTCTACGGCGGGCTCTTGGTCGAGAACATTGTCCAAGGGATCGCAAGAGACATCATGGCCGCTGGGATGATTCGCCTACGCAGTAAGTGTGACTTGGTCGCGACAGTGCATGACGAGATCATCTCGGAAGTCCCAGAAGACCGATCAGGCGAACTACTCGCCTACGGTTACGATCAATTGTCGATCGCGCCAGAGTGGGCAATAGGTTTGCCCTTGGCCGTCGAAGGGTTTGTGAGCAAGAGGTATAGGAAATGAAAGAAGTTGAACTGCATAAGTGGCCTAGATGGTTACCGAAACGGATCAGAGAGGCAGCCAGAAAAGGTCTTTTTGGTGGGTGCTGCATGAAGCGGCTTACTAACTGGGAGCTGATACAACGGTCTTTTGGGTATGACGATCGAGATTTTTACCCAACTATATGGGACCATTGGGGTCGATGCGGGGATAGGCTAGTGACCGAACCGTATCAAAAAGCGGATGACCCTAAGGTGATTGACCTTTGTCAGAAGTACGCCAATAAGCTCGGTCTCCAATTCACAATCGGCACTGAATCAACCTGGAACCCTGGGTCAACAATCCGAATTGAATTTTGGCCGAGCGATACGTTTTACATAAACAACGATAGGCTAGAGCACGCTTGCTGCTGGAACACGGCCATCGTGAAGAAAGTAGCGAAAGGCCAAGGCAACTACGGTCGTGATGACGTATTGATAGCCGAGTGCCACCGAGAGTACGCGGATTGCATCCTTGCCGCATTGAATGCCCTGGAGACTGGGAGCGATAGCAATCATGGCTAAGACAAAAAAGTTAAGCTCCGATCTCCGCAAGAAGGCCGTAGAGTTTGTGAAGGCGAACGAATTTATATGGTGGATGGACCGCCGACGGATAACCTATGCTAAGGCGAGTACCTCCAAGGCGATCGGCATGGATATCTCGGCTGGCGAGTTCAGATCAATTAGGGCGGAGTCGTGTGAGTGGTTCAAAGTAAAAAGAAGGCCACGGCCTTCTAAACATGTTTTGCTAAACTCGAAGCAATGGGGCCGTCTGGAGAAGGCGGTCATGGCTAACGCCTCTCTGCTTAAAAACAGATCGATCGACGAGGCCGTGGCGATCGTGTCTTTGACGTATCGATGCAACGTGACCAATTTGAACAGACTGACCAGAAAATATAGGATTTGGGAACGATGAAATTCTCGCCGCAACAAGACAAAGCCCTGTTGGGCGTCGACCACTGGCTCAAACAAGGAACCAATCAAGTGTTCAGGCTGTTCGGTTATGCCGGCACCGGCAAGACCACGCTCGCCAAGCATTTTGCCCAAGGCGTGAGCGGTCTCGTCTTGTACGGCGCTTACACTGGGAAGGCCGCGCACGTACTACGATCCAAAGGGTGCGAGGGGGCCACCACGATCCATTCGATGATCTATAACGTTCACGAGAAAAGCCGAGAGCGGTTGGCCCAGTATGAAAAAGAACTGACGTGGTTGAAGGAGCTAAGTCATCCCTCGGAGATGGACCTACGGAAGATCACCGAACTAGAATTGCTCATCAAAGGCGAGAGATTAAACCTCTCCTCACCAGCGTTCAGGCTGAATGAAGATAGCATTGTCAAATTAGCAAAGCTGGTCGTCATCGATGAGTGCTCGATGGTTGACGGCCGGATGGGGCACGACCTGTTGAGCTTCGGAACGAAGATCTTGGTCTTAGGTGATCCAGCTCAGCTACCGCCGATCAATGGCGGCGGCTATTTCACTTCACAAGAGCCGGATGTGATGTTGACGGAAGTCCACCGTCAAGCGAAAGACAATCCTATCATCGATATGGCCACCAGAGTGAGGAGAGGAGAGCCACTTCCTCTTGGCGTATACGGCTCGTCCTCTGTGACAGGCAGCGTTGACCGACAGCAGGTTATGTCTGCGGATCAAATCTTAGTGGGCACGAATGCCACTCGCAGGCGATGCAACTCGGGAATGCGAGAAGCGTTAGGGATGCAAGGATTCTTACCGGTAGACGGCGATAAGCTGGTATGCCTCCGCAACAGTCAGGACATTGGATTGCTCAATGGCGGTCTCTGGTATGTTCGCGGCGTCAATGGATCTGCAAAGTCGCATGTCGATCTGAGTATTCAACCAGACACCGGTGGCGATGTGGTGGATGTCCGGTCGCATACGCACCACTTCATTGGCGAGGAAGAGAAGCTGAAAGACATGGATTGGTGGATGCGTAAAGAGTCCGAAGAGTTTGACTTCGGGTACGCACTGACCGTCCACAAGTCGCAGGGCTCCCAGTGGAATCATGTCTACTTGTTTGACGAGTCCAATGTCTTTCGGGACAAAGCTCGGCAGCACCTTTACACCGGCCTAACGCGGGCCGCGGAAAAAGTCACAGTTGTTCGACGATGAAAGGATACATAAACTATGTTCAAACTTGAACGGATGCGAGAGGGCAAAAAGGACCCTATTGAGTTTATCTTTATCAATCCAGAGCAAGTGACGGTTATCGTCCCTCGATCTGACACGATCCACGGACCTGCGTGTGACGTGAGTTTATCCAATGCGACTACCTGGGCGGTGCAGCATGAAGCTGAAAACCTGGCCAAGACGATTGCAACTGGCAGAGAACTAGGGGTTTGGCCTAAGTGGTAGGGTGTGAAAATGCTCGAACGAGATGTTGAAAAGTATTTTGTAGCCCAGTGCAAAAAGCACGATTGGCTGTGTTGGAAAATGCAGTCCATGAGCTTGCGGGGTTTTCCCGATCGGATGGTCGTCACCGGCTCGGGTCGGATTCACTTTTGCGAGATCAAAGCCGAAGGCGGGCGAGTGAGTCCGTTGCAAAAAGCCGTGGCAGCGAAACTGGCAGGAAAGAGAGTGCAAGTTTATCTTGCTGTTGGGAAGGCAGGAGTGGACCAAATGATCGAATACATATTGGAGAAAGAGAACAATGCCTAAGCGACGACGGTTCTATTGGATCTGCGACCGACCGACGTATGGAAGCCGTTGGTATCGAAGGAACTTTACCTTTGGTCTACAAATTGACAACCACCCACGGTTCTTCAATTTCGCGGTATGCTTGATTTTCGTCGAAGTGGGCTTCGGGTGGGATCGATGAAAATCCTCAAACCACACGAATACCAGTTCACGGCCGCGGAGTTTTTGATCCAGAATATCTGCGCGGCCTTGTTCCTGGATCCGGGCCTCGGTAAGACGTCCACGACCTTGATGGTTTTGAACGGGTTGAAGCAATGCGGATTACCGCACCGAGCCTTGATCATCGCCCCGCTGCGGGTGATCTATTCAGTGTGGCCCAACGAGATCAAGAAGTGGTCATGCTTCAAGGACCTCAGTTTCTCTTTGGTTCACGGCTCGCCAGGTAAAAGACAAGAGGCACTTGGCCGGAACGCTGATATCTACCTGATCAACCCGGAGAACGTGGATTGGCTGTTCGCGCAGAAGGATCTACCTAAGTGGGACGTTCTGGTCGTGGACGAGAGCACCAAGTTTAAGAACAAGTCGTCCAAGCGATTCAAGATACTGCGGCATTTCGCTCATACCTTCCAACGACGGATTATTCTCACCGGGACACCGAGCCCAAATAGCTTATTGGAACTATGGTCGCAGATCTGCTTATTGGACAACGGCAAGCGCCTAGGGCCGTTCAACTATTACCGAGACAGCCACTTCCGGGCGGAGGACTGGAACCAATACTCTTGGAACCTCAAAAAAGGCCACGAGAAATTGATCTCGGACAAGATATCGGACATCGCGCTCAGGATGGAAGCCAAAGACCTATTGGATCTCCCACCACTGATCGAAAACGACATCCTAGTGACGCTACCCCCAGCAAGCATGAAAGCCTACAAAGCTCTGGAAGATGAGATGTATGCCGAGCTGGAGTTTTTGCAGGATCGGGACCAAGATGACGAATTTGAAGCAGAGGAGCAGGAGGATCAAGGCCGGAGATCTTCTCTGGTCGCGTCCACCGCTGCCGTAAAGTACGGCATGTTACGCCAACTCGCCGGTGGAGGCATCTACACGGAGTCCGGAGGCGTTGAGGGCTCGACCGCCCATGAGGCTAAGATCGAAGCCCTGGAGGAACTGGTCGACGGGTTGGGCGGGAAGCCACTCTTGGTCTGCTATCACTATAGGCATGAAGTCAAAAGATTGCTGAAAAAGTGGCCGAAAACGCCTTGCATCAACGGCGATACGACAGCCAAGGAAGTCGATAAGCTGTGCGAAAGGTGGAATCGAGGGGAAATCCCGCTGCTGTTCGCGCAGCCAATGAGCATGGGCCATGGTCTCAATTTACAGGGCGGCGGGAATGACCTATGCTGGTTCACCCCTCCTGATTCGTTGGAACTGTATCTCCAGGCAAATGCCAGATTACATAGACAAGGGCAAACTGGTTCGGTGAGAATCCACCGGATAATAGCAGAAGGGACGGTAGACCTGGCTGTCGTCAGTCGGTTATCTGACCGGGACCTACAACAGAAATCGCTACTTGAAGTTATCAAAGCATTCCGGAGCAAGGATGATGGACAACATAGACCTATACCGCAAACAGTATAACGCCAAGCTGTTCCCGCTGAAGAAGTTCGTCCTGAAAGACCCGGAGAGCAAAGTTGCCTACGAGTCCGGACACATGGACAAGGAATACTCCGACGAGGAGTTACGAGCGTATGTCGCCAAAGGCCATTCGATCGGCTGGACGCTCGGCCCTCGCGACATTGTGATCGACCTGGACGTGGCAACGGAAGAGAGGCCCAACAAGCAAGGCGAGCAAATAAAGCCGTTGCTCGAGAACCTCTTAGGCGAATCGCTGTTGACCACGGTCGTCGAATCACCGACCGGTGGGAGACACTATTACCTACGTTTGCCTGAGGGAGTTCGTTCCACTGATATCCGAACCAAGATACGTGAGCTGCCTAGTGTCGACGTCCAACGGTTTCGTCAGCACGTAGTCATCGCCGGTTGCAACCATTGGCAGGGAGGTCAGTATGAGTTCAGCGCGGAAACGAAACTCCTTGGGTTCTATGAGAATAAAGTCATCAGCCCCGCTCTGCTTCACTATCTTCAACGTGACGAGAAGATCGAGTCTGATCAAATTGAAAAAGCAGTCATCGGTGTTAGCCTGCTCGATAAGATCTTGTCCGTGTTACCGGTTGAGCAGTGCCGTGAACATGCGACATGGTTCTCCATCATGTGTGCGTGCCACCACGTCACCCAAGGCTCGGACGAGGGCCTTGAGTCGTTCTTGAAGTGGTCGCTATCCGATCCCGATTACGCTGACCACCAAGATAAGATCGAAAAGAGATGGGCCTCTTTGGACCCACACAAGGTCCGTGGCTATACGCTCGGGACGCTGCTCTATGAACTGCGGCAGTTTGGCCGTGAAGACGTGGTTGACCTGGTTCGCTTGCAAATGGACTTTGGTGATCAGCCAGTTGAATCGATCCCCGGCGCGGACCTTTCGGCTTTCGATATACCAACGTCAGCGACGAGGCCACCGGCCGATGACATGCCGAGGTTTGAAAAGACAACCAAAGAGATGGCGTTTAATGATCAGATCATCCAGCACTTGGCGAAGCAAGAACACATGTATGCCCGGTTGGACCAACTGGCCTATGTGAGTATCCGGGGGACGGCACTGCATCAAAGGAAGCTAAGCAGCTTGGGGTTGTGCGAATACCTCTCCAGCATCTGTCAGACTGGGACCTATAATGCTTTGGGTTTGTGGAAGCCTGCCTTGTTCACTCCGAGGACTGGGACCCAAATTGTCGAACGGGAGCAGTGGGAAGGCATCAAGATCTTACGGCGTATAACGCCAATGCCCATTATCTCCGAAGCTGGATTGCATCAGACTCTTGGATACGACCCGTTCACCGGGCTGTACTACTACGCTTCGGATTACGCCAAGATCCCAAGGGTCCCACGGAGCCCGAGTAAACAAATGGCTCAGGAAGCTCTTGCGGTCATCATTGATTTGGTCGATGAATTCCCGTTTGCCGATCCATGTCATCGGAGCGCATGGCTCGCCTCGCTATTGGGCGTCGTGGCCCGCCCAATGCTAGGACCCTGCGCTCCGATGACGGTCATCGACGGAAACCGCTCTGGTGCGGGTAAAGGTATGCTCTGCGACTTGATCTGCGACATCTGCTTGGCCCCAGGTGAGGCCGCCGGCAAGTTCACCGGGCTCGACAAAAATGAAGATGAACAAAGAAAGATGTTCTTGGCGTTGGCGCGTGAGAATCCGCTCATTGGCATCTTCGACAACTTCAAGTCGGGCGGCTCGATCGGGTCGCCGGTCTTGGACGCGATCCTGACGACCGGGGCAGTAAGTGGTCGGATCTTGGGTATCACTAAGATCGAGAAAGCCGTGTTCGATACCACGCTGTTCGCGACTGCCAATCGCATCCAGATCGATGCGAATTCCGACTTGCTCCGGCGTATTTTTTACATTCTCCTGGAGACTCGCGCCGAGAACCCCGAGCAACAGAAGTTCAAATACCCGGAGGTCCGTGCCCAAGCCCAACAGAACCGTGGCAAGTACCTTGCGGCCGCGTTGACCATCATGGAGTACGCTCGGACCCATCGAGACAGTCTGCCCCCGGTGACACCATGGGGCTCGTACGGTGGCTATGACATAGTGAGACGTGTCCTGGTTGACTTGGGCGAGCCGGACCCACGGGGAGGGATCTCCAAGCTCGCCGAACGGCACCAAGGTGCTACGGAGCTGAGCAATGTTATTGACGCCATGGCTATGATCGGCATGAGTTCCACAAGAGGGATGACGGCTCGGGAAATCTGGACCGCGATAACGACTGACGAGTTTGAGGACGATGCGGATAGAAAGGCTTTGCTAGAAGAGGCTAGGACGGCATTGATCCCACCATGGTCCAAAGGTGATCCCGTTACATGGTTGGGAAGAAGAATATCCACGCAATTCCGTGACCAAATGCACGACGGCCGTTGGATACGCGAGGGTGATAAGAAGAGGGCAAACTCAAAAGTGTTTTTTCTCCGGGCCGCTGAGGAAGATGAATCCGTTCCTTTTTAGTGTTGACCTTGTAATTTAATTACGATAGTATTTCATAGGTGAGGGCGACCCCCTAAGTTCAAAGGAATGAAGCTATGTCAGGATTGGTTTTGAGCCGGTTTCCCGGTGAGCGGATTATTATTGGTCAGGACATCACAGTCGAAGTGGCAGAAGTCCGGGGCAATAAAGTTAGATTGAAGGTGGTAGCCCCTAAAGGAGTAAGTGTTCACCGTGAAGAAGTCGCCAAAAAGATCGAAGAGAAAGCCCGGTCGGCCAAAGTCCAGTCGGCCTCGGAAGGTCCCGGTCAGCCTAAGCCTGCCACCGGACCTTGCGAAGTGGCTTCGACGTCAGAAGCCTAATGCTTCGGCGTATGCGGCCGAATGGCTGGGGCGAGTCAAATCAGAGTTTGATAGTTTAGTGAAGGGTTAATCATGGTGGAGACAGACAAAGTTCCTTGTGGATTGTGTGATACGCTGACCGACTCTACCGGTACGGAGCGGTGTAATCGCTGCTGGGAGTTAGAACGCCGTATAGAACGTGACCCGGCTTTGGCCAGGAAGATCCTTGAACGGGTTGACCCTAAACTGATGGCGAAACCCGCAGGTTTTGCAGGAACTAAGAGACTAAGGGAGTAATACATGCCGTTTTTAGTTGTCTATGACGATCAGGGCGGACTCTGCATTCCAATGGGTAAAGACGCTGATTGCGAAGGTGCAATTTGCATCGCAAGCCCAACACGCGATGTTGCGTAAAGCGTTGATTGGTTTGGTTGGTGCGGAGAGTCGAGAAGAGTTGGAACAGATCGAGATGGCAATCCGTGTGATGCCAGTACCCGACATCGACAGGATGAACACGATCAACGCGATTCAAGCGTTGCTGCAAACTTCATCCTGCTAACGCTTTGAATTAACGGGCCGTGGCATTGGAGCCACCACGGAAAACCCGCATTACCCACGGCTCCGTTACATTCAATTGTTATGCAGGACTTTAAGCAATGATTTTAGCATTTTCGTTGAGCATGCCAAATTGTGCATCATGGAATGGCAAGTGGAGCGGAGAAGGTAAGAAGTATGTAATCGTCAAGACATTCAAGAGCAAGAAGGCTATCGAAAAAGCTGAGAAGCTACGCGACAAGGGATACTTTCATTACTCATGGCCCGATGGCTGGGGTGCTGGCATCACCGTCAAGGAAGTCGATTCATCGCAAGCAGCAAAGCTTCGCAAGGAATCACAGGGTTTTTGCGGCTATGACTGGATGGTGAGCACGATCTGCGATTACGGGCAACCAATGGCCGATCACGAAGTAAAAGACTTTTTGCAGCGACAGTCCGTCTCTGCTAACGCTTTGGATCAACGGGCAACCGAGGAAAAACTATGAACAAACCAAAAGACATTATCGGTTGCTCCGTTGCATCCAATTGTTCTGTGGTCAGCTTCGGGGGAGGCGTCAACAGCACAGCCATGT
>Ga0209174_10002933_pt1 | contig 10999 bp, 18 predicted proteins | sample JI91814BDNA_FD_187505 | JGI IMG/M metagenome (GOLD analysis project Ga0209174, IMG submission 187505) | Wastewater effluent complex algal communities from Wisconsin, to seasonally profile nutrient transformation and Carbon sequestration -... | ecosystem: Engineered > WWTP > Effluent > Algae...
ACGGTTCGCTTCGCCTTATAACACAGGCTTGGCAAAAGGCTTAGTTTATCGCTTCGTATTATCATTTCTGTTCAAAAATTTAATAAATAAAAAGCCTACGCTCATTTTAACATTATTGCACAAAAGTCCGTATTGTGTAATCTACCATCGTCAAATGCGTAAAGAACAAATGGCACAATCGGATAAGTTATTCCATCTATATAAAAATTACCGCTTTCTAATGCAACAAAATAACTGATTCCTCCACCATCAATATGTGATGGGTATTTTTCGGATGGATAAAATATTTCAATATCTCTTGGTGTTTCAATTCCTAAATCAGTAAATTTTGTATCAAAAATTTTCGTGTCGGCAATTTTATAGCAATCAACTCTGTGTTGTTCTATTTCGCCATTTTTAACTTTAACCATTTGATTTCTTAATTGTGCAATTCCTTTAAAGTTTTTTGATACTGCTCCGTAGCTTATCAATGCAAATTTCTCCATCGCTTTTTTATTTATTAAATTTTTGTTCAGTTCTTCGTAGTAATATTTTCGGTTAATAATCGCCCTTCGCCAAGCCTGATAACGTTATATGATAGCTTACGAAGCAACGGCTAAAGAAACTCGTTTCAAATCGTTTTTAACATCTAACCAAAAATCAATTTTACTTTGATTAAATTCTGGTAAATTTTCATCTAACATTGTATCAATAATTGAATTTGCAATTTCAAATCCGTGTTTTTCAAATAATTCTTGTGCTTTTTTCTTTGAGTTCATATTTAGTGTAATAAAGCCATCATATAACTTTATTTTTTGGTTTTTTAAAAGTTTTATGATATTGCTTGTATAAATACACAACACACCAATACAGATGATATTGCAATAATCCAGTCTATTAAGTTTTGCTTTTTCATTTTATTTTTTTATTACGTTATACCCAGCAAGTTCAACTGCTTTTATTAATGTTTCAATGCTTGATTTTAACATCAACTTTTTTAGCGGAATAACTATATTGTTGTTCTTTGCATGTCTCAACAATGTTCTTTGGCTTACACCTAATTCAGTTGCATACCAATCAAGTTTCATAAATGGTTTTTCATCAAAAAGCCTTTTTATTAAAGTAACAGATGCTTTATCAATATTGTAATCTTCAAGTTCTATATTCATTATTTTTTAGTTAGAATTTTAATTTTTTCGGCTATCGGGGAACAAAAGATTTGCGCAATTTTTGCCACCGCTCGCCATCAATTATTTTAAAAGTTTTTCTTGTGCTTTTATTTTCAAGCAAACGAAAATGTTTGCAGAAAACACGCCCAGCGAAAAACTGCGCAAATCGGGAACGTTTTGTGAAAAACAAAACCTGACGTATAGCTGTAACCGTTTAGCGCAATTCCCTTCCCACAAGTCCACGCAAACTGCGCCAAGCCCGAAACCTCAGCGCAGTGCAAAAACGCACCGCATTTACTCAGCTAAAAATTTTTCTGTAAACTCCACTTCCAAATCTCCTTCTGATTTTACTACCTCAATTATTGCTTGAAAGCCTTTGTTTTCAATTTTTTCAATGATTGCTTTCATGTGCTCTTTGTCGAAAAGTGAACCATCGTGCAGGAATATTGCTTTCAGTCCCGGATTTAAAGCTATTGCAATATCTACCCCCACGTCCCATAGTCGAGCCGTATTTATCTGTCCTTCTTCAAGAGGGAGAGAGTCGAGATAAATTTGCTCATCGTCAAAAGAAAGTCCCGGTATAGGTAACTGCGAGGCGGAGACAATATCATTCCTTTTCTTTTCCTCCACCAAAACTTTTGAGGCTATACCATCCAATTCTGTCTTTGCTGCCAGCATTTCTTTCTGCTGTCCTGCATGAACTTGTATTTTGTTAAAGTGTTCGTTGTGAACGATTGCTTCATTCAGTCGGGCGGAGACATCATCAACGGATGGGCGGGTTTTGGATGTTATCCATTTGTTTCCTGCTTCGATGTTAGCATAGCATTTATTGGTCATCTCGGTTGTAACTTCAATAATACCTTTCTGCTCACGGATAAGTGCTTCAAGCCTTAAAATTTCTTCGTTTGCTCGTTTTACTGTTTCTGAATTTCTAACAACATCATCCTCAAATCCTTTCACCTTTAACACAACAGAGTCATAAGCCTGTTGGTTTTTGCTAACCGCAGCCATCTCTTCTTGTATAGGAACAAGGTCAATAGGGTTAGAATATTTATCTACCTCCTCTGGGGTGTAACCATGATTTTTCAGAACAGCCTGTATTTCCTCTACTCTTTGGCTTTTAAACTTTTTCTTTTCTTTTAAATCTTTTATGACAAGGTTAATCTCATCAATTTTTTCCGAGCAGCCTGTGAGTTGTTTTAGTGTGGTCAGCTTTTTCTCTTTGCTTTCATTGAGCCACCTTGTTACATCGAAAGACACATTCCCAATAAGACTCTTTATAAAAGTGGCGGGAGATTTTACTGTTTCTCCTTCGCTATTGGTAATTACTAGCCTTCCTTTTTGGTCGCCGGGGGTGAAATAAAGGTCTAAGATGTATTCCTTTTCTTTTCCGCCCATCACCCCTGCGAGGGTGACACTTATTGTTGAACGCTCCTCCCCTTCTTTTATAGGCTGTGAAGGACGAACTTTAGTATCAAGCGGAGACATAAGAGCCTGAATGAATGAAGATTTACCTGCTCCATTTTTTCCAAGGATAAGGATGGACTGCCCTCCAATATCCACTACTGTTTTGGAAATGTTTTTAAAATTGGTGATGTCAATGTTTTTGAAGGTAAGCCCTTCTTTGGATTTTCTCATTTTTTAGTTTTTTATAAAAATTTAACACTATTCATTTTTCTTCATTTTCTCTCTGTATTCCAATTCTCGTTGTCTTTGGTCGCAGAATTTTGCTACCTGACAATATTTGTCGCATCGTACTGACTCACCTGGGCGGAACTCAATATAAAGTCCTTTTAGACGAGATTGGTTTTCAAGGTGAAAGTCTTTTGCAAGCTGCTGATCATCATAGGTGCGCACAGCTTTTTTTGATGATGGTGTCTTTACCGCCCATTGGTCTGCCTTCGCCCATCTTTCTGCACCGGTGCACTCAGGAAGATTCTCTAACCCTGCATTTTCCGCCGCGATGTGCTTGGCCACCATATTCTCTACCGCCTTTCCCACTATTTCCATGCTTACTACTTCCACAGCTATTTCTAAAACTTGTGTTTTTGGATAATCTCTGTTTGTTACTCGTGCGGAGGAGTGCCAGTCGCGGAGGAAAGCAACAATCCTTATCTTTTTTACTTCAAACCCCTCTAAAAATAGTCCATAGGCATAGATATTTGTTTGTGCCATCCACTTTTTTTGGCTTTCGGGGTACATATAAGCCCACACCGAGCAGTACTTGTAATCGTACAGCGTGCACGTCAATTTATCATAAAGATCAAATGTCCCATAAACAGGTCTGCCATGCACGTCAAAACGTAGTGTATGCTCATACATATACCTGTCAGCAAGCTGCGGAAAGAAAGTACCCATCAAGTTAAAGATGTACTTAGCCACTTTTTCAAGCTCTGCTGCCTTTGTAGCGTTCTCTACCTTCATTGCTCTTGCCTTTTGCTCTATCGTGTCTACAACAAGCAAAAAAGCACGTTGCCGAACTTGGTCGATGTTCGCTTGCTCAAGGATGTGGTGCAGTGCTGTCCCCATCATGGCGAAGAGCATATCAGAAACATCTTCCTCGTAGTCGTTTGTCCTTTTTAAAATCCGTATGCGGGGAGAGTCAATAAGCTGAGTAACAGAAAAATCTCCGGCTACTTTGTGGGTATCATTCTTACAGGCTTTGACTATCGTTTCGGGAAGGTCTAATTTGTTGGTGAGGATTACTGCCATTTATGGTTGATTTTCTATAAAAAGTAAAGGTTTGCAATAGTAGTCCATAATTACGACAAAACAAAAGTTTTTCTCGTAATTATTTTCGGTTTTTTCGTTCTTTTTTAGCCTTAAAAAACATTAAGTCTTTGTAAGTCTGTGCGTCAGGCACCTCCATCTCAAGTTCTTCTTCAATAAACAAAAGTGAGTCGCAGACAAACTGATGGTATCTTTTCATGGACATATCGCTCTGTCGCATGACCATCACCTCCACCTTGCCGTTGGGGTTGACAACAGTTTTTTTTGCTAGTTCAGCAAGGAGGCGGTAGGCACATACTACCTTGTCGCCGGTATATCCTTTTTTCCTAAATCCTATCATGGCACAGTCAAGGATAGGACCATTAAAAAAAGCGTACAGCTTCATCTTTTCTGATGAGTTGGCGCTTTCCTCAAAGTGACCTATAAGTTCTATCCCTTCGTTTTGTAAAAGGTAACGCTCAAAGTCGGATTTGTTGTAAGGGTTTATCTTGCCCTTGTCGGGGCGGAAAAGGAATATGCCTTCCATAGCCTATTTTTTTTAGTTTAATCCATAGTAGCTCTTAATCCCTACGTTTACCTTCCGCCTGTTTTAGAAGGTTTTTGTAAGTATTTTAGACAATCATTTCTCACCCTTTGATTATCTTTAGCTGACTAAGTCCAAATATCCACTATCCCTACCGGTGGTGACTGTGATTTCCTTTCGGTACGTAGGTCTTGAGATGTTAGCTTAAAACATTGCTCAAACTGTTGTCACAATCGTAAACTACTCAACTTCTGACTTATTTTAATAGCTTGGGAGCTATCGGGGCGGAGATTTCGACCTTGTAAGTCTGGATTCAAACCCTCATATTAAAAAACAGAAAACCGACTACAAGTAGGGCTTATAATCGGTTCCTGTTTAATGAATGAGTTGCACTCACTCAATGTTTTGGTTCTGTTGCCCTACAACAGTCTGATTCCTATTTGAAATCTGCTGCTAAAATAAGGCTATGAAATTAAATTACCAAATTTATTTCACATAAATCACATACCCATTGGCATCTATTTTACTTCTGCCGGGGATATTCCTAGAGTTATATGCTGCTGTCCAACACTTAAAAATATTGGCTTCTCCGGCTGCTGTGATATACCCTCCTTCGTAAGCCGATTTATTGTTAAATATTGGAAATGCTTGTATTGTTTTACCTTGCCTAGTGCAAGCCTTGGCGATATTTACCATCCTGTCCCTATCGTTCACCTTAAACCACTTAAATAGTTTTGTGTATGAATTATAGGTGCTGTCAGCATAGTTGGCCGGAAGGATGCGGTAACAATAACGTACCATGCTATCTATCTCCGCCGCTACTTTTACATAGCCAATATAAACCTCCACATTTGTCAATCGCTGCTTCATCAAATGTAGTCGAGCTATCCACTGAGAAAATGTTATCCCTGCTGTGCTTCTCCAATATTCCCACTCTAGGTTATACCCTGTGAATTGAGATAGGGAATCGTGCCCATCGGCATAGGTTTTTATATCGTGCAGGATTCCATAAATGGAGGTGTCAGTGGCAATGATACATACTACCTTGGCGGAGGGGTACGCTGTGCGGTAACGCTTAATAAATTTTCCTAATGAGTCACGCTTGGCAGAGTTTTGAAGAGCTGCGGTGCATCCGTAAGGATAAAAGTCTTTTCCGGCAAGTAGTGTCATAAGAGAATCGCGGTAGCTGACTCGCAGGATGGAGGTGGTAATACTTGTTTTGTAATAACCAACAGTAGTGGCAGCAAACACACAAGAGCTGAACAAACAGGCTGTGAGTAGAATTAAAAGTAGTTTTTTCATTTTTGTTTTCAATTATTTGTTTAGGTAGCAAAAGTAAGAATTGGTTTCTATATAATACCAAAAAGCCCCGAAGAATTAACTCCGAGGCTTTTTGATTTTTCTTTTCAGTTTGTTTTATCCTTAACACCAATACCTCTCAAGGTTATAATCCCATAATGGATCGTAGGTTGTTTTAATAGATAGCTTTGTTTTAGAATATAACTTACTATAACTGGCCTGTGCCCGTATCGGAATGGCGGCATCACCTTTCGGCACGCTCACTTCGTTGCTCAAGTAGTTAAAGTTATCGTTCTTTTGGGCACTTACAATGTAAGAACCATCCGCACTAAAATAGGTGTCAGATGTATTCTGAAAAGCAAACACATAGTCTGCTACTACATTGTCATTTGCTACGGAAATTTCCGTTTTAGTAGGGGACTTACCGCCCACATCGGATGCAAAAACCGAATGTCCTACAAAACAGGCTGTGATGCAGAACAGAATCTCAAAAATTGATTTTTTCATTTTGTTTTTTGTTTTAAGTTAAACTTTATTTTAGACTGCAATAATACACATTTATTTTTTCATACTCAATCCTCTTTTCTTTTTAGTTAATAATTAAGCTACTTTTAAATCGTTAATATTAAACTTGTTTTTTAGTGCTCCTTTGAAGTCCGTTGTTTTTTCTGAAAAGCCAATAAATTTGTTGTTGTATATCAGCACTGCGGAGGGAACAACTAAATCTCCCCTTAAAAATTCTATCCCTTTAGGTAAAATTTTATACATACCAAGAGAGGAATCATCTCCCTCCGAATCACTAGGCTTTGGCATGATAAATCCCCAAAATCTTAGTTTTGGAAAGTCACCCCGAATAGAGGAAGGACAGTTTTGTTTTTTAAAGAAATTTTCTGCGTGGACATAGCCTTCAACATCTGTTTTTGCTATGCTAAAAAGATGAAGTGCCATTGCCATTGCGGAGGTAAGGCTCCGGTGATACAACATAACTTTTTGTCCACAGCAAACGCAGTTAGTTCCCTCCTTCCAGTTTTTCCGTAAATGCTTTCTTGCTTCGTCAACAGTTTTATTTGACCAACTTTCGATTTCGGTTTTTGTCATTTTGCTTTTTGATTATAAATAACAGTACTGCTTCATCTACTTTTTGCTGTGCGTTTTTCCCTATTGCTTTTAAGTACAATAGCGACGTTTTCTTATTCATTGGTTTCTAATCTTGAAAGTGAATAACCTTGTTCTTTAGCCCATTCGGGGTGTTCTTCAATGTATTGGTGGCAGTCAACAGTTACGGGGAGGAAAAACCGTACATCGGTCAACAATTTTCCTATCCTCCCTTTTTTGTGATGAACACAAGTGGCAGGCAATCCACACATAGGACAAACTTTACCTACTAGCCACAGCTTTATTATTAATAGGTATGCTTTCTCCTGCTCCGCCCGTTTGTCGCTCCTAAATTTAATCTTATACGGCTTCTTTTTCAAAGGCGTACGCTTTAATACATACACCTTTTTCTTTTCTTTTGGCTCAGGCTTGGGGCATGGGGTGAAGCGAATTTTCATGCTATATCACATTTTTTTGCAAATTCAGTAAAGTCTTTTATCGTATATGGTTTTACAGATGATTTATCTCTCCATATTCCATTTGTTGTCACTATACCATTTGCTTTAAATACCTTTCCTCCGCATATCTTTCCTGTCATTTTTGTTGATATACAATTTCCTCCTCTTGTAGCAGCCATGCTTCCACAAATAGTGCAAAATATGTATTGTCTCACAGCCTTGTTGTACGTTTCAGTATAATAGGTTTTAGGTTTTTCGGGATTACCAATGTCGAAAAACCGTATTTAATAGGTTTGGGCGGAATTAACCTTTGGTCGTCTGTTGCCATTGTTCCATTAAACATTTCCAAATGTTTTATCAAAAAAGTATGTTTCTTATACATTGGGCTGTTGAATGTTCCAAAGCCCTTAAATGTAAGAAGTGTCCCTTCCCTGTTTGTAAGAATCATTCCTACGTCTCCATTTTTAAGTCCTTCTCCCATAAACCATCGGAGGTCGGAAAACTTATAATGAAATGTAGTCACTCCATCTTTAACTGTATATTTTATAGGTGTCATTTCCATTTTTTAAGGTGCTGGCTCAGGTGAAATAGCAAGAATAGCATCACTAATATAAAGCCTCCACTGTGCTGTTTGTGCGGTAAATACCTCAAGGTTGTAAACTCTTAAAAGTTCAGCATAGGCATCTACCTCTGTGATATAATCTGCCACAGTTACCTTAAAAGCGGGAGGAACTATTAATGGATCATCAGTGTCCCAAGTGTTTGTCAAACTATCGTAGTGTCCTGCCCATTCAATTTCTTCGGGGGTGGCGATAGTTGATGTTCTTCCAAAGCGTGCTTGCAGGGAAGCTAATTTTGTTTCTTCTGCCGTTGCCTGTGGGGTGTACCCCGCCGGAATTGTCGGGGCGGAAGGTAATCCTGTTGCCACAAAAAAGGATGGTGCAGCATCGCTGCATGACAGGGCTCCAAACTCACGTTTGGTCATGTCTGTATAGGGTAAATATCTGTTCTCAGGCATTTGGTTTAGTTGTTAAAAATGATTTGTTTATTGACTCCTCTTTTCCTGGTTCTGAAATTCCTTTGCTATCGCTTGTTACTTTTATGGTAATGGAATGGTTTGTATTTTCAACAAAAGTGCCTTGAATAATGTTTTCATACACATTGAACTCAAGGGGTGTTCCTACCGAAAATAGCTGAGGTATTACCGGCTCAGTACCATCGTCCTTTAGTTCAGTCTTTTTAATGTGTTCCATCGCTTCATCAAAAGCACCATCGTTATAACTCTTTGCCAAAGTTAATAGCTCAGTGGTATTCTTGCAACGAACAAACTCGTTAGCAAGCAAGCCAAAGGCAGCAACATAGTTGTCAAAAGGTGTGCCCGTAGTCATCTGCTTTTCGTCTACATTGCCTTTTATTTCGTTATCCACCATTTTGTTAAACTGCTCGTATTGATTAGTAAAAGTAGCTATGTTGGCAGATAGCTTTGTCTCCCACTTTTTTTGTTGTGAGAACGATGTTTTTGTTTTCTTTATGTGGGCAGCAAGGGCTTCTTTTTGAACGGCGGTGAAAGCAGCTATCTCTTCACGATAGTACATTTCACGATACCGCATTGCGCTTTCAAGAAGCACCAAAAATATCATCTTTTCTTTGGCGTAACTTGGCTGTGATGTATTCGACTTGTTTTCTTCTGCTGGCATAGCGGGTATCTCTAAAGACTTTCCCTCCGGTGCCTCCGGCTGACTCTTTACTGCTTCCATCTTTTTTCTTTTTTTTGAGGGGTTTAGTTTTCATGTATAAATTCAATGTATTTGGAGGGGTGCTTAACAATAGATTTTGCGAAAATCTCCACTTCTTCTAATTGATGAATTGTAAGATTATGAAACATATTTTGCAGTATCTGCGCTTTTTGTTCGTCAATAGGGATTTCTATATTTAGCCTTCCTTTTTTTATTGTTGACATTTTCTTAGTTTTTTTTAATTGTTAGTAAAATTATTAATTTAAAAATTCTTTTTCAAAATTGTTGTATGCTTCTTCCAAAAGCTCTAAGTCGTTAACCTTTTCTTCCGGCTCTGCCATGTGAACAAAAAATGCTACGGATGTTTCTTTTATCTTTTGACGTATAAGGTCTTCGCAATGCTTTAGAGAAAACTGCGCCTTTCTATCCATTATAACAGCGTGAAGGAGGTGTTCTGCTAATCTGTCGGGTTTCATAGTTCCAAAAGTTTTTCTTTGTTCTTTTCTAAAAGGCTGGAAATTTTATGTGTCAGCTCCCACTCTCTCATGTTTGAGGCATGTATTTCCAAAGCCTTTAATGTTGGGGATATAATGTTAACATTACTCACCGGCTCGATGGAGATATACCCCTCCTTTTCTAAATTATCTAAAAGTATTTTAAGTGTCAATGGTTTTATTGGCAAGTCAAGTTTTCTTATCAGTTTAAGCATTTGCGGTTGTGTTGTCTTGCCTAGCTGTATGAGTATATGGAAAAGTATAAGTACAAGCATTCCTTTTTGCATGCGCCGGAATATCTGTGCATTAAACTCTTTCTTTGCCCACGATAAGTTGTCGTTTTTCGGATAGCCCATTTTTTTATTTTCTTTGCATGGTGACAATTAGCTCTCCTCCATTAGCTTAATTGCTTCATCAATTTCAGCAGGGGTAGGGTTGTGGTAAAATGTTTCCCCGTTGTTTGGCATTAATGCCTGCTTATTAAACTCCTCTTCACTTAAAGGGGTAGTACATTTTTGTCCGTCTATTGTACAATAGTTAGTAAAGAAATAATAAGGGCTTTCGATACATTTTTGTTTTTCTGCCTCCCAGTCTATTGGCAGGTGGTTGGGGATGCCTTCAAATTCTTGCTTGTTCATAGATTTTTTATTTTTGTTTTGGTTGGTACAATGGTGGGGTAAATGGCGGTAATTCAATTACAGTTTCAGCTTTTTTCTTAGGCTGTGGCTTCTTAAAAATAAACTTAGACAGTTTCACCCATCCAAAGGATATAGCGATAAATACAAGCCCTAAAACAGCTCCGGTAGTAACCCAAGCATTTATGCTTAAAACAACAATCAGTATAAGCAAATAACCATAAAGTGTTTTCATTTTCTTTTTCAGTTTTTAAAATTAGTAAAAAAGCAGGGAGCCGGAATAAAACATACGACTGAAAAATTCCGGCTGCTCCTGCAATTCGCTGAACTTAATCAGCAGTAACAAATTTTCCTTTCTTTAATTGATACCATGTGTTCTCTTTTATTTTTTTACCATCTACCTTTGCTACTTGAACATCAATTAAAACTCCATCTTTGTATTCAGATCCTACTATATAGCTACCTATTACTCCGCTTACTCTTGAATTAATACCATTTGCAACGGCTATTGAGTTTTTTCCTGTTACTTTTGCCTTTGAGGAATCTCCGCTACTTGCGCTTGTTGAGTAATTTCCGCTACTTGCGCTTGTTGAGTAATCTCCGCTACTTGCGCTTGTTGATGAATTTCCGCTACTTGCGCTTGTTGAGTAATCTCCGCTACTTGCGCTTGTTGAGTAATCTCCGCTACTTTCGCTTGTTGAGTAATTTCCGCTACTTGCGCTTGTTGAGTAATCTCCGCTACTTGCGCTTGTTGATGAATCTCCGCTACTTGCGCTTGTTGAGTAATCTCCGCTACTTGCGCTTGTTGAGTAATATCCGCTACTTGCGCTTGTTGAGTAATCTCCGCTACTTGCGCTTGTTGAGTAATATCCGCTACTTGC
>Ga0209174_10002935_pt1 | contig 10998 bp, 10 predicted proteins | sample JI91814BDNA_FD_187505 | JGI IMG/M metagenome (GOLD analysis project Ga0209174, IMG submission 187505) | Wastewater effluent complex algal communities from Wisconsin, to seasonally profile nutrient transformation and Carbon sequestration -... | ecosystem: Engineered > WWTP > Effluent > Algae...
TCGCCGACGGTGCTGAAAATCTCCCGCAACTCTTCCGTTTGGTTCACCCACCAACTGAAGTACTGCGGGTGGATTTTTCTGGGAGCCTGCCCAACAAGCGTGATCGCGATGTGCTTGACCTCAACAATCCGCCCGTCTTTCACATGGGCATACGCTATCGCCGCAATGACCGAGTCGGAGTCCATTGGCCCTAATGCGTCCATCCTGATTGCAATCTGATCCATTATCGTTATGGCATATCGAGTGGTTGAAATATCCCCGCCGAAGCGGGGAAGCGAACTTAGGTCTGCGGGGTCAGGGCGTCGAGGTCGGCCTGAGCCTTGGCGACAGCCTTCTCGGCGGCCAGCAGTTCCTTGTCGGCGAGCTTGACGGCGGCGTTGTAGTCCTTATCCAGGGACTTGCGGGCGCCGGCGGCAGCCCGGGCAGACCGATGTGCTTCCTTGAGCGCAGCCTTGGCTTCGGCCTTGGCGGTCTTCAGATCTTCTTTGCTCAGAATTTGGGATTTGGCGCGGGCCATTTGTACTTCTCCTTAAGAGTTGCTTCGTAGGTTTGTCGATTCAAGTCGACGGCTTTTTGAAATAGCCGGGTGACCATCGTGACCCTCCGGCGTGCTCCGACTTCGATGCTCAGCACATGCAGAACTTCTTCTTCGGTCATCTCATCGATGACATCGTCGAGAGACCGAACAGACCGGAGGGCCTTGGTGATGCGAAATTGATCCATGGACCCTCCGGCCTACTTACGCGGCGCGGCGACCGGTGGCCGCACGACCCTTGGGGGCCGGAGCGGTTGCGGCAGCACGACCCTTGGGTTTGTTGCGTGCGGCAACCACCTTCTCTTCGAACTCGCTGACGTTGGGCTCGACCATCAGCATGTCCAGGGCTTCCTGGCGCTTGCTGAATGCGTAGGCAAGCTGCTCGTCGTCGAGCTGCAGCGGATCGACACAGCGCACCGAGGCGTACTCGGAAGCCTCATCGAAGACGAAAGTCGTCATTACGCCATACGGCGGCGTACCGAAGCTGTCCATCACGTCACGGACGTAAATGCCGAATGCCTTCAGGCCGGTGGAACTGATGCCAAGGCGCTGAAGTTCACCGGTGTCGGTGAGGATGGCCAGCTTGACGGATTGCTTGCAGGCCTTGCCAGAGCCGTTCTCGGCGGACTTGAATGCGTTGGCCCAGCAGGTCTTGCAGTTGCCGTGTTCAGCTTGCAGGTCGGGGCTGTTGTCGCTCGGTACCAGTTCTTCGTTCTTGACGTTGCCGAGAGCAAAGCAGTTCGGTGGCACGATGTTATTCGGATCGTACTTGCCTTCGTAGTAGGCGTTGACCGACACGAAGTCGATGATGATGCCCTTGAATTCGGTGAGCTTTTCGCCGTCGGGGAACTTGAAATGCTTGTCCTGGGTGACCAGGATGCCGTCACCGGACGGGGCAGCGAGCTTTTCCTTCAAACGGGCGATGTCGGCGGCGATCTGGGCCTTGGCATCTTCGGGCATGGCCACCGCAGTACGGGACGGGCGAGCGACGGCGGTGGTGGTGGCAGCTTTCGCTGCAGTCTTCTTGGGGGCGGCCATGATTAACCTTTCAGGCTGGAGTGATTGAGAGAGCGCTTCTTGAACAGCTCGGTGCCAGGGGGCAGGGTCAGCTTTCGCTTTTCATCCTTGAGCGCATCAAGGAGATCTTTTTCGGAATTCAGCTTCGACAGAATCGCGACCGATTCCCGCCATGACGGAGAACTGATGCAATTGGAAGTGAACAAATGCACATTTTTCGTGCGAACTGCCCACTTCACAAACGCATCGGGATCTTTCATAACGGGCACCACCGTTTCGCTGATGGATACCGCTGCCTTGCTGGTGCCTTGCTTGAGGACATTCGTCGCGTCGAGCTTCTCGATGATCGCTTGGGCAATCTGGTCGTATTCACCCTTGATGCGGGCGGACTCGGCGTCCAGCGGTTTGCGTTTCTGACGACGCTCTTCGAGGGCGTCGATCAACTCACCAACGGTGAGCTTCTCGATTTTTTCCTCGAAGGTTTCTTCCTTGGCGGGTGTTTTGGATTTCGCCACAGATCGTTTCTCCTAATGAAACAGATTGTACGGATAAGTCTTACAGACTGCAACAGACTTCTACGGATTTCGTCAGACAGGCACGCCCATTTCCTTGAGCATTACCTTGGCCCGATTGATGTACCACTTGCGGTCGACGTCCTTGGGGAACGACTTTGGCAAGGTCATGCACAACCGGCCGCCTTCGGTCAGTGGCACCTGTCGCAGGCCCTTGACCGTGCGGATGGGCGGAACGTCAGGATCTTGGCTGATGTACCAGCGGGCGATCCGGCCGATCTTCTCTTCACTGCCAGGGATGGCGGCTTCGTATGGGCCGGGGCGGCTCTTGCGCTTGGAGATCTTGCCAATGTGGTTCTCCCAGACCTTGGGTTCGACTTCAACCCAGTCGTCGAACACACCCAGTCTGACAGTCTGAAGACCACCAGACTGACCATCACCGTTGGCCATGGAGACGAAATCCCGAATGTCGTTGCATTCGTTGATCGTCTTCTCAACAGGAGTGCCATCTTTGATGAACCCCAGTGCGGCCTTGGAGCAAATGGTGAAGCTCCGGTGGGTCTTGAGCGGCTCAGGCTTGCTATCGACGTCGGAATGCACGCCCTTGCCTTTCACCTTCCCGTCGATGCCGATGGCGATGTAGTTGTTCACATCGCGCAGCGCCACGGTACGATAAGGCGTTTCTTCGTACTCGAAGCCGGTGCGCTTGCTGTTGGCGGCAAAGACCGCTTCGACCTTGGCGCGCCCCGTTCTCGGGAACTTGACCATGATGCCGTCGGTGTTGGCCGACAGCACCGTCACACCCGGGATCTTCACCAGTTCGTCGATGATGCACAGAAGGTTCAGCTGGCCAGTGATCGTGACGCCCAGGAGGAGATCCGGCGCATACAGACGACTGAACATGCTGCCCAGCTTGCCGAAGGTGCCGTTCAAGAGAATCTTGAGGGCATTGGCCACCTTCTTGATGCCGTCCCTCTTGGCGCCCATCCGGCGCGCCAGGAACTCACAGAACAGATCAATGAACTGCTCACCTTTGGCGCCGGCCATGTTCGGGATAAACCCGCACTTGACGATGATGTTCGGGTAGTACGATGCGGCATCGAAGTCGCTTACTTCGTTGTCGTCATCAGTGTGAACGTACAGCTGCTGGTCATGCTCGGAGTGCAGGCCACCGAGGCCGAACTTGTAGCGACCGGCACCAATGGCGATCAACCCGTCTGCCATCCAATCCGGTTGAATTGGCGAGCCGTTGTTCTGATTGATCTCGAAGTCCCAGCCTTCAGCCTGGGCAATGAGATCTTGCAAGACACGGTTTCGCGTCTTGATGATGTGCTTCGGCAGCTTGTAGCGAATGAACTCAGGAGGCGAGGGCGCCTTGGGCAGGTCGAGCATCTTCTTGAAGATTGCTTCGGCCATCTGGGCGTCGGACTTCGACATGAGGTCGAGCTTGAACTGACTCGACAGATCTCGCCGGAGTGCGACTTCTTCCTGCAGCGCCAGCCAGAGTTGATAGGTACCCCGGATGTCGTTGTGGCAGTAGTCCTCAACCACCTTGCGCTTCTTGGGTGTGTCGATCTCCTCGTCGTGGTGGTAAGGCAGGTCTTGCAGCGTCTCAGCGTGCATGCGTGCCATGTAAACCTTGAGCGAGGTCTTCACCCCTGGCGCCACGTCGAAGAGGTCGATATGACGACTGACCTCTTCGTCCTTGGCGTAGCGTGAGGTCTTCTTGTTGTCATCGAAGGGTGGTGCTTCGTGGAACGCCGTCCGATAAATCTGGAACGGTTGAAGGCGCTGTTCGATGATCTTCGGGACGATCTCATTCTTTAGATCTTCTGGGGTCATACCCCAGCCGACGACTGCGGACGTGATGACCGAATCGAACTTCTTGCTGTTGAATCCGACCCACTCGTAGCTCTCGTCGTTCATGAGAGCCCAGAGCTTGTCCATATGACCCTTCTTGTCGAACCAGAACACATGGCTCTTCTCTTCCTGGGGGCAATAAGCCCGAAGCAGGAAGACGGGCTTTTTCTTGCCGAGGATCTCGGTATCCCAAATGAGTTGTTTCATTTACTCACGAAGCTCCTGTCGCGCTCACGCCGTGCGTAATGCTTGGCGGCGAGCAGGTCGTATTGCTCAACGATGTGACTGTGCTGGGCGATCAACTCGTTGTACGCGGCCTTGTATCGGGTCGCGCGCCAGAGTTGAAGAAGCCCAAACCACACGGCAATGCCTGTGACGACTGCATACAAACCTTCCATTTAATTCTCCAGGTAGGCGAGGAAGTCAGATTGTTTGACGTCTTTCTTCAGGCACTGGCTCCACACGTACTCATCGATCGTGTTGGGTGCGATGACCATGACCGTCTCGGTTTTTTCGGTCTGCGTGATCCGATAGATCCGCTTGTAGCCTTGAAGGAAGTGTTCGAGGTTCGGGGTCGGCGACGAGAAGATCGTTCGCTTGCCCTTGGTGAATGTGAGGCCGTGGCCCATGGACTGGGCGTTACCAAAGAGGACTTGGTACTTACCGGCTTGGTACTCAAACCGGATGCGCTCACGATCCTTGTCCGAGGTGCTGCCGTCGATAACTTCGAAAGAGACCTCTCGGGCCTTGGCGACCTTGATCAGTTGTTCTTTCTGATGGCGCCAGTTGAAGAAGCACACGCTGTGGTCCCGGGCTTCGATGAGATCGAGGATTAGGTCATAGCGGTCTTCGTCGAGCAGCGTGTAGTCGCTGCTGTCGTTTTCAGGGTCGACGTAGATGGCACCTGACGCACACTGCAGGAGCTTCTGGTACAGTGCGCCACCGTTCTTGGCAGAAGCCTTCTGACCCTTGTGAGTCAGGATGCGCAGCTTCTCCAGGTCGTCATACATTTCGCGATGCTTATTCGACAGACTGAATGGCACGGCGAAGCGGTGGTTGGCCGGGATGTCGACACAGTCCTCAAACTTGTTGCGGATGGTGATGTCTTCAATCAGCGATGCGACGGCGATTTCGATGTTTGGCTTGTCGACATATTGCGGACGGCCGTCGATCTCGATGTCACACACCGCCTTGCGGAATGAGAAAAACGATTTACCCAGGCGCTTTCCATTATCGATCAGATAAACCTGATTCCAGATGTCGCAAATGCCGTTGCTGGTTGGCGTGCCGCTGAGCGCCCGGCGAACATCGAAATACTTGATGATCTTCTTCAGATTGCGTGATCGAGTGCTGGTGCGATGCTTGTATGCCGTGGACTCATCAATGGTCACCACCTCGAACTGGTCGAAGAACTTCTTGGGCTTCTTGGCCAGCCAGTTCGTCGCATCGACGTTGGTCAGATAGACGTCGGCATCGACAGCGAATGCTTCTTCGCGGTTGTCTGCGCGGGCAATGCTCAGCTTCAGATGTGGGGCCCACTTTCTGAAGTCGATCGCCCAGGCTGACTCAAGCAGAGAGCGCGGTGCGAGGATGAGAATCTTGCCGCTGCCACGCTTCTTTCGACGATTGCTGATGTCGATGATGTGCTTGGGGGTCTTGCCCGTACCGGCGTCGCTGAAGTCCAGGATTCGCTTGCGCTTTTCCATGAATTTCACGTCGGCGGCTTGGTGCTTCATCAAAGTCAGCTTCATTTCAAACCTCTGCATCTGCGGCAATACTTCTTCCCTTCGAATTGCGTAGGGCTGCGAGGCGTTCGGCAGCCCGGGCAGACCGAGGTCTTCGGCTTGCTGAATGGCTTGCTCTTGTTGGTCGTGGCTCGATAGTCTGCTTCTCTCTGAGCGTTTTCAAATCCAATCATACAGACCTCGTCAGACTCCGAACTTACACGCGTTGCCCTTGTAGGCGCACCACTTACACGCCATCTGGTTCGCAGCCGGCTTGAAGGTACGAGCCTTGCTCATCTTCTTGAACCGGGCGTCGAACGACGGCAGATGTCTTGACCATTTGACGACACTCTTGGCGTCGTGCGTCAGATCGTCTTTGTCGAAGTACCAGAGTTCGACATCGACGATTTCAACCTCGGGATGGAGAATCATGGCGGCGAGTGCATAAAGCTGAAGCTGCTGGCCGTGCTTTACTTCATTGCCGAATTTCCGACCCGTCTTGTAGTCGATGATCAGGATTCGCTTGGTACCCATCTTGACCACGGCATCTGCTTTCATGCGAAGCCATACGTTGGGAGCGTTGTAGCCACAAGGTTCCCAGTCGACAGTGAAGCCCCACTCTTCTTCGAGGGTGACGTCCCCTTTGATGAAGTTCTTGCGGAGGCTCTCAAGTTCCACTTTGAAGAACTTGGCGGCCTCCACGGGCATCGGGCCTTTGCCGCGCACGTACATTTCGCACTCATCGTGGATCCGTGAGCCGCGGTCGTTGGCATGCTCCAGTTGCCCAGGGCGAAGCTCACGTTCCGGCTCAGGGATCTTGTCGATGACCTTGAGCTTGGTTGCGTATGCGCAATTCTCGAATTCCATGAGTCTGGAGAATGAGACGCGCTTGATGGTGAATTCAGGTGCGCCCATAACTTACTCCGGGGTCAAGATGTGGGATTCGGGGATCACTGTGACGAAGTCGTTCAGTTCGATCATCTTCAGAGCAACGATTGCTTTGACGCAATCGATGTCCTCCTCACTTAGAGGCCCTTGACGAACCTCCATGGCCAGCTTCGCCCCTTGTTCGCCAAGTTCGTTACCGATCTTGTTGAGTGCGGGAAGGTCGGAACTGGTCAAAATGGAACCTAGGGCCATCACCCGGTGGGCGACGTTGAGCATTTCTTTTTCGCGGCTGTTCATTTTCTGCGTCCTTCTACGACTTGAAGGGCGCGCTCACCTCGCGCCCTGGGTTGAGGTTTGGGTGGCTTGTAAACGTCCTTGAGGAACGCGGGTTCGAATTCCCAAGTCACATCGATCCCGTAGCACAGCTTGCCTTCGTCGTTTCGAAGGCGCTGTGTCACGATCCCTTGATGTCGAAGGAATTGAGTCAGCTTGTTCGGGGACTTCGGTGAAGATTCACAGCACCAGTCGAAGATCATCCCCAGTTCATCCCGGGTAAGTCTGGTCTGGCGCTTGTTGTGAGCGTCTTCCAACGCTCGTTTGACGAACTGGATGTATGCCGCCGCCGAGACTGCGCGAGAATGACTTTGGTTCTGGGCCATGGCCATTGCTTCGTCTGGCATTGCTTCCCACATGGCTTCCAGGTCGCCGGTGAGAATGGCATTGGCGGTCTTCTCTAGGGAGTTCTCCGACAGAGCCATCAGGGTTTCACGGTCTTCGGTGAGCAGCGGCTTGGCTGCTCGTTCCTTGTCGGCTTTGCGACTGACAAGGTAATTGGTGAAGGCCTGCAGCTCTTTCGGCAGCTCTACTTCGACTTCGTCGAGTGTCATCTCCAGGCGTTTCTTCTGGAATTGACCGACGTTGTATCGACGATCGTTTCGGGGGATGACCACCGGTTGAACCTTGTTGGAGCCAAAGACCCAGCCGCAATACGAATTTACTTCGTAGCTGTCAGTTCGCATCCGACGAATCGGAACGACGGGCTCGGTGATGTAATACTTGAGCTTCGCTTCGAGCTGACCACCTTCTTCAAGTGAGCCGGCTTCGATTTCGTCGATGAACACCAACATTGCGAATTCAATGAACGAACTGAAGTCAGACTTCAACTCGTTTTGCATTCGCGTCGGAGTGTATTTCGATCCGAAGATGGGTGCGAGCACGTTGTGGACCAAGAGGCCCTTGCCGGTATTGCTAACACAAAAACCATTTGCTACGTAGTTGTGGTATGGCGCCTTCATCACCATGTCGTAGGTCATTTCATCGCCAGCTTTGGTAATGCTGACGATTTTGACTGTGCGTGTGGAGATCGTCCCCAGGCCTGTGTGTTTGGCATGGTGTTGATCATGGTTCAGCTTGTTGATCACCGTGAGATTCGACAAGGTGTCATTGCTGCAGTCTTCATCGAGATGATGAACAACCACATCGTCTTGCAGATATTGCAGGCTTTTGGCTTTTATTGGGTCATTGCGCAGAATCCAAATGTAATCATCAAACGACAAGCCGTTGATGTCAGCTTCTACAACAAGGCGTGCTTTGTGTGTGCGCTTGTAGTTTTTGCCGCCAATGATATGTTTCCATGCGAATGGATGGTATTCGATGGAGTGAATTGTCTTGCGCTGTTTGTTGCGACCTTTCGGTTCTTTGATGTGCTGAAGAGGGGATCCTTCTTTCAGCACCTCATCTCCAACATTTAGATCGCACAGCTTGGTGAAGCTCCCGTCAGGGCGCATGAACGGATGCTCATGCGTAATTCGGATTGCCCCACCGTCGCTTGTCTCCACTCGATACAGAGTTTTGACCCCAGCTTCCAAGATTTTGAAAACCTCGTGGTAGCCAACGGTTGAGTTGTCTTTCACGGAAGGGGCATAGGTTTTGAGATTCAAATCCCATGCTCGACCGCGACCTTGGCCGGCTTTGTAGCCCCCAGTCCATTTTTCGTAGGCTTCTTTGATGGTAATTTCTCGACCGCCATTGCGTTTCCCACGACGAAAACGAATTTTTGTTTCTGCGGCAAGACAACCTTGCGTCCCATGGAGCACCCAGGCAGTCCTGGGTTTGGCTCGGTGTTGCATCAAGACTGCCAGCCAATTCAGAAAGTGATCTTGAATCGGCCCGATACCAACTGCAGAATCGAGGATCTTTTGAATGATAGGGCAGTCAATGAGTTTGGGCTCTTTGACCGTTCTGGCATTCTTGATATAGTCGCTCGGGCACCACATATTGATGGTGCGAGCATCGAAGTCGACAACAATGTCAGTTGTCGGATCGAAGATCCGTTCCCAAATGGGAATGAAGTCAACGTTCACTTCACCGTGCGACATCATGAAGTGCTCACACTGCCGTTCGTTTTTTGCCGGGAACAAATCCAATTTGTTCAGGCCCACGTTGTAGGTGCCGTTGAAGTATGAGCCGGTGTGTTTGTCACGAAAGCAAAGAAGCTGATCGCCATCGTTGGACGGTGAAGGTGTGGCGCGTTGAGCTTTTAGCGCCTTTTCTTCTGTCTTTCGACGATTGACCAGCTCTTTGTAATACTCAGGCAGGATCTCCTTCAGCTTGACGGAGTCTTCACCCTTGAAGTTGTGAAGGAGTTCGAAGTCTGTCCGGTAATGCCAATATGCGGCACTGTCACCACCGTTGAGGTTGAGCCGGACGAACTCATCGTCTTCGTCTACCACTTCGAACTGCCCAACTTCGGCCACGCCGTGTTGGACAAGGTATTCGCCTTGCATCCGAGGCTTATTCCGAAGTGGGGTCATCCCCGCTGCGGTCTGCAATCGAATGAGTTCGGTTCTTGCTTCCTTCTTCAGGACATCCAAGGCCTTCTCAGACAGGCGGGAGATGTCCAGGCGATCGCGCTCCTTCTTGACGTAAAGGATGCGTTCGTTGGGCTTGATCGGCGCCTTCATCCCATGGAAATCGGGCTCGGCGATGTAGATCAAGCGATCGTTCTGACAGGACGTGATGTCCAGTGCCCACTTCAACGCGGCCCTGGAGTTAGACAGGGTCAGCGCATTACGGAGAACTTGTACGTCAAGGTTCATCTGCATCAACCATGCCTTCAGCGCCGGGGCGGCCATGGGCCGGTCGAGCATGATGAAGATGTGGCAGGACAGCTTCTTGGACTGCTTCAGCTTGTAGCTGGAGCTGTACTGAACGACGTAGCTGATGTCCTGGAGCTTGAGCGCTCGCATCAGCTCTTCCGGGCTCGAGAACGGGGCTTCGTCCGGGTCGAGCACGATGAACTGGGTCTTGTCGTTCGTGTTGGTGGTGTTGCGCCGGGATTCGCTGATCAGCGGCCTGCTGAGCCTGCCTTTGATCAGGCAAGGCTTCTTGGGGTTCACAGCCCTGGAAGACAGGGCCTTGTAGAAGTCGAGGAGGTTGTTGACTTCGACGGTTTCGCTGGTGAAGTTCTTGGCCAGCGGGTATGCGGACTTCTCAATCTCGCCGTCCGCGAGCTGCTTGATCGTCTTGCAGAGACGCTGTGGAGCGTACAGAAATGTCACGTCCATATTTTTGCCTTTCTTGGTGGACGGATAGTCTGACAGACTGCGTCAGACCGGGTCAAGGTGAAGGACTTGGCGCACTCCTTGCTTTGACGGCTGTTATTTTGTTGAAATAATTGATTGGAATGATAGTTTTAATACGGTCGAATGTTCATCCAATGATCATCGTCTTCTTCGACGTCATTTGGATCAGGGTCGTTTATCCAATCAACAAGTTGCCCTAAGTCATCCGTTGAGTGCCCTAATTCATAACCTTTTCTTTTCACCATATCCAGTAGATCTGATGTATTCGATCCGCTGTATTGAGTAGATATTTCCGATGTGCGTTGAATCGATCTCAATATTGCAACACCCTTGTCACTGATTGTCCCATGCTGTTTGCAATACCAGAATCCTCCGAACTTTCCATTTCGGTGTTCCATTTCAGCATGGCAAGTTGGACATTGAAAGTTTTGCATGGCAAATGCGATCCCTCACAGCACGATTTCTGCTTTGGCGGCTTGTGTCACTCGCATTCGACAGAACCCAGGCGTCACCGCATATCCTCGGCGGCCCAGTTTTTCCTCCACCGTATATATCGTTCCGCCATACAAGAGCTTCGTTCCGACTTCGATTTTTGGTCGAGCCTTTTTCTTTTGAATTTTCTCCCAACAACGACGTCGCCAATCGTTGGCATACTCGCTCGTTGTTGGGGTCAACAACTTGAGGATGGATTCTGGGCAGTCATCCTCATTTGGTCCGACTGTTTCATCCATGTCCTTCCAACCGAAGTTGTCACCGCCCGGCCATTTGCCAAAACGGCAAAGGATGACAACGGCAAAGACAACAATCTCACCGGTGCTCACATTTTTTTGTTCGATTGCTGCGTAGTAAGTGGTTCTGTTTTTCAATGCTGATTTCAG
>Ga0209174_10002939_pt1 | contig 10987 bp, 12 predicted proteins | sample JI91814BDNA_FD_187505 | JGI IMG/M metagenome (GOLD analysis project Ga0209174, IMG submission 187505) | Wastewater effluent complex algal communities from Wisconsin, to seasonally profile nutrient transformation and Carbon sequestration -... | ecosystem: Engineered > WWTP > Effluent > Algae...
TTCTGGTCGAAGGGACCCCACCGCGCAGGGGGCAAGCACCTGCCGAACCCCCACCGAGCGGAGCGCCCACAAATTGGCCCGGTAGTTCACCTGGTGCGGCGCGAAGCGATGCCCCTTGCCGTGCCGCGCCACGAAGGCCACCGAGCGACCCTCGACCTCACCGATCACCAGTGGATCGGACGGCCGCCCGAAGGGCGTGTCGACGTGGTGCTCGCGCGCGTCCGTCAGGAACGAATAGAAGCCCGAGCCGCCGATGACACCGATCTCGGCCAGCGGGGCGGTGGATGAGGAGTCCATGCCGAGGAGCGTATGCCGCGCCCCGGCCCGGGCGGGAGCCCTGCCTTAGGAGGCTGTGGACGAAGCCGGAACCTTGGATTTTGAGCCTGTGGATGACGGCGCCGTGGCGCTGGAACCGGACGTGCCGGACTCGCTCTTCGTGCCGGAAGACGACGACTCCGTTGTCCCAGAAGAAGAACTGCCGCTCGACTCGCCGGACGGCGTGCTGGACGTCGACGATGAGGAGGCGGTCGAGGAGGAACTGCCGGAGCGGGAGTCGGTGCGATAGAAGCCGCTGCCCTTGAAGACAACCCCGACGGCACTGAACTGCTTCCGCAGCGTCCCCGAGCACTCGGGGCATACGGTCAAGGAGTCGTCACTGAAGGACTGAACGATGTCGAACCGGTGGCCGCAGTCGGCACAGGCATAGGCATAGGTCGGCATGAGCGGCCCTTCACGTGGTGGCATCCCCGGGGGTGGATCGGCTGTCGAGTATAAGCCGCCGCGTGCGCGCGCCTATTCCGCCGGCCGGATCCCGCGCCCGGCCCGACCGGGGCGTTTGCGATAAGGGAGCGGTTCGGTCCACCCCGCCAGCCGTCCCTGCCGTCCGACCCGACGGATCATCCGCTCGGCCTCGTCCCGGGCCTTATCGGTCGTGACGATCAGCAGTTGATCCCCGTGCCGCAATGTCGTGCGGTCGGTGGGGACGATCCGGGCTCCGCCGCGCACGATCAGGGTGACATTGGCCCCCGGGGGCAAGCGGAGTTCGAAGATCGCCACCCCGTGCAGCATCGACGTCGCGCCGACGTCCACCTGCAGCAACTGTGCCTTCATCTCCTCGATCGGCGTGGATTCCACGGAGAGTTCGCGAGAGCGGTGCCCCTGGACGACGCCAAGCGCCTTGGCGACCAATGGCAGCGTCGGTGCTTGCACGATCGTGAAGATCACCACGAGGACGAAGACGAGGTCAAAGATCCACTCGAGATTGGGGGCATTCATCGTCACCGGGACCGTGGCGAGAACGACCGGCACGGCGCCCCGCAGCCCCGCCCACGACAAGAACGCCTGCTCTCGCAGGGAGTAGCCGAACCATGACACGGATGCCGCAACCGACAGCGGCCGCGCCACCAGCAGCAACACCAGGCCGATGACAATGGCCGGCACGATTTGCTGATCGAGCCGGCTCGCCTCGGCAAGGAGACCAAGCAAGACGAAGAGCCCGATCTGCGCGAGCCACCCCGCGGCCGTCGCGAAGGCGTGGACGGCCTGTCGGTGGGGGAGAGTGCGGTTGCCGAGCACCAAGGCACCGAGATAGGTCGCGATGAAGCCGGAGGCGTGGACGGCGGTGGCCGCAGCATACGCCAAGACCGTGACGGCGAGGATTCCGATCGAGAACAACCCCGAGGACGCCGAGGCCGTATGCCGCAGGAGCGAGCTCCCGAGGTAGCCCACCGCCAGCCCGATCGCCGCCCCGCCGGCGAGTTCCAGCGCGGCGATCAGGATGAGCATGAGCGGGCTGTGTCCATGTCCAGGGTTCGCGGCCTGCGCCGACAGCGCGACGACCAGGATCACCACCGGCGCGTCGTTGAAGCCGGACTCTGCCTCCAAGATGCCGACGAGGCGGCGCGGGAGCGGGACATTGCGCAGCACTGCGAAGACGGCCGCCGCATCGGTGGAGGACAGGACCGCGCCGAGGAGCATCGAGGTGCTCCAACTGAGATCGAGCAGCCAGTGGCACGACAACGCGATGATCACGACCGAGACGGCCACGCCGATGGTGGACAACAGCGCGGCCGGCAGGACGCTGCGCTCGATCGATTTCCAATTGGTGGTCAGACCACCCTCGGCGAGGATGACGATCAGGGCGCAATAGCCCAGCGCCTGCGTCAACTCCGCCGAATGCACGTCGATCGGAATACTGGATTCACCGAGCGCGAGCCCGACTCCGAGATAGATCAGCAGGGACGGCAAGCCCGTCCGATGCGACAGTCGAATCGCCACGACGCAGGTGATCAGGATGACCGATCCGACGAGCAGGATCGGGGTGAGCGAGGCCAGGCTGAACCCCTCCGACGCGAGATCGCTCGCGGTCACCGAGACGTGTCCAACCACGCGAGACCCGCCGCGCTGAGCACACCGTCGACGCGCTGATCCCAGGGATCGGTCGGCATCGGCTCGACGAGGATCTCCTCGGGGTGCAGGATCACGACTCGGGGGCTCCGGCGGTCGGCGAGAGGCAGGCTGCGGTCATAACACCCGCCCGCCTGCCCGATCCGGGCGCCGGTGTGATCGACGGAGAGACCCGGGACCAGCAGGAGCCGACATGGGGCATGGGCATCAAGCCCCAGCGCCGTGCGGCCCGGATCGGCGAGATCGGCCCAGTCGAGGTCGTAGCTCGCCAAAGTGATTGGCACGAGCACGCGCGCTCCGCGGGCGGCGAGCACGCGGCATACGGGACGAATGTCGGGTTCCCCAGGGATCGGTTCGTATGCCGTGACGGCGTCCCCCGCGCCGATCCCGAGTTCGTCGAGCAATGGCTCGAGATGCTGTGCCATGGCCTCGCCGTCAGCCGCGAGATCCCGGGCGAGCGCAATCTCCCGACGGCGCGCGCGGCGCTCGGCTCGCAGGATCTGCTTGGCGCTGGGCATGGGCCTTCATCGTAGGCTGAACGCCATGACTGCTGAGGGCTTGACCGCCGCTCGAACGGCGATGGAAGAGCGTGGAATCGACCCGGTTGCGATCCGCGCCTTTGAGCGCTTCTACGGATTGTTGGCGGGGGGTGCCCAGGGTCTCATCCCGGAAGAGACGATCGACCCGCTCACGGACGTGCAGAGCCTCGACGGGTTGGGCGCGACCGAGGACGAGCGCCGGGAGGCGCTGGCCAAGGTCGCCGTCATCAAGCTCAACGGGGGCCTGGGCACCAGCATGGGCCTCACCGGCCCGAAGTCGGTGCTGCCTGTCCGCGGCGAGCTGACGTTCCTCGACATCATCGCCCGTCAAGTGCTCGCCCTGCGCGCGCGGTATGACGTGGCGTTGCCGCTGTTGCTGATGAACTCCTTCCGAACGCGTGCGGAGTCGCTCGCCGTCCTGGCGGCCTATCCGGACCTGGCCGTCGAGGGGCTGCCCCTCGACTTCGTCCAGAACGCCGAGCCCAAGCTGACCGCCGACACGCTGGAACCCGTGTCGTGGCCGGCTGATCCGTCGCTGGAGTGGTGCCCGCCGGGCCATGGCGACGTCTACAGCGCGCTGCAGGGCACGGGCGTGCTGGATCAGCTGCGCGCGAAGGGGATTCGCTACATCTTCTTGGCCAATGCCGACAACCTCGGCGCCACATGCGACCCCGACATCGCCGCCTGGCTGCTGGCCGAGGGGGTGCCGTATGCCGCGGAGGTGTGCGAGCGGACCGCCAACGACCGCAAGGGCGGCCACCTCGCGGTGCGCAAGAGCGATGGGCAGTTGATTCTGCGCGACAGCGCGATGGTTGCCCCGGGGGAGGACCCCTTCTTCCAGGACAACATCCGCCACCCGCTTTTCCACGCCAACAACCTGTGGGTCGACATCGACATGCTCGCCAGCCTGCTGGCCGAGCGCGACGGCGTGCTGGATCTGCCGATCATCGTCAATCGCAAGACGGTCGATCCGACCGACAAGGCGTCCACCAAGGTCATTCAGATCGAGTCCGCGATGGGGGCGGCGGTCGAGGTGTTCGCCGGGTCGCGGGCGATCCACGTGCCGCGAGACCGGTTCCGCCCGGTGAAGTCGACCAACGAACTGCTGTTGGTGCAGTCCGACGTCTTCGATTTGGACGACGACGCCAATCTCGTCTCCCAGATCGATCACGCTGAGCCTTCCGTGCTGCTGTCGTCGCCGTACGCGATGGTTCCGGGCTTTCGGCAACGGTTCCCGGAGGGTGTTCCCTCGATGCGCGAGTGCACGTCGCTGACGGTGACGGCCGATGCGACGTTCGGCGCCGATGTCACGTGCATCGGGGACGTCGTCGTCGATGAGGATGGCGTCATTGCGCCGGGGACTGTCCTCGGGACGGCATGATGCGTTCGGTCGCCGAGCATCGCGACGCGATCCTCGCGGCGGTCGCGCCGCTGGCGCCGGTGGCCCTGCCGATCTCAGCGTGCCGCGGGCTCGTAACGGTCGCCGATGTCGTCGCTGAGGTGGACCTGCCCGGCTTCAACAACTCCGCCATGGACGGGTATGCCGTGCGCGCCGCCGATGTGACGACCGCCCGCCCGGGCGCTCCGGTCTCGCTGCGCGTCATCGGTGAGGTGGCCGCGGGGGGTGACGGCGCGGCATACGACGTGGGGGTGGGTGAGGCGGTTCGGATCATGACCGGGGCGATGATGCCCGCCGGCGCGGACGCCGTCGTGATGGTCGAGCGCACCGACGGCGGCACTGAGGTGGTCGCGATCGAGGACGCCGCCCCGGTGGGCCAGTCCATTCGGCCTGCGGGAGAGGATGTCCGGGCCGGGACGGTAGTGGTGCCGGCCGGGACGGTGGTGAACCCCCGCGTCGTGGCGCTCGCGGCCGCGACTGGGCATGGATCGCTCGACGTGCGCCCCCGTCCGCGAGTGGCGGTGCTTTCCACCGGAGACGAACTCATTCCTCCGGGTATGCCGCTTCGCCCCGGTCAGATTCATGAGTCCAATGCGCCGATGCTCGCGGCCTGTGTCGAGGCGCTTGGTGCCGAGGTCGTGCGTGTGGCCAGCGTGTCCGACGATGCCGACGCACTCATTGCGACGCTGGGCGAGTTGGTGGCCTCGTGCGACGCCGTGGTCACGACCGGCGGTGTGTCCATGGGGGCGTATGACGTGGTCAAGGCCGCGCTGCGGGATCGCGGTGTGGAGTTCGTCCAAGTCGCGATGCAGCCGGGCAAGCCGCAGGGGTTCGGTGCCTTCGACGGGGTCCCGGTGTTTGCGCTGCCGGGCAATCCGGTGTCGGCCTTCGTCAGTTTCGAGATGTTCGTCGCTCCGGCGCTGGACACGATGATGGGGCGATCGCACGAGCGGCGGGTGGTGACCGGGGTGATGGGGCACGCGCTCGACTCGCCGGCGGGTCGAACGCAGATCGCCAGGGCAGTCACGCGACGGGCCGGCTCAAGGTGGCTCGTCGATCCGGTTGTCGGCCAGGGCTCGCACTTCGTGCACGATCTGGTCCGCGCCAACTCGCTGGTGATTGTGCCGGCCGAGTCGACCCGGTTGGTCGAGGGGGACCCGGTCGAGGTGTGGCTGCTGGATGGCGTTCATGACCACTGAGTCCTCGAGTGGGCGGTTGACCCACGTGCGCGATGACGGCAGCGCGCACATGGTGGACGTGTCGGCGAAGGCCGTGACCGTGCGGGAAGCGTCGGCGGCGGGGCGGGTGCTGCTCAGCGTGTCGGCGGTGGCGGCGTTGCGAGAGGGCACGGTCTCTAAAGGCGACGCGCTCGCGGTGGCGCGCCTGGCCGGGATCATGGCGGTGAAGCGCACGCCGGAGTTGATCCCACTGGCGCATCCGATCGCGGTGCATGCGGTCGAGGTGGACCTTGCTGTCGTCGACGATGGGGTGACGATCGCCGCCACGGTGCGGACCGCCGACCGCACGGGGATCGAGATGGAAGCCCTGACCGCGGTGTCGGTGGCGGCGCTTACGGTCATCGACATGGTGAAGGCGATCGACAAGCATGGGCGGATCACCGACATTCGCGTGACCGCGAAGTCCGGGGGCCGATCGGGGGACTGGCGAGAGAACGCTGCCAATGGCTGAGGCTGAATCCGGGGCGCATTTCGAGGCCGGGGCTGAGGCGGGGGTGCGTGCATCCGCCGGCGCGGTTGGGGCGGCGGCCTCCGGGGCGATTGACGCGCTGCCCTTGTCGGGGTCGCGGGCGCTGGTGGTGACTTGTTCGACCCGGGCGGCGACCGGGGCCTACCCCGATCGGGGTGGGCCACTCATCGCTGACTGGTTGCGTCAGCGCGGCAGCGCCGTCAAGGGGCCACTGGTCGTGCCCGATGGGCCGGATGTCGGTGCGGCGATCGCCGGGGGCGTGGCCGCGGCATACGACCTGATCGTGACGACGGGCGGGACCGGCTGCTCGCCTACCGATGTGACCCCCGAGCAGACAAAGCCGCTGTTGGACAAAGAGATTGCCGGAATCGCTGAGGCGATCCGGGCGGCCGGGGTTGCTGCGGGCGTGCCGACGGCGATGTTGTCGCGAGGTCTGGCCGGGTTGGCGGGCCGGACGGTTGTGGTCAACCTGCCGGGATCGACCGGCGGTGTGCGCGATGCGCTCGGGGTCTTGGATGGCGTGTTGGCGCACCTGCTGAGCCAGGTGCGCGGGGGCGATCACGGGTGAGCCGGATCTGGCCCGTCGAGTTGGCGCAGACGCTGCCCGATGGGGGCCGGGTGGGGCTGCGGGCGATGCGCGTTCGGGACCAACGTGAGTATGCCGAGTTGCGGCGCCGCAACCGCGACTGGCTGCGTCGCTGGGACCCGACGAACCCGCACGGGCCCAGCACTTCGGTCAGCTATGGCGAGTTGCTGCGGGCGCAGCGGCGCGCGGGGCGGGCGGGCACGGCCTACGCGTGGGCAGTCACAGTGGACGAGGCCTTCGCGGGGCAGGTCAACGCCTCGAATGTGGTTCTGGGAGCGTCGCGTTCGTTTTCGGTGGGGTATTGGGTGGGGCAGGAGTTCGCGGGCCGGGGGGTGACGCCGCTGGCGGTGGCAATGATCGGGGATTACCTGTTCGGCGTGGCGGCGCTCCACCGGATGGAGATCAACATCCGGCCGGAGAATGCGGCGTCCCTTGCGGTGGTGCGCAAACTGGGGATGCGCGAAGAGGGGCTCCGGCTCCGCTTCCTGCACATCGCCGGGGACTGGCGCGACCACCGCAGCTTTGCCGTCACCGCGGACGAGCTCGGGCCGGGTGGGTTGGTGGGTCGGCTGCGCGGCTGATGCCGTAGGCGTGCCAGTTGCGCGACACACCGAGCAGCGTGCCGGGCTGGGCCGCGTGCGCTCAATAGGTTTGGACCCGTGCAGCCGAGCAGCCTGATCTTCGTTCTTGTCATTGCGATTTGGGCTGCCTACCTGCTGCAGCACTGGCTCCGTCGGCGCGAACACCTCTCGACCGCACGCACGCTCGACCGCTTCTCGGAGTCGATGCGCGTCTTGGATCGCACCAAAATCGGCCGCACCAGCGCGTCGGGCGGCATGTCGACGACGGGCTCGATTCCGTTGCACCGCAGGCGCACTCCGGGCTTGGCCATCCGCGAGGTGGCCGGCGGCAACACGATGGCTGTCGTCGTTCCGGGCGGGTCCGAGTCGGCTTCCGCGGCGGTGTCTCAGGGGTCCTCGGTTGCCGTCGAGGCGGGGGCCGGACGGGGTGCGGTTCAGCCGGCCCCGGCGGCTCGGGCGAGGGCATCGGCGGGAAGCAGCGGCGGTAATCGCGCCATCTTCGGCGGGCTGCTGTTGGGCTCGGTGGTTGTGGCGCTGGTGACGGCGATGTTGGCCGCGCTGACAGCGCTGTCGTGGATCGTGCCCGGGCTGGCGGTTTTGGTCGCGCTCGGATCGTTGGTCGGGTTGCGGCGCCTCGCCGCGCAGGCAACCGCAGCGCGCGTGGCGACGCGGACTACCGCTCGGCCGGGCCGCGCGTCGGCCGGCCGGCCGGCGCCGCGCCGCGCCGCCACCCCCGCGCGCCGGACGTCGCGCTCCGCCGCTTCGGCGGGCCGCCCCGCCAAGGCGACCACTGGCGCCTCGCCGACCCGCCGCTCGGGCGAGCCAGCGCGCTCGGGTGAGCCCGCGGCATACACCTCGGCGACGGCGACCACGGTGTTGCCGCAGCGGGCCGCCCGGGACGAGGTCTTCGACGTCAACACCTTCGACACACCCGCCGCTCGCCCGGTTGCTGGCGGCGACGGCTGGTCGCCCACCCCCGTCCCCCCGCCGACCTACACGTTGAAGGCGAAGGCCGTCTACGCAGCCGCGGAGGAGTCCGAGGACGAGGTCACCAGCCCCTACGCCGACGTCTCCGACCTCGCCGAGCGCCGCCGCCTCGCCTCCGGCCAGTAGCCGCTCGGCGGGTGTGTCAGGAGGATTCGGCAGCCTGATCCTCGGCCGCCTTCACGTCTCGATCGACGGATGCCTCTTCGGCCGGCGTGAGCAGATCATCGGCGTCGTCCGGAGCGGGGGTCGAATCGGCCAGCAGATGGTTGCTCACCGCATTGACGACCGCGGCCACCGGTACGGCGATCAGGGCGCCGACGATGCCCCACAGGATGACGCCGGCCGCGATCGACAGGATCACCGCAAGCGGGTGGACCCGGACCGCGCGCCCGAGCAGGAATGGTTGCAGCACATGCGATTCGATCTGCTGCACGCCGATGACCACGCCCAGCATGATGAGGGCGGTGATCGGGCCCTTGGCCACCAACGCCAGCATCACGGCGATCAGACCGCTCAGCAGCGCCCCGATCACCGGCACGAACGCACCAAGGAAGACCAGCAGCGCGATGCCGCTGGCGAAGGGGACGCCGAGAATCAGCGCCCCCAAGCCGATCCCGGTGGCGTCCGCGGCGGCAACAAGGATCGTCGCGCGGCAGAACGCCTGCAACTGACCCCAAGCAATCTGACCACTGGATGCCACCTTCGCCCGAGCCGATCGCGGAAAGAGCCGCACGAGCCAGGCCCAGATCGCCTTGCCTTCGAACAGGAAGAAGAACAGCGCGAACATCGAGATGAAGAACCCGGCAAGAACATGGGTAGCCGTGAGTCCGGCCTTGGTCGCGGTTTCGCCCAGATTTCCGCTGCCCGACAACGAGTCCCGAGCCTTCTGGATATATTCGCTGAACTGGCTGTCGGTGATGTGGAAGGTGTCCCTGATCCACGCGCGGATCTGGTCGATACCCTCCAGGGACTGGTCGACGATGTCATCGAGTTGCGCCGAGAACTGCGAGCCGATGAAGGTCATCAGGCCGCCGATGATGGCCAGCGTGCCCAGGACGGTGATCGCCGCAGCCGCGCCGCGGGGCAGGCGCGTTGCCAGTCTCCGGGTGATCGGCTCCAACAGAGCGCATAGGAGGATGCCGACAATCACCGGCACGACGATCTCGGACATGGCGCTGATCGCCCGGGCCGCGACATACAGCCCCAGTCCGATGATCAGCAGCCGCAACGCCCACTCGCTCGCGTCGCGCACCCCCTTGGGCACAGCGGGGGTGGCCCGGGTGTTCGGGTCAATGGTCACGCGTGGATCCTCGCCTCGGCGGATTGGTCAGACTTGAGCGTATGCCGTGCCGCCGATTCCGCGCCCGGCCAGACCCGGTGTTATGGTTCTGTCCGCACTTGGGGCTGTGGCGCAGTTGGTAGCGCGTCTCGTTCGCAATGAGAAGGCCAGGGGTTCGAATCCCCTCAGCTCCACCACCAAAAAATGGACCGACTCCGTCGGTCCGTTTTTTTGGTGGCGTAGCAGTGTGGCCCCACCCTCAGCTCCACCACCAAAAAATGGACCGACTCCGTCGGTCCGTTTTTTGTGGTCGGTCCCCCATTTCAGGTGCGTAGCAAAGTCCGTCCACGGGTGCCCGCGTGATCAGTGTCATAGCGGGCCCGGTTGGCCAGGACGGTCTCCATGTTGGACTCCGCCCACTCTCGCAACGTTTCGACCGGCGCGGTCAAAGTGCGTCCCAGTTCACTCAACTCGTAGTCCACGCGCGGGGGAGATGAGGGCGTCACGGTGCGCACAACTAGCCCGTCGCGTTCCATCGAGCGGAGTGTCTCGGTCAGCACTTTTGGCGTGATGGTGCCAATCCGGGCGCGGAGTTCGCCGAAGCGAAGAGCGTTGGGGACGAGGGCCAGCACAATCAGTGGAGCCCACCGGTCGGTGAGGTGACGCAGGACGGTTCGCGAATCGCACGCCGGGTTGAGGACATCCGGGACTTGGTTCATCTCATCCTTGGTTACGTTGAGGTATCTGATATCCAATCAATACCATTATGCCTGCACGCTCGTTTTCCACCACCAAGGAGTCATCATGAGAATCACTGTCATCGGAGCTACCGGAATGATCGGATCACGCGTTGTCGCCGAAGCCGCGCAGCGCGGCCACGACGTGACCGCGCTCAGCCGGTCCGGACGCGATGTGCCTGGCGCCGCGACCGCCGGAAAGCTCGACTTGAGCGACACAGCAGGAGTCCGCGAGGCGATCGACCAATCGGACGCGACCGTCATCGCCGTGCCGTCCGATCGCACCGGCGGATCGCATGAGCCGACGATTGAGGCCCACCGCAACCTCATCGCCGACCCGCCGCGGCAGCGCGTCCTCGTCGTCGGTGGGGCCGGGTCACTCGTCGTCGACGGAATCGCGCTTAAGGACTCGGCCGGGTTCCCCGTGGAGTACCGCGCCGAAGCCGAGACCTTCACCACCATCCTGGACCTCTACCGGGAGTCCGAAGGTGTCGACTGGACCTTGCTTTCCCCCGCCCCGGTTATCGCCCCCGGCGTGCGCACCGGCGGCTATGTGACGGGGGCTGACAGCCCGGTCGGCGCCGAGATCAGCGCGGAGGACTTCGCGGTCGCCGTGCTTGACGAGTTGGCGAACCCAGCGCACCGCTTGGCTCGCTTCACGGTGGCCGCACGCTGATGACCGAGCGTGCCCGGCGCCTGGCTCGCCGGGCACGGATGACGGCAGGTCAGACGCCGCCCGTGCGCTTGGCGCGCTCGATGGTCGTGG
>Ga0209174_10002942_pt1 | contig 10984 bp, 9 predicted proteins | sample JI91814BDNA_FD_187505 | JGI IMG/M metagenome (GOLD analysis project Ga0209174, IMG submission 187505) | Wastewater effluent complex algal communities from Wisconsin, to seasonally profile nutrient transformation and Carbon sequestration -... | ecosystem: Engineered > WWTP > Effluent > Algae...
GGAAATACCATTAATAACAAATTTTGATGTTAAATCTGCATCAAAAACAATAAAAGAATAATAATTTTAAAAAATAAACATTAGTTTAAATTATATATATATATATATATATATATATATATATATGTTTAAATATTTTTTTTAAGTTTCTTCTTTTTTCATTCTTTTAGAAGCAGATTTTACATCACCAATTGTCATCAAAGGTATTTCTCTTTTTTCTATTGGGATTTTTAATAACCTTTCGATTTCTTCAATATTTTCCGCACTGGTGTTTATGGAGCATAATCCAATTGATGAAATAGACGATGATTTAATCATATAATTCATTGTTTTTAATGAATCATCTGACATATTAAAGCCACGATATAATTTTATTGATTTAATAGAAATATTTCCAACAATATATTCAGACAATTTCTCAATTCCTTTATCTGTTATATAATTATCACTGAAATCAATATGTTTAATATTTTCATTTTTTTTAATTAATTCACCTAATTTTTCAATGCAATCATCGTCTAATTCATTACAAGTCATATTTATATCTACAATATTTTTATTATTTGATTCTAATAAAGAATCAACTAAAATCGAAAATCCTTTTGATGTTATACTATTAGATGAAAAATCAATTTCAATTAAATAACCAACATCTCTTTCTTTTATTGTGTTGCTTAATTTTAAAACAAGATCATCATTTAAAGATTTATCAACGCATTTTATTCTAGGATTTTTTGAAATAACAAAGTTATTCATTAAATCGTCAAATACCAATTTGTAATCATCTTTATGTAACCCATCTATATCTTCAATAATAGAAAATTTAATTACATCAATAAGTAATCCGATGTTTTTATCTGATAATTTATTCATGGAACCACTCCCAAAGTTTAAACTTATTAAACTTTCATGGTTCTTAAGGTATTTATATAATATTTCGAAAGCTTGCTTATTTTTAAAAAAGTTACCTGGTAAAAAAACAGATTTTATAACTTTTGAATTTTTTATAACATTACCAATTAAATTAATAATATCAACATCATAACCATAATCATAATTAAAAAAACTAAATCCCTCAACCATTATATTTTTTAAAAAATTTAAAAATTTAATAATTGATACTTTAAACTCATTTTTTTCTCCAATAAATTGGACCCAATATGCTTTATTTTCAAAAAAAAACATATAAATACATTTTTTATTGTCATATTTATTAGAATCTTCATCTTCACCATCATTTTCAAAAAAATTTTGAATTAAAATTTTCAATTCACCATCTGTTAAATCATTTATATTAAAAATAGGTAATCCAGTTTCTTTTGGAGATTTTTTAGTCCTTTTTGTCAACAATAAACCAGAAGATTTTTTATCATCATTATTTGAATAAGACATATTAATAAAAATTTATTTATTTATTTGTTTTATTTAATTTATGAATGAATTTTGAGTGTATATATATATATATATATATATATATATATATATATTTTTTTTTAGATTTTATTCTTTCATTATTTTAGAAGCAGATTTAACATTTCCAATTGTTATCAAAGGAATTTCTCTTTGATCTATTGGAATTTTTAATAAATCTTCAATTTTCAATTTAAATTCTTCAGTGATTTTTGTTTTATAAATACCAACATTAGAAATCTTAGATGAGTTAATCATATTTTTTATTACGTTAAATGAATTGTCTGTTATTTCATGGTTAAAAGATAAGTTTATTGATTCAATAAAAACATTTCCAACAACATATTCAGATAATTTCTCAATTCCCTTGTCTGTTATTTTATTTGATTCAATATTAATATAATTAATATTTTGATTTTGATTAATTAGTTCACCTAATTTTTCAATGCAATCATCATCTAATTTATTATTACAAATATCTATTTTTATAATATCTTTATTATTTGATTTTAATAGAGAATCAACCAACATTGAAAATTCTTCTGATGTTATATTATTATCATTAATATATATTTCTTTTAAATAATTTATATTTTTATCAATGATCATGTTACTTAATTTTAAAGAAAAATCGGAAGTTGAATCTTTGAATGTGTATTTCATATTAGGTTTTTTCGAACGAAAAAAATTAGTTAATAAACTTTCAAATACTAATTTGTAATCATCCTTATGTAGCCCATTTATATCTTCAATAGTAGATGATTTAATTACATCAACAAGTAATCCAATATGCTTATCTGACAATTTATCCATTGGACCATATAAAATATGTAAAAACTTTAAGTTTTCATGGTCCTTAAGATATACGTGTAATATTTCAAAAGCATCATTTTTAAAATAAGATATTGGAAAAGAAAAACGACTAATTACCTTTGAGTTTTTTATAGCCTCACCAATTAAATTAACAATATCAGCATCATAATCATAATCAGAAAGACAATAGAAATCCTTAATCATTATATTTTTTAAAAAATTTAAAAACTTAATAATTGATTTTTTAGCGTTGTTTTCTTCTCCAATTGGAATAATTTTATATGAATTAGATTCAAAAATAAATGTGTAAATACATTCTTTATTTCCATATTTATCAAAATCTTCACATCCATCGTTATTTTCAAAAAAATTTTGAATTAAAATTTTGAATTCATCATTTGTTAAATCATTTGTGTTATAAATAGGTAATCCAACTTCTTTTGGAAACATTTTTATTAGAAGTAAACCAGAAACTTTTTTATCATCATCATTTGTTGAACAAGACATATAATAAAAATTTTTTATTTATTTGTTTTATTTAATTTATGAATGGACTTTTTTTTTTTAAAAAATGGAGCCATGTTTTTTTTAGTTATTTTTTTTAGAAGCAGATTTAACATTCCCAATTGTTATCAAAGGAATTTTTCTTTTTTCAATAGGGATTTTTAATAGTTCACTAATTTCACCTGCAATGTCTTCGCTGATTTCAGTATATCCAATATCTAATGATGATACAATTGAAGAATTTATCATGTTTTTTATCATCGCAAATGAATTATCTGTTATCCCAGAATTTCCACATAAACAGATAGTTTCAATAGAAGTATTTCCAACAACATACTCCGATAATTCCTCAATTCCTCTATCTGTTATACAATTATATCCGAAGTCAATGTGTCTAATATTTTCATTTTTTTTAATTAATTCACCTAATTTTTCAAAGCAATCATCATCTAATTTATTATTATTCATATTTATTTTAATAATATTTTTATTATTTGATTTCAATAAAGAATCAATTAACATTGAAAATTCTTTTGATATTATATTATTGGATGATAAATTAATTTTTTATAAATAATTAATATTGTTATCAATAATCATGTTACTTAATTTTAAAATAAGGTCATCATTTAAAGATTTACCAGCGCATTCTATTTTAGGGTTTTTTGAGAGAAAAAAATTATTCATTAAATCTTCAAATACAATGTAATAATCATCTTTATGTAACCCACTTATATATTCAATAGTAGATGATTTAATTACATCAATAAGTAATCCAATATTTTTTTTTGATAATTTGTCTATGGAAGTATCTCCAAAATATAAATCTCTTAAACTTGTATGCTTCTTAAGATATATGTGTAATATTTCAAAAACGTGATAATTCTTAAATAAGTTATTTGTGAAGGCGACATATTTAATAACTCTTGAATTTTTTATAACTTCACCAACTAATTTGATAATATCAACATCGTTATCGAAATCATAAGGCATACAATGAAAACCATCAATTGTTATATTTTTTAAAAAATTTAAAAACTTGATAAGTGATTTTTTAGCGTCATCTTTTTCTCCAATTAAAATAATCTTATATAATTTACATTCAAAAAAAAATAAATAAATACATTTTTTATTATTATATTTATTAGAATCTTCATATCCGTCATCATTTTCAAAAAAATTTTGAATTAAAATTTTCAATTCACCATCTGTTAAATTATTTATATTAAAAATAGGTAATCCAGTTTCTTTTGGAGGTTTTTCTGTTATTTTTGTTATAAATAAGCCAGAAGATTTTTTATTATCATCATCATTAGTTGAACAAGACATATTAATAAAATTTTTTTATTTATTTATTTGTTTTTAATTTATGAATGAGAAAAGAAAAAAAGCGGGGTTATATATATATATATATATATATTTTTTTTTTTTAAGTTTCTTCTTCTTTCATTCTTTTAGAAGCAGATTTAACATCTTCAATTGTTAGTAAAGGGATTTCTCTTTGTTCAATTGGGATTTCTAATAATTCTTCAATTTCAAATTCTTTTGTCATTTTAGTCCAATTAACTTCAAAAAATGAAACAGCCGATAAATTAATGATATTTTTTATTGGATCAAGTGAATCGTTTGTTACTCCTGAATTATGATTTAACTTTATGGAAACAATAGAAGTATTTCCAATAACATATTTAGATAATATTTCAACACCTTTGTCTGTTATTTTAGTTCCAGATAAATTAATTTCACAAATATTTTTATTTTTTTTAATTAATCTTCCCAAAATTTCAATAGAATCATCATCAAAATTAGTCTCTTGCATAATTATTTTTAAAATATCCTCATTATTAGATTTTAACAAAGAACCAAATAAAATTGAAATTCCATGTGGTGTTATTTTGTTCCATGAAAAATCAATTTCTTTTAAATAATTTATGTTTTTATCAATAATCATGTTACTTAATTTTAAAGCAAGGCCATCATCTAAGTTACGATTTTGGTATATTAATTGGGGATTTTTTGAGATAAAAAAATTATTCATTAAACATTCAAATACCATATGATAATCATCATCATGTAACCCGACTATATCATCAATAATAGATGATTTAATTACATCAAAAAGTAATCCAATATTTTTATCTAATAATTTATCTATAGAACCATATCCAAAATGTAAACGTTTTAAGCTTTCATGGTCTTTTATATAATTATGCAATGTTTTAAGAGCATCATTTCTTAAATAGGACATTGGAAAAGTAACATATTTAATTGCATTTGAATTTTTTATAATATCACCAACTAAATTGATAATATCAACATCGTTATTAAATCGATAATCCGAGATATCAAAATGTTCAATCATTATATTTTTTAAAGAGTTTAAAAATTTAATAATTATTTTTTTGGAATCATTTTTTTCCCCTCCTCCAAATAAACCAAGAGTATATCTTCTACTTTTAAAAGTAAACCCACAAATAAGTGTTATATGATCATATGCTCCTAAAATAGAAGGACTTTCATCATCACCATCATCTTCATTAACATTTTTATATTCATCATTCTCAAAAAAGTTTTGAACTAAATGTTTTAATTTATCATCTGTTAAGTTATTTATGTCATGGATGGTAAATTCTTCAATTCTTAAAGGGGATGATGATAATACTTTTAACAGCAGTAAATCAGAACTATTTTCTGAAGACATATTTATTTTATTATGGATTATCAAATTTTTTTTTTTTTTTATGTGTTTATTTTTTTTATGTGTTTATTTTTTTAATTTATGAATGAATAAATTTTTAGAAAGAAAAAAAAAAAAGCAGTGGGCCATATTTATTTATTTAAATATTTTCTTTAAATTTCTTCTTTCTTCATCCTTTTAGAAGCGGATTTAACATCAAAATTCGTTATCAAAGGGATTTCTCTTTGATCTATTGGAACTTTTAATAATTCAATAATTTCATCTATAAAATCTTGGCTTATTTTTGTCGCGCGAATATAAAAAAACGAAATTGATGACAATTTAACCATATTTTTTATTATTTCAAATGAATTATCTGTTATTCCTAAATTATGATTTAAATTTATTGATTTAATAAAAGTATTCCCAATAATATATTCAGATAATTTCTCAACTCCTTTATCTGTTATATTATTCTCACCAAGACTAATACGCTCGATATTTTTATTTTGTTTTATTAACTTGCATAAATTTTCAATACAATCATCATCTAAATCATTATCGCGCATATATATTTCTTTGATATTTTCATTTTTTGATTCTAATAAAGAATCAATTAAAATTGAAAATCCTTTTGATGTTATATTATTAGATGATAAATTAATTCCTTCTAAATAATTAATATTTTTTTCTTTAATTATTTTACTTAATTTAAAAACATGGTCATCTTTAAGGTTATAGTATAAAAATTGAATATTTTTATCGTTATCAAGAAAATAATTATTAAATAAAATTTCAAACAAGGATATATGATCGTCTTCTGATAAACCATATATATCTTTGATATTTGAAGATTTAATTAGATTAGCAATATTTTTGAGACATTTATTATTTAATTTTTGTTTGAAACGGAACCCTAACTTCAAGCATCCTAATTTTTGGTGATTTTTTATATAGCTACATAATATTTCAGAAGCGTTGTTACTTTCTAAAATAGACATTGAAAAAGAAATAGTTGTAATCATGTTTGAATTTTTTATAACATTACCAATTAAATTAATAATATCAACATCATTATCAAAATAATGCAAATACAATTCCTCAATTTCTATATTTTCTAAGAATTTAAAAAATTTAATGATCAAATTTTTAAAATCATTTTTTATTTCGCCAATAAAAGAACAAACATATATTTTATTTTTTAACTTAAAACTTAAAATGTAATGTTCGCGATAATAATAATACTTATGCTCAAAATGATTTTCTTCATAATTGTCACTTTCAAAAAAATTCTGAATTAAAATTTTTAATTCATCATATGTTAAGTCATTTATGTTATAAATAGGCAAGGCTTCTATTTTTTTATAATTTGATTCTTCTTCTCTTTTTGTTAAGAACAAAAAAGGAGCTTTTTTATAATCTGGACGATCCATATAATATAAAAAAATTTATTTATTTATTTATTTGTTTTTATGAATGAATGAATAAATTTTTAGAAAAAAAAAACAGGGTTATTCTTTCATTCTTTTAGAAGCAGACTTTACATCTTCAATTGTTATCAAAGGTATTTCTCTTTTTTCTATTGGGATTTTTAATAGTTCCCTAATTTCACCTGCAATGCCTTCGCTGATTTCAGTATATCCAATATCTAATGATGATACAATTGATGAATTAATCATATATTTTATTGTCTTAAATGAACTATTTGTTATTCCTAAATTATTACATAAATTTATTGATTCAATAGAAATATTCCCAGCAATATATTCACATAATTTCTCAACCCCTTTATTTGTTATTTGATTTGAAGTAAGATCAATATCTTTAATATTTTCATTTTTTTTAATTAATTCGCCTAGTTTTTCAATACAATCATCATCTAATTTATTATGCCTAAAATTTATTTCTATAATATCTTTATTATTTGATTTTAATAGAGAATCAACCAAAATTGAAAATCTTTTTGATGTTATATTATTAAATGAAAAATTAATTTCTTTTAAATAATTAATATTTTTATCAATGATCATGTTACTTAATTTTAAAACAAGGTCATCATTTAAAGATTTACCAACGCATTTTATTTTATGATTTTTTGACATAGAGTTATTCATTAAATTCTCAAATATTAAATTATAATCATTTTCATGTAACCCATCTATATATTCAATGGTAGATGATTTAATTACATCAACAAGTAATCCGATATTTTTAGTTGATAATTTATCTATGGGACTACCAAAATATAATCTTGTTAAACTTTTATGGTTCTTAAGATACATATGTAATATTTCGAAAGAATCATTGCTTTTAAAAAGATTATTTTTTAAAAAAACACCTTTAATTATTTTTGAATTTTTTATAACCTCACCAATTAAATTAATAATATCAACATCATAACCATAATCGAAATCATAACAATAAAAATCCTCAACCATTATATTTTTTAAAAAATTTAAAAACTTGATAAGTGATTTTTTAGCGCCGTTTTCTTCTCCAATTAAAATAATTCTATATAAATTAGACTCAAAAATAAATGTGTAAATACGTTCTTTATTTTGATATTTATTAGAATCTTCATATCCATAATTATTTTCAAAAAAATTTTGAATTAAATTTTTTAATTCATCATCTGTTAAATCATTTATGTTATATATAGCTAGCCCAATCCCTCTTTGAAAGTTTTTCGCCATTTTTGTTATAAATAAACCAGAAGATTTTTTATCGTCATTATTTGAATAAGACATATTAATAAAAATTTTTTTTATTTATTTGTTTTATTTAATTTATGAATGAAAAAAAAAAGCGTGGGGCCATGTTTTTTTTTAAATTATTATTCTTTCATTCTTTTAGAAGCAGATTTAACATCTTCAATTGTTATTAAAGGTATTTCCCTTTGTTCTATTGGAATTTTTAATAATTCTTTAATTTCATCCTCAAGTTTTTCGCTGATTTGCGTTCCATAAATTTTAAAAGACGAAATTGATGAATATTTAACCATATTTTTTATTATCTCATATGAACTATCTGTTATTCCTAAATTATAATCTAAATCTATTGATTTAATAAAAGTATTTCCAATAACATATTCAGATAAAATTTCAACTCCTTTATCTGTTATTTGATTTGATATAATATCAATACAACTAATATTTTTATTTTGATTGATTAATTCACTTAATTTTTCAATACAATCATCGTCTAATTTATTATCGCTGATATCTATTTTTATAATATCTTTATTATTTGATTTTAATAGAGAATCAACCAAAATGGAAAATCCTTTTGATGTTATATTATTAAATGTAAAATCAATTTCTTCTAAATAATTAATATTATTATCAATAATCATGTTACTTAATTTTAAAACACGGTCATCATTTAAACATCTACCAACGCATTTTATTTTATGATTTTTTGACATAGAGTTATTCATTAAATCCTCAAATATTAAATTATAATCATTTTTATGTAATCTACCTACATCTTCTATAATAGAAAATTTAATTACATTAACAAGTATTCCAACATGTTTATCTGATAATTTATCTATAGAACTATATCCAAAATATAAGCCTCTTAAACTTTTATGATATTTAAGATATTCACTTAATATTTCTAAAACATGATCATTTTTAAAAAAGTTATTTGTTAAATGAATATTTTTAATAATTTCTGAATTTTTTATAACATTACCAATTAAATTAATAATATCAACATCATAATCAAAATCATAACAATAAAATTCATCAATCATCATATTTTTTAAAAAATTTAAAAACTTAATAATTGATTTTTTAGAGTCGTTTTCTCCTCCAATTAATTTAACATGATATTCTTTATCTTTAAAAGTAAAGATAAATATATTTTTTTTTTTGTAATATTTATCAGGATCTTCATATCCGTCTTCACTTTCAAAAAAATTTTTAATTAAAAATTTTAATTCACCATCTGTTAGATCATTTATATTATAAATAGGTAATCCAATTTCTTTTGAAAATCCTACGTATCTTGTTACTAATAAACCAGAAACTTTTTTATTATTATCATTATCACCATCTGAATGAGACATATAATAAAGTAATAAAGATTTTTTTTTATTTTTATTTTTATATATTATGTTATATTTATTTGTTATTTGTTTTGTTTAATTTATGAATAAATAAATAAATTTTAAGAATAAGAAAAAAAAAATACAATATCAACCATATACATATATATATTTTTTTTTAAATTTTATTCTTTCATTCTTTTAGAAGCAGATTTAACATCAAAATTCGTTATTAAAGGGATTTCTCTTTTTTTAATAGGGATTTCTGATAATTCAAATATTTTTGATTTAATTTCTTCGCTTACGTTAGTCCAATGAACTTTAAAAAATGAAACAGTCGATGAATTAATCATATATTTTATCACCTCAAATGATTTGTCTGTTATTCCAGAATTAAAGGATAAATTTATTGATTTGATAAAAGTGTTTCCGACAATATATTCAGATAATTCTTCAATTCCTTTATCTGTTATATAATTGTCGTTCATAGAAATGACTCTAATCTTTTTATTTTGTTTTATTAGATTTCCTAAATCTTTAACACAATCGTCATCTAATTTATTATTACCCATGTCTATTTCTAAAATATTTTCATTTTTGGATTCCAACAAAGAATTAACCAAAATCGAAAAACCTTTTGATGTTATCTTATTGAATGATAAATTAATTTTTATTAAATAACCAATCTCTTTTTTTTTGATCATATCACTTAATTTTAAAATAAGATCGTCATTTAAACATTTTGATGTATATCTGATGTTGGGATTTTTCGCACGAAAAAAATTAATTAACAAATTTTCAAACACAAAATGATAATCCTCTTTATTTAAAAAATGTAAATCTTCAATGTTAGAAGATTTAATTATATTATCAATATAATTAATACATTTATTTGGTATTTTTTCTTCTTCTTCTTCTGAAGAATAACCAAAATCAAGGTCAACGTGAAAACTTTTTAAATTTTTATGATTTTTCATGTAATTATACAATATTTTAAAAGCATCATTTTCAAAATAAGACCCTGGAAAAAAAACATGTTCAATTATATTTGAATTTTTTATTATATCACCAACCAAATTGATAATGTCTATATCATTATATAAATCATGGGGCGAACAATCAAATCTCTCAATGTTTATATTTTTTAAAAAATTAAAAAATTTAATAATCATTTTTTTGAAATCATTTTCTTCTCCAAATAAAAAAATTTTATATGTTTTATTTTTAAAAATAAATGAACAAATAAATGTTATATCATTATAATTTAAAGTGGGTTTGTAATTAGGAATACTTTCAAAAAAAATTTGAACCAAATGTTTTAATTCATCATCTGTTAAATCATTTATGTTATAAATGGTCAATCCAATTTCTTTTGAAAATTCCACTCCTCCTTTTGTTAGCAATAAACCAGATATTTTTGTATCTGAATAAGACATATAATAAAATAATAAAGATTTTTTTTTTTTTTTTTTTTATTTTTTTTTTTTTATTTTTTTTTTTTTTTTTTTTTTTTTTTTTTTTTTTTTTTT
>Ga0209174_10002943_pt1 | contig 10984 bp, 13 predicted proteins | sample JI91814BDNA_FD_187505 | JGI IMG/M metagenome (GOLD analysis project Ga0209174, IMG submission 187505) | Wastewater effluent complex algal communities from Wisconsin, to seasonally profile nutrient transformation and Carbon sequestration -... | ecosystem: Engineered > WWTP > Effluent > Algae...
TGTCACTGACCGGCACAATAGAGCCACCGATGATCGGCATATAGGAGCCAGTTTGAATAGGCTCTGACGAACGTCTTCGGGGGTTCAAGGTTGGTTGTTTTTCGGGGTGCTGGCAAGTGCTGTTTTGGCCTTGTTTGGACCCTGTCGAGGGGCCCGGTAGGAGGCCCCGTCAAGGGTCAGGCAATAGGCGTTGTGGCGCAGCCGATCGACGGTGGCCGAAGCGAGCAGCCGGTTGCCCGGGAAGGCCTGGTCCCACTCGGTGAAGTCGAGGTTGCTGGTGACGATGGTGGCGGCCTGCTCGTAGCGCTCGGCGATCAGATCGTGCAGATCCTCGTCGGCCGGTGCCCGCAAGGGTTTCAACCCAAAGTCGTCGATGATCAGCACCGGCACGCGGGCCAGTTGCTGGAGCTTTCGCTCGTAGTTGCCGATGGCGCGTGCCGCGTTGAGGCTCGCCACGAGCTGCGCGCAGGAGGCAAAGACCACGTCCTGCCCCTGGCGCACCGCGCAGTGCCCGAGGGCCTGGGCCAGGTGGCTCTTGCCGGTGCCGCAGGGGCCGACGATGAGCACCGGGGCCTTCTCCTGGATGTAGCGGCCGGTGGCCAGGTCATGGACCAGCGCCCGATTGGTCGAGGGCAGTCGGTCGAACTCAAAGCCTTCGAGGGTCTTGGTAGCCCGGAAAGCCGCGCGGCGCAGCCGGGTTGAGAATTTCTTCTGTTCGCGTCGAGCCACCTCGTCCTGGATCAGCAAGGCGAGGAACTCGGTGTAGGCGAGCTTGGCATCGATGGCCTGGCGGTTGCGGGCCTCGAGAGAATCGAGGATGCCCGATAGGCGTAGCTGCTTCAGTTGTGGGGCCAGTTCGGTGGCGGGATTCATGGTGCAACTCCTTGGGGATGGAGAGACGCCAGGATGGCGTCTCGGGTCAGTGAATCGAAGGGGGTTCGTCGGCGAAGAGGCTTGCTGTGCCGCGGGCGAAGCGGGCCCGGCCCGCGTAGGGCTCGGGGCTGATCAAGCCGCTGGCGGGAAGCAGGTCGTGGCCGCCGACGAGGATGGTCTTGACGGTGCGGTAGTGCGGGCTGTCGTGGGCGAGCGCCCGCTCACAGGCGGCTTCGAGCCGCCCGGCGCCGTACTTCGTCTTGAGGTGAAGGACGCCCTGGGCCGCGCGCAGGCGCTCGCTGATCCGGTCCGACAGGAGGCGCTGGATGAGCCCGGCACAGGCCGGCCCGATACCGGCGGCCTGCTGCAGACACCAGGCGCGGTCATGGGCGAAGAAGGTGCGGGCCTCGGGCGGCAGATGGTCCGTGACAGTGCGCCGCTCGCCGGGCCGGCGCGCGCGAGCGTGGATGGCGACCGACTGGAAGTCCTGATAGACCGTCACCACGCTGTCGGTGGCACGCAGCCACAGGCGCTTGCCCACCAGCGCGCAGGGCACCGAGTAGAGGGCGCGCTCGAAACTCACGTGGCAGTCCCGATGCACCGCCACCTGGTGCCAGGTGCCCAGGTCAGGCGGCACCGCCGGCAGGGGCAACAGCAGCGCGCGCTCCACCGTGAAGCTCTCCAGCGGCTTGATGCGGGTCGTGCCGTGGATGCGCTGCCCGGCCACCTGCAGCACCCAGTCGCGCACCTGGGCATTGAGGTCGGCCATGTCCCGGAAGCTGCGGGTGGGCAGGAAGTTTCCCTTCACGTACTTCACGCCGGCCTCGACGATGCCTTTCTTCTGCGGGTCGCGCGGCGGGCAGGCGTCGATCCGAAAGCCGTAGCCTTCGGCGCACTCGGCGTAGGCCCGCTGCACCTCGGGGTCACGCGCGCAGGCCTTGGTGATGGCGCACTTGGCGTTGTCGATGATGAGCCGCGCCGGCACCGCGCCGAACCACTCGAAGGCGCGCTGATGGCAGCCGAGCCAGGTGCGCACACTCTGGTCCCACACGAACTCCACGTACTGGTGCCGGGAGAAGGCGAGCGTCATCACGAAGGCCCAGGTGCGGCGAAGCGCCCCGGTGGCCGGATCGACCAATTCGGGGCCGGCGCCGAAGTCCACCTGCGCCGCCTCCCCCGGATCGAAGGTGAGGCGCACCGTGGTGTCGGGCGGAAGCGCCTGGGCGAGCGCCGCAATCAGGCGCCGGACGCTGGAGTAGTGGCCCGTGAAACCATGCTCGCGGACGAGGGCTGAGTGGATGGCCACGCCGGAGACGCCCTGGCCGAGCCACTGGGTGACCAGCTGGCGATACGCGGCAAGCGTCGACTGGGCCGTCAGCGGCACACGCGGCGGGGCCAGTGCGGCTGCGATCTCAGCGTCTGCCGGCAGGGGCCGAGTGAGCTCAAGCCAGCCCTTCTCGCAGGCCAACTCCCGGAAACGGGCCGCCTTGGCCCGTCCCATCAAACCGGAGCGCGCAATCTCGCGCTCCGAGTCGCCCTGACGCAAACGCATCAGGGCCTGGCGGTACTCGTGCATCTCGATACTCCTGCGGGCCACCGGCTTTCTCCTGCCAAACCCGGCAGGGTAGCGATGGACCGCTCAAGGTCGAGACGTCCGTCAGAGTGAGACTGGCTCCATTACGCCGATCACGGAGTGGCTCCAATGTGCCGATCATCAACTGGCTCCAATGTGCCGGTCGGTGACATTCCTGGTGAATGTGCTCGGGGCGATCTTCCTGCTGCCGGCGCTGTCGGTGTGGCTGGGGGTGGGAGGGGAGGAGAGATTGGGCGGACGAAAGTGGATGCAATTGTGATGAGAACATCCCTCGGTGCATCGCACAAGCACCGAGGGGCGTCTCCTGATTGATTGACAGGACGCGCTGGCGCCCTCAGCGCTTCCTTCCACTGGCATTTACGCGTAGAGCGAGAAACGCTTCGTTAAGGATTTCAGGCGTTCCGCCTCTCCAAACACCGCGACGGCCCAGTACTCCAACTCGTCAGGAGCAGCGTTACGCGTCGCGGCTTGCTGCTGAATTGCAGACTCTCCTAGCATCGTCTGTACGAACGCGTTTGCCATCATGTCAAGCTCCAAAGCTTCCGCGTGGAGGCGGCGAAGTTGATTGCTGTTTTCACTCCTAAGAACGATGATCGGATGCCTAGCAATGAGGCTCTGCCAACCGGATTGAGTAGGGTAGTCAAGGAACTCGATCTGTTGCGCAGAGCGATCGGCCGCAACGAGGCCAGCAACGACGTGTCCCAGAGCGTTCGTCACCGCACCCAAATCAACGCGGCGATTGAGAACAGTGACCAGTTTGAAAGAGTTATCGATATAGGCCATTGAAAAATCCTTTATAAACATACATTCACGAGAAGAGCTCACCGCAACCCTCAGATCTAGGGACGCGCTGATTTAATCGGTTCTTGCCGAAGCAGTGATTTGTAACTGCTTTTTTATCAAGACGAGAAAAACCGATCTTGGATCTAATCCGCCTTTCCCTAGGGAAAGGCGGATTAAACCGTTTGCTGGATCAGTGGCTTGTAGCCCCTTTCTTTGTCAAGAAAGAAGAGCCTATCCTGTATTGGATCAACGCTTCCCAGAGGGAGCATCCTCGGGCAAGCTTGAAATATGATCAAACACGCTGTTAAGCGCAGAGATCAACCCCCAACTCTCAGCGGATTTCAGCGCACCATCCTCTTCGGGTCGATACATTGCCTCAGCCCAGCGTTCGTCGCCTGCAAATCGATGATGTCGGTCATGGACCGGAAGATCGCCGACGATGCAAGCGATCCTCGCAGGCACATCTACCACCAATGTGACGCCGACCCACAGCACCAAACCCAAGATGAAGCTAGCGGTACTGGCATAGTCGGCTCTATCGGGGAGAGGGGAAAGGCAATAGCGGGCATGAGACAAGCGCGCCTGCCGAGTACGCGCGGACTCACCCTCGATGAAGGGAGCCCCCCAGAAATGCTCGCTGGTAAACTGGACCAGTGCGCTAATTTGGTAGAGAACGGTGAGCGGAACCAACCAAAAAATCGCAAAATAGAACCAGACATCAAGGCTATTCACAGCCGTGAGCAGGCCAGCCCACCACACTATCGCCATGAGCTTTCGCCACACAGAGGGCGAAACAAAGTTCGCCTTCAACCGAGTCGCAAAAAAAATGATGTGGAAGGCCGGGCTAAGCGCAGTCGTGAACAGCCAGTACCAGCAAGCTCTACGACTCATTCCGGCACGTAAGCCGAGGCGTTGCAAGAACTTCCAGTCGGCATCGTTCGGCCCGCAGAAAACATCGCCCTTATGGTGGCCCTGGATGTGATCCTCCCAATAGCCATTCCAATCCTGGACGCAGAAAACTGTGCTGACTAGTTCCACAAGAACCCTGTTCAAGATTTTGACCTTGAAGATGCGATAGTGAATGCCGTAGTGGCTAACCTCCACTTGGAATCTGCGCGCGCCACCAACGACAAGAAGCCAGCCAAGAACGATAAACAAGAAATCCATGATTCCTCCCTCCCTCGCTTAAACGAAACTATTGTCGAAGCCAACGCCGCAGAGCAATCCGAGGCCGACCGAAAAAGCTGCCACGCAGACTTTGAAGCCGGGTCGACATAACTGGGGGATCAACGGAGCTTGACCGTCGAGCGCCTTCCCACTAATCCACGTGATCGCAGGTTGAAGGAAACGCGGCATGCAACGCGCTAGCTGGTCGCGCGGGGTAGACTGGGGTCTTGCATTGGCCTTGCTGCGTACCTCCGCTATGATGGAGCGGTTCTTTGGCATGACGTCCTCCTTATTGATCTAGAATCTGGCTTGAGCTTCGTGACGGCTGTTCTAGTAGAGCACATGACACGAAGACTGACTCTCGGGATGCCCCGGGATGGATCCGGATCAACGACGGTTTTCAAGACGTTTTTTGTGAAACACAGAGCACTTTGTTTGTTTAGTAGAAAGGGCGAGAATGAAGGACGAACCTTGGAAGCAGATTCGCGTTTTCGCCATAGGCCGGGGGCAGGACATCAGCGCATGGCAGACTGATCCTCGTCCAGTGTTGATGATGCGCCATAGAGTTGGGCTTGCAATGGTCCCACCCGAAGGCTTAGACGGATTTCTTTCGCCGGACGAATTTGACCGATCCAACGTGCAGTTCATTCATGGAGCCAAGGGATCCGGGAAGACAAGTTTGCTGCTAGCAAAACGGGCATTGCTCGACGAAGTTGTTGCGAAGCGTCGCGTACTTTGCGTTCCGTCTGGCTTTCCGTATGTCTTCTCTCCTTTTATGGACCCAACGGCGACCATTCGATTCGAGACTTGGGACTCGCTCGCATTTTCATCAGCTGAAACTTGGAAATTCGCTTGGTTGGTCTTGCTCGGAGCATTCATTCTAAATGCTCTTGAAAAGGACCAAGAAAGGCAGCGCCCCGAAGGGTCGAGGGAGCGATTGCTCGACGACGATCTAATTAGGTCCCTTACTCAGAACCGTACGCCTGGGGCTCAACTCGAAGAGGAGCGCTGGGTCGATTACTTCAAAAATCTCATAGAAAATACGCCCAAAAGCCCTCGCGAGACGTTTCAGCGGCTGTATACCATCCACATCTATCCGAAGCTAAAGAACTCCGTTGGTAGTTGGTCAAGCCCGATTCTAGTATTCGTCGACGGCATCGACGAGACATTTGTCGGTCCGGGAGGATCTCCGCTGATGAAACTCGCGAAGAGCGGTCAGGTGAGGCCCCTCGATGCATCTGAAAAACCATTGGCGGAAATCGAAGGAGTAGACCCCAACGAAAAGGCGCGCAATATCTGGGTCACTGCGCAGACTAGTCTGCTTTCAGTATCGACGGAACTCTTGATTGCTACTGAGGGAAAGGTAAAGCTCGTCGGCTCAATGCGCAGTGAAGCATATTCGGTGGCTAGCCGTGGCGGATCTCAGGCGGGAGGCCAATTAGCTAACATCGTGCGCGAGATAAAATACTCGCGACACCAACTCGAAGCTATATTTCGCGCGAACATACGACTAGCGCTCGGCGAACCTGTCGACAAGCCTTTGCAACGTGATGACGAGATTCAAGTGTACTTCGGTACAACTCAGATAAGCAATCCACAGTCATCGATACAGGAAAACATCTTCGACTATCTCTGCCGACATACGTTCGAAGAACCGCGGGATCTAATGGTTATCGGAAACGCGCTTCATGACATGACAGGCGGGCGGCACGACTCACACCGACTACACGCTAAAGTTTCTGATATAACCCAACAGATACTACATGATTATTTGCGCTTTATAGACGAAGACTGGGATGATCAGTTTGAGAAGGCAGTATTCGAACAGATTAATAAAAACGTCCTTTCATTCGACGACGCCAAAGCCATCGCCCAACGCGTCAAGGCGGAAGCCAAGACTGGGGAGGATCATCCACTGTGCTTACTCCATAAATGTGGGTTGGTCGGCGCAGTCTCACCTTCGTTAGAGCAGGTTTTCCAGCGAGTCGCGCAAGTCGAAGATATTGAGCGAAGTCACCTCCCAAAGTCGGCCGCTTATCTGATACATCCGGTTCTTGACTCCGCTATAACCAAAGCCCGGCGCGCCGCAAATAAAGACGAGTACCTTGTGGTCCAGGGCCTGGCTGTCGGTAACGGGCTGAGGTGGATACCGGGGGCCTGCAGGAAGCGCGTGAACTTGCTGCTCAATCGTACACAAGTTCACCTAGAGATTGATGGGACAAAGCTATCCACTAGCGAATCTGGACGAAAGAGCTATCTATTTCACACCATTACTGACATCCCGACCGCCATTTTCGTGGCGTGTATTTTTGAAATGGCCAACATGGCTAGCAATGAACCCCTGATAGAGAATGTCATGCTTACCATACGCGGCTGGGCTGAAAAGAATTTGATTCGCCCCTACACTCGGCGTGAGGGTCGGAATAAGCTAACGGTCGATTACATTCATGAATCGCTAACACTTCACCGAACGCCAACGCAGTTTGAAACTATCAACGATCGCCTCAAAGAGCATAATTTTACAAACATTGCAATCGTTCGAAATATTAGAAACGGATGGATGTCAGTTCGTGGTATCGAGTGGGATGAGATCGAATTGGCCGGTGATCTTCTTTAGCTCACCAAGAAAGAATTTTGTTGATTTGACATGAAAATGGGCGTAAAGAAATATACGCACTATCTAATATTTTTAGAGTTGTCGAGAAATACTTTTTGCCAGCGTCATCGGTTTTGCGGCAGGTACCGGCGCAGTACGGATCAATGCGGGCAGAGCTAAGGGCTCCCGCAGCTACGCACCTGACATCCCCCGACTACAAATAGCGTTCACGATCAGCCACTTGCCAAGCCCCTGTCCACAGCCCTCCGTTTTGTGTAGTTTCCTGCCCTTTTGGGCGGACGATGGAAACGGGCAAGCTGATGCATGGTCGAGGTTTTCGAGGGGCTTGAGGACTGGCGCAACGCCCAGCAAACGCGCCACCGGTTGAGCGAACTGCTGACGATTGCGGTCTGCGCAGTCCTCAGCGGCGCAGATGACTTTGAGGACATCAGCCAGTGGGGGCGTATCAAGTTGCCGTGGCTGCGTGGCTTTCTGAGCCTCGACTATGGCATCGCTGTATTGACCCAGCAAATCCTGCACAGGTCACGCCGCTAAAGGGAATGCCTCAGCGGGTGTCTTCATCTCCAGCGCCTGATGGGGCCGCTGGTCGTTGTAGAACTGGATCCAGTCGCCAATGACACGGCTGGCATGCTGCAGGGTCTCGAAGCGGTGGCGGTGGATGTCCGTGCCGACTCGCATGTCGAGCGACGCAACTGACAGCCACAGCGCCTCGACATGAGCTTCGTGATCGTCGAGCGCGAGCGGACCGTCGGCACAAAAACGAGCTGTGAGCGGCGCTACTACATCAGCTCCCTGCCTGCGGATGCCGCGCGGATTGCGCATGCGGTGCGCAGCCACTGGGAGATCGAAAACCGCCTTCATTGGTGCCTCTCGACGTCCAGTTCGGCGAGGACCAGTCCGCCGTGCGCACGGGATACGCCGCTAACAACCTCGCCATCGTTCGCCACATCGTGATGAACCTGCTTCGCCTCAATACGTCGCGCAAGGGCCGCATCAAGACAAAGCGGATGCTGGCCGCCACTTCTGATACGTTCCGTGCGGAAGTACTCGGTTTCATGACGTGAAGGTGCGATTGCCCTGAGCCGTTCATCTGAACCAAGAGTGCGCAAGATATCTTGCAGAAGGTCATCCGCGCCAATGACCGCTTAAGTTCCAAACAGAATGGAACACTGAACTAGGTAGCTAACAACTGAGGTCGCGAAGCTGCGCCGTGCGCCTCGGCCAGCTTGGCGCGGGTGTCTTTGTAGCGGGACCAGTCGAAACGATCAAGAAAATTCAGCGCGGACACTGCCCCGCGATGGAATAGGTCGAGTTTATTCTCGTCTGGGAGATCGAAATTGAGCCAATCGTGATCGGCGGTATCGATATAAGCCACCAACTGGGCGAAGTCGGGATTCTTGCGGATGAATTCATAATCCAGGCAATGGCGGGCAGCGTTGAAGGTCTGGGTTACAACCGTAAATGCTTTATTGATCTCATGCCTACGATCGTCCCACTGGAGCTTGACACCGAAGGTCGGGCGAGTGGGTACTTTCCAGGGGTTGTGGAATACATCGATCGGGAAGTTGGAAAGCACCCCACCATCCACAAACAGGCACTTGGACGGTAGGAAGTCGCCCTCCACATCGCGTTCCCTCAACCCCGCCATCTCGCACCACAGCTTCCGGTGCTCATCATCCCGAACACTCATTGCGAGCGAGAACGGCTTGAAGAAGATGGGGATCGACATCGAGCAGCGAGCATAGTCAGCAGGATGTACGGCGTCTGCATTAGCCCAATACAACGGCGCCATACGCGGAAACTCTACTTTGGTTTCGGTGGAGATATCTGCCGCCACGATGCATAAGTAGTCTTTCGCCGGATCAAGAGGCGGGAGAGTATCTTGGCCCTCCAACTGGGAAATCCGGTGAGGCGAATCAGCCCGCAGATGCCAGCCCTCCGGGGTGCGTGCCATCCGAGCGCGCAAGGCTCTCGTGTCGGAGATACCACTTGCATCCAGCACCTCTTTCTTCAGCCAGGCATGGAACCGCTCGCCTCGATTGAGGCCCATCATTTCGCTCAGGTTGTCGATGACCTGGAAGCCCTTCCATAGACCTCGCGCCAACCCCGGGCGCTTCAGCATCGTGTCGATGAAATCAGACGCATCTTCGTCATCAGCGTCTTTGCCATCGACGAAACTCGCCATCGGCATGTTTGCGACTATGTCGATCAGCTTGGTGCTCTTTTCGCGCTGCGGCTCATCAATGGAGGCAAGGGCCAAGGCAGTGATGGAACCGGCAGAGGCGCCGCCCAGGCACATGAAACGCAGACCGGCCTGCTCCAGGATGTATATGTAGCCAAGGAGAGCGATACCGAGGACGCCTCCACCCTCCATCACCAGATCCACATACTGGTAACCATTGCTATCAATGACGTCACTGTAGATGCGCTGGTGCAGGTCTTTGGTGCGAAGCTCACCAAGGACAGGCTCAACGTAATGAAAAAATTCGTGTGCCTTGAGTGCCATGTCATACCTCTTTCACATGGATCGGCGCAATGCAGATCATCTCCAAAGCATAGACAAGGACGTGGAAAATGATAGTGAACCGCCCCGCTTTCCGTGGAGGCCATTTGGTTTAAGTCAGGCCCACGTCGCGACCTGACTGGCGAGTTGCCGGTAGTAGTTCGCCTCAGCTTCGGCCGGTGGGATGTAGCCGACGGGTTCGAGCAACCTGTGGTGGCTGAACCAGGACACCCATTCCAGCGTCGCCAGTTCACCAATTCCCGGGTTTTCCAGGGCGCCCGTCGATGAATCAGCTCGGCCTTGTACAACCCGTTGATCGTCTCGGCCAGCGCGTTGTCGTAGCTGTCGCCCTTGCTGCCGACCGAAGGTTCGATGCCCGCTTCGGCCAGCCGCTCGGTATAGTGGATGCGGATATATTGCAACCCGCGATCCGAGTGACAGACGAGGGTGCCGTCCCGCTCGGGCTGCCGGGCGTACAAGGCTTGCTCCAGGGCATCGAGCACGAAATCCGTGCGCATGGTGCTGCTTCTGAGGGGTGCCGCCGTTCTCGCTCGTGCTGCATACCTGGACGCAGGATCAGCGCCGCCACGTTCATGTTCATGCGCTCCTCGCCGGTGGCGCCTTGAGTTCAGGCGGCGAGTGGATTCGGCCGAAGAAGGGATTCCTGTTCTCGGTGCGCGCGCTCTCGCGCGTCTTCCGGAGCAAGTTTGTCGCCGGCCTCGCGCAACAGACCCGCAGCGAGCGCTGGCCGGCGGGTGCCGACTGGGCGCGCCTCAAGCCACGGCTCTACGACCACGACTGGGTGGTGTACGCCGAGCAGCCGCTGGGTGGCCTCGAAGCCATGCTCGAGTATCTGGGACGCTACTACACACAACCGCGACAGCTCCATCTGTTCTGGCGTGACCGGCTTGCTGCCCGCCCCCACCCCCGTCATCGTGCCCGCATCAGCTAACGTCGCCCAGTTTCGCAGGGTCTGCTCGACTAGTTCCAACTCCTTGGCTACCGCACCCGGCGACTGGCCATCCCATAACACGCTTGACCGCCAGTTCCTCGAGCTCGACCGTGTATTCCCGCTTCGGTATCTTCATCTTTCGTTTCCTTGTTTGACGTCCATCTTACGTCACCCATGGAAGACGAAATTTCGGAGGAAGCTCAGTATTCGGTAACTTCAATTTGCCATTTCATTCCGGAAGATCTAGCCTGCATAATAATTTATGCACAAGTAAACACAACTGATCAAGAAGTCATACACAAAGGAGGCAATATGCCACGTGCAACGATCTTCAATCGGATCGGCGATCCGATCATGTACAAGATGAACGTAAGCGTTCACCCCGCGGCGTTCTTGCTACGTCACGTGTCTTGAGATATCCGAGCGCAGCGGTGTCTTTCCGAAGTGCTGCGCCCACAGCCGGGGGGTGAGCTGTGCGACGTCGGCGGCCGGGTG
>Ga0209174_10002946_pt1 | contig 10978 bp, 3 predicted proteins | sample JI91814BDNA_FD_187505 | JGI IMG/M metagenome (GOLD analysis project Ga0209174, IMG submission 187505) | Wastewater effluent complex algal communities from Wisconsin, to seasonally profile nutrient transformation and Carbon sequestration -... | ecosystem: Engineered > WWTP > Effluent > Algae...
ATCATAAAGATAGATGTGTTTTGCGTGTATAGACAAAATAAGTACCAAACTGGGAATAATTGTATTTCGTAATGCCTTTCAGATAATGAATAATTGCGTTTTGTTGGTTGATAATAATCTAGAATTGAGATGGATAATCTTAGATAAAAGTAGTGAAAAAATTGCATAAAAAAACCTCTAAAAATATGTAGAGGTTTTAAGTTTATGTAAAATTAATATTTCAGCATTTCTTCAATCTTACTGCTGAGCTTTTCAGCATTCGGAAGCATTTCTTTTTCCAGAACCAGATTGATCGGAACGGCAGGCACATCCAAAGATCCCATTGTTTCTACCGGAGCATCAAGATGTTTGAAGCAGTTTTTAGAAATACGGTGTGCAAAAGCTTCTGCAAAAGAGTTGTTAAGCTGCTCTTCGGTTAGAACGATACACTTTCCATGTGCTTTTACTCTTTCAAAAACAAGTTCTTCATCCAGAGGAATCAATGTTCTTAAGTCAATCACTTCAACTCTTCCGTTGAAATTCTTAGCTGCTTCTTTAGCCCAGTAAACTCCCATACCGTAAGTTACCACTAACAAAGTTCTGCCTTTTTCAGTTTCATTCTTATCAGCTTCGATGATTACTTTTCCTTTTCCAAACGGAAGAACATAGTCTTCAGCAGGTTCTATCGTTTTAGCATCTTCAGTTCCCGGAACTTTACTCCAGTATAATCCTTTATGTTCCAGCATTACTACAGGATTCGGATCATAATAAGCTGCTTTTAATAACCCTTTAAAATCGGCAGCATTACTTGGATATGCTATTTTGATACCTTTGATATTGGCTAAAATACTTTCAACACTTCCACTGTGGTAAGGACCACCACCACCGTATGCTCCGATTGGAACACGGATGATATTGCTAACAGGGAATTTTCCGCCACTTAAATAACTGGATTTTGAAATCTCGGTGATTAATTGGTTAATTCCAGGATAAATATAATCGGCAAACTGAACTTCAACAATTGGTTTCAGTCCAACAGCACTCATTCCGGCTGTAGATCCAATGATGTATGCCTCCTGAATTGCTGTATTGAATACTCTTTTGCTACCGAATTTTTTTCCTAAAGTCACCGTTTCACGGAAAACTCCACCAATTCTTTCCCCTACATCCTGTCCGTAAAGAAGGGCTTCCGGATGTTTCCACATCAATTCCTGTATGGCATGGATGGCAGCATCCACCATTACAATTTTTTCTCCGTTGGCAGGCTCTCGTGTTCCTGTTTCCTCTGTGATGGGAGTAGGAGCAAAAACGTGCTGCATTACGGTGTCAGGCTTCGGATCTTCTGCATTTTTAGCTCTTTCAAAAGCTTCTTCTGCTTCAAGACGTGCCTTTTTAGTAATTTGCTTTAAAAGATCCTCATCAGTACCTGTTTCCAGTAAATGTTTTCTAAGGATTTCTCCCGGATCTTTAGCTCTATGTTTTGTTAAATCTTCTTCGTCTCTATAGAATTCTCTTCTTACTCCGGAAGTGTGATGACCAATCAATACCGTTTTTGCACAGACAACCAAAGGTTTTCTTTCTGTTCTTACAAAGTCTACGGCTTTTTTCATAGCTTCAAAACTTTCCACAAAATCAGTTCCGTCTACTCTCATTCTGCTCAATCCGGTAAACCCGGCTACGAAATCATAAGCGTCACATGTTCTTGCTTCATCCTTCGTTACAGAAATTCCCCATTCATTATCCTGAACCAGGAAGATAATAGGAAGCTGGTGTAATGCGGCAAACTGTAAAGCTTCACTCACTTCACCTTCTGTAACAGAATTGTCTCCAAGACTGCACACCACAACAGGATTGTTTTCAAATTCCTGAAGATTGAAATCCTGAATATACTTGATCCCCTGTGCTACTCCTGTAGTTGGGATGGTCTGCATTCCTGTAGCGGAACTCTGGTGAACAATTTTGGGTTTGTTTTCATCTCTGCTGGAAGGGTGCGAGTAATAAGATCTTCCTCCTGAAAAAGGATCATCAGCTTTAGCCAGCAATTGAAGCATTAATTGATAAGGCTCAAAACCGATTCCTAAAAGAATACTTTCGTCTCTGTAATAAGGAGAAACCCAGTCTTCTTTTTTCAGCTGATAGGCTGTTGCAAGCTGTATAGCTTCGTGGCCTCTTGATGTACTATGAACGTATTTACAGACATTTCTGTTTTCTTCGTAAATATCTGCCATGGCTTTGGCCAGCATCATATGATTATACGCTTTGAGCAATATATCCTGAGAAACTTTTTCGTGAAGTGCATTTTCCATAGGAAGCAAATATACACAAAAAAACAAAATACTAACAACTGTTAGTATTTTGTAATAAATTCACTGATATACTGATAATTCTATAATTGTTTTTTTGAAATATGACTTTTTCAGGCTTCTGTTAATCTCTTTAAATTGGAGAAGATAAATGAATTTTGGACAATTATAATAAATGAAGGATTTTTGAGGTGCTGTTGATATTCTATGGTCAGTTGAGTTTTTTTTATTGATAATTTCAATATCAGATTTCAAAAATGTTGATTGTTTATCTTGTTGTATTCAAGCTGTAATTGGAAAAAATGAAGTAACTTTACATTCTCTTTTATAAAAAAGTTAGAACATTATATGTATTTAATTTTTGACACAGAAACAACCGGTTTACCAAAAAATTTCAACGCTCCGCTTTCAGACTCGGATAACTGGCCAAGAATGGTTCAGATCGCATGGCAAGTACACGATGATGACGGGAAATTGATTGAAAACCAGGATTATATAATAAAACCTGAAGGGTATGATATTCCCTTCAATGCAGCACGTATTCACGGAATCACAACCAAAATTGCCAATGAAGAAGGGCGGGATCTGCAGGAGATTCTTGAAGAGTTTTCTAAAGTCCTTGAAAGGGTAAGGGTTGTATCCGGACATAATGTAGAATTCGACTATAATATTGTAGGAGCAGAATTTTACAGAAAAAATCTGAAAGATAATCTTCAGGAAAAACCCAAAGCAGATACCATGATTTTGGGAACCGATTTCTGCCAGCTTGGCGGAGGTCGTGGAGGAAGATTTAAACCTCCGAAACTTGAAGAATTGTATGAAAAACTTTATGGGAGCAAATTTGATGAAGCCCATAACGCTGCTGCCGACGTAAATGCTACTGCTAGAGCTTTCTTTGAAATGGTAAGAATTGGAGTAGTACCCGCTGAAACATTAAAGATTTCAGAAGACCAGCTTGCTTATTTCAGAAGTCTTTATCCGGATCCGATCAAACCTTTCAATATTGTTATCAGAAGACAGGTTGCCGATTTTCATAATAAGAAAAAGCAGCAGGATTTCGGAAGTATTGATGAAATTGATTTAGGTAAATATTTTAATTTTGATAATCACAGTGTTTTCTCTACACTTACCGCTACTTCAAGTATTAATGACTTGATTAAAAAAGCTTCTGATGAAAACTTCCCCGCTGTCGGGATGGTGGATCTCGGAAATATGATGGGAGCTTTCAAGTTCGTTTCTGCAGTGGAGGGTGCCAATGGTGACAGAGCAAAGAAACATAAAGAATATCTGGCAAAAAAACAGGAAGCAGAAGAAAACGGAACAGAGTTTAATGAAGTTGAGCCTGCTTCCGAACCGCTTATCCCGGTTGTAGGTTGCGAATTTTATATTTCGGAACGTTATGAGCAAAAGCAGTTTACCAAAGATGATCCGGACAGGAGAACACAGGTAGTGCTGTTGGCAAAAGATTTTAACGGATATAAAAATCTGGCAAAACTTTCCAGTATCGGATTCCTGAAAGGATTCTATTTTGGAGTTCCAAGGGTGAGCAGAGAGTTGATAGCCCAATACAAAGAAGGGGTTATTGCTTTGACTTCCGGAATTATGGGAGATATTCCTGATGCGATCTTAAATACCGGTGAGCAGAAAGGGGAAGAGCTTTTCAAATGGTGGAAAGATACCTTTGAGGATGATTTTTATGTGCAGATTCAAAATCATAAACTGCCTGAAGAAGAGCATTTAAATGAAGTTCTGCTGTATCTGGCGGACAAATACAATGTTAAAATACTGGCTCAGAATGAGACTTTTTATACCAATAAGGATGATTCTAATATCCAGGATATTGTAAGCTGTATTAAAGATGGTGAGAAACTGACAACCCCTGTTGGAAAAGGATTTGGTAAAAGAAGAGGATTGGCTACAGGTGAGTATTATATCAAAAATTCAGATGAAATAAAAGAAGCCTTTTTAGCCTATCCTGATGCGTTTGATGCGTATGAAGAATTTACGGCAAAATTTAAACCCTATACCTTAAAAAGAGATGTACTTCTTCCTAAGTTTGATATTCCGGAAGAATTTATTCATGCAGAAGATGAGGTAGACGGAGGAAAAAGAGGGGAGATGGCTTATCTAACTTATCTGACGTACGAAGGAGCGAAAAAAAGATATGCAGAAACAGGGATAACTGATGAAATTAAAGAACGTCTTGATTTTGAGCTTGAGGTTATCGCCAATACCGGTTATCCGGGATATTTCCTTATTGTACAGGATTTCTGTAACGAAGCCCGAAATATGGGAGTTTGGGTTGGCCCTGGAAGGGGTTCTGCTGCAGGATCTGCAGTAGCGTATTGCATCGGAATTACCAATGTGGACCCGATTAAATATGACCTCCTTTTTGAGAGATTCTTAAACCCGGAAAGGATCTCAATGCCCGATATTGATATTGACTTTGATGATGAAGGACGAGATAAAATTATCAAATGGGTAGTTGAAAAATACGGAAAAACTCAGGTGGCACAGATTATAACCTACTCAGTGTTGGGTGGTAAATCTGCTATTAAAGATGCCGGAAGGGTTTTAGATGTTCCGATTCCTGATACGAATAATATTGCTAAGCTGATTCCTCCGAGTCCGGGAATGAACATTGCCAAAGCTTTAGCGAAATATGATAAATTAAAACCGGAAGAACAGATGCTTGTTGATGAGATGAGATATGTTCTTAATAGTCCTGATGATGCACGACACGGAGTTTTGGCAAGTGCTAAAAAGATGGAAGGCTGTATCAGAAATACCGGAATTCACGCCTGTGGTGTTATCATTACACCGGAAGATGTGAGTAATCTGGTTCCGGTGACCATAGCGGCGAAAGATGCAGATATTCTGGTGTCTCAGTTCGATAACTCCGTTGCGGAAAGTGCCGGTCTTTTGAAAATGGACTTCCTTGGGTTAAGAACATTGACTATTATTAAAGATGCATTGAAGCTGGTAAAAGCAAGATACGATATAGATATTGATCCGGATCTTATTCCGCTTGATGATGCCAAAACATATCAGCTGTTTAAAGAAGGAAGAACGGTAGGGATTTTCCAGTATGAAAGTCCCGGCATGCAAAAATATATGAGGGAGCTTAAGCCAACGGTTTTTGCCGATCTTATTGCCATGAATGCATTGTACCGTCCAGGTCCGATTAAATACATTCCAAACTTCATCAACAGAAAACATGGAATTGAAGAAATTGTCTACGACTTACCAGAAACAGAAGAATATTTAAAAGAAACATACGGGATTACCGTGTATCAGGAGCAGGTAATGCTTTTGTCCCAGAAACTGGCCAATTTTACGAAAGGTGAAGCCGATACTTTAAGAAAGGCAATGGGTAAAAAGCAGATCGACGTTCTTAATAAAATGTACCCGAAATTCATTGAAGGAGGTAGAAAAAACAACCTGAATGAAGAGAGATTAGAGAAAATCTGGAATGACTGGAAGGCCTTTGCAGAATATGCCTTCAATAAATCCCACTCAACGTGTTATGCATTCATTGCTTATCAAACAGCATTTTTAAAAGCCAATTATCCTGCAGAATATATGGCGAGTGTGATGAGTAACAACATTAACAATACAGATTCAATTACCATGTTTATGGAGGATTGTAAAAGTATGGGAGTGGATGTTTTAGGGCCGGATGTGAATGAATCTCAGTATAAATTTTCCGTAAACGAAAAAGGGCAGATCCGTTTCGGATTGGGAGCGATTAAAGGAATTGGTGAAGGACCGAGTGAAGCAATTACAAGGGAAAGACAAAACGGAAGATTCAAGAATATTTACGATTTCTTTGAAAGAATATTGCCTTCGCAGATGAACAAGAGGGTGGCGGAAAGTTTAGTGCTTGCCGGTGCTTTTGATGAACTGGATGCTTTTCACAGAGGACAGTATTTTGATATTGATATGGCGGGAAAGACAAATCTTGAAAGACTGATCAGATATGGACAGAGCTTCCAGGAAAGTAAAAACGAAATGGAACATTCTTTATTTGCTGATTTTGCAGAAGAAGTTCAGATCGAACAGCCGAAATTAGCGCCATGTCCCGAATGGCCGAATATGCATAAGCTTAATAAAGAAAAAGAGATTATTGGTTTCTACCTTTCTGCACATCCGCTGGATGAGTTTAAATATCAGTTCCAGTTTATGCAGGGACAGCTTTCCAAAAAATCGGTTCTTGAGAAAAATGAAGAAGATAAAGTAATAACAGATGAAGCGCCTGTTTTGGAGCAGGACGCGCAGGATGAAGCGGCAGATCTTACGGAAATTGTATCGGATGATGTAGTGGCGGGTGAAGAAGAAGTAGTGGAAGAAGTGACTAAAAAAGCAGAGCCAAAAGGAAATTTCCTATTCCTGAATCTGGATGAGGTAGATGCTTACAAAGAACAGGCTTTTTCGAATAAACAGGAAGAGTTATTTGAAGAGAAAAAGAAAGACTGGAAAACGCTTCAGAAGGAAAGAGAAAATGGGGGTGGCGGAAAAGAATACACTGTAGCCGGCCTTATTACCGAATATAGAGTTCAGGATGGTTTCAGAAGTGGTGAGAAAGTAGCTTTTGTTACGCTGGAAGACTATTCCGGTTCATACTCATTCAGGCTTGGGGACAGGGATTATATGAGGTTGAAAGAGAAGCTGGAAGTTCAGAGATTTGTTATTTTTAAAATAAAATTTGCTCAGGTAAAAGATGGAAGGGTCTTCGTGAATGTAAATGATGTGATAGAGCTTCAGGAAGCATTTGAACGGTTTGCCAAAAGTATATCTTTAGTAATGGATGTGATGGATGTAAGGTCTGAAGATCTTGACTTTTTCAGAACGGTTCTCGACAGAAACAAAGGAAATCAAAAACTGAAATTCTTTATCAAAAACCTTGAAGATGACTCTCATATTGAAGTGCAGTCTATGAAGCATTCGGTAGATCTCAATGGAGATCTGATTAAAGAAATTCAACTTCTGAATAAATATGAGTTTTATTTAAACTAGAATCATACATTATTATAATGTAAAGAGTGGCATTTGTCACTCTTTTTTTGTTTATATATTGTCAGTATTTATGAAAAAATTTAAATGTTTTTTTATGTTAAATAGAAAAAAATTCTGAAGTCTATTTTTGTTGTGTACTATTTTAATATTTGAGTATCAGATTGTTATTGTTTTTCAACTAATTATGAAATAATTCTTAAAATCAAATAAACGTTTGATTTTATTGTATTTTAAATGTGTTTTTTATGGTTTTTGTTTAATATTTTATGATATTTTCGAATATTTGTTTAAATTTTAAATTAATATTTATACATTTACCGCCCGAACTATTATTATTACTATTTTATGAAGAAATTACTACTTTCGTGTTTAGCCTCCCTGAGTATGGGAGTCTACGCACAAACTGATGTCGCCAATTATACTTTTTCAAAAAGTACCGGGGTGGCTTATACTTCCATTACAGGAGGTACAAAATTATTCCCTTCCGGGGCCAATACTACTTACGATAATGATGTATCTGCAGCGATTACATTGTCTTCTCCTTTTAATTTTGGTGGTGTTGCCATGACAACATGTTATGTGAGTGCCAATGGATTTATAACATTTGGAGCGGCTCCTTCAGGGACAAATTATACTCCTTTGTCTTCCTTGGGTTCTACTACAGGGGCAATTTCTGCTTTTGGGCAAGATGGAGGGTTTTTATCAACGGATTCACCACAGCCACCAGGAAATCATGAAGTTCGATATGAGGATCTCGGAACTGAATTTGTTGTACAGTGGCAGGATCATGCGAACTATTTTAACCGATCTACTGAAAAATTAAATTTTCAGATCAGATTGGTTTACGCAACAGGTGAAATAAAGATCATTTATGGAAGCTGTACAGATCCGGGGACCAGTACTTCAGGAAGTACTCCACAGGTAGGGATAAGAGGAAACAGTACTACCTTTGCATCTAATGTAAATTCCCTGATGATAGGAAACGTGCCATCCGGAACTACCTGCGATTGGTCTAAAGCTGTTACCGGTAATGCTAATAACAGCACAATGGTTTTTTCCAGTACAACCAATGCAAGTGTTAAAATCCCGACTGGGTTGCAATATAAATGGACTCCTGGTACACAGGCTCCGGTGAGGACTTTTGCGGCTGCTACTGCAATTACTAATAATGCTGCCACTGTAAACTGGACGGCTCCGACAGGTGCAACAGCTTACAAGGTTCAGTATAGAGAAGTGGGAAGCTGTGATTGGACCGACTTTGTGGGGAATCCGGTTTCTGCTGCTTCAGCTACAATTTCAGGTCTGACTCAGAATACAAGCTATCAGGTTCAGGTTCAGGCTTTAAATGGATCAGTGCAATCCATATACTCCCATATTCCAAATGCAGCAGGAACAGGGAATGGCTATGCATCCACAGGATCTTTTACAACTACACCGAATTGCGCAAGTACTGTTACCGGACTTTCTTCTTCTGCTCTGACTCCTGAATCAGCAACAATAAGCTGGACAGCTTCTACAACGCCTCCGGGTAATGGATATGAGTATTATTACTCCACATCTTCAACTACTCCGCTTGCAACGGCTACGCCTTCAGGATCTGTAGTTGCCGGCGTAACAACAGCTAATATATCTGGCCTGACTCCTTCAACTCAGTATTATTATTGGGTGAGAGGAAACTGTAATGGAACAGATAAAGGAATTTGGTCAAGCTCTGCTAACTTTACGACACTTGGTCTATGTCCTACCGTTACAGCTCCTGCATCCAGTGCTACCGGAGTGAGTGTAACTCCGACCATAACATGGAATGCAGTAAATGGAGCTGCAGGTTACAAACTAAAAGTGGGAACAACTTCAGGAGGAAATGATATTGTAGATATGGATATTACTGGTGGAGCAAATAATTCTTACGCTTTCACTGCTCCTTTAAATTTTGCTACTACTTATTATTATTCTGTAACTGCTTATACAGCTAATATTGCAGGACCTGCTACGGCATGTACGGTAAGATCATTCCAGACCGTATGTAATTCATCTAATCTACCTTATACTTTAGATTTTGAAAATGTTACAACGCCTGCATTACCAATTTGTACAACAGTGGTTAACAGTGGTTCCGGAAATTTATGGAAAACAGCAACTGCTCCAACTGGGTTTACAGGGAAAGTGCTTAATTATTCCTATAATAGTTCTAATGCTGCCAATACATGGTTTTTCACACAAGGGCTGAATCTTACAGCTGGAGTTAGCTACAGAATTAAATATAAATATGCCAATGCAACGGGTACAACACAATATCCTGAAAGAGTAAAAGTTGCTTATGGATCTTCAGCTACAAGTGCAGCGATGACCAATACAATAGCAGATCATGGGAATATTATCGGTGGAACTGTTACAAATACTTTTACAGACTTTACGCCAAGTGCAACAGGAGTTTATTATATAGGGTTCCAGGCATATTCTCTTGCTGATATGAACCAGATTTATGTTGATGATATCAATATAGATGTGACTCCTAGCTGCTCTGAACCATTGGCTGTTACTGTTTCAGGGATGACAACCAATGGAGCAAATGCTTCCTGGACTGCCCCGGCTACCGCTCCTGGAAGTGGATATGAATATTACTATTCTACAAGCAGTACAGCTCCTACAGCGTCTACTGCAGCTTTAGGAACAAGTACTACCACTTCAGCTCCTTTATCCGGACTTTCTCCTTCTACTACCTATTATTTATGGGTGAGATCGGTTTGTAGTTCTTCTGATAAGAGTGCATGGAGTATTGTTGCTACATTTAATACTCTTTGTGGAACTGTTATGGCACCTTTTATTCAAAACTTTGATAGTGGAGCAGCACCCAACTGCTGGAACAATATCAATCCTGCAGCAACAACTACTGATGCAACTCTTTTCTGGAAATTTGCAGGAAGTGCAGATTATGGTGCAAGTCCAGCTAATAACGGTAAAGCTGCAGGTACGTACGCGTGGGTAGATGCAAGCTCACCATATACTGGAGCAGGTGTTAATACCGTGCAATTGGTTACTCCTTCTGTAAATTTAACAGGATTAACTGCACCTATAGTTTCTTTTGACTGGTTTAAAAATCATTCTACAGTATCTACTACTACGGTTTCACCTTCTACTTATGATAATAATAAACTTACCGTTGAAGTAAACGATGGAAACGGATGGGTAGTTATCTTTATTGATAATACCAACTTAAATCAATGGAGAACAGTTGCTGTTCCATTAGCGGCTTCTTATATCGGAGCAACTATTCAGGTGAGATTTACTGTAGATAAAAACGTAAGTGGTAACGGATACTACTATGATGATATTCTTTTAGATAATGTAGAAGTAAAACAAAACCCTAATCTGGCAACTTCAGAAGCTGCAGTAAAAGAGAATAAGATTAATGTATATCCTAATCCGTTTACTGATACCTTAACAATCTCTGATGTATCCAAAGTACAGTCTGTTTCAATTGTTGATGTTTCCGGAAGATTAATTAAAACCATTGAAAAACCTTCCTCTGAACTTCAATTAAGGGATCTGAAAGAAGGATTATATTTAGTTGTTTTGAATATGAAAGACGGATCTAAACAAACCGTTAAAGCAATCAAGAGATAAAATGTATTAATCATACCCTATGAAACGGCAGCTGTTTGGCTGTCGTTTTTTTGTGG
>Ga0209174_10002950_pt1 | contig 10975 bp, 9 predicted proteins | sample JI91814BDNA_FD_187505 | JGI IMG/M metagenome (GOLD analysis project Ga0209174, IMG submission 187505) | Wastewater effluent complex algal communities from Wisconsin, to seasonally profile nutrient transformation and Carbon sequestration -... | ecosystem: Engineered > WWTP > Effluent > Algae...
CTTGCCGAGGAGCGTTGCGACCTGTAGAAAAAACAGGCCAGGCTCGGCAACCGATCAACGGCGCTCACAAACCAACAGCCGGGTTTGTAGCGCCGTTTGCATTTTGCTCGCCGCCGGCTGAATCGAAGGAAATGTCATGCAAGCCGATCGTAGCCCCGAACTCCACAGTCTTCTCGTCCAGCGCATCCTGATTCTCGATGGTGCCATGGGTACGATGATCCAGCAGCACCGGCTTGGCGAGGCCGACTACCGCGGCACGCGCTTTGCCGATCATCCGAAAGACCTCAAGGGCAACAACGACCTGCTGGTCCTCACCCGCCCCGACGTGGTGGGCGGCATTCACCGGGCCTATCTCGAAGCCGGCGCCGACATCATCGAGACCTGCACCTTCAACGCCACCCGCGTGTCCCAGGCCGATTACCACCTCTCCGATCTGGCCTACGAGATCAACGTGGAAGGCGCCCGGCTGGTTCGCCAGCTGTGTGACGAATTCACCGAAGCCAATCCGGCCAAGCCGCGCTTCTGCGCCGGGGTGCTCGGACCGACCTCCCGCACCCTGTCGATCTCGCCGGACGTGAACGATCCGGGCTTTCGCAATGTCACCTTCGATGCGCTGGTGGACGATTACTACGATTCGGCCCGCGGCCTGATGGACGGCGGCGCCGACATCCTGCTGATCGAAACCATCTTCGACACGCTCAACGCCAAGGCCGCGGTTTTTGCCGTTGAAAAGCTGTTTGCCGACCTGAACCGTCGCCTGCCGGTGATGATCTCCGGCACCATTACCGACGCTTCCGGCCGCACCCTTTCCGGCCAGACGGCCGAGGCCTTCTGGAATTCGCTGTCCCACTCGCAGCCGATCAGCTTCGGCCTCAACTGCGCGCTCGGCGCCAAGGAACTGCGCGCCTACGTGGATGAGCTGTCGAACGTGTGCAACACCTTCGTCTCGGCCCACCCCAACGCCGGCCTGCCCAACCCGTTGTCGCCCACGGGCTACGACGAAACGCCCGAGCAACTGGCCGGCGAGATCATCGAATGGGCCCGCTCCGGGCTGGTGAATATCGTTGGCGGCTGCTGCGGCACCTCGCCGGCGCACATCAAGGCGATTGCCGACGCGGTCAGCCTGATCACCCCGCGCACGGTGCCGGGCGTCGAGAAAAAGCTGCGCCTGTCGGGCCTGGAGCCCTTCAACGTCGGCCCCGAGTCGCTGTTCGTGAACGTCGGTGAGCGCACCAACGTCACCGGCTCCCGCGCCTTCGCCAAGATGATTCTCGAAGGCCGCTTCGACGACGCGCTGGCGGTGGCTCGCCAGCAGGTGGAAAACGGCGCGCAGATCATCGACATCAACATGGACGAAGCGATGCTCGACTCAAAGGCGGCGATGGAGAAGTTCCTCCAGCTCATCGCCTCCGAGCCGGACATCTCCCGCGTGCCGATCATGATCGACTCGTCCAAGTGGAGCGTGATCGAGGCCGGCCTCAAGTGCATCCAGGGCAAGGGCGTCGTCAATTCCATCTCGATGAAGGAAGGCGAGGCCGAGTTCCTGCGCCAGGCGCGCCTGTGCCGCCAGTACGGCGCCGCGGTGATCGTCATGGCCTTCGACGAGAAGGGCCAGGCCGACACCTTTGCGCGCAAGACCGAAATCTGCGCCAAGGCCTACGCGCTGTTGGTCGGCATCGGCTTTCCGCCCGAAGACATCATCTTCGACCCGAACATTTTCGCCATCGCCACCGGCATCGAGGAACACGACAACTACGCCGTCGATTTCATCAATGCCGTGACGTGGATTCGCGAAAACCTGCCTTACGCCAAGATCAGCGGCGGCGTTTCCAACGTGAGCTTCAGCTTCCGCGGCAACGATGCGGTGCGCGAGGCGATCCACACCGTCTTCCTGTTCCACGCCATCAAGGCCGGCATGAGCATGGGCATCGTCAACGCCGGCATGCTCGGCGTGTATGACGATCTCGAGCCCGAGCTGCGCGACAAGGTGGAGGACGTGGTGCTCAACCGCCACCCCGGTGCGGGCGAAGCGCTGGTCGATTTTGCCCAGACCGTGAAGGAGGGCAAGGCCAGGGATTCCGGCCCCGACCTCTCCTGGCGCGAGCAGTCCGTCGAGGCCCGCCTCTCCCACGCGCTGGTCAAGGGCATCACCGATTTCGTGGTCGCCGATACCGAGGAAGTGCGCGCCGCGCTCGAAGCCGCAGGCAAGCCGCCGCTGGCTGTGATCGAAGGCCCGCTGATGGCCGGCATGAACGTGGTGGGCGATCTGTTTGGCGCCGGCAAGATGTTCCTGCCCCAGGTGGTCAAGTCGGCCCGCGTCATGAAGCAGGCCGTGGCCCACCTCATTCCCTACATCGAAGCCGAAAAACTGCGCACCGGCGCCACCAGCAAGGGCAAGATCGTCATGGCCACCGTCAAGGGCGACGTCCACGACATCGGCAAGAACATCGTCGGCGTGGTGCTGGGCTGCAACGGTTATGACGTGGTCGATCTGGGCGTGATGGTGCCCTGCGACAAGATCCTCAATGCCGCCCGCGAGCACGGCGCGCAGGCCATCGGCCTGTCGGGCCTCATCACCCCGTCCCTCGAAGAGATGAGCCACGTGGCCTCCGAGATGAAGCGCCAGGGCTTTGAGGTGCCGCTCTTGATCGGTGGCGCCACCACCAGCCGGGCCCACACCGCCATCAAGATCGCCCCGCACTACGACAAGCCGGTGATCTACGTGCCCGATGCGTCCCGCGCGGTCGGCGTGGTCACCAAGCTGCTCTCCGAAGGTCAGAGCGAGTCTTTTGCCGCGGAAGTGGCGGCCGACTACGAAAAGCTGCGCGCCCAGCACGCCCAGAAAAAAGGCGTCGCGATGGTCAGCCTGAACCAGGCCCGCGCCAACGCCTTCAAGTGGAACGGCGACGCCGCCTACACGCCGCCCGTGCCGGCCCAGCTTGGCATCCAGGCTTTTGACATCGACCTTGCCGAACTGGTGGATTACATCGACTGGGGCCCGTTCTTCCAGACCTGGGATCTCGCTGGCAGCTACCCGAAGATCCTTCACGACGATCTCGTCGGCGAAACCGCCCGCGAGCTGAAATCCGATGCCGAAGTGATGCTCGCCCGCATGGTGGCCGAGCAGGATACCAAGCCCTGGATCAAGGCCCGCGCGGTGTTCGGCCTGTTCCCGGCCAATGCCGTGGGCGACGACATCGAGATCTACGCCGATGAAACCCGCAGCGAAGTGCTGATGAGCTGGCACGGCCTGCGCCAGCAGCACGAACGCCCGGCCGGCAAGCCGAATTACTGCTTGTCCGACTTCATTGCCGGCAAGGATTCCGGCGTGCCGGATTACGTGGGCGCCTTTGCGGTCACCGCCGGCCTGGGCATCGAAGGCCGTCTCGCCGCCTATGAGCGCACCCACGACGACTACCACTCGATCATGCTCAAGTCGCTGGCCGACCGCTTCGCCGAAGCGGCCGCCGAATGGCTGCATGCCCGCGTACGCAAAGAGTTCTGGGCTTACGCGGCGGACGAAACGCTGAGTTGCGACGCGCTGATCAAGGAAGCCTACCGCGGTATCCGCCCGGCCCCGGGCTACCCGGCCTGCCCCGACCACACCGTGAAGGGCGATCTCTTCAAACTGCTCGACGCCCCGGCCCGGGCCGACATGCACCTCACCGAAAGCTTCGCCATGATGCCGGCCGCGGCCGTCAGCGGCTTTTACTTCGCCCACCCCGACGCCCACTATTTTGCGGTCAGCAAGATCGGGCGGGACCAGCTGGAAGACTGGGCGAAGCGTACGGGGATGGCGGTGGACGAAGCCGCCAGGTGGCTGGCGCCGCTGCTGTAAGCGCTTGCGAAGGAGAGTTCATTTGCATGGACTCTCCTTGCATTTTCTGGGGGTTCTCAGGTTATTCTTATGGAATTTTTTACAACGGGAGTCCGTGTGAAATATTCCTTTGGTTTTTTGGCCTTTCTTCCGCTCATCCTGGCGGCTTGCGCAAGCACCGGTTCCGGTCCTTCCACCGAGCGGGAACTGGACCGTGTCGCGGCCATGGCCTACGCGAAGTATCCCGGCAAAAAAGTGCTGATGCTCGCGATCCAACCTACCCGAAACTTCGTATCCGACCAGATGGCGCTGGTGGCGATCAAGGCGGGTGCTGAATCGAGTGACTCGGCAGCGATCAAGGAGGTCCTGGCCAGCCGGAATGTTGAACAGGTTCTCGTGGTAACCGGCGCGAATGATGCATTGAATGCAGCGATCCTTGAACGGGCTCTTCTGGATGGAAAGGGGCGTATTCAGGGGGGAAGGGTGGCCTTCGTCGGCAGCCCGGAGTACACCGACAGCTTGCGGCGGGTAGCGGAGGAGTCGGGTGTGCAGATCGATTTTTTCCGCTAGCGCCGGGCCGCGGCATCGATGCTGCTCACCACGATCCAGGCGGCACGGCGGCGAACCGGTTCATGGACGCCCAGGTTCATGGCGCGGGCCCGGGCGCCGGCGGCTCCTTTAAATGGTGGCAGCAAGGCCTTGCGCGGGCAGGTAATGCGCTTGGCCTCCTTCCTGTTTCACCTATGGTTCAGCGCCCGAAGGTCGCCTTCACCACTTCGAGCAGTGCGTCCGCCACGTCCACGTCGTCGGTAAGGCTTTCCACCAGCGCCGAGCGGCAGGCTTCCACCGGGTCGAGGCCAACCTTGACCAGCTTGGCGGCGTAGACCAGCAGGCGGGTGGACACCACCTCTTCGAGATCCACGTCCTTCAGGCTGCGCAGCCGCTGGGCGATGGAGACGAGCTGCCTGGCGAGCATCGGGTCGCAGGCGACTTCGCCGAGGAGGATGGATTCCTCGCGGGCGGCGCTGGGGAATTCGAAGCGCAGGCTGACGAAGCGCTGGCGCGTGGAGGGCTTCAAGCCCTTCAGGAAGTTCTGGTAGCCGGGGTTGTAGGACATCACCAGCATGAAGCGCTCCGGCGCGTGGAGGGTTTCGCCGGTGCGCTCGATGGGCAGCACGCGACGGTCATCGGCCAGCGGATGGATGACGACGGTGGTGTCGCGACGGGCCTCGACCACTTCATCCAGGTAGCAGATGCCGCCCTCGCGCACGGCGCGGGTCAGGGGGCCGTCGCACCACACGGTTTGCCCGTCGCCGAGCAGGTGGCGACCGACGAGGTCGGCGGCGGTGAGGTCGTCGTGGCAGGCCACGGTGTATAGCGGCAGCCCGAGGCGGGCCGCCATGTGGGCGACGAAGCGGGTCTTGCCGACCCCGGTGGGGCCCTTGATGAGCAGCGGCAGGCGGTTCTTCCAGGCCTGCTCGAAGATTTCGATCTCGTTGCTGGCGGCTTCGTAGAAGGGGATGGGGGTTTCCATGGGGGCGTTCATCGTGCAGCGATCCAGTAGGCGATGGCGATCAGCGCCGAAACGAGCAGCAGCCAGCCGATCATCAGGCCGCGCCAGAAGAATTTGACTCCGCGCAGGCCCATGAAGTCCAGCATGACAAGGCGGCCCTTGACGATGCTGATGGCAAGGAGCGCGGCCATGGCCAGCGGGCCGGCAATGCCGATGCGCTCACCGATTTCGCCGATTGCGAAAGTGGCGAGTGTGGCGAGCATCAGCACGACCCACACGAAGTTGAGCTGGCGGGTGTTCATCATGGGATCACCTCATCACGTAAACGAGCGGGAACAACACGATCCAGACCAGATCCACCATGTGCCAGTAGGCCGCGCCGCTTTCGATACCGTTCATGTTGGCCGGGCCGTAGAGGCCCTGGCGGGTTTGCCACCACAGGACGATCAGGATGACCATGCCGAGGATGACGTGCATGAAATGGAAGAAGGTGAGCGACAGGTAGAACATGTAGAAGGTGTTGGTCGACAGGTTGATGCCGGCACCAAACTTGGCCGCATATTCAACACCCTTCACCGCCAGGAAGCCGCCGCCGCAGAGAATGCCGCCGGCCAGCCAGCGGGCGCCGGTGGCTGGTCTGGCGCGGCTTGTCGCCTCGACGCCGCGGGCCACGCACCAGCTGGCAGTGATCAACAGCACCGTGTTGAGCGCGCCGGCCGGCCGGTCCAGGGTTTGCTGCATCTCGTTGAAAAGTTCGACGTTGCGAGCACGGGCGAAGGCATAGGCCGCAAAGAAAACGCCAAAGGCCAGCAGCTCGGCAAGGATGAAGAACCAGATCGCCAGATCGCCCGGCGGGGCGACGGCCGGGCCGGCGTGGGGGGCGGTGATGTCGGGGTGACGTTCCATTTTGTGCAGTGTCGTTCGGAGAGAACTTCCACGGCCTTGATCTAGCCCAATTACTGCTTGATATCGGGTTTTTGAGTCCGGTGTCAGTTCTTTCCCTGGCCAGCCGAAATGTCCTGAGCGCAGCCGTCGGGGGTCAGTAGATGAAGGGCAGCAGCTTCCTGACGCGGCGCCGGTAATCCGCGTAGGCCGGAAAACGTGCCAGCAGCCAGGCTTCTTCGCGACGTGACTTGATATCGAAGAAAACCAGCAGCACCAGCGCCCACAGCAGCGTCAGCCAGCCCTGCACGACGCAGGCCCAGCCAAAGGCGGCGAGGCTCAGGCCGCAGTAGATCGGGTGGCGCACCCAGCCGTACAGGCCGGTTTCGATCAGCGTGGAGTCGTCCTTGGGGTGGGGCAGGGGCGTGAGGTTGCGGCCGAGCTTGAACACGGCCGCCGTGGCGATCAGCGCACCGGCCAGGATCAGCGCGATGCCGGCAGGCCGTGCGATGGCCGCCAGCGGAGTCGGCCACGCGATTGCCGCGCCACGCGGCCCAAAAACCACCAGCGCGAACAGGGCGAACTGCAGGCCCACGTACCATTCGCCGCGGCGGCCTTTCCACCAGGGGAGTTGCTTCATCAGGGAGTGCCCGGGGCAGGTGCCGGGTGTGTGGAATGCGACGCCGGATGATCGGTTGTTTTCCGGGGCGGCGCAAACCGGTGTGAGCGCGTCAGCCCACCACGAAGCCCGGTAGGTCGATGCGCACGACCGGGCGGTCCAGCGCCAGGGCCACGCTGGCGGCAAAGCGGCGTGACCACGCCCCGCCCTGGGCGAAACGGCTCTCGCCGCCATATTTTGCGACGTTGAGGATCACGTCGAGGATCAGCACCTTGCCCACCGGGTTGCTGGGCGTGCATTCGAGCGCCTCGAATTCCTCGTGAAGCCATTCGCGCGCGCTGTCCCGGGTCAGCCCGGCAATGTCTTCGGCGTGGACGCGGAACTCGTATTCCTTGTCGTCCCGAAAGGCGACGGTGACGGTGTACATGCGGCTCTCCTCGTTATTTTTCGATTCTGATGAGCGCATTTTTCGGTGACTTGGCGCCGGAATCAAGTAACCGATTGTTATCATCCTAGAAACGGCAGTTGACCGCTTTCGTACATCCCGGAAGACCGCATGAACACCCGTTTTTTCCCGCCCTTCAGCGCTCATCCATTGGGTAATTACGCTACGCTACGCGCCCGAAGGTGCATTCGGGCGCGTCCAACTGCCGCTTCTAGGATCATCCCCCGCTTGTCCGGAACACTCCCCGCCCATGACCGAATCCCCCTGGCGTGCCCTCGCCAACCGCCGCATGCTCATTTGCGTGCTCACCGGCTTTTCGTCGGGCCTCCCGCTCTATCTGCTGCTCAACCTGGTGCCCGCCTGGCTTAAAACCGAGGGCTTGTCGCTCAAGGCCATTGGCGCCTTTGCGCTGATCCAGTTTCCCTACACCTGGAAGTTTGTCTGGTCGCCTTTTCTCGACCGCTACGCGCTGCCGTTGCTGGGCCGCCGGCGCGGCTGGATGGCGCTCACCATGGCGCTGCTGCTCGGCGCCATTGCCTGGCTGGGCACCCTGTCGCCCACAGCGCAGCTGGGCCTCGTGATCGGGCTCACCGCGCTGATCGCGTTTTTGTCGGCGACCCTCGATATCGTGCTCGATGCCTACCGCCGCGAGCTGCTGCCGGAGATCGAGCTGGGCATCGGCAACGCGATCCACGTCAATGCCTACAAGCTGGCCGGGCTGGTGCCGGGTTCGCTGGCGCTGATCCTGGCCGACCACCTGCCGTGGCAGCAGGTTTTTTTCATCACCGCGCTGTTCATGGCGCCGGGCCTGGCCATGACGTTGATGGTCAAGGAGCCGTTTTCGGCCAGCGGCGCCCCGCGCACGCTGCGTGACGCGGTGGTCGAGCCCTTCCGGGAATTCTTCGGTCGCCACGGCGTGCGCTCGGCGCTGGTCGTGCTGAGCTTCATCTTCCTGTACAAGCTGGGCGATTCGCTGTGCACCGCGCTGGCGACGCCGTTCTATCTGGAAATGGGGTTCAGCAAGACCGAGATCGGCCTCATTGCCAAGAACGCCGGCCTGTGGCCCAGCGTCATCGGCGGCCTGCTGGGCGGGCTGTGGATGGTCAAGCTGGGCATCAACCGCGCCCTGTGGGTGTTTGGCGTGGTGCAGTGGCTGGCGATCTTCGGTTTTGCGTGGCTGGCCTGGCTGGGCCCGGCCGACGCCGATGCCGGCCGGCTTGGCGTGCTGGCGGCGGTGATCGGCCTGGAAGCGCTGGGCGTCGGCCTGGGCACCACGGCCTTCGTGGCCTACATGGCGCGCACCACTCACCCGGCCTACACGGCCACCCAGCTGGCGCTGTTCACCAGCCTGATGGCGGTGCCGCGCACCTTCATCAACGCCTCGGCCGGCTGGCTGGTGGAGTATTTCGGCTGGTTCGATTTCTTCATGCTGTGCGGCGTGCTGGCGGTGCCCGGCATGCTCCTGCTCGTCAAGGTTGCGCCATGGCACGAACGCCCCGCGGGTTCGGCCTGAACTTTTTGTAATCCATCATGACTCCGACTCCCCTTGAATCAGCAGCCCGTGCGCTGTCCGACACGCTCAACGGCATGCGCTTTGCCGCGCCCGTGTCCCACGTCTACAACCCGCTCGCCTACGCCTGGGTACCCAATGCGGCCTACCTGCGCCGCTTCGGCCAGGGGCGCAAGAAGGTGATGTTCGTCGGCATGAACCCCGGCCCCTTCGGCATGGTGCAAACCGGCGTGCCCTTCGGCGAGATCAGCGCGGTGCGCGACTGGATGGGCATTGTTGGCGAGGTGGGCAAGCCGGCGATCGAAAACCCCAAGCGGCCCGTCGAGGGCTTTGCCTGCGGGCGTTCGGAGGTGAGCGGACGGCGCCTGTGGGGCCTGTTCGCCGAGCGCTTCGGCACGGCAGAGGCCTTCTTTGCCGAGCACTTCGTGGCCAACTACTGTCCGCTGGCTTTCTTCGACGGCGGCCGCAACCTCACGCCGGACAAGCTGCCGGCGGCCGAGCAGGGCCCGCTTTTGGCGGCCTGCGACGCGCATCTGCGCCAGATGGTGGAGATTCTGCAACCCGAATGGGTGATAGGCGTGGGCGCCTGGGCCGAAGTCCGGGCGCGCGAAGCGCTGGCCGGTTTGCCGGTGCAATACGGACGGGTGCTCCACCCCAGCCCGGCCAGCCCGGCAGCCAACCGGGGCTGGAGCGAGGCGGCGACAAGACAGTTGCTGGCGCTGGGCGTCTGGTAGGGGCGGTAGGGGCGGTAGGGGGCGACTTCAGTCGCCCCCACAAGTTACCCCGAAAAATTGCCCCTGCATGGCCCCTGGATCGTCGGGTCGATGCATTTCCACAGACCACGGTGACCGAGCCAAATGAAAAGGCTAAGTCACCGTTTTACCTGTGGAATCTTTGTGTTGCTTGCAGCTGCGCTGCTGTGCCTTTTGTAGGGGCGGCTTCAGTCGCCCGTACCCGTCGCCCGATCTGTCTGCGAGCGCTTCAGCGCCTCCGGCTGCCGCCGCCGAGAATCGAGCCGAGCACGCCACGCACGATCTCCCGCCCGATGCTCGAGCCTACCGTGCGCACCATGCTGCGCGCGGCCGATTCCGCGAGGCCGGGGTGACGGCCGCCGCGGGGGCCGGTGCTGCCGAACAGGATGTTGCTCAGCCCGCCGAGCAGGCCGCCGTCGCTTTCTTCTTCCTGCGCGGCGCTGCCGCCACGGGCTGCCGGTGCTTCGGCGGGGGCGGACGGGCGGGCATTGCCGCCGCGCAGTTTTTCGTAGGCCGATTCGCGGTCGATCACTTCCTCGTAGTGCCCGTAGATCACCGAGCCTTCGATGGCGGCCTTGCGCTCGGCCGGGGTCAGCGGGCCGAGGCGGGAATCCGGGGCGATGATGTGGCAGCGCTCGACGATGTGCGGACGGCCCTTTTCGTCGAGGAAGGAGATCAGCGCCTCGCCGACACCGAGTTCGGTGATGACGCTGGCGGCGTCGAATTCCGGGTTGGCACGCATGGTGTCGGCGGCGGTTTTGACGGCTTTCTGGTCGCGCGGGGTGAAGGCGCGTAGCGCGTGCTGGACGCGGTTGCCGAGCTGGCCGAGAACCGATTCGGGCACGTCGAGGGGGTTCTGGGTGACGAAATAGACGCCGACGCCCTTCGAGCGGATCAGGCGCACCACCTGTTCGATCTTCTCGAGCAGGGCCTTGGGCGCTTCGTTGAAGAGCAGGTGGGCTTCATCGAAGAAGAACACCAGCTTGGGCTTATCCACGTCGCCCACTTCGGGCAGCTGCTCGAAGAGTTCGGCCAGCATCCACAGCAGGAAGGTGGAGTAGAGCTTGGGCTGGTTGCACAGCTTGTCGGCAGCCAGAATGTTGATCACGCCACGGCCGTCGGCGTCGGTCTGCATCAGGTCGTTGATGTCGAGCATCGGCTCGCCGAAGAACTTGTCGCCGCCCTGGGCTTCGATGCCCATCAGGCCGCGCTGGATCGCGCCGATCGAGGCGGCCGAGATGTTGCCGTACTCGGTGGTGAAATCCTTGGCGTTGTCGCCCACATACTGGATCGTGGCGCGCAGATCCTTAAGGTCGATGATCAGCAGGCCCTGGTCGTCGGCGATCTTGAAGACCAGCTGCAGCACGCCGGCCTGGGTGTCGTTGAGGTTGAGGAGGCGCGACAGCAGCAGCGGACCCATGTCGGAAACGGTGGCGC